>Ga0136622_10000130_pt1 | contig 27612 bp, 31 predicted proteins | sample AntDrymUQ4482106_2_FD_104803 | JGI IMG/M metagenome (GOLD analysis project Ga0136622, IMG submission 104803) | Polar desert sand microbial communities from Dry Valleys, Antarctica - metaG UQ448 (21.06) | ecosystem: Environmental > Terrestrial > Soil > Desert | place: Antarctica: Dry Valley...
GGCGACGATCTGCGGGAAGGCAAGCGCACCGCACTCATCGCGCTGACCCTTGAGTACGGCGGCGCGGCCGACGTGGCGCTGGTGGAACGGCTGCTCGGTGACCCGCTGCTGGACGCCGCCGGTGTCGCGGCGTTGCGGGAGGCGATCGAGACCAGCGGCGCGCGGCGCCGGGTAGAGACGCTGATCGCCGAACGGCTCGAGCAGGGGGTGTCCGCGCTCGAAGTGGGTCACGTCGAGCCCGAGGCGGCTGCCATGCTGGCCGAGCTGGCCGAGATGTCGACGGTCCGCCGCGCCTGAGCGGCACATGGCACGTTCCGGTGCAACGCCGTGTGGGTCATGACAAGCGCTGCACCGAGAAGGGCCACATTACGACGCTCCGTGGCACGTTTCGGTGCAGGTCGCCAGGCGGAGCCCCCGGCACTGCACCGAACCATGCCATTCACGTTGTCCACAGCGCGGGAACGCGTCCACAGGCGGGCGGTAGGTGCGCAGCGGAGACCTCAGGGCGGTCAAAATCGACCCTCGTGAGAGCGGACATCACGGCGGTGCTGGCCGAAGGTGGGGGGCTGGCTGCCATCGATGAACTCCTCCGGGCAGTTCCCGAGCGCTCGGTGCGGCGCGCGATCGCGCGGGGAGAGCTGATTCGACTGCATCCCCGCATCTACGCGGCGGCCGGCAACGGACACCTGGCGGCGAGCACGAGCGCAGTCGTCCGCACGACCAGCGGCGCGCTCAGCCATCAGACGGCGCTGTCCAGCTGGCAACTGCACACCCTCACCGACGATGAGCCGCGGCACATGACCATTGAAGTCGCGCATCGCGTATCCCCCCGCGAGGGCATCGTCGCCACCGGGTTCTCCGGATGCCGCGCACGGTGAGCCGGGACGGCTTGCCGGTCGTCAACCTTGAAAGATCCCTCGTCGATGCCTGGACCAGCCTTCGACCGATAAGGCGTCGCGGCCCCGTCATCGACGCCATTCGCAACCGCCTCACCACTCCGGCCCGCGTTGGCGCTGCTCTGGCGGCCCGCCCGAACATTCACGCGGCAAGCGAACTGAGACACCTGTTGCGCCTTCTCGAGCACGGTTGTCACAGCGAGCTGGAGATCTGGGGTCTGCAGCGCGTCTTTGTCATCCCCGGAATTCCCCTACCGCAGCACCAGATCAGAGTGGCCGCGGAGGCGCGGGTGGCGCATCTAGACGTGGGATGGCCCGATGTGTTTCTTGGGGTCGAGCTGGACGGGGCGGCCGCGCACACCGGCCGGGCGCAACGGGAGCGCGATCTGCGTCGCGACGCCTGGCTCGCCACCTGCGGCTGGCTGATCCTGCGATACAGCTACCGGCGGCTGATTGCGGAGCCGGTTGCGGTCCGAGCTGAGATCGCGGCGGCGTATCGCATCCGCTTGCACCAGGCAGCGATCGGCAGCGCCTAATCCACAGCACCGCGCTTCCAGGGCTTCAGCTGCTTGGCCCAGCCGGCAAGCTTCAATTGCGGCTTGGGGACGTGTGCCGCAAGTGCCAATGTCTCGGGCACAGTGAGAAACGAGGGGCTCGCCACCTGAGGCGCCCTGAATCGCTCGCAGCCGGCCAGAGCGGGCTCGGCTCGCAGGCGCCCGGCTGGAAGGTGGTCTGGCAGAATCAGGCTTCGAATCCCACGAACCGGTAGAGCTGGTGCCGCTTGGACTCGTCCAGCAGGTTGGTCGGATCGATGACGTTCTCAGCTTCGGGCACGAGGTCACTCATCCGTCCCCAGCTCGTAGACGCCCGACTTCCCGAAGGAAACCAGCCACAGCAGGATTAGATCCCCGGGGCTCGATGAGGTCGACTCGATAGCTCGGGACCAAGGACCAGCTGTGACCACGAACGTCTCCACGACCCAGCCGAAGTTTGCGTAAATCGTCGAAGTAGGCCCACTGCTTGGGGTTGCCGATCACAACCCAAGCACCGACCTCGCTGCGCTCGATCCGAACCAGCCAGCCTGAGTCCGGGCCTAGGGTGCGGACATGCGCACGGTGACCGGTCCGACGGATCACGTAGTCGTCGTCGGCGCCGGCCTGGCCGGGTTGTCGGCGGCGCTGCGGTTGGCCGGAGCCGGTCGGCAGGTGACCCTGCTCGAACGGGAAAGTATCCCGGGCGGACGGGCCGGCCGGGTGTCGTTGGAAGGGTTCGAGTTCGACACGGGCCCCACCGTCCTGACGATGCCCGAGCTCATCGAGGACGCGCTGGACTGCGTCGGTGAACGGATGTGCGACTGGCTCGAGCTGCGGTCGGTGCGGCCGGCGTACCGAGGATTCTTTCCCGACGGATCCACTGTGGACGTTCACGCCGACGTCGAGGAGATGGCCAGGGAGGTCGAGCGGGTCGCGGGCACAGCGGAGGCGGCGGGCTATCGGCGATTCGTCGAGTTCGTGTCGCGGCTCTACCAGCTCGAGATGCGTCACTTCATCGACCGCAACCTTGATTCGCCACTCTCGCTGTCCGTGCCCGCTCTGGCCCGCGTGGTGGCGCTCGGCGGTCTGCGCCGGCTGGCGCCGAAAGTCGGTCAATACCTCAAGGATCCTCGGCTACGTCGGCTGTTCTCCTTCCAGGCTATGTACGCCGGACTGTCACCGTACGACGCACTCGGGTTGTATGCCGTGATCGCCTACATGGACTCGGTCGCGGGGGTGTTTGTCCCTGTGGGTGGCATGCACGCAGTGCCAACGGCGTTGGCAGGTGCGGCAGCCAAGCACGGCGTCGACATCCAATACGGCCGAGAAGCAAAAGGCGTCGTCGTTCAGGGAAACCGCGCGACCGGCGTGATCACCGCGGACGGGGAACCGGTCGAGGCCGACGCGGTCGTGCTGACCGTGGACCTGCCGGTAGCCTGGCCCACCCTTCTGGGTCGTCGGCCGGCTCGGTTGCGGTGGCTGCGGTACTCCCCCTCCTGCGTGCTGATCCAGGTGGGTTCGGGAGCGACGTACTCGCAGATCGCGCATCACAACATCCACTTCGGACAATCGTGGCGCTGCATCTTCTCCGACCTCATCGACAGTGGGCGGCTGATGCGAGATCCAAGCTTCTTCGTCAGCAATCCGAGCCTGGGCGACTCTTCGTTGGCGCCGCCGGGGCGGCAGCTCTACACCGTCTTGGTCCCGGCGCCACACACCGGTTGGGACATCGACTGGGCCGTGATCGGCCCGCGCTACCGCGACGAGTTGATGTCCACAATGGACAGTCGAGGCTACGTCGGTTTCGGAGACGCGGTCGAGGTTGAACGCGTGGTGACGCCCCGAGACTGGGAGGACATGGGACTTGCGGCGGGCGCACCGTTCTCCCTCGCGCACACCCTGTCCCAGACCGGCCCGTTCCGCCCGTCGAACCTCGCCCGAGGTCTCGACAACGTCGTCTTCGCCGGCTCTGCCACGCAGCCGGGGGTGGGCGTGCCGATGGTCCTGATCTCCGGCCGGCTCGCCGCCGAGCGCATCATCGGCCCGGACCGGTCATACCGATCCCGCGCGTGGCGGTAGATCCGGCGCTGACGGCGTCGTACGAGACGTGCCGGCGGCTCAACGCCCGGCACGGCCGGACGTACTACCTCGCGACCCTGCTGCTCCCGCCGCACAAGCGACCGGCCGTGCACGCGCTCTACGCGCTGGCTCGGTACGCCGACGAGATCGTCGATGACGACCGCCCGGGCGACCGGGCCGCGGAGTTCGACGCCTGGAGCCGAGGGTTGCTCGCCGAGCTGCGGGCCGGCAGTTCCACGGATCCGATCGGCCGCGCCGTCGTCGACACACTGCGGCTGTGGGACATCCCGCTCCGGCTCATCGAGGACTTCCTGCTGTCCATGCGGATGGACCTGACTCGGACCCGATATCCGACGTACACCGACCTGGAGCGGTACATGTGGGGGTCCGCGGCCGTTATCGGGCTGCAGATGCTCCCGCTGCTCGAGCCGCTCGTGCCGACCGACGAGGCCGCCCCCCACGCCGTGGCGCTCGGGCAGGCCTTCCAGCTCACGAACTTCCTGCGTGACGTGGGCGACGATCTCCGTCGCGGCCGGGTCTACCTGCCGGAGGAGGACCTGGCCGCCCATGGCGTCACGATCAGCAGCCTGGAAGCGGGCGTCGTTGACGGACCCTTCCGCCGGCTGATGGCCTTCCAGATCGACCGCACTCGCGCCCTGTATCGCCGAGCCGAGCCGGGTATCAGCCTCTTGCACCCGACCAGCCGGGACTGCGTCGGTACCGCACTGCGGCTCTACAAGCGAATTCTGGTCGAGATCGAAAGGGCCGACTTTGACGTCTTCACGGGGCGCGCGCAGGTCAGCCGCAGCCACCGACTGGCCGTGGCCGGACCCGGCCTGGCCCGAGCCATGCTGGCCCGTGGGCGGCTCAAACCGGCGAGATTGGGCTAGCGACGTAGCACGGGCACGACCTTGTAGATCGTCGTCGTACCGCTGACTTCGTTGGCGACGGCCAGCAACGGCAGTCGGATGGGACTGTCTGCGGCGCGGATGAACGTGACTCCCTCGGGGGCCCAGATCTCCCGCCGTCCCGGCCTCCGGATCGCCGTCGAAATTGCGGTTGTTGACGTAGTCCGCGAAACGCGGGTCCGCAGGAGAGTCGATGTCATAGACCGGCCAAGCGCTGCTCCCGTTGCAGTCGCACCGCAGTGGGGAATGCCTCGGGGTCGAGCACCAGGTTGGCGATGCGGCTCTCCTCGGAGAAGCACTCATAGTCGCGCATCCCCCAAGCCCAGAACTGCCTTGTGTCGCTTGAATTGCTCCCGTCTGTCGCGCCAACCGCCCTCGGCGGCGCGTGCGATCGCCGAGCTTGTTGCCGACGCAACGGTGCTTACGAGCACCAGGAGACCGGCGTTCAGCGCGCGACCGAACATGACTCAGCGCTGAGGCGGGCTTGCATCGGGTGGCCGAATGCAGCCGAGCCAGACCCAGACCGACAGCGTGAGCAGGATCAGCGCGAACCCGAACAGCAGGTCCTCCACCGGAGCGAACGCAATCCGCGGCCCGAGGATCTCCGCGGCGTTGTAGCTGACCACCCGCAGGCCGGTGAGGATCCCGTTGGTCAGGAGCTGGAAGAACGCGACAATCGCGTACGCCGTCCAGAACAGCCGTCGCCGCACCAGCCGGGTGCGCAGCACGACGAGGTCGAGGATCAGGACGGCGCCCACCCCGACCAGCGACAGAATCGTGTAACTCATTCGTCGCCCGCCGGCCAGCCCGTCGTCCGCCGAACGGCCTCGAAGGCGAGCAGTGCGCACGTCGGGATCACGACGAAGAACAGCACCTCCTCCACGGGGATGCCGCCCGGCAACATGACACCGATGGTCTGGGCCGGATCGAAGAACCAGTGCCCGCGGGCGATCGCATAGACGTCCCACGCGAGGAAGAGGATGAAGCCCGGGCAGAGCGCGAGCAGCCATCGCCGCCACCGGTGGTACACGCGCGCCTGCAGGAACAACTCCAGCGGCAGCGTCCCGAGCAGGCAGCCGGCCAGGACGGCCAGGTAGGTGAAACGCACGGATGCTCAGCCCGACGGATCGGTCACAGCGCGCTGGCCTGCGCCCGGCGCTTGACCTCGGTTCCGCGGTTGTCCCGCAACGCCTGGATCGGCGTACCAGGCAGCGACTCCTCGGCGGTGAACAGCCAGCGGACCGCTTCCTCGTCGCTGAACCCGCCATCAACCAGCAGCGTCAGTACGCCGGGCAAGTGCTTGACGATCGCCGTACCGTCCAGGAAATCGGCCGGGATCCGCAACCCGTCCTCGCCGCGCAAGCCGACGAGCTGTCGTTCCCGCCGTAGCTGGTGCACCCGCGTCACCTGGACGCCGAGCCGCTGCGCCACCTCAGGGACGGACAGCCAGCAGATGTCGTCCATCACAGCGACAGAGCCTTTCATGCACTGCGATCCTGGGCCGCCCTAGGGTTTCACAGATGGAACTCGATGCTGTCCACGACCAGGCCCGAGCGCGGCTGCCCCGTGGGGTGTACGACTACTACGCCGGCGGCACCGAGGCCGAGGTGACCCTCGGCGAGAGCGTGACTTCCTGGCAGCGCTGGCGGCTGCGGCCGCGGATGCTCCGTGACGTGTCCGCTGTCTCGATGACCACGACCCTGTTGGGTACGCCGGTGTCCATGCCGATCGGCGTCGCGCCCTGGGCGCTGCAACGGATGGCTCACCCCGACGGTGAAGCGGGGACCGCCCGAGGCGCGGCAGCCGCGGGGACGCTGATGACGGTGTCGACGACGGCCACGGTCTCGCTGGCGGAGGTGGCGACCGCCTCGGCCGGCCCGAAGTGGTTCCAGCTGTATCGGGTCAAGGATCCGGAGTACACCGACGACCTGGTCCGGCAGGCCGCCGAGGCCGGCTACCGGGCGTTGGTGATGACCGTGGACCTCCCGTTTCTCGGCCGCCGGCTGCGCGATCTGGTCAACGAGTTCCAGCTTCCCCAGGGCATCGAGATGGCCAACCACCCGCCGAAGCAGGCGTACGGCGAGCGGGGGCTGAACCAGGCGCTCGGAACGATCGCCACCGCGACGTGGACCTTCGAGGACGTCACTCGGTTCGCGGCCCTGACGTCGATGCCGCTCGTCGTCAAGGGAGTGCTCCGCGGTGACGACGCGCAGCGCTGCCTGGACGCCGGCGCCTCGGCCGTCTGGGTCTCCACCCACGGCGGCCGGCAGGTCGACCCGGCGATCGCCTCGGCGATCGCGCTGCCGGAGATCGTGGACGCGGTGGGTCCGGACGTGGAGGTATACGCCGACGGCGGCGTACGCCGAGGTTCCGACGTACTCACCGCGCTCGCACTGGGGGCCCGGGCCGTGTTCGTGGGGCGGCCGACGATCTGGGGACTGGCCGCCGGCGGCGCGGACGGCGTTCGCGACGTCCTCACCGAACTCGGCGCCGCCCTGGAGCTGACAATGGCGCTGTGCGGCGTGAGCGACGTCCACGACGTCCCGGCCGACCTCGTCGTCCGGGCGTAGCGCAACAGCGGACCCACAAGTGCGGCTATCCGGCCCCTAGCCGTCGCTGCAGTTCGGCCAGCCGGCGCGCGGCGTACTGCGGTTCGGCGATCCAACACGTGGCCGCCTCCCAGGCAACACCCGCGGTCGTCAGGTCCGTCCGATGGACCGGAGTCGATACCGTGACCTGAGCAGGGAGGTGCGCGAAGTCGAACCAGGGGACGTCGACCCGCGCCTCGTCCCAGTCCAGCAGCGCCGCGCGGCCCTCGAGGACGAGGAGGTTGTTGCCGCCCACGTCGCCGTGGATCGCGCACTCGGCACCGACCATCGCTGGCTCCCAGGCACGCCGGACCAACGTTGCCGCGTCGGCAGGCATCGCGCTCAGGTCGACATCGCCACCGCGGTCCTGATCCACAAGCTGCCGGCTGGACGCGAAGCCGGGACGCTGCGGCCAGCCACGTGTCAACGCATGGACCTGCTGCACAGTGGCGACCACGGCCGCCCAGTCCGCCGCTGTCCTGGGCGGCCCGCCCGGCAGCCAGCGCTGCACCAGCACCCCGTTCACGTGCCGCTGCCCGTCCCCGGCCGGGACGACGGCCGGGACCCGGATGCCGTTCCCGTCGAGGAAGCCGAGGAGGTCGAGCTCCCAGTCCAGGGCGTCCGTTGGCCGGCCGGAACGCCGTACGACGAGATCCTCGCGACCGCGGCGAGCGCGGAAGACGGCGCTGCGAGCGCCGCCGGCCAGACGCTCGAGCAGTGTCAGCCCTGGCCAGGCACTCGTGTCGAGCACGGTGCCAATCTATGAGCGCTCGGGGCAGCGGCCCTACCCTTCCGGCGTGACGATCCGGCTGCCGACCGCGTGCGTGGTGGTGCTGGTCGGGCCGTCCGGATCGGGCAAGTCGACCTGGGCGGAGTCGCAGTTCCGTCCGGAGCAGGTCGTCTCCTCCGATCGGCTGCGCGCCCTCGTCGGCGAGGGACCGCACGACCAAAAGGCCGGCAAGGATGCCTTCCAGGTGCTCGACCTGGTCCTCGAACGCCGGGTGAGCCGCCGGCTGCTCACCGTGGTCGACACGTTGGGCCTGGACGCCGCTCGCCGCACGGCCTACCTGAGGCTCGCGCGGCAGCACGGGATGGCCTGCCACGCCGTGCTCTTCGACACACCGGCCGCGCTGTGTCGCGAACGCAACCGGGCGCGCGACCGGCCGGTTCCGGCCAAGGTGCTGGCCGAGCAGATCCGCGCCCACGGCAACACCAGGGCCGCGCTGGCGGGAGAGGGATTCGACGCAGTCCACGACGCCGGCCCCGTCGTCGTCGTGCCCGCCGCGATGCTCGCCGCACCGGCTGCCGCTAGCCGACAGGAGGACCACCCGATGTCCCTGCGGTTCGGACTGCAGGTGCCCAGCTTCACCTGGGCCGGCGACCTGCGCGATGGCCTGGCCGCGCTCGCCGTCGACGCCGAGGAGGCCGGGTTCAGCAGCCTCTGGGTGATGGACCACATGCTGCAGATCCCGCAGGTCGGCAGGGAGTGGGATCCGATGCTGGACAGCTACACCACTCTGGGGTTTCTCGCCGCCGTGACGAAGACCTGCCGGCTCGGCGCGCTCGTGACCGGCGTGACCTACCGGAACCCCGCGCACCTGGCCAAGATCGTCGCGACCCTTGATGTGCTGTCCGGCGGCCGGGTCGTCTGCGGCCTCGGCGCCGCGTGGTTCGAGCGCGAGCACCGCGTGTACGGCTGGGACTTCCCGACTCGCCGGGACCGACTCGACCTGCTCGAGGACGCCCTGCGGCTGCTCCCGCTGATGTGGGGACCCGGATCGCAGCCATTCGAGGGACACCGGGTCCGCATCCCCGAGGCGATCTGCTACCCACGGCCGGTCCAAGCACGGATACCCATACTGGTCGGCGGCCAGGGCGAGCGCCGCACCCTGCGGCTGGTCGCGCAGTACGCCGATGCCTGCAACCTCTTCGGCGGCCCGGACACCGTGCGGCACAAGCTCGGCGTACTGGCCCGGCACTGTGCAGCCGCAAGCCGCGCCCTCGACGACATCGAGGTGACGCACCTGTCGACCGTCCTGTGCGCGCCCGATCGCAGCTCGCTTCGGGACCGCACCGAGGCGGCCAGAGCGCCGGGCACGACACCCGAGGCCTTCGCGGAGTCGGTGAACGCAGGAACCGTGGACGACCACATCGGCCGGTTCCGCGAGCTCGCCGAAGCCGGCGTCCACACGGCGATCGTCAGCCTGGCCGACCTCGCAACCGCGAGCGCGGTAGCAGACTTTGCCCCCGTCATCACGGCGTTCCGCAGCTGATCATTGTCGGGGTGTCGCGTTCCGGCCACGGCGCTCCGCCGAACGTAGACTGGGCGGTTGTGGACGCGACGCTGACCGACGCGATGCTCGGCGTCGTGCTGGACGGGCGGTACCGGGTCGACGATCGACTCGCCGACGGCGGGATGTCCACCGTGTACGCCGGTACCGACCTCCGACTGGAGCGCACGGTCGCGGTGAAGGTGATGTCTGCGAGCCTGGCGGGCAACCCGGCCTTCGTCGACAGCTTCAGCCGGGAGGCGCGCGCCGCCGCCCGGCTGTCACACATCAACGTGGTGTCGGTCTTCGACCAGGGAACCGACAAGGGGCACGCCTTCCTCGTCATGGAACTCGTGCACGGCCACACCCTGCGCGACCTGCTCGTGGAACGCGGCCGGTTGACACCGGCCGAAGCCGTTGCCGTCCTGGAGCCGGTTCTCGCCGGACTCACCGCGGCCCACCGCACCGGGTTGGTTCACCGCGACATCAAGCCGGAGAACGTGCTCATCTCCGACGACGGTGTCGTCAAGGTCGCCGACTTCGGGCTGGCCCGCGCCGTCGCGGCCGGGAGTGCGGCGAGCCGCAGCGGCGATGTCCTCATCGGCACCGTGGCCTATCTGTCCCCCGAGCAGATCCAGACCGGGGCCGCGAGCCCACGTAGCGACGTCTACGCCGCCGGAATCGTGCTCTACGAGATGCTCACCGGTCGCCCGCCGTACTCCGGCGAGACGGCGATCTCGATCGCCTACCGGCATGTGCACTCCGACGTACCGTCGCCATCGGAGATCGTCCCGACGATTCCGCCGCGGCTGTCCGAACTCACCGTGGAGGCGACCCGACGGGAGCCCTCGGGTCGTCCGCTGGACGCCGGCGTGTTCCTGGCCGAACTCTGGGACGCCCGCACCGACGTCGGGCTGGAACGCGTACCCGTCCCGACGCGACGCGTCCGGACGGCGCCCCCGTCCCGCGCCGGCGCCACCCGGAACACGCTGTGGCAGACGCCGCAGCACAGCGGGACGGCGACCCCGGCCGCCCGAATGAAACGCGCCACCCAGCCGGTCCCCGTCCCGCGCGGCCGTCGACGGCGCTCCGGCCTGATCGCGCTCGGTGTCGTCCTCACCCTCGGCCTCGTCGCCGGAAGCGCCGGCTGGTGGTTCGGCAGCGGTCGCTACACCGAGGTGCCGGCGCTGGTCGCACTGACCGAGGACGCCGCCGTCACCGCCGCCCAGGACGCCGGCGTCGACGTCACCTTCACCGACACCGTCTTCAGCGAAACGGTGCCGGCCGGCCGCGTGACCTCGACCGATCCCGCCGACGGTAGCCGAGTCGTCCGGGGAACCGAGGTTGTCCTCACCGTCTCCAAGGGGCCGGAGCGGTTCACCGTGGGGCAGGACCTGCTCGGCCGGCCGGTCCAGGCCGTGCTCGACGTCCTTGCCGGTACGCCGGTCGACGTCACGCAGACCGAGGCGTACGACGAGTCCGTGCCGGCCGGGTCGGTCGCCGGGTTCGAGCCTCCGGCCGGGACGGAACTACGCCGCGGTGACCCCCTGACGATCGTGGTCAGTCGGGGACCGGCTCCCGTCGAGGTTCCCGACGTCGTCAGGCTGGAGCGGGTCCAGGCGGCTGACGCGCTGCGCGGCGGCGGCCTCAACCCGAACGTGGTCGAGGAGTTCAGCAACGACGTGGACAAGGGATTGGTCATCAGCCAGGACCCGACGCCAGACGCCGACCCGGTGGCGCGCGGGACGACCGTGACGATCGTCGTGTCCAAGGGGCCGGACCTGGTCCTGGTGCCGGACGTCGACACTCTGCCGCTGTCCGAAGCGACGGCAATACTCGAGGCGGAAGGCTTCGTCGTAGACAGCACCTGCTTCCTGTGCTCCGACGGGACGGTCACGCTGCAGGATCCGGACGGCGGGGACCTGGCGCTGCGCGGGTCCACCGTCTCGTTGCTCGCCACCTTCTGACGTCCTCATGGTCATCGTCATGGCGCCCGCGGGCGGCGACAGCGACGTCGCCGAGGTGGTGGCGCACGTCGAGGCGGCAGGTGGCGCCGCGTTCGTCTCTCGCGGAGTGAACCGCACCATCGTCGGCGTCGTCGGTGACGAACGGGTGCTGGAGAGCATCGATCTCGGCCATCTGCCCGGAGTCGCCGAGGTCGTCCGGATCACCTCGCCGTACAAGCTGGTCAGCCGCGAGCACCACGTCGGTACCTCCACGGTCACGGTGGGCGGCGTCCCCATCGGCCCCGACACGGTGACGCTCATCGCCGGACCCTGCGCGGTGGAGACGCCCGAGCAGACCCTCGCGGCCGCCTTGATGGCACGCGACGCCGGCGCGGCGCTGCTGCGCGGCGGCGCCTACAAGCCGCGTACGTCGCCGTACGCGTTCCAGGGTCTCGGTCGCGAGGGGCTGCGGATCCTGGCCGAGGTCAGCGCCGAGGTGGGACTGCCGGCGGTCACCGAGGTGGTCGACGCCGCCGATGTCGACCTGGTGGCCGAGCACGCCGCGATGCTCCAGGTCGGCGCCCGGAACATGCAGAACTTCACGCTCTTGCAGGCGGTGGGAAGCGCCGGCAGGCCGGTCCTGCTCAAGCGCGGACTGACCGCGACGTACGAGGAATGGCTGATGGCCGCCGAGTACATCGCGCAGCGGGGCAACCTCGACATCGTGCTCTGCGAGCGTGGCATCCGCACCTACGAGACCGCGACCCGCAACACCCTCGACGTGGCGGCCGTCCCGATGATCCGCTCGATGAGCCACCTGCCGATCATCGTCGACCCCTCACATGCCGCCGGCCGCCGCGATCTGGTGCTGCCCCTGGCGCGGGCGGGCCTGGCCGCGGGAGCCGATGGGCTGATCGTCGACGTACACCCGCATCCGGAGGCGGCGCTGGTGGACGGAGCACAAGCGCTCGCCGGTGCGAGCCTGGCCGCGCTGGCCGCGGCGGTTCAGGCGTTCCCGGCGCTGACCGGACGGACCCTTGCGGTACCTCTTGTCAGGTTAGGTGAGGCTGAGCTAACTTAGGGACGCCTTGCCATCCTCGAGGAGAGCCGCATGTACGTCTGCATCTGCCACGCGGTGACCGACCGGCAGATCGATGCAGCCATCGCCGCGGGTGCCACGACGGAGGACGACGTCGGCGCTGTCACCGGCGCCGGGACCGGATGCGGCGGATGCCTGCTGCGGATCTGTGACCGGCTGACCGCAGCAGACGCGGGGCACCTGGTTGGCAGCGCCGTAGCACTGTCGGCTTGATCGCACCGCCAGCCGAAATGAGGCTCCATGCAGGGTGATGACCGCGCCATCGAGTTGCTCAATGAGCAGCTGACCAGCGAGCTGACCGCGATCAACCAGTACTTCCTGCACGCCAAGATGCAGGAGAACTGGGGCTACACCAGACTTGCAGCGCACACCCGCGCGGAGTCCCTCGACGAGATGCGGCACGCCGAGGTGCTGACCGACCGCATCCTGTTCCTCGAGGGACTGCCCAACTACCAGCGGCTGCTGTCCCTTCGCGTCGGGCAGACAGTCAAGGAGCAGTTCGACTGCGACCTGAAGATCGAGCTCGAGGTGGTCGAGCGGCTGCGCCCGGCGGTGGACTACTGCCGCGGCGTCGGCGACGTCACGACCGCCCGGATCTTCGAGGACATCCTCGCCGACGAGGAGCACCACATCGACTACCTCGAGACGCAGTTGGAGCTGATCGACGCGCTCGGTGAGCCGCTGTACCTCGCGCAGCTGGTGGAGCAACCCTCGCCCTAGCCCAGGTCACCTCGCCGCCCTGTTCGCACCACCCGGGGCACCGCCCAACAGCGACGTCAGCACGCCGACCGCGCGGTCGATGCCGTCGTCGTCGACGTCGAGATGCGTGACGAGCCGGATCCGGGTCGGGCTCACCACCGAGATCAGGACACCCTCGTCCCGGGCGGCGGCGGCCAACGTGTGCGCCTCGCCCGCGACGTCGAGTACGACGATGTTCGTTTCCGGACCTGCGTTCAGGTGGCCGTCGAGCGCCTCAGCCAGCTGCCGCGCCCGGCCGTGATCGTCGGCGAGCCGCGCGACGTGGTGGTGCAGCGCATGCCGGCCGGCCGCGGCCAGGACGCCGGCCTGGCGCATTCCGCCGCCGAGGCGCTTGCGCAGGACACGTGCGCTGGCGATCCGCCCACGGGTCGAGACGATCAGCGACCCGACAGGCGCCCCCAGGCCCTTGGACAGGCACACCGACAGGGTGTCGAACAGGCCGCCGTACTCGGCCAGGCTGATGTCGGTGGCCACGTGCGCGTTCCAGATCCGGGCACCGTCGCAGTGCACCGACAGGCCCGCCTCGGCGGCGTACGCCCGGAGCGCCTTGAGTTCGTCGAACGGCTGGATCGAGCCGCCGCCGCGGTTGTGCGTGTTCTCCACCGCGATGACGGCGGTGCGCACGGTGTGCCAGTCCGGTGGGCGCACCTGCGGGACGTAGGCGTCCAGCTCGAACCGGCCTCGGCCGCCCGGGATCGTGCGCGTGCTGAGACCGAACAGCGCCGCCGCCGCACCCATCTCGTAGGTGACGATGTGCGCGTCGCTGTCGCAGAGGATCTCCTGGCCGGGCTCGGCCAGCAGCCGCAGGCTGATCTGGTTGCCCATCGTCCCGGACGGGACGAACAGCGCCGCCTCGTGCCCGAACAGGGCCGCGACCTCGGCTTCCAGCGCGTTGACGGTCGGGTCCTCGGCGTAGACGTCGTCGCCGACGTCTGCGTCGGCCATCGCCTGCCGCATCGCGGCGGTCGGCCGCGTTACGGTGTCCGACCGCAGGTCGACGGCCGGCCGCCGGAACGGATCAGCCACATGCGCGGCGACGCCTGCGGAGCTGCGCCTATCCACGCAGCATCTCCGCGACGAGGAACGCGAGTTCGAGTGACTGACCGGTGTTCAGCCGCGGATCGCATGCGGTCTCGTACCGGCCGGACAGGTCGTCGTCGCTGATGTCCTCCGCCCCGCCGAGGCACTCGGTGACGTTCTCACCGGTGAGTTCCACGTGGATCCCGCCGGGATGAGTGCCGAGCGCGCGGTGCACCTCGAAGAAGCCCATCACCTCGTCGACGACCCGGTCGAAGTGCCGGGTCTTGAAGCCGGTGGAGGACTCGATCGTGTTGCCGTGCATGGGATCGCACTGCCACACGACGCGGTGGCCGGTCCCCTCGACCTTCTCGATGATGGCCGGGAGGCTGTCACGGACCCGCCCGTTGCCCATCCGGCTGATCAGCGTGAGCCGACCCGGGGTGTTGTCGGGGTCGAGCCGCTCGACGAGCTCGACCGCCACCTCCGGCGTACAGGCCGGTCCGATCTTGACTCCGATCGGGTTGGCGATCATGGCCGCATACGCGATGTGCGCACCGTCCAGCGTCCGGGTCCGCTCCCCCACCCACAGGAAATGACCGGACAGGTCGTACGGCGTTCCGTCCTCGAGCCGGGTGAGGGCCCGCTCGTATTCCAGGATGAGCGCCTCATGACTGCTGTACAGATCGACGCTGCGCAGCGCCTCGTCGTTGACTCCGCAGGCGGCCATGAAGGCCAGCGCTCGGTCGATCTCGCGGGCGATCGTCTCGTAGCGCACACCGGCCCGGGATCGGGTCACGAATTCGTTGTTCCAGTCGTGTACGGCATGCAGGTCAGCCAGGCCGCCGTGTGCGTACGCGCGGATCATGTTCATCGCGGCCGCAGAGTTGGCGTAGGCCCGGACCAGCCGGCCCGGGTCGTGGACCCGGGCCTCGGGCGTCGCCTCCAGCGAGTTGACCATGTCCCCGCGGTAGGACTTCAGGCCGAGGGCGTCGAGGTCGGACGAGCGGGGTTTGGCGTACTGCCCGGCAATCCGGCCGACCTTGATCACCGGCATGCTGGCGCCATAAGTCAGCACGACGGCCATCTGCAGCAGCGTCCGGGTGGTGGAGCGCAGGTGCGGCTCGGTGTTGTCGTCGAAGGTCTCCGCGCAGTCCCCGCCCTGCAGCAGGAACGCCCGCCCGTGCGCCACCTCGGCCAGCTTCGACCGGAGCGCGTCGACCTCGGCCGGCGCGACGATCGGCGGAACCGTCTCCATCGTCGCCAGTACGGCGCGCAACGCCCGCTCGTCCGGCCAGGACGGCTGCTGGCTCGCCGGCAGTTCCCGCCAGCCGTCGAGGTCGACACTCACATGGTTCAGCGTAGTTCGCCACCGCCAGCCGCCACCCCCGGGACCGCTGTGATCATCAGGACACAGCGGCTCCTGGCAGACCACTTCCGCCTGACGATCATCTCCCCAGGAGCACAGCGCGCAGCTCCGCAATAACTTCGTCCGGGTCCGTGTGCAGCCGCCGCACCGGGAAGCGGAGCAAGGTGATGCCCAGCGCCATGATTCGGTTCTGCCGCGCCAGGTCACGTGCCCATGCCGAGGCTCCGAGGTGATACCCGCGACCGTCGATCTCCGCGCCCACCCGCTGCCGCCGCCACAGCGCATCCAGGTAGACGGTGCCGGCGGCGGTCAGCACGGGCGCGTTCAGCTCGGGTTCCGGCAAGCCGGCGGACCGCACGAGCCGAAGGAACAGTCCTTCCCCCGCGGAGCGGACACCAGTTCCGACCTCTGCCAAGGCGATCCGCAGCCAGCGTGAGCCATGTCGCGGCAGCCGCCGCGCCTCGTGTTGGATGAGCCGAAGCGTCGTCTGCTGCCGCTGTACAGCCGCCGAGACAATCGCGACGACGTCATCCAGCGACTGCAACTGCAAGGCCATGTCGACAACCGTGCGCGCCGGCTGGGTGTAGCGCAGGCCGGGGGCGTACCAGACGTTCACCGGCCGCATTGTTTGATGGATTTTCAGCCCGTCCACACCGCGCCTGTGCCCACCGTTCGGCACAGTCAGGGCCAGACTGTCTCTGGTCGCTCCCGCGGATAGGCCATGGATTGCCCCGGCGGTGTGATGGCTGAGCACCGACTGCGGGCCGCCGTACACCAGCGCGCAACGCCGCAGCTGATCGACGCCGAGCGGGCCACCATGATTCACAACCACGCCGGGGAAGGGCAGCTGCCACGCGCCGCGATCCACGGCGCCGCGCAGCCGCCCTCTGGTCAGGCCAGCCATACCGAGTTCACTGCGCGAGGCAACTCCGCCACCGCGAGCGAACACGGACTCGACCGACACGCACCGAGCATGCAGCGAATGGCGGTCGACCCGCTGCGGCTATCCACAGGCTCATGATCGTCAGGCCGGAGTGGCTCTGTGCCAACCATCCTGGCCTGACGATCATGATCGCACCGTCGACGGGCCTGCCCGTCCTCCCGACCAGAACCAGACTGCTGCGGCAATGAGCACGGCCACGGGCACCCACAAACCGGCAAAGAGAATCAACACGCCGACGGTCAGCGAGCCGTAGTCGCCCACCGTCCTGGCCGCCCCGGAGAGCACGGCGTAGACCGGCAGGGCAGCGGTGAGGACGGCAAAGGGCGGCAGCAGGCCGCTGGCCACCGCGCGCCGCCACCGCTGCCCGCGCAGCGTCTCGTCGCGTCGTTGCCGGCGCAGACTGAGCCAGCAGCCGAGCAGGACGCCGAGGACACCGCCGACGGCGACGGCGACGTTCACCGCCAGCGGGACCATCGTGGCCAGGTCGATCTGAGACCTGGACACGTCCGCCACGAGGTCACCCTTCGTGGCCCGGACGAATGTGCCGTCGGGGTCACGGAACACCGTGGTCTGCCAGCCCGCGTGCCGCGCACTGGCCTGGATGCGCTCGATCCCGGTGTCATCGAGGGGAAGGGCGGCAGGAAAGGTGCCGCGGAGTTGTCGCGGCCCGAGGCCAGTGGAGTCGACCGAGAGCTCGCTCACGTCCGCCAATGCGGTGTCCGCGCCGGTCAGCTCCGCAACTGCTTGCTCCAGCTGGGTCGGACTCGGAGGTGGCGTCGATGCCCACACCAGCGACGAGGCGGTGGCAGCGACCAGCACCGCCCCCACGCAGCCGGCTGTGACGATGCGCACCCAACTCAGGCCCGACCTCGCACCCCGTAGGGCAACCCTTACGTCCGTAGGTTCGGCTGCCATACCGCTCAACCGTACGGACGTAAGCGCCGAGGCGATCAGCCGAAGAAGACCTCGGCTTCGGCCAGTCGATGGTCGGGGACCGTCTTGAGCTCCCGGGTGGCCTCGGCCAGCGGCACCCGCACGATGTCGGTCCCGCGCAGCGCCACCATGACGCCCCAGTCCCGCTCGTGTACGGCGTCGATGGCGTGCAGCCCGAAGCGGGTCGCCAGCACCCGGTCGAACGCGGTCGGCGTACCACCACGCTGGATGTGCCCCAGCACGACGACGCGCGCCTCCTTGCCGGTGCGCGCCTCGATCTCCTCGGCCAGCCGCTGCCCCACGCCGCCGAGGCGCACGTGGCCGAACGCGTCCAGCTCACCGGTCTGCAGGCTCATGTCACCCTCCGCTGGAGTGGCGCCCTCGGCGACGACGACGATGCAGGCGTACTTCGTCTCGAACCGCCGCTCGACGTACGCGGCCACCTCGTCGATCCTGAACGGCCGTTCCGGCACCAGGATCACGTTCGCGCCGCCGGCCAGGCCGGCATGCAGGGCGATCCAGCCGGCGTGCCGGCCCATCACTTCGACGACCAACGCGCGGTGGTGGCTTTCCGCCGTCGTGTGCAGCCGGTCGATCGCCTCCATGGCGATCCCGACCGCGGTGTCGAAGCCGAACGTGTAGTCGGTCGCCCCGAGGTCGTTGTCGATCGTCTTCGGTACGCCGACGACCGGCACCTGCTCGTCGTACAGCCGCTTGGCCACGCCGAGGGTGTCCTCACCGCCGATGGCGATCAAGGCGTCCACGCCGTGTTCGGCGAGGCTGCTCCGGACCCGCTGCACCCCGTCCGGCTCCTTGAACGGGTTGGTTCGCGATGAGCCGAGGATGGTGCCACCGCGCGGCAGGATGCCACGGACCGTGGCGACAGTGAGTGGCATGGTGTCGCCGTACAGAGTGCCTCGCCAGCCGTCGCGGAAACCGACGAACTCGTGCCCGTAGACGCCGACGCCCTTGCGGACGACGGCGCGGATCACGGCGTTGAGGCCGGGACAGTCCCCGCCACCCGTGAGCACACCGATGCGCATGTCGCGATCCTCCCGTGGCGGTGGCGGAGCTACTGCCGCATAGCCTGCCAGCGGGCCAGGTTGTGCCGCGCATCGGCGAGCGCATCGTGTTGGTCGGCCGGTGCTTCGGGAAGCTTGGGGCGGCCCAGGTCCTCCCAGCGCTGCCGCAACTCGTGGCTGAACCGGGGAATCAACCGGGGCAGCTCGGTCATCGGCCCCCACAGCTGGCACAGCGCCACGTGGTCGTAGCCGGCGTACCAGGCCCAGAGCTCGATCTCCTCGCCCGGCTCAGCGAAAAAGGCGGCCAGTTCGTCTCGGATCCGCGCCCGCGACCGCCACGCCGGGTCAGCGGGCGAGGGCAGCTTCGGCAGCACGTTGTATCGCACCCAGGGAATCGCCCGCTCGGGGTCGAACGCGGTGGACACCGCGTAGAACTCCCGGCCCGTCTCGTCCACGACACCGATCGAGATCAGCTCGATCGTGGCGCCGTCCTCGATGAACTCGGTGTCGTAGAAGTACCTGCGCACCTGGATCACCGTACGGTCCTGCCATGAGTGTTCTGGCCATCGACGCCGGTACGACGGGCGTGACAGCTCTGGTCGTCGGCGCGGACGGCTCGGTGCTCGGCAGGGGCTATGCCGAGTTCCTGCAACGCTTTCCCCGCCCCGGCTGGGTCGAACACGAGCCGGAGGACATCTGGTCGGCCACCCTCACCGCCTGCCGGGCGGCCGTATCGTCCAGCCCGCAGCAACCCATCGCGGTCGGCATCACCAACCAGCGCGAGACGGCCGTGCTGTGGGACCGCCGCAGCCTGCGGGCTCCGCGGCCGGCGATCGTCTGGCAGGACCGGCGTACGGCGGACATCTGCTCACGGCTGCGCGACGCAGGGCACGAGGGCCGGGTCCGTGAAGTGACGGGCCTGCGACTGGACCCCTACTTCACCGGAACGAAGCTGACCTGGCTGGCCGAGCACGACGAGCGGGCGTGGAGCGGCGTGCGCGACGGGTCGGTGGCGATCGGCACCGTCGACTCGTACGTCGTCGCCCGCCTCACCGCCGGCGCCCGGCACGTGACCGACCCGTCCAACGCCAGCCGCACGCTGCTGTACGACCTTGGCACCGGTGGCTGGTCGGCCGAGCTGTGCGAGCTGTTCGGCGTACCGGCGCAGGCGCTGCCCGAGGTGGTCCCCTCCTCCGGTGAGGTGGGCCGCACCGACCCGTCGGCGTTCCTCGGCCTCGACCTGCCGATCGCGGGGATCGCCGGTGACCAGCAGGCGGCGCTGTTCGGGCAGGTCTGCCACGCTCCCGGCCAGTCCAAGTGCACGTACGGCACCGGCTCCTTTGTGCTGGCCAATACCGGCAGTACGCCGGTCCGCTCGTCGGCCGGACTGCTCACGACGGTGGCGTGGGATCTCGGCAGCGGAGCGGTCTACGCCCTGGAGGGGGCGATCTTCGTTACCGGGGCGGCGGTGCAGTGGCTGCGGGACGGACTGGGCCTGATCGACAAGGCAGCCGAGATCGAGGGGTTGGCGGCTACGGTGCCCGACACCGGAGGCGTCTATTTCGTGCCGGCCCTGACCGGCCTCGGCGCTCCGGACTGGGACCCACACGCACGCGGTGCGATCGTCGGCATCACCCGCGGTACGACGAGGGCGCACCTGGCCCGGGCCACGTTGGAGGCGATTGCCTACGAAGTGCGAGATGTGGTCGACGTGATGGTCGCCGAGGCCGGCATCGTCGTGTCGGAGCTGTCCGCCGACGGCGGCGCGTCGGCCAACAATCTGCTCTGCCAGCTGCAGGCCGACCAGCTCGGCGTGCCGGTCCGGCGGCCCCAGGTCACTGAGACGACCGCACTCGGCGCAGCCTTTCTCGCCGGCCTGGCTACCGGCGTGTGGTCCTCGACCGACGAGCTGGCGGCCACCTGGCAGGAAGGCCGCCGGTTCGAGCCGACCCCGGGAGCCCGCGACGACGGTCGGCACGGGCGCTGGCGTGATGCGGTGTCCCGATCGCTGGCCTGGGACAGTTGACCGCCCGGGCCGCCTCGCCTGGGAATTGATCGCGCGCCGGCGGTTCACGCCGCCAGGCGGGTCCGGCTACGCATCTTCGCAACGGCCTCCGGCGCGCTCTCGCCGGTCTTGTCCATCTCCAACTTGACCTTCGCGGCGTACATGTCGACGTACTCGCTGCCGGACAGCATCATCAACTCGTACATGATCTCGTCGGTCATGGAGCGTTCGACGAAGCGGTCGCCGGACAGCCCGTCGTACCGGCTGAAGTCCAGCGGGACGCCGATCCGGATCCTGATCCGGTGGATCCGCGGGATGATCCTTCCGGCCGGCTGCACCTTGTCCGTCCCGCTCATGACGACCGGGATGACCGGGACGCGGGCATCCAGCGCCATCCGGGCCACTCCGGTCTTGCCGCGGTAGAGCCGGCCGTCGGGGCTGCGGGTGCCCTCCGGGTAGACGCCGAGCAGCTTGCCCTCGGCGAGGATGCGGACTCCGGTTTCCATCGCCGCCCTGGCCGCCGAGCCACTGGTCCGGTCGATGGGGACCATCCCGATACCTCGCATGAACGCCCGGATGACGCGGCCCTTGATGCCCTTGCCGGTGAAGTACTCCTGTTTCGCCAGGAACGTCACCCGGCGCGGCACCATCAGCGGCAAGAAGACTGAGTCGCAAAAGGCCATGTGACTCGGGGCGAGGATGGCCGCGCCCTTCTCCGGGATGTTCTCCAGACCCTCGACCTTCGGACGGAACAGCGTGCGCAAGATGGGCGTCAGGATCGCCTTGAGGACCCAATACAACACCGGCAGCGCACCTTCCCTTCGTGTCAGCTCACAGTAGAGAGCCCGAGCCTTGACCCACAACGACGTGGGAGCATTGCCGGCATGCCAATCATGCTCGGCGCCGAACCTTTCCGGCACGAGGGTGGGCGAGTGGGCGTTTTGCTCTGCCATGGGTTCACCGGAAGCCCACAGAGCCTTCGACCGTGGGGTGACCACCTCGCCGCCAACGGCTTGTCGGTGGCCTGCCCGCGGCTGCCCGGGCACGGCACCCGATGGCAGGACATGAACGACACCCGCTGGCCGGACTGGTACGGCGAAGTCGACCGCGCCCTGGCCACCCTGCGAACCGGCTGCGACGAGGTCTTTGTCGGCGGACTGTCCATGGGGGGAACCCTGGCGATCCGGCTGGCCGAGGAGCACGGCGCCGCCGTCGCCGGTCTGGTTCTCGTCAACCCCTCCCTGGCCACCGAGCGGTGGGACGTCAAGCTGCTGCCGGTGCTCAGCAGGGTGCTCGGCTCCCGGCCAGGCGTCGCCAACGACATCAAAAAGGCCGGTAGCCGGGAGGTTGCCTACGACCGGCTGCCGTTGAAGGCCGCCCTCTCGCTGCAGCAGTTCTGGTCCGCCACCCGCGCCGACCTGCACAAGGTCGACCAACCCGTCCTGACGTTCCGCAGCACCGAGGACCATGTGGTCGAACCGCTGTCCGGCCGGCTGCTGCTGGAGGGAATACGCAGCACCGACGTCGAGGAGCGGGTGCTCGAGGACAGCTACCACGTCGCAACCCTGGACAACGACGCGCCGACGATCTTCACCGGAAGCGTCGAGTGGATCCGGGCACACAGCCGCCGGACAGTGGACTAACCAGTGACCAGACGCGGGCGGCGCGACAACGGACTGGACGCCTCGTCGTTCGTGCCGCTGCGCGACGTCGACCCGCGAGTCGGCGAGCACCTGCTCGACCTGCTCCGGGAAGCGGGCATCGCGGCGTATCTCGAGCCGTCGTCCGACGTCGACAACTACACCCGGGCGGTCTCATTGCCCAGTCCCCCGAGCGACCGGCTCTGGGTCGACCGAGCGTCCCGCCCCGACGCCAATTCCCTCGTCCGGGAACATGCCGACGACGACACACCCGAGGCGGCACGCTCGCCGGAGCGCCGTCCAGGGCGCAGTGACGCCAACGACGTGCATCGGCTCGACGAGCAGACGATCTGGGCGCAGATCGTCGCGGACTACGACCGCGGCAGTGACGCTCCGGTGCCTCCTTGGCCGGTGCACGAGGACACCGATCAGGACGAGCCGGCCGCCGTACCGGAGCGCACCGACGGCGAACCGGAGCTGCTGGACAAGGGTGCGGACCCGCAGACCCGCCGGGAGCGCGCTGGCGACCTCCGCAGCGACAACCCCGACGACCACTATCTCCCGCCGCCCCCGCCGCCGGTCCCCCGGCTGCAGCGCGTGACGCTCTATGCGCTGGCTCTCATCGCGGTCGGGGCGACGTTGCTCGTCGCTCCCGGCGCGCTCGACCTCGGCGCCGACTTCAGCTTCGTCTTGGGCGTCCTCGGGATCGTGACCGGCGTGGGGATGCTGGTCTACCGGATGCGCGAGCGGCCTCCGTTCGACGAGGGTCCCGACGACGGCGCGGTCGTCTGAGCCTGCCTCCAGCGGTCGTCTACCCTGCCGTCGGCAGGTAGCGCGCCGCGGACAAGGAGGTTCGAGTGCAGCTCACCGAGACCGTCGAGGTCACTGGTCACGTCATGGACAGCGGGGTGCTCGCCCGGATTCTCGACGACGTCCGCGAGTACGGCGGGGACTACCGGATCGCCCGAATCGACCTCGGGCGGCAGCACGACGACGAGTCCTACGTGCGGATGGAGATCAGCGCCGACGACGACGAGCGGTTGCAGCGGATCCTGATGCGGATCCAGGTCCACGGCGCGAACATGGCCGATCCGGGCGACGCCCGCATGAGCCTTGCCCCAGCCGACGGCGTGTTCCCGGCGGACTTCTACTCCACCACCAACCTGGCGACCGAGGTGCGCCTCGACGGGCACTGGGTGGACGTGCAGAACCCGGAGATGGACTGCGGGCTGCTCGTGGCGGACGGCACCGTGCGCACGATCCCGGTCTCCGACGTATCGGCCGGCGCCCAGATCGTCTGCGGCGCCACCGGCGTCCGGGTGACGCTGCCCGAGCTCGTGGACTCCGGCGACTCGTTCGGTTTCATGTCGTCGGCGGTCTCCAGCGAGAAGCCGCAGGCACTGCTGGTCAGGCAGATCGCCGCCCAGATGCGGGAGGTCAAGGCGGCCGGCCGAAAAATACTGTGGGTCGGCGGTCCGGCCATCGTGCACACCGGGGCCGCACCGGCGATGGTGGCGCTCGTCGAGGCGGGGTACGTCGACGTACTGTTCGCCGGCAACGCCCTGGCGACGCACGACATCGAGTCCGCGCTGTTCGGTACGTCCCTGGGCGTGGACCTGGCCAAGGGCTCGGGCGTGCCGCATGGGCACGAGCACCACATCCGCGCGATCAACACTGTGCGCGGCTGCGGCTCGATCGCCGCGGCGGTCGAGCAGGGGGTGCTGACCGGCGGCGTGATGCACGCGATGGTCACGGCGGGCAAGCCGTTCGTCCTCGTCGGCTCCGTTCGCGACGACGGCCCGCTGCCGGACGTCTACACCGATGTCATCGAGGGGCAGCGCGCGATGCGGGCCGGCCTGGCCGGTGTCGGCTTCTCGATCATGGTCGCGACGATGCTGCACTCGATCGCCACCGGGAACATCCTGCCGGCGGCCATCCCACTGGTCTGCGTCGACATCAACCCGGCCACCGTCACCAAGCTGGCCGACCGCGGCAGCGCGCAGGCCGTCGGCATCGTCACCGACATCGGGCTGTTCCTGGAACAGCTCGTGCGCGAACTCGTGCCGGGCTACCCACTACCTGCGTGATTGGCGAGCGAGGTCGGCGGCTCCGACCAACCCGGCCGCGGCACCCAGCTCGGCCGCTCTGATCATCAGCTCGGGACGGTAGCCGCGTCCGGTCAGTACGGCGGAGTACCGCTCGCGGGCCGGTCCCAGCAGCAGGTCGCCTACCTCGGAGACGCCGCCGCCCACCACCACGACGGCGGGGTCCAGGATGGCGGCGAGATCAGCGATCCCCTGGCCCAGCCAGGTTCCGGCCTCGGCCAGGACCTCGAGCGCGGCAGGGTCCCCTTCCTGGGCGGCGGCAGTCACATGAGTGCCCTCGAGCGCCCCGGCGTGCCCGGCGAGTTCGATCAGCCGGCGGGCGGCGAAGGGCGATGAGTCGGCGAGTTCGCGGGCGTCGCGGGCCAGCGCCCGGCCGCTGGCGTACTGCTCCCAGCAGCCGCGGTTGCCGCAGGCGCAGCGCCGCCCGCCCGGGACCACCCGCATGTGCCCCCACTCCCCGGCCACTCCGAACGCGCCGCGGTACAGCGCACCGTCGAGGACCAGCCCTCCGCCGATCCCGGTGCCGAGGGTGATGCACAGGATCGCGGTGTGCCCGCGGGCGGCCCCGAAGCGGTACTCCGCCCAGGCGGCCGCGTTGGCGTCGTTCTCGATCCAGATCGGGATGCCGAGCCGGGTCCGCAACGCCTCCCGGAGCGGTTCATCGCGCCAGGCCAGATGCGGAGAGAACAAGATGGTCGCCCGGTCCGCGGCCACCCAACCGGCCGCACCGACACCGACCGCATCGACGTCGTACCGGCTGGACAGGTCGCGAACGAGCTCGGCGATGACATCCTCGGTCAGCTCGGCGTCCATGCGCGGTGTCGGGCGACGGACCAGCTCGAGGACGCGACCATCGGTGTCGACCACTCCTGCTGCGGCCTTGCTGCCGCCGATGTCCACCCCGATGGCCAGCCCGGCCGGACCGCGCTCAGCCGACATGGATGTGCTGCACCGTCGGCGGCGGCTCCTCATCTGGGCGGCCACCGGCCGGCGTGACGAGAGACCGCAGCGCCTCCAAGAAGGCCGCCCCCGACTCCACGAGGCGGGCGCTGACCTCGGGGCGCTGCCCCCGCGCGACGGAGATCAGCTGGCACAGCGGGCAGTACCGGCAGTCCTCCGACGTACCCGCGCCTGCCGTGAGCCCGACGGTGTGGTCATGACTCCAGTCGGAGAACGCCTCGGCGAGCTTGCGGGCCTCCTCGGCCAGCGTCCCGTGCTCAGTCATCCAACCGGCCAGAGATCGGGATCGGGACGGAACACCACGCGCAGCCGCCCGTCGGCGAGGTCCGCGCCGGCGACCCGGCAGCGGCGGAGCACGCTGGGCAACGCGAGCAGCCGGCGGTAACCGCCGACGGTCAGCACGAGCTCGTCGCCGCTGCGAGACAGGTCCACGGCCTCCCGCTCGGCGTGGGGCAGCGGGATCGTCAACTCGAACCGCTCGCCCTCGTCGTCGGGCGTGCGCCGTACGTCGAACGGGTCGCCCACCGGTGCTGCCGCCAGCGGGTCAGCGCCCCGGTAGAGATCGGCGCCGATCTCGGTCAGTGCCGGCAGTCCGATCGGCTCGGCCGGGCGGTATCCGGCACGGCGGACGGGCACGTCGGGAAAGGACGCCGCCACCTCGGCCAACTGCACGGCCTGGGCGCTGGCCCACGCCTCCCGCCAGGCGTCGCCACCGCCAGGAATGAGCCGGTTGACGATCACCGCATCCAGTCGGTGGCCGAACAGCGCCAGCGACGTCGCGGTCCGCCGCGCCTCGGCCAGCACCACCGCTTCGGCGGTGAGCACGAGACGCACGGTGGTCTCGGGATGATCGAGCAGGGCCTGTACGCCGAGCAGCTCGGCGTGCAGCCGCGACACCGCCTCGACGACCCCGTCGCCGGGCAGCGCAGCGCCGCCGAGCAACGGACCGAGTCCGCGTGCCAACCGCCGGTGCGTGGGCAGAATCCGCTCCAGGTACCACTGCAGCGCGCGCGGCAGCGCGAGCAGCCGCAGCGTCTCGGCGGTGGGAGCGCAGTCCACGACGACGGCGTCCCACCGGCCGCTCGCGGCCTGGTCGCGGACCGCGATGAGCGCCAGCATCTCCTGCGCACCGGGCAGGACGGTGAGCTCCTCGGCTGCCATGGCACCCACGCCACCGCGGCCGAGCAGGTCCACCAGGTAGCGCCGGAGGACCGCCCAGCTCTGCTCGAAGCGGGCCTGCGTGTCGACCTGCATCACCGACAACCCGGCGTCTACATCCACTGGCTCGGAGGCCAGCGGCGTACGCAGGGCGTCGGCGAGGGAGTGCGCGGGGTCGGTGGAGACGAGCAGCACCTTTTGTCCCCGGCTGGCGATGAGCGCAGAACTCGCGGCGGCCATCGTCGTCTTGCCGACGCCACCCTTGCCGGTGAACAGGACCAGCCGCACGTGGCTACCTCTCGACCCGCTTCTTCAGCTCTCGAAGCGCGGTGTCCATGATGACCTTCTCGGCCTTGCGCTTGAACATCCCGAGCATCGGGATGCTCAGATCCACCGCGAGGGTGTAGGTCACCTCGGTCGAGTCTCCGTGCGGCAGCAGCTCGTACGAGCCGGTCTGTGCCTTTTGCATCTGCCCGCTCACCAGCTGCCAGTCGACGCGGGAGTCGTCGTCGGCCCAGTCGTAGTCCAAGACGTAGTCGTCCTTGACGACGCCAGCATCGAGCAGGAACCGAACCCGCCGCGCCCGGCCGTCCGGACCGGCGTCCTGCACCTCACAGCTCTTGACGAAGCCGGCCCACTCCGGATAGGCCGGGAAGTCCGCAATGACCGCCATGATCTGCCCCGGCGGAGCGTCGATGACGATCGACTGCGTGGACTCGTCGGCCATGCTCTGCACCGTACCGTCCGCGTTGGGCTGCTCCCGGGCGGTCAGTCGTAGGACAGGTAGTAGTAGATGTAGTCCTCACCGCTGTCGGCATCGAGGCCGTACACCTCACCCTGATACCCGCCGGCGCCTCCGGGCGGAATGAAGCCGTAGACCGTCGAATCCGCGTTCGTCGTCACCCGTTCATGGGTCAATCCGTCGTCGAACTGCCTGGCCTGTTCCGCGTAAGCGGCGGCAAGCTCCTGTACGTCGGCGCCGGGGGTGACCCGAAGCAATACGCCGAACCCACCGGTGTTGCTGCCGGGCGAGAACTGCACGAGCAGTTCGGTCCCCTCCAACAGCACGTACTTCTGATTGTCCCCGTCGTAGGCCACCGTCTCCGGCGCCAGCGGCTCCCCGACGCCGGGTCGGGCTCGGGCCGGCGGGGGCGCCGGCGCCGGACCTCCCGGCCAGGGGTCCGAGCCGTAGTCGTAGGGCTGCTCGGTCCGCACCGCAGAGATAACCAAGGAGTAGCGGCCACTGACGTCACCCGGGACCGGCCGCATGTCGAGACCGACCTGCAGCGGCGGCGCCGGCTCCGGCCGATAACGGGAGATCACGCATTCGAACCTCCCGTCGTACGTCCCGCAACCCAGCGCGTCGCTCGGGTCGTTCGGGA
>Ga0136622_10000131_pt1 | contig 27548 bp, 26 predicted proteins | sample AntDrymUQ4482106_2_FD_104803 | JGI IMG/M metagenome (GOLD analysis project Ga0136622, IMG submission 104803) | Polar desert sand microbial communities from Dry Valleys, Antarctica - metaG UQ448 (21.06) | ecosystem: Environmental > Terrestrial > Soil > Desert | place: Antarctica: Dry Valley...
ACGATAGCCATCGGGAGCTCACTGATCGACGCCCTGGAGGCAGCGCATCGCGCCGGCGTGCTGCATCGAGATGTGAAACCCGCGAACGTGCTGCTCACGAGGCGAGGTGCGGTGCTCACCGACTTTGGCATCGCGCATCGAGATCGCGACCCCGGGATCACCACCACAGGAGTGGTGATCGGTTCGGCGTCGTACCTAGCCCCAGAGCGTGCCCGCGGGGGAGCGTCCGGACCAGCGGCGGACCTGTGGGCGCTGGGTGCCACGTTGTACACCGCACTGGAGGGTCACGGCCCGTTCGAGCGCGACGGTCAGCTGGCTGCCCTGGACGCCGTGCTCAACGAACCGGCGCCAGAGCCGCGGCACGCCGGTGTGCTGGCGCCGTTGTTGATGCGACTGCTTCGCAAGGAACCGGACCAACGGCCCACGGTCGAGGAGACGCGGAGGCTGCTGTCCCTGGCCGGCCGCGGGCAGGCGGGCACGGTCCCGCTCACGGCCGGTGGAAGGGTCGGTGCCGCCGCCGTACCACCGAGTTCGACCGGACCCCCGCGCGAAGCTGAGGAACGGCATCCTCGGGCCGTCGAGCGCGGCACTGGGGCAGACGAGCCGCCCCGGCCGCCGCTTCGGTCACGTCGTGGACCCGGCCAGAAGCTGGTCCTGGCGGGTCTCGCCGTGCTGTTGGTGACTGCGCTCCTCGTCGTGCTCGCCATGTCGCTGCCGGACGTCGGCAGCCCGGACGGAGAGGCGGCCGATGCGGGCGCCGATCCCTCGAGCGGGGTCAGGAACGACTCAGCCGGCCCGTCTCGCGACGGCACCACCAGTCCCTCGGCGAGTCCGACCAGTCCCTCGGCGATTGCGACGAACGATCCGACGGCCGACCCCACCGACGATCCCCCCACCGGTGCCGCGTCGGTGCCAGAGCCGTTCAAGAGTCGCAGTCTCCACAGATTCGCTCGCTACCTGTTCGACCGACAAGACTGCTTCGTGCCGTCGCCAGGGCAGTACCCCGTCGCGGACACCGAGCCCGACACCGAGCTGGTGAAGTGCATCAGCGCTTCGGCGCCGTACCACGGGACATTCTGGTGCAAGTCCGACCTGGACGACCTGCGGGCCGACCGGGACGTCTATCTCGGCAAGGCGGTTGACGGCACCCGATCGGTCACGGGTACGCCGGCGGGACGGGCCCGGTCTGAGGACGGGATCCAGGTCACCTTCAACCACGTCAAGGACAACGACGCACGCGTCTACTGGGACTCCGAGAAGCGGCTCTGCGCCGGTGAGATCCAGTCGGTCGACTCGGACGACCTCGATCAGGCCGTGGCGAACTGGCGCACCGGCAGGCCCTGACCTCGGGCGCGGCGACCTTGTGGTGTCGTGGTCACCCGGGTGGGATCAGTGTGCGGTGATGTCCCCACACGCACGAATCGCGGCGTCGACCAGCGCGTCGACCTCAGCATCGGTGTACGTGCCCGTACGCGGGCGGCTGTGGCGTCCGAGGCGGTCTGTGCCCACCCATCGGCACTCGAGGCCGTGCGCGCCCCTCCCGTGCCGTCCTGGTCGCTCACACCTGCATCGGTTCACAGCCGCTGTCCTTCCCGATCGTGTGCCCTGGTCCCGCTCGTGGTCCCGCCGAAGATGTATCCCGTTGCTTCGTCGTGTCGCGCGGTGCGTTCAGCGTGCCACGCAGCGCCCGCAAACACGGGCGAACGGTGCCAAAACGCGTCAGCCTGTTCCTGCGTAGATGGAAGTTCGAGTCCCACACCCGGCACGTAACCGCAAGACGATCTATGGCGCGTCAGCCAAGGTGCCGGGAACCGGCACGTAACCGCAAGACGATCTATGGCGCATCAGCCAAGGTGCTAGGAATCGGCACGTAGTCCGCGCGGGCGGACTGACCCAGGCCTACCGTCACCTCTCCTAGGTTGCAGCCCAAGTGAAGCAACGCCGTACCAGGAGAACCTGGTGAAGATGTGGCGTGAGGGGCACAAACCTGCGGATCGAGGGGCCAAAACCTGCGGATCGAGGGGCCAAAACCTGCGGATGACGAGTCAGCGTTCCATCGGCTTGGTGTAGGCCGGGGCTACCCCGTTGATCGCGTCGCCCATGCGGTGGATGCGCATGGCGTTCGTCGACCCGGGGATACCGGGTGGGCTCCCCGCGACGATCACGACCTCCTGCCCCTCGTGGCAGCGGCCGATCATGAGCAGCGCTCGGTCGACCTGCAGCACCATCTCGTCGGTGTGCTCGACCATCGGCACCAAGAACGTCTCGATCCCCCAGCTCAACGCCAGCTGGGAGCGTACGACCGGGTCGGGCGTGAACGCCATCACCGGCACCAGCGAACGGTATCTCGTCATGCGTCGCGCCGAGTCGCCCGACGTCGTGAACGCCACCAGATACTGGGCGTGTACCGCCTCGGCAACCTCCGATGCGGCGCGGCAGATGACGCCGCTGCGGGACTGCGGTGTCCAGGTGTACGCCGCCATCCGCCGTCGCCCGTGGATCTCCGTCGACTCGATGATCCGGGCCATCGTGTGCACCGTCTGGATCGGGTAGCTGCCGACGCTGGTCTCACCGGACAACATCACCGCGTCGGTGCCGTCGAGGACCGCGTTGGCGACGTCGGACGCTTCGGCGCGGGTCGGCCGGGGCGCGGAGATCATCGACTCGAGCATCTGGGTCGCCACGATGACCGGCTTGGCGTTGCGGCGCGCCATCTCGACGATCAGCTTCTGCACGATCGGGACGTCCTCGAGCGGGAGCTCGACGCCGAGGTCGCCGCGCGCCACCATCACGCCGTCGAAGGTGTCCATGATGTCGTCGAGGTTGTCGACGGCCTGCGGCTTCTCGATCTTGGCGATGATGGGCCGGAAGATGCCTTCCTCGCGCATGATGCGGCGTACGCCGTCGGCGTCGTCGGCGCTGCGCACGAAGGACAGCGCGATGAAGTCGACACCGAGGCGCAGCGACCACCGAAGGTCGTCGATGTCCTTGTCGGACATGGCCGGGACGCTGACATGTACGCCGGGGAGGTTGATCCCCTTGTTGTTGCTCAGCGTGCCTCCGATCTCGCAGACCGTCGTCACCTCGGTGCTCGTCACGGCGGTGGCACGCAGCCGCACCCGGCCGTCGTCGATGAGGATCTGGTCACCGGGCGTGACGTCACCGGTCAGTCCCTTGTAGGTGGTGGAGCAGCGGCGGGCATCACCGTCGACGTCCTCGGTGGTGATGACGAACGGGTCGCCGGGCATGAGCTCCACCGGCCCGCCGGCGAACCGGCCCAGCCTGATCTTGGGACCCTGCAGGTCGGCCAGGATCGCCACGGCCTTGCCGAGCCTGTCGGTCGCCGCACGCACGTACTGGTACATCCGCGCATGGTCCTCGTACGTGCCATGGCTCATGTTGAGGCGGGCCACATCCATGCCGGCTTCGGCGAGCTGGAAGATCCGTTCGGCCGAGTCGGTCGCGGGGCCGAGGGTACACACGATCTTCGCTCTACGCACGAGTCTCAGCCTACGGGTACCGCGAGCGCTCAGGCCATGACCGGGCGCGCCGTCGGCGGGATCGGTGCCGGCAGGTTGGTCGAACCCGACAGGTACCCGTCAACCCCCGCGGCGCAGGCGCGGCCCTCGGCGAGCGCCCAGACGATCAGCGACTGCCCCCGGCCGGCGTCACCGGCGACGAAGACCCCGTCCTTGCTCGACATGTAGTGGCGGTCGCGCCGGATGTTTCCGCGCTCGTCGAGCTCGACCTCGAGCTGCTCGACGAGGCCGTCGCGCTCCGGCCCGGTGAACCCCATCGCGAAGAGCACCAGCTGTGCGGGTATCTCCCGCTCGGTGTCCTCGACCGGCTCGAACCTGCCGTCCACCATCTGGACGTCGACAAGCCTCAGGGCACTGACGTTGCCCGCGTCGTCGCCGAGGAACTCCTTGGTGTTGACGGCGTAGACCCGCTCGCCGGCCTCCTCGTGCGCTGAGGAGACCCGATAGATCATCGGGTACGTCGGCCACGGCTGGTTCTGCGGTCGTTCCTCGCTCGGGCGGGGCAGGATCTCCAGCTGCGTGACGGACCGCGGCTGCTGGCGGATCGACGTGCCGAGGCAATCCGCACCGGTGTCGCCGCCGCCGATGATCACGACATCCTTACCGGCGGCGCTGATCTGGTCCTCGACCCGCTCCCCCAGCGCGACCCGGTTGGCCTGCGGGAGGAACTCCATCGCCTGGTGGACGCCGCCGAGCTCACGGCCCGGGATCGGCAGGTCGCGGCGCACGGTCGCCCCGATCGCGAGCACCACCGCGTCGTAACGCTCGCGCAGCTGGGCTCCGGTCACCGTGTCTCCGACCGAGGAGCCGCACCGGAAGATGGTGCCCTCCTTGCGCATCTGGGAGATCCTGCGGTCGACCTGGACCTTTTCCATCTTGAACTCGGGGATGCCGTAGCGCAGCAGGCCGCCAGGCTTGTCGTCCCGCTCGTACACCGCGACGGTGTGACCGGCCCTGGTCAGCTGCTGGGCGGCGGCGAGCCCGGCCGGCCCCGAGCCGACGACGGCGACGGTCTTTCCGGTCAGCCACTCCGGGGGCTCCGGACGGACGAGTCCGGACTCCCAGCCCTTGTCGATGATGGAGACCTCGACGTTCTTGATCGTCACCGGGTCGCGGTTGATGCCGACGACGCAGGCGGTCTCGCAAGGCGCCGGACACAGCCGACCAGTGAACTCGGGGAAGTTGTTGGTCGCGTGCAGGCGTTCCAACGCCTCCTCCCAGTCCTCGCGCCAGACCAGGTCGTTCCACTCCGGGATCAGGTTGCCCAACGGGCAGCCGTTGTGGCAGAAAGGGATGCCGCAGTCCATGCAGCGGCCGGCCTGCTCGGTGATGATCGGCAGCAGCGCCTTGCCCGGGCCGCCGGGATAGACCTCGTTCCAGTCCTTGACCCGCTCCTGCACCGGGCGTCGGTCCGCGACCTGCCGGGGGGTGGTGAGGAAGCCTCGGGGATCAGGCACGGATAGCCGCCTCCATCATCGCCTCGGTGGTCTCGTCCTCGTCCAGCCCGGCCTCTTCGGCGGCGGCGCGAGCCCGCAGCACCCGGCGATAGTCCAGCGGCATGACCTCGGTGAACCGGGCAACGGCGGTGTCCCACCCGTCCAACAGCTCCTCGGCGACGACCGATCCGGTCTCCTCCGCGTGTCGCTGCAGCAGTGCCCGCAGCTCCTCGACCGTCTCCGGCGGCACGGGGCCAAGCTCGACCATCTCGGTGTTGACCTTGGCCACGTCCAGATCCAGTACGTACGCCGCGCCACCGCTCATCCCGGCCGCGAAGTTGCGGCCGGTTGTACCGAGCACGACCACCCGGCCCCCGGTCATGTACTCGCACCCGTGGTCTCCGACGCCTTCCACGACGGTCGTGGCGCCGGAGTTGCGTACGCAGAAGCGCTCGCCGACCCGCCCGCGCAGGAACATCTCCCCCGAGGTCGCGCCGAAGCCGATGACATTGCCGGCGATGATCTGCGCCTCGGCGGTGAACGCCGCGGATCGTGCGGGGCGGACGATGATCCGACCACCGGACAGGCCCTTGCCGACGTAATCGTTGGCGTCGCCCTCGAGCCGCAAGGTGATCCCGCGCGGCACGAACGCGCCGAACGACTGTCCCGCCGACCCGGTGAAGGTGATGTCGATGGTGTCGTCGGGCAGTCCGGCGCCGCGGTAGCGCTTGGTGACCTCGTGGCCGAGCATCGTGCCCACGGTGCGGTTGACGTTGCGGATCTGCAGCTGGGCGCGTACGGGCTCACCGCGCTCGAGCGCATCTGCGGACAACGCGATCAACTCGTTGTCCCGTGCGCGTTCAAGGCCGTGCTCCTGCCTGCGCGAGCAGAGCATCGAGGAACCCTCGGCGAGGTCGGGCACGTGCAGGATCGGCGTGAGGTCGAGGCCGTCGGCCTTCCAGTGGTCGACGGCCCGGGCGGTATCGAGCATCTCCGCATGCCCGACGGCTTCGGCGATCGTGCGGAACCCCAGCGCGGCGAGGTGCTCGCGTACCTCCTCGGCGATATAGGTGAAGAAGTTGACGACGTACTCGGCCTTGCCGGTGAACTTCTCCCGCAGCGCGCGGTTCTGGGTGGCGACGCCGACCGGGCAGGTGTCGAGATGACACACCCGCATCATGATGCAGCCACTGACGACCAGCGGCGCTGTCGCGAAGCCGAACTCCTCCCCGCCGAGCAGCGCGGCGACGATGACGTCACGGCCGGTCTTGAGCTGGCCGTCGACCTGGACCACGATCCGGTCCCGTAGCCCGTTGAGCAGCAACGTCTGCTGGGTCTCGGCCAGGCCGAGCTCCCAGGGGCCGCCGGCGTGCTTGAGGGACGTGAGCGGCGATGCTCCCGTGCCGCCGTCGTGGCCGGAGATGAGCACGACGTCCGCGTGCGCCTTCGAGACACCCGCCGCGACCGTGCCGACGCCGACCTCCGAGACCAGCTTGACGTGCACGCGGGCCGCGGGGTTGGCGTTCTTGAGGTCGTGGATGAGCTGTTTGAGGTCCTCGATGGAGTAGATGTCGTGGTGCGGTGGCGGCGAGATCAGGCCCACGCCGGGCGTGGAGTAGCGGGTCTCGGCGATCCAGGGGTAGACCTTCGGGCCGGGCAGCTGCCCGCCCTCGCCCGGCTTGGCGCCTTGGGCCATCTTGATCTGCAGGTCGTCGGCGTTGGTGAGGTACTCCGACGTCACGCCGAAGCGTCCCGACGCGACCTGCTTGATGGCGCTGCGCCGGCTCTCGTCGTGCAGCCGGTCGGGGTGCTCGCCTCCTTCGCCGGTGTTGGACTTGCCGCCGAGCCGGTTCATCGCGACCGCCAGGGTCGCGTGGGCCTCCTCGCTGATCGAGCCGTACGACATCGCCCCGGTCGAGAATCTCTTGACGATCTCGCTGACCGGCTCCACCTCCTCGATGTCGACCGGTTCGCGTACGCCCTCGGCGAACCGGAGCAGCCCACGCAACGTCATCAGCCGCTCGGACTGGCTGTCCACCCGCTGGGTGTACTGCTTGAACACGTCGTACCGCCCCTCGCGGGTCGAGTGCTGCAGGCGGAACACCGTCTCGGGGTCGAAGAGATGCTCGGACCCGCCACGGCGCCACTGGTACTCGCCGCCGATCTCCAGGTGCCGCCGTGCGGCCGGGATGCCGCTGGTCGGGTACGCCTTGGCGTGCCGCAGTCGTACCTCCTCGGCGATGACGTCGAGCCCGATACCGCCGAGCTTGGAGGTGGTGCCGGTGAAGTAGCGCTCGACGAGGTCGCCGCTGAGGCCGACCGCCTCGAAGATCTGGGCGCCGGTGTAGGAGGCGACGGTGGAGACTCCCATCTTGCTCATCACCTTGAGCACACCCTTGCCCAGGGCATAGACGAGGTTGCGGACCGCGGCCTCGGGCTCGATGTCGTTGAGCAGCACCTCGCGGCGCGCGAGGTCCTCTGCGCTCTCCATGGCGAGGTAAGGGTTGACCGCGGCAGCGCCGTACCCGATCAGCAGCGCGACGTGGTGCACCTCGCGCACGTCGCCCGCCTCGGCGATCAGGCCGACCTTTGTGCGCGTCTTCTCGCGGACCAGGTGGTGGTGGACGGCGCCGGTGAGCAGCAGCGAGGGGATGGGGGCGAGGTCGGCGGTGGAGTGCCGGTCGGACAGGACGACGACGCGTGCCCCGTCCTCGATCGCCGCACTGGCCTCGGCGCAGATCTCCTCGAGGCGATCCCGCAGCGCGTCGGCACCACCGTTCACCGAGTAGAGCCCGCGTACGACGTGGGTGGCGAGCCCTGCCATGTCACCGCGGCGGTTGACGTGACGGATCTTGGCGAGCTCGTCGTTGTCGATCACCGGAAAAGGAAGCTGCAGCATGCGGCACGACGCCGGACCGGGCACGAGCAGGTTGCCCTCAGGCCCTATGGTGCCGGCGAGGGAGGTGACCAGCTCTTCGCGGATCGCGTCCAGCGGCGGGTTGGTGACCTGGGCGAACAGCTGGGAGAAGTAGTCGAACAACAGGCGGGGACGTTCGGACAGCACCGCGATCGGTGTGTCGGTGCCCATGGAACCTAGCGGCTCGGTGCCGACGCGGGCCATCGGTGCGACCAACAGCCTGAGCTCTTCCTCGGTGTAGCCGAACACTTGTTGGCGCCGCAGCACCGAGGAGTGCGTGTGGGTGATGTGCTCGAGGTCGGGCAGGTCCTCGAACCGGATCAGCCCGGAGTACAACCACTCCTCGTACGGCTCGGCGTTGGCGAGCCCGTCCTTGAGCTCCTCGTCCTCGATGATGCGATGCTCGTCGAGGTCGAGCAAGAACATGCGGCCGGGTTCGAGCCTACCTTTGCGGACGATCGTCGCCGGGTCGAGGTCGAGGACGCCGGACTCCGAGGCGAGCACGACGAGCCCGTCGGCGGTGACCCAGTAGCGGCCGGGACGTAGGCCGTTTCGGTCCAGCACGGCACCGACCTGGCTGCCGTCGGTGAAGGCGACGCACGCCGGCCCGTCCCACGGCTCCATCAGCGCGGCGTGGAACTCATAGAAGGCGCGGTGCTTGGCGGACATCGTGGGGTTGTTCTCCCACGCCTCGGGGATCATCATCAGGACCGCGTGGGGCAGCGACCGGCCGCACAGGTGCAGGAACTCCAGGACTTCGTCGAAGGACGCCGAGTCGCTGCCCTGAGGGTCGATGATCGGGAAGATTCGATCGAGGTCGCCAGCGATGACGCCGCTGGCCAGCATCGTCTCGCGGGCCCGCATCCAGTTGCGGTTGCCGCGAGCAGTGTTGATCTCGCCGTTGTGGGCGATGAAGCGGAACGGGTGCGCCAGCGGCCAGCTCGGGAACGTGTTGGTGGAGAAGCGGCTGTGCACGACCGCCACCGCCGAGGCGATGCGCTCGTCGAGGAGGTCGGGGAAGAAGCGATCGAGCTGGTCGGTGGTCAGCATGCCCTTGTAGCACAGGGTGCGCGCCGACAAGGACGGGAAGTACACGCCGATCTCGTGCTCGGCGCGTTTGCGCAGGCAGTAGGCCTGACGGTCCAGGGCAATGCCGGTGATCCGTCCGGCGGCACCTGCGAGGAAGAGCTGCGCGAACGTCGGCATGCACCCGCGGGCGGTGGCGCCGAGCAGCTCGGGGACGACGGGCACGTCCCGCCAGCCGAGCACCTGCAGGCTCTCGTCCTCGGCGATCTGCTCGATCCTCGCGCGGGACTTCGCGGCCTCGTCCGGGTCGGTGGGCAGGAAGGCCATCCCGACGGCGTACGCCCCGGCGAACGGCAGCTCGAAGTCGACGCCGCCGCGCAGGAACTCGTCCGGGACCTGCATCACGATGCCGGCCCCGTCGCCGGAGTCGGGTTCGGCGCCGGACGCGCCCCGGTGGTCCAGGTTGCGAAGAGCGGTCAGGCCTTCGAGGACGATGTCGTGGCTGGCCACACCGGTCAGGGTGGCCAAGAACGCCACACCGCACGCGTCGTGCTCGTGCTGTGGGTCGTACAAGCCTTGGGGCGCAGGGGTTGCGTGCACCGGGCACCTCCCGTCATCGTGTGGGATCGCTCGCGTGAATCGAGAGAAGAGTTCAAGGGACGACGTTGGCCCTGGTACAGCAGGGTCAGATTACACGACTGCCACCCTCCGGTGGGTCGACGTCTGATTGGGCCTACCGGGTCAGATGCCGCTGGCCCCGACGAGGTCACCCACGAGATACGTGAGCGCGGCCGCGAGCGAACCGAGCACGAGCTGGCGGGTGCCCCCGAGCCACCAGGGCCGGTCGGTGACGCGGGTGACGACAGCGCCGCAGCCGAACAGCGCAGCCAGCGACACCGCGATGGTCGGCCACAGGCTCGTGATGCCGATGAGAAACGGGAGCAGCGGGATGAGCGCGCCGACGGCGAAGGCCAGGAAGGACGATGCCGCGGCGAGTCGCGGCGAGGCGAGGTCGTCGGTGTCGACGCCGAACTCCTCGCGGGCATGCACCCGGACGGCGTTCTCCAGGTCGTCGTGGATCTGTGCCGCGACCTCGGTCGCGAGCTCGGCCGACAAGCCCTTCTGCACGTACATCTCGGCGAGCTCCGCCTGCTCGCCGGCGTCGTTGGCGGTGATCTCGACGCGTTCGATGTCGACCTGGGCGCGGGCGAACTCGGACTGGCTGGCCACCGAGGTGTACTCCCCCGCCGCCATGGAGAAGGCACCGGCCGCGAGCCCGGCGAGCCCGGCGAGGATCACGGGCTTGGTGTTGCCCGCGGCGCTGCCACCGGCGACGCCCATGAGGAGGGCGAAGTTGGAAACGAGCCCGTCCATCGCCCCGAACACCGCCGGCCGGAGCCAGCCGCCGGTGACGTCGGGGTGCTCATGGATGATCGAGCCACCGGTGCCGGCACCGCGGGAGGGAACAGTCATACCGCGACGCTACGCCGTGGGTCGCGCATCGTCATCTGCAGACTGGCTGTCCTGCGGTCGGGTCGCCAGCTCGTCGTCAGAGTCGTCGTCGGAGTCGTCGGAGTCGTCGGAGTCGTCGGCGTCGTCTGCGCTGGCGCCGTCGCTCCGGTCCGGATCAGCCGCCGGAAGCTGCACCTGGTCCTCGCGGGTAACTCCCCGCCGGCCGCTCCAGAACAGGTACGCGACGGCGAGGACGAAGAGCACCAGCGAGGTCCACACGTTGAGGCGGAACGGACCGAACTCGTTCGCGGCGTCGATCCGGAGGTTTTCGATGAGCCCGCGGCCAACGGTGTAGAAGGCGACGTAGAGCGCGAACACCCGCCCGCCACCGAGGCGGAGCCTGCGGTCCAGCCACACGATCGCTGCTGCCGCCACCAGGTTCCAGAGCGCCTCGTACAAGAAGGTCGGGTGGAAGGTGGCGAACTGCTCGAAGCCGGCGAGGCGGTTCTGCGGGTCGATCTCCAAGGCCCAGGGCAGATCGGTGGGCCGCCCGTAGAGCTCCTGGTTGAACCAGTTGCCGAACCGGCCGATCGCCTGGGCCACCAAGATGCCTGGAGCGATGGCATCACCGAACGCCAGCAGCGACACGCCGTGACGACGACATCCGATGTAGGCACCGAGCGCGCCCAAGGCGACGGCACCCCAGATGCCGAGGCCGCCGTTCCAGATGTACAAAGCCGAGACAGGATCGCGGCCGGCGCCGAAGTACAGCTGCGCGTCGGTGATGACGTGGTAGAGCCGCGCGCCGACGAGACCGAACGGGATCGCCCACACGGCGACGTCGGAGATCGTGCCGGCGCGACCGCCGCGCGCGGCCCAGCGTCGCTCGCTCATCCAGATGCACACGACGACACCGGCGATGATGCACAGCGCGTACGCACGGATCGGCAGTGGTCCGAGGTGCCACACGCCCTGGGCGGGGCTGGGAAGGAAGGCGAAGATCATCGAGGCAACAGTAGCGCCGGCGCTAGCGGGCCCGCTCGACGCCGGCACGCAGGTCGGCGGTCAGGTCGCGCAGGGCGTCGATGCCGGCGTCGTGGTCGCCGTGCGCGTCGAGGAGGCACCGGACCAACGCCGATCCCACGATCACTGCGTCGGCGAAGCCACCGACCTCGGCGGCCTGGTCGCCGTTGCTCACGCCGAGTCCGACGCCGACCGGCAGGTCGGTGACGCCGCGGAGCCGTCGTACAAGCTCCGGCGCGCGGGTGCTGGTCGCTGCGCGGGACCCGGTGACGCCCATCACCGACGTCGCGTAGACGAACCCGCTCGACGCCGCCGCGGTCATGGCGAGCCGTTCGTCGGTCGATGAGGGCGCGACGAGGAAGATCTGGTCCAGGCCGTTGTCCTTGGCCGCGTTGCTCCACTCCTCGGCCTCGTCCGGTACGAGGTCCGGGGTGATGAGACCGCACCCCCCGGCTTCGGCGAGCGTGGCGGCGAACCGGGCGACGCCGTGGCGCTCGACGGGGTTCCAGTACGTCATAACCACCGTCGGTACGCCCGTGGCAGCGGTCTGACGCACGACCTCGAACACGTCGGTCACCCGGACGCCGGCGGACAGTGCGGCATCGGCCGCGGCCTGGATGACCGGACCGTCCATCACCGGGTCGCTGTACGGCAGGCCGACCTCGACGACGTCGGCGCCGGCCTCGACCATCGCGGTCGTCGCGCGGATCGATGTCTCGACATCGGGAAACCCTGCGGGAAGGTAGCCCACCAGGGCGGGTCGGTTGTCGGCCCGGAGCCGCCCGAGGGTGTCCGACAGCGCGGTCACGCCGGGTCCCCGTCCCGCAGCAGTCCGAAGTACTCAGCCGCCGTGTGGACGTCCTTGTCCCCGCGACCGGACAGGTTGACGAGGATCACGGCATCCTGGCCGAGCTCCTTGGCGAGGGTGAGTGCGCCGGCGACCGCATGCGCGGACTCGATGGCGCAGATGATGCCCTCGGTCTTGCACAGCAGGTCGAACGCCGTCATCGCCTCGGCGTCGGTGACGGGGCGGTACGTCGCGCGCCCTGACTCGGCCAGGAACGCGTGTTGGGGACCGACACCGGGATAGTCCAGACCCGCGGAGATCGAGTGCGACTCCAGCGTCTGGCCGTCGGCGTCCTGCAGCAGGAACGACCGCGCGCCATGCAGCACACCCACGTCACCGCCGGTGATACTCGCGGCGTGACGTGCGGTGTCGACGCCGTCACCTCCGGCCTCGAACCCGTACAACGCCACCTCGGCGTCGTCCAGAAAGCCGGCGAAGAGCCCGATCGCGTTGGAGCCTCCGCCAACACACGCCGCCGCTGCGTCCGGCAGCCGGCCGATCAGCTGCAGGCACTGCGCGCGGGCCTCATCACCGATGCCACGGGTGAAGTCGCGCACCATCGCGGGGAAGGGATGGGGGCCGGCGGCCGTCCCGAACAGATAGGCGGTCGTCTCCACGTTGGCGACCCAGTCGCGGATCGCCTCGTTGATGGCGTCCTTGAGGGTACGGCTGCCGGTGCCGACCGGGACGACGGTGGCCCCGAGCATCTGCATGCGGGCAACGTTGAGCGCCTGACGCACGGTGTCGACCTCGCCCATGTAGACGACGCACTCGAGGTCGAGGTAGGCCGCAGCGGTGGCCGAGGCGACCCCGTGCTGGCCGGCACCGGTCTCGGCGATGACGCGTGGCTTGCCCATCCGCTTGGTCAGCAACGCCTGGCCGAGCACGTTGCGGATCTTGTGGGCGCCGGTGTGGTTGAGGTCTTCACGCTTGAGCAGGATCCGGGCACCGGCGACCTCGGACAACCGCGTCGCGTCGTAGAGCATGCTGGGCAGACCGGCGTAGACCCTGAGCATGTGGTCGAGCTCGGCGGTGAAGACCGGGTCGGCCATGGCCGACTTCCATCCCGCCTCGAGCTCGTCGAGTGGCGCGATCAGCGCCTCGGGCATGAACCGGCCACCGAACCGGCCGAAGTGTCCGCGTGCATCAGGCAGCGCGGAGGTGTCTGACGTGGGGATGCTGATGGTCGTCACCACCGCTGCTGCAGTGCAGGGTGCGCGCCGGCCGCGACCAGGTCGGCGACGCTCGCGCGCGGGTCACCGCCGCGTACGAGGGTCTCCCCCACGAGCACCACGTGGGCTCCGGCGCGGGCGTACTCGATGACGTCCCGCGGCCCGCGTACCCCTGACTCGGCCACCCGGACGACACCGTCGGGAATGCGGGGGGCGAGCCGGCCGAACGTGGTCCGGTCGACCTCGAGGGTCCTGAGGTCGCGAGCATTGAGGCCGATCAGCCGGGCGTCGGCGTCAAGTGCGCGCTCGAGCTCGGCCTCGTCGTGCGCCTCGACCAACGGCGTCAGACCGATCGAGACTGCGCGTTCGATCAACGAGACGAGTGCAGCCTGGTCGAGGGCGGCCACGATGAGCAGTGCCATGTCGGCGCCGACGGCCCGCGCCTCCCAGAGCTGGTAGGAGGTCGTGATGAAGTCCTTGCGCAGCAGGGGTACGTCGACGACGGCGCGAACGGCCCGAAGATCCGCGAGCGTGCCGCCGAAGCGGCGCTGCTCGGTCAGGACACTGATCGCCGCCGCGCCACCGGCGGCATAGTCCTGCGCCAGCGCGGCGGGGTCCTTGATGGTGGCCAGGGCACCTTTGCTCGGGCTCACCCGCTTGACCTCGGCGATGATCGAGACACCGTCGGCGAGGAACAGGGGCATCGGGTCGAGAGCGGGCTGCTGGCGCGCGGCCTGCTGCTTGAGGTGGTCGAGGCTGACGTCGGCCATCCGCTGCTCGAGATCGATCCGAGCGCCGGCGAGGATGTCGTCGAGGACGGTCATGCCACCTCACCACCTCCGGCGCTGGATTCGAAGTCGATCTCCACTCAGGGTAACGACCGCTGCTCCGGCCGTCGAAGCGGGTGGCCGCCGCTGGGGGACAACTGAACGGTTGTACCAGTACGATCCTCGCACCATCACCGTTGAAGGGATTGCCCGTGAGCTACCCACCTCCTCCACCCGACGGCGGATACTCCGGCGAATCGGCCGGGCCGCAGAAGACCAACCCCAAAGCGACGTGGGCTCTGGTGACCGGGATCCTTGGTCTGTGCTGCGCCCCGATCGGAATCGCCGGGATTGTGCTGGGCAAGAGCGCTCAGACCGAGATCGCTGCCTCCGGCGGGCGCCAGAGCGGTGCGGGCCTGGCCAAGGCCGGCTTCATCATCGGCATCATCTCGGTGGTCCTGTGGATCCTGTGGGTCGTGGTCAGCCTGGCCACCGGCGGTTTCAGCTACAACTTCGAGACCAACTGACCGCCGCGTTCAGGGCGCGAGCGATGCTCCCCACGGCGTGTTGCGCACGATCGTGAACACGGCCAGCAGCGCGAGCACCACGGTCGCCCCCCGCGCGTCGAGCACGAGCATGCGTGCGTTCTCGCCGCGCCACCGCCGCGGCAACCACCACAGGAACGCCACGCCGACGACGAGGACCAGTGCCACGACGACGACGTTGCTGGACACGGCGGCGCCGAACTCCAGATGGGTCAGGTCGTTGACCGCCCGCAGGCCGCCACACCCCGGGCACCACAGTCCGGTGAGCGCACGGAAGGGGCACAGCCCGTACGATCCGTAGGCGTGCGGGTCACGCACGTGCAGCAGCGTGACACTCGCGAGTCCAGCAGCCCCGACGGCCATCGGCGTCCGCATCGCCGTCCACCGGCCGGATCTGGTCGATCCAGCCGGCGGACGGTCGGTGCTGGTCGCCGGGTGCGCCACTATCTCTTGACCACGATGGTGTTGAGGATCTTGTCGGCGAACGTCTGCTTCTTGTCATCCCACAGCGGCCACAAGAACCCGATGTAGCACGGGATGGCATCGAGGATGTGGACGAAGTAGCGTCCGATGGACAGTCCGACGCCGAGCGGCTGACCGTCGGCCTCCTTGACGCACGCGATGTTGAGGATGCCCTTGCCGACCGTGGAACCGGTCTTGCCCTGTTTCATGCCCCAGTTGTAGACGATCCATGCGATGAGCACGGCGAAGCCGAGCAGGATGAACACGATCCCCAGCGGGTTGCCGCCGGAGCTCTCGAAGGTCCCTGTCGCCGGGTCGTACTCGGTGGAGCCGGTTGCCAACGCGATCCCGATGAAGTACAGGATGTAGAACGGCACCGCTCCGATCAGGACATCGATCAGGTAGGCGCCGACGCGTTGTCCCCAGGAGGCGTAACCGGCGCCGGGGCCGGCGTTCGGCTGGCCGTAGCCCTGTTGCTGCCCGTATGCGGGTGGCTGCTGGCCGTAGCCCTGTTGCTGCCCGTAGTCGGGTGGCTGTTGACCGTAGCCCGGCTGCTGCCCGTAGGCGGGTGGCTGTTGACCGTAGCCCGGCTGCTGCCCGTAGGCGGGCGGCTGCTGGCCGTAGCCTTGCTGCTGCCCGTAGTCGGGCTGCTGCTGGCCGTAGCCCGGAGGCTGCTGACCGTAACCGGGAGCTTGGTCGCCCGAACCGTCGCTTTCTGGTGGCTGGGATCCCGGTGGATATTGGTCCGACACGTCGATACTCCTTGGCTATGGCCGACGACCGCGTCTCGGCTTCCGGCGGGTGCTGCGCAACACCATAGCGGTGAAGAGGATCAAGCGGTCAATGTGTGGCTTTGCTCCCGTAACCGGCCGCTGACATCACCTTCGCGACGACGCCGGACAACAACGTCAACACCACACCCACCGTGAACATCGACCAGCTCGGGCCGATCACCAGCGCGATTCCCCCGACGGTGAACCCGATGAGGCAGAGCGTGACCGCCGTCCAGGCGGCGGGGGAAGAACCGTGCATGGGAGAACCTCTTCGGATCAGGAGCGGCCGGGCTCCGGCCAGCGTAGTGCTCAACCGGTCGGGTCGTCGCCCCGGTCCAGCGCCCTCCACAGATCGGCCTCCGACGTCTCGCCGCGACGACCGACGCGATCGTCGGCTCGCGACGGCGCCTCGTACCGACGTCCCATGACAGGCCACTGACGTCCGAACATGACGACGGCCACCCCGACGAGGCCCGCGACCAGCAGCAGTACGAGGGTGGCCCACCGCCACGGCGTCGCATCGGCGGCGGCGGCTGTTCGCAGCTGCGCGGTGCTGTCACCGGTCATCGCCGGCGACTGCGCTGTCGCGACGACGACCGAGTCGCGCAGCGCGCCGGACGCGGAAACGACGTACGCGACCCCGATGGCAGCGGCAGCGGCGATCACGACTCCGACGACGACGCGCAGCCACCGTGCCGCCGCGAGCACCGCGATGGAGCCCGCCATGACGACGAGGCACATGGCGCTGACGATCGGCACGGCTTGTGAGCCGGTGACCTCGACGACATCCGATGGCATGCCCGAGGAGGTGATCCGGACCTCGGACCACGCGCGAGCGGTGGCCAGGAAGGCGGCGCCACCCACGACGATGCCAGTGACGATGGTCGCGGCGAACGCGCGGTGACTAGTCATCGTGGCGTACGAGCGGCAGCCGCCCGGCGTCGAAGCAGGTGCGGTCGCCGGTGTGACAGGCAGGACCAACCTGCTCGACCTTGACGAGAACGGTGTCGCCGTCGCAGTCCAGCCGGACGTCGCGCACCCACTGGACGTGGCCCGACGTCTCGCCCTTGACCCAGTAGTCGCCGCGGCTCCGGCTCCAGAAGGTCGTACGCCCGGTGCTGAGGGTACGGTGCAGCGCCTCGTCGTCCATCCAGCCCACCATCAGCACCTCGGCGGTGTCGACCGACTGGACGACAGCGGGAATGAGGCCGTCGGCGTCGCGCTTGAGCCGCGCCGCCACGGCCGGGTCGAGACCGGACACGGGTCAAACGTACGCCCTAGGCGAGGTGGGACTGCGCCACCCAGCTGGCGTGGAGCCGGGCGTAGACGCCGCCACCTGCGACGAGGGCGGTGTGGGTGCCGTCCTCGACCAGCCGGCCGCGGTCGAAGACGAGCACCCGGTCGGCGGACTCGGCGGTCGACAGCCGGTGTGCGACCGTGACCGACGTCCGCGCCGCGAGCAGCTGTTCGAGCGCGCGCGTTGCACGCAGCTCGGTCTGCGGGTCGACCGCACTTGTCGCCTCGTCCAGGACCAGCAGGTCGGGGTCGGCGAGGAAGGCACGAACGAGGGCGACGAGTTGCCGCTCGCCGGCGGACAGCGACTCACCGCGTTGACCGACTCTGGTCTGCAGGCCGGCGGGGAGGGAGGCGAACCACTCACCGAGCTCGAGGTCGTGCACCGCGGCGACAAGCTCGGCGTCGGTGGCCGAGGTCTTGCCGTAGCGCAGGTTAGCTGCCAAGGTCGCGTCGAAGAGGAAGCCTTCTTGCGGGACCATCACGACGCGTTCGCGCAGTGAGGCGAAGGCGAGGTCCGTGACCGGCACGTCGTTGAGGCACACGACGCCGTCGGCCGGGTCCATCAGTCGCGTCAGCAGCTTGGCGAACGTCGTCTTGCCCGAGCCGGTCTCGCCGACGACGGCTACTCGTTCGCGGGGCTCGATCCGTACGCTCACGTCCCGCAGCACCGGCGGTCCGCCGGGGTAGGCGAAGGTCACGTGGTCGAAGACGGCGGTGACCGGTCCGCGGTCGAGCACCCGGCCTCCAGGCCCGGGGTCGACGACGTCCGCCGGCGTGTCCAGCACCTCGATCACCCGCCGCCACGAGGAGATCGCGTTCTGTGCCTCGGTGATGACCTGGGTGGCCACCTGGACAGGTCCGACGAAGAGCGAGACCAAGAAGGCGAAGGCGAGGACGGTGCCGATGCTCAAGGTGCCGCTGACCCCGAGCACGACACCCAGCACCACCACGCTGGCGTTGGCGAGGCCTGCGGCGACTCCCGCGGAGGCGAAGGTGACCGCGACGAGCCGCTGGGCGCGCACCTGCGCCACGTAGTTGGCGTTGATCCCGGTGTCGATCCGCCGCTGGGTGCGACGCTCGACCGCGTAGGACCGCACGACGGCAGCGCCGACCACGGGTTCGGCGATCACCGCGAGCATGTCCCCCACACTCGCGCGCACCCTGTCGTACGCCGCGGCCATGTGCTTCTGGAAGAACGAGAGGCTGGCGATCAGCGGCAGGAAGCAGACCCAGACGACGATCGTCAGCTGCCAGGAGTAGTAGGCCATGACGATCGTGGCGACCAGCATCTGGCCGAGGCTGACGATGATCATCACGCCGTTGAACTGCAAGAACAGCGAGACCTGGTCGATGTCGGAGGTGACCCGCGACACCAGCGAGCCGCGGCGCTCGGCGTTCTGCGTCAGCATCGACAAGTCGTGCACGTGCCGAAACGCCCGTACCCGCAGCTGCGCGAGACCGTTCTCGCTGGCCTGGAACAGCCGGACCTTCATGCGGTACGCACACACGGCCGTGGCGAGTACGATCACCACCGCGACGGCGACGTACCGCAAGATGCCACCGCGGTCGATGCCGGTGCCGGTGGCAAGTCCGTCGTCGACGGCAACCTGGATGATCACCGGCACGACGGTGCCGCCGGCGGTGCTGAGGATCGCCAGGACGATGGTCAGACCGATTCCGTCGCGCAGCGCGGGCGACAGTGCGAATCCCCGGCGCAGGACGGCCATCGCGCCGAGAGGTTCGGCGTCCTCCACCCGGCGCGCGCCAGCGCTCACGTGGCCGCCTCGCGGGCCTGGTCGTAGGCGTCCACCAGGTCACGGTAGGCGGTGTTGCGCTCCACCAGCTGGGCGTGGGTGCCGCGATCGGCCAAGCTGCCCGCGGAGAGGAACAAGACCTCGTCGGCCAGCGCGATGGTGGCCTTGCGGTAGGCGACGACGAGGACCGTCGGCCCGGTGCCGCCCGCGGTCCTGCGCGCAAGCGCCCCGAGTATGCGCTGCTCGACGTCGGCGTCCAGTGCGCTGGTGGCATCGTCCATGACAAGCAGCCGCGGCGAGCGGACCAGGGCACGGGCGAGCGCCAGCCGCTGGCGTTGACCGCCGGACAGGGTCGTCCCACGCTCACCGAGCTCGGCGTCGAGCCCGTCGGGGAGCGCGGCGACGAACGCGTCGGCCTGGGTGGTGCGCAACGCCTCCCACACCAGCGCGTCGTCCAGCGGCGCACCGAGGGTGACGTTCTCCCGCACGGTGTCGTCGAACAGGAAGGTCTGCTGCGGCACGAGCGCGACGCTGTCGGCGAGCGAGTCGTGGGTGAGCGCACGCAGATCGACGCCGTCGAGGCGAATCGTCCCGTCGTCGGGGTCAACCAGCCGAATCAGGAGCGAGGTGAGCGTGCTCTTGCCGGCGCCGGTGAGGCCGACGACCGCCACCACCTTGCCACCGTCGACCCCGAAGCCCAGACCGTCCAGCACCGGCTGGCCGGCGTACCCGAAGCGGAGGTCGCCGACGTCCAGGCGAACCGCTCCCCCGCCGGGCAGCGCCTCGGTGCCGTACGGCATCTCTCCGCGGGAGTCGAGCACGTACCTGATCCGGTCCCATCCCACGACGCTGCGCGGCAGCTCACCGAGGACCCACCCGAATGCTCGCAACGGGAAGGCGACGACGGTGAACAGGTAGGCGACCTGGACGACGTCGCCCGGCTGGGTCGCGCCCGACATGACCCGCTCGACGCCGAGGACGACGACGAGCAGGACGCCGATGCTCGGCAACGCCTCGAGGACGGGGTCGAACAGGCTCCGAATGCGTCCGGCGGCGATGTTGGCGTCCCGCAACCGCATCGTCACCTCGGTGAAGCGTTCGGTCTCCTCGGCCTCGCGGCCCATGGTCTTGACGACGAGCGCGCCGTCGAAGGACTCGTGCGCCACGGCGCTGACGTCGCCGCGCAAGGACTGCGCGACGGTCACCCGCGGTGACAGCTTCCGCTGGTACCCCACGTTGATGACGAAGAGCAGCGGGAAGATGACGAGGCCGACGACGGTGAGCACCACGTCGGCGAGCAGCATCGCGACGATGGCGGCCACGAGCATGGCGATGACGCCGATCGCCATCGGGAGCGGCATCATGACGGCCCAGGTCGACTCGACGTCGGCGTTGGCGTTGGAGAGCAGCTGGCCGGTCGGGTGGCGGTGGTGCCAGGCCATCGGCAGGGCCAGGTAGCGGCGGGTGACCCGGCGGCGGTAGTCGGCCATCAGCCGGTAGTAGACGATGCCGCCGGCCAGACGGCGGCCGATGACACCACCCGCGCGGAGCAGGGCAACACTGATGAACAGCAGCGCGGTCACCACAGCCGCGCTGCTGACGACGTCACCTCGCGCGAACGACGGTGCGATGAGGTTGTCGGTGGCCCAGCCCAGCACCCACGCGTCGGCAACGGTCAAGGTGCCGTAGACGAGGCTGCCGAGCACGGCAAGGGCGAACATGCCGCGCTGCTCGCGCATACCGATGCCGAGGACACCGAAGCCACGACGTGTGAGACCGCGGTCGTGGACGCGTTGGCGGTCGACCAGGTCTTCATCGGTGCCGACCTCGCTCATCGAACCGTGTGACCGGCGTCGCGCAACGCCTGCTTGACGTCACCGACGGTGAGCTCGCCGAAGTGGAAGACACTGGCCGCGAGGACGGCGTCGGCGCCGGCGTCGACGGCCTGCGCGAAGTGCTTGGCCTCGCCGGCACCCCCGCTGGCAATGATCGGGACGCCGGTGGCGGCGCGGGCCGCCGATATCAGCTCGAGGTCGAAGCCGTCTTTGGTGCCGTCGGCGTCCATCGAGTTGAGCAGGACCTCACCGATACCGAGCGCAGCCGCACGACGTACCCACCCCACGGCATCCATGTCGGCCGATCGCCGCCCGCCGTGGGTGGTCACCTCAAAGCCGGAGGGCTGGCTGCTGCTGCGGCGCGCGTCGACGCTGAGGACGAGCACCTGGCAACCGAAGCGGCTGCTGATCTCGGCGATCACCTCTGGTCGGTCGATGGCACCGGTGTTGATGCCCACCTTGTCCGCTCCGGCTCGGAGCAGGGTGTTGACGTCTGCGGGTGTTCGTACGCCGCCGCCGACGGTCAACGGGATGAACACCTGCTCGGCGGTGCGGCTCACGACCTCCCGCGTGGTCTCGCGGGCGTCGGAGGATGCGGTGATGTCGAGGAAGGTCAGCTCGTCGGCGCCTTCTGCGTCGTAGACCCTGGCCATCTCGACCGGGTCCCCGGCGTCACGCAGGTCGACGAAGTTGACACCTTTGACGACCCGGCCGGCGTGGACGTCGAGGCACGGGATGACGCGGACGGCGAGGCTCACGTACCCGACGATAGGCATGCCGGTGCGGCGGACGCGAACCAGGCGCCGTGCGGCCGTGGCGTTCGCGGCCGGACCGGGCGGCGCGAGGTCAGGCGTGCCGGACAGCGGCGAGCGCCTCCGGGAGCGTGAACGCTCCTGCGTAGAGCGCCTTCCCGATGATCGCGCCCTCGACTCCCACGCTGGTCAGGGCGGCGATCGCCCGAAGGTCGTCAAGGCTGGAGACTCCGCCCGAGGCGACGACCGGTTTGTCGGTGGCGGCGCAGACCCGACTCAACAGGTCGAGGTTCGGGCCCTGCAGCGTGCCGTCCTTGGTCACGTCGGTCACCACGTATCGGGCGCACCCGTCTCGTTCGAGCCTCTCGAGCACCTCGAACAGGTCGCCACCGTCCTGCGTCCAACCGCGCGCGGCCAGTGTCCGACCTCTCACGTCCAGACCGACCGCGATCTTGTCGCCGTGCTCGGCGATCGCCCGCGCGCACCACACCGGGTCTTCCAGGGCAGCGGTTCCGAGGTTGACGCGCGCGCACCCCGTGGCCAGTGCTGTGTTCAGCGACGCGTCATCGCGGATGCCTCCGGAGAGCTCCACCTTGACATCCAGGCTCGCCACCACACGCGCGAGCAGCCCGGTGTTTGCCCCCCGGCCGAACGCGGCGTCGAGGTCGACGAGGTGGATCCACTCCGCGCCGCCGTCCTGCCAGGACATCGCGGCATCGAGCGGGTCGCCGTAGGTGGTCTCGCTCCCGGCCGCACCCTGGACCAGGCGCACTGCCTGTGACGAGGCGACGTCCACGGCGGGCAACAGCTGCAGAGCGCTCACGTCATGCCTCGTCGAGGTCGATGCCGACGACCCGCGCGACGCGATCGAGATCGACATCGTAGGCGAGCAGGGCAGCGCCGTAACGCCAGGCGACGGCGGCGATCATGCAGTCGAGCATGCCTCGCGGTGTGAACCCGGCGCGGCGACACTGTCGGTAGATGCGTGCGGCGCCCTCGAAGTCGACCTGTGCGTCGAAGCGAAGCAGGTCGAACCCGAGCAGCAGGCGGCGCAGGTCTGATTCGCGTTGGCCGCTGCGTGCACCGGCCAGGACCTCCATCATGACGGGCTCGGTCACCGCCAACGGTCCGCCCTCGGCGATCAGCGCGGTCATGCGCTTGTCGACTGCTCTCCCCGTTGCTCTGTCGTACTCCACCCAGGCGGAGGTGTCGGCAAGGATCACGCGGCCCCACGAGGCATGACATCGGCCGGCGGCGCGTCGATGGCGTGCGCGCCTCGCATCTCGATGGCCTCCTGGCGGGTCATGGGTTGGCCGGCCAAGTGGCGAAGTGCGAGGTCGACGGCTTCGGTCTTGGTCCGGACCCCGAAGCGATCCATGATCGTGCGAACGTGGACGTCCTCGATCTCGATGTTGGTGCGAAGCTTGGCCATACACGTATCGTACACCTTCCAGTGTGCGAGACGTGTGTTCAGCCCTCGGGATCGCCGCGCTCGGCTTCGCTGCGTAACATGCAGAACTCGTTGCCCTCGGGGTCGGCGAGGACGACCCAGCCAGTACCTTCCCCCCATTTACCGCGGAGATCGGCGAGCTCGGTGGCGCCGATGCCCTCCAAGCGGTCCACCTCCTCGGCCTGCGTCCGATCCGCCGGTCTGAGGTCGAGGTGGATCCGGTTCTTGACCTGCTTGTCCTCGGGCACCTCGATGAACAACAGCCGGTGGCCGGTCTCGGGCGAGAGAATCATGCACTCGTCGTGGCCCGGCTCGTTGGGGTCGTCGGCGACGTCGACGTATCCGAGCACCTGCTTCCACCACTCGGAAAGCTCATAGGCGTTGCGGCAGTCGACCGACGTGTGCGAGATGTAGGAGGTCACACTGCACAGTCTGGGCGAAGGTAAGTCGCGCCGCCATCGCCACCTGGTTCAGCCGGCGGATAAGGAACTCAAGAACCCGCGGCAGATCAGAGCTGGCCGAGCCAGTTGCGAAGCAGCGCCGCCCCGGCGTCGCCGGACTTCTCGGGGTGGAACTGCGTGGCCCAGAGCGGGCCGTTCTCGGCCGCAGAGACGAACCGGTCGGGACCGTACGTCGTCCACGTCACCTGCGGCGACGGGAACGGGGGCTCGGCGCGCAGCTCCCAGGCGCGGACGCCGTAGGAGTGCGCGAAGTAGAACCGTTCGTCGTCGATGCCGGCGAACATCTGCGAGCCCGTTGCGGCCTCGACGGTGTTCCAGCCCATGTGCGGTATGACATCGGCCTCCAGGCGTTCGACGGTGCCCGGCCACTCCGCGCATCCCTCCGAGACCATGCCGTGCTCGATCCCCTGGCCGAACATCGCCTGCATGCCCACACAGATGCCCAGCACCGGCCGCGCGCCGGCCAGTCGCCGGCCGACGATCCGGTCACCCTGGACGGCACGCAGACCCCGCATGCATTCGGCGTAGGCGCCGACACCAGGCACCACCAGCCCGTCGGCGTGCGCGGCGGTCTCGAAGTCCGCGGTAAGGACGACCGACGCACCGCCGCGTTCGACGGCGCGCACGACCGAGCGCAGGTTTCCCGACCCGTAGTCGAGAACGGCGACATCGGCCTTCATCATGCGGCCTGCACGTTGACGACCCCCCACCACACGCACAGCGCCGCGGTGATGACGAGGAGGATGGACGTCCACACGGGTTTCTTCTGCTGCGCGAACGCGATGGCACCGCCGACGAGCAGGCCGCCGACGGCGAACCAGACGACGGCTGTCGTCACAATGCTCCCTTGGTGCTGGGTATGCCGCTCTCGCGCGGGTCGATGGCGATCGCATCGCGCAAGGCACGCGCGACCGCCTTGAACTGCGCTTCGGCGATGTGGTGGGGATCGCGCCCGCCGAGGACGCGCACGTGCAGGCAGATCGCGGCGTGGTGGGCGAACGACTCGAACACGTGACGCGTCAGCGAACCGGAGTAGGCGCCGCCGATGAGAACGGCGACCTGCGACTCGGGCTCACCGCCGTGGACGAGGTACGGGCGCCCCGACAGATCGACCACGGCCTGCGCCAGCGCCTCGTCGAGCGGCACCAGGGCGTCGCCGAACCGGCGGATCCCGGTCTTGTCGCCCAACGCCGCGTTGAAGGCCTGTCCGAGACAGATGGCGACGTCCTCCACGGTGTGGTGCGCGTCGATGTGCAGGTCACCTTCGGCCCGGACCCGCAGGTCGATCAGCGAGTGCCGCGACAGGGCAGTCAGCATGTGGTCGTAGAACCCGACGCCGGTCGAGATGTCGTGGACACCGCTGCCGTCGAGGTCGAGCTCGACGACGACGTGGGACTCCGACGTCTTCCGCTCGACGCGCGCCTGTCGCGTCGCGGCCTGGGTCGGGCTTGTGCTCATCGGTCCAACACCTCCTGCATGGCTTGGTAGAACGTGTCCATCTCCGACGGCGCGCCGATCGAGACCCGCAGCCAACCGGCTGGCCCGACCTCGCGAATCAGCACGCCGCGATCCAGCAAACCCTGCCAGATCGCGTGCCGATCCTCGAACCGGCCGAACAACACGAAGTTGGCGTCGGACTCGGCGACCTCCAGGCCACGCCCGCGCAACCACGTCGCCGCCTCGTCCCGCGCGGCCCGGAGCTCCTCGACCCGGGACAGCATCTCCTCGCCGTGTCCGAGCGCAGCGGTCGCTACCGCTTGCGTGACCGCCGACAGGTGGTACGGCAGCCGCACGACCCGCAACGCGTCGATGACCTCAGCGGCGGCCGCGACGTAGCCGAGCCGTCCGCCAGCGAACGCGAACGCCTTGCTCAGCGTGCGCGAGACCAGCAGGGTGGGGCACTCGGGAAGCAGCTCCAGCGCTGTCGGCGTGCCGTCGCGACGGAACTCGATGTACGCCTCGTCGACGACGACGACGCCCGGTGCTGCGGCGCAGACTGCTCGCACGGTCTCTAGCGGCAACGCCGTACCGGTGGGGTTGTTGGGCGAGGTGAGCAGCACGACGTCCGGTTGCTCGGCCACGATCAGGGCGACCGCGTCGGCGGCGTCGATAGAGAAGTCCGCCGCGCGCTGACCGGTGACCCAGCGGGTGTGGGTGTTGCGGGCGTACTCGGGATACATCGAGTACGTCGGCGCGAACGAGACCGCGCTCCTCCCCGGCCCGCCGAACGCCTGCAGGATCTGCTGCATGACCTCGTTGGAGCCGTTGGCCGCCCAGACCTCGGCAGCCTCGAGGCCGTGCCCGAGGTAGCGGGCGAGCGCGGCCCGCAGTGTCCATGCCTCGCGGTCGGGGTAGCGGTTCAGTCGGCCGAGGGCGCCGGCGACGGCGGCGCCGAGGTCGGCGATCAACTCCGCGCTCGGTGGGTACGGGTTCTCATTGACGTTGAGGCGCACCGGGACGTCGAGCTGGGGCGCTCCGTAGGGCTCGAAGGCCCGAAGGTCGTCGCGGATCGGTACCCAGCCGGCGATCGCCATCAGCTCTCCCGCGCGGCGTCGGTGGCCGCAAGGCGCATCGCGACGGCCGTACCGTGCGCGGGCAGGTCCTCGGCCGCTGCGAGTACGACGACCTTGTGGCCGACCTCGGCGAGCGCTCGTTCGTCGTACGTGACGACCTGCATGTTCTTGCAGAACGCGCGCACGGACAGGCCGGAGGAGTGGTGGGCGGCTCCGGCCGTCGGCAGGACGTGGTTGGACCCGGCGCTGTAGTCGCCAAGAGACACCGGCGCGTGCGGGCCGACGAAGACGACGCCGGCGTTGCGGACCCCGGCGGCGACCGTCGCTGCGTCGCGGGTGTGGATCTCCAGGTGCTCGGGGGCGTAGGCATTGACCACGTCCAGCCCCTGGGCGATGTCGTCGACCAGCACGATCGCGGACTGTTCGGCGCTCAGTGCGTGCTGGATCCTGCCGGCGTGCTTGGCCTGGACCACTTGGCGCTCGAGCTCGGCGGTCACCGCACCGGCGAGCGTCTCGCTGTCGGTCACCAGGAGGCTGGCGGCCAGCGGGTCGTGTTCGGCCTGGCTGATGAGATCGGCGGCAACGAACGCTGGGTCGGCGGTGTCGTCGGCCAGGACGGCGATCTCGGTGGGGCCTGCCTCGGAGTCGACGCCGACGACGCCCTTGAGCAGCCGCTTGGCGGCGACGACGTAGATGTTGCCCGGGCCGGTGACCAGGTCGACCGGGGAGCACGAGGCGGCACCGTAGGCGAACATCGCTATCGCCTGGGCTCCCCCGACGGCGTAGACCTCGTCGATCCCGAGCAGTGCGCAAGCGGCGAGGATGGTGGGGTGCGGCAGGCCGCCGAACTCCTTCTGCGGCGGGCTGGACAGCGCGATCGACCGCACGCCCGCGACCTGGGCGGGTACGGCGTTCATGATGACGCTGCTGACCAGCGGCGCCAGCCCGCCGGGGACGTACAACCCCACGCGGGCCATCGGTACGATGCGCCTCTCGACGGTTGCCCCCGGCGCCACGTCCGTCGTGACGTCGCGCTCGAGCTCGGCCTGACAGGTCACGCGGAGCCGAGCGATCGACTCCGCCAGGGCATCACCCACCTCGGCGTCGAGCCGTTCGAGGGCACCGGCGATCATCTCGGGCGGCACCAGCGGGTCTGCCCGGTCGACGCCGTCCAGCTCACGGGTCCAGTCCGCGACCGCGTCGCCGCCGCGGCGGCGGATGTCGTCGCAGATCGGGCGGACGACGTCGACTGCGGCCTCGACGTCGAACCCGGCTCGCGGCACCAGCGCTGCGTAGCCGGGCGTGCCCGAGAGTCGACCCGCGGGCGTGCCCCGCAGGTCGATGCGACGAATCATGGTGGCCATTCTACGGAGGGCGCGCCCGGTCCTGGCGCCAGCGGGTACGTTTGGCGGCGTGGGCGCCTCACTCCCGATCTTCTGCCTCGGCAGCGTCTTGTTCCCGGGCACGTCGGTCTCCCTCCACATCTTCGAGGACCGCTACCGCGCGATGATGCGGCACCTTCTGGACA
>Ga0136622_10000132_pt1 | contig 27535 bp, 30 predicted proteins | sample AntDrymUQ4482106_2_FD_104803 | JGI IMG/M metagenome (GOLD analysis project Ga0136622, IMG submission 104803) | Polar desert sand microbial communities from Dry Valleys, Antarctica - metaG UQ448 (21.06) | ecosystem: Environmental > Terrestrial > Soil > Desert | place: Antarctica: Dry Valley...
AGTTGCTGCCGGCATGCGGTTCGGGGACTCCGTCCGGGTGGATCGTCTGCCCGCGCGGGCCGGTCGCCTCGACGGACAAGTCTCCGGTGCCCGTCATGCGCCAGATGGTCTTGAGTGGCTCGTAGGAGCGTCGGTGGTAGAACAGCGCCCACAGGCTGCCGGTCGCGATGTCCCCACGGACCTCGTTGTCCAGGAAGGTGCCGGAGTTCTGCGCGGGCGAGACCGCGGCTGTGGAAGCCGACGTCTCGGTCGTTCCGGGGCCAGGCGGACCGGCCGACAGGTCTAGGCGGGCCCGGGCAGGAGGATCGGCCACCGTTACGCGCGTAACGGGTGGCTCGAAGCTGAGCGCCCCACCGTCGCGCCGACCTTCTAAGGCTGTCCTTGACTGCCGCCTGACCCGTCCGCCGCCACTCCCGACTTTCAGGCGCGTCAGGGGGCGGAGGGGCCAGGAGTCGTGTCGGCTCGGTGGTCAGGGAAGGTCGAGGGCGGCGGCGATAGGAACGCCCGGGCGGTACGCCAGGTGCTGGTGGCTCGGCGCGTCCAGCACCGCCAGATCCCCCCGCGCCCCAGCCCGCAGCACGCCTACGTCGTCGCGGCACAGCGCCTGCGCCCCGCCCGCGGTCGCGGCCCACACCGCCTCGTCCGGCGTCATCCCCATCTCGCGCACCGCCAGCGCGATCACGAACGGCATGGAGGTGCTGCTGCACGTACCCGGGTTGCAGTCGGTCGCCAGCGCCACCTTGACCCTGGCGTCGAGCAGCCGGCGGGCGTCGGGGTAGGGCGAGCGCGTGGAGAACTCCACTCCCGGCAACAACGTGGCGACCGTGTCCCCGGAGACCAGCGCATCGAGGTCTTCGGCGCCGATGTGCGTGCAGTGGTCGACGCTGGCGGCGCCCAGTTCCACCGCCAGCCGCACGGCCGGTCCAGGCGCGAGCTGGTTGCCGTGCACCCGCAGGCCGAGCCCGGCGGCCAGACCGGCCTCCAGCACGCGCCGTGACTCCGCCGCGTCAAACGCGTGCGGGCTGGCCGGCTCACAGAACACGTCGACCCACCGTGCGTACGGGAGGCATGCGGTCAGCATGTCGCCGGTGACGAGGCCGAGGTACGCGGAGCGCTCCACCCCAGGTGGCACCACGTGTGCGCCCAGGAACGTCGTCTCGTCGGTGACCTCGCGGGCCAGTCGCAGCGCACGCACCTCCTGCTCAACGTCCAGGCCGTAGCCGCTCTTGATCTCGACCGTGGTCGTGCCCTGCGCCCGCATCTCCGCCATCCGCACCGCTAGCAACCGGCGCAGCTGGCCATCGGAGGCAGCACCAGTGGCCGCGACCGTGGTCGCGATCCCCCCGCCGTCGTACGGCGCACCGGCCATCCGCGCGGCGAACTCCGCCGACCGGTCACCGGCGAACACCAGGTGGGTGTGCGAGTCGACGAACCCTGGGAGCACCGCCCGGCCGGCCAGGTCCCGGGCCAGGTCGGCCGCTGGGGCCTCGGCGCTCGCCCCGACCCACGCCACCACACCGTCCTGCACCACCACGGCCGCGTCCGTCACCAGCCCGAGCGGACCGCCGTCGCCGGCGTCCAGCGTCGGGTCGTTGGTGACCAGCTCCCTGATCCCGATCACAAGCGTGCTGGGCCCCGCAGCGGTCATCTCGACGTCCACAGTGGCTCGATCGCCGCCCGCAGCAGCGCGGCCACGTCGCCGAGCACGTGCACGCCGCCGGCCACGATGAGATTGCCGTCCACCAGCACAGTGTCGATGTCGGCCGCGCTGGCGGTCAGCACCACCTGCGCAGGATCGATGCCAGCGGTCCGCACCGAGTCCAGGCGAACCGCGACCAGGTCCGCCCGTGCGCCGACCGCGATCGATCCCGCGTCGGCCACGCCGAGGCAGCCGTGCGCACCCAGCGCGGCGACCAGCTCTGCCGGCCGGAACCGGCCGCGGCGCCACGAGCGCAGCCGCTCGTGTGCCTCCAGCGAGCGAGCCTCCGCCATCAGGTCGGTGCGGACGTGCTGGTCACTGCCAAGCGCGAGCGGCGAGCCGGCATCCACCAGTTCCCGCGCCGGCCCGATCCCGTCGGCGAGGTCAGCCTCCGTGCTCGGGCACAGGCAGACCGTTGTCCGGCTCGCCCCCAGCAGCGCCACGTCACCAGCGCTCAGATGGGTGGCGTGCACCGCGGTGCTCTGCACACCCAGCGCACCCGCGGCTGCCAGCACCGCCGTCGGCGACAGCCCGTACGCCGCCTGGCAGGCGGCGTTCTCGACCGGCTGCTCGGACAGATGTACGTGCAGCGGTCGACCGCGACTCGCCGAGACGACTGCCGGAAGCGCCTCGCGCGGCACCGCACGCACCGAATGGATCGCAGCGCCCACCGTCACGCCGGCCGCCGGCCGCCAGCTGGTGACTCGCGCCGCCCACCGGTCCGCATCGGCGTCGGCGAACCGCCGCTGAACCCCTGCCAGCGGCATGCGTGCGCCTTGCGCGGACAACCCTCCGGACAGGTAGCACACGTCCAGCAGGCTCAACCGCACCCCCGCCTCGGCCGCCGCCTGTGCTAACGCGTCGGACATCACGTTGGGCGCGTCGTAGGCCCTACCGTCCGGACCGTGATGCAGGTAGTGAAACTCGCCCACCGCGGTGACCCCGGCGAGCGCCATCTCGGCGTAGGCCGCCCGGGCCAGCCTCAGGTACGCGTCCGGGTCCAGCCGCGCAGCCACGGCGTACATCTGCTCGCGCCAGTCCCAGAAGCTGCCACCGCCGCCGTGCGTGCGCCCCCGAAGCGCCCGGTGGAAGGCGTGGCTGTGCGCGTTCGCGAAGCCCGGCAGAATGACCCCGGGCAGCCGGGTGGCGCCGTCGGCACGGCCGCCCGGCAGCACGCGGGTGAACCGCCCGCCGGCCACTTCGATCCGACAGCCACGCACCAGCCCGCCCGGCAGCAACGCGTACTCCGCCCACCACACCGTCCCGGCAGCCGAGTTGTCACCCCCAGGCGTGGCTAAAGCGCCGGGAGGCGGTGACAAGTCAGGGGCTTTCGTGCATCGGGACGCTGATGCCGCGCGCCTCCGCGACCTCGTCGGCGCGCTCGTAGCCCGCGTCGACGTGCCGGATCACCCCCGTGGCCGGGTCGTTGGTGAGCACGCGGGAGATCTTCTCGCCGGCCAGCGCCGTGCCGTCGGCGACCGTCACCTGCCCGGCATGCAGCGACCGACCGATGCCCACCCCGCCGCCATGATGGATCGACACCCAGGTCGCCCCGCTCGCGGTGTTGACCAGCGCGTTCAGCAGCGGCCAGTCCGCGATCGCGTCCGACCCGTCGGCCATTGCCTCGGTCTCGCGGTAGGGCGAGGCGACCGAGCCGCAGTCGAGGTGGTCCCTCCCGATCACGACCGGCGCCGACAGCACCCCGGCCGCGACCATGTCGTTGAACCGCGCCCCCGCCCGATCCCGCTCGCCGTAGCCGAGCCAGCAGATCCGCGCCGGCAGCCCCTGGAAGGCGACGGTGTCCTGCGCCGCCCGAATCCAGCGCCGAAGGTGGTCGTCGTCGCCGAACATGTCGAGCACTGCCGCGTCGGTTTCGCGGATGTCGGCCGGGTCGCCGGACAGCGCCACCCAGCGGAACGGCCCCTTGCCTTCGCAGAACAGCGGCCGGATGTACGCCGGCACGAAACCGGGAAAGTCGAACGCCCGCTCATAGCCGCCCTGACGCGCCTCGTCGCGGATCGAGTTGCCGTAGTCGAACACCTCGGCCCCGGCGTCCAGGAACCCGACCATCGCCTCGACGTGACGCGCCATCGATCCGCGCGCCCGGGCTGTGAACTCCTCCGGCTCGGCCTCGGCGTAGGCCGGCCAATCGTCGACGTCCACCCCCTCCGGCAGGTACGATAGCGGGTCGTGCGCCGAGGTCTGGTCGGTCACCACGTCGACCGGGACGCCCCGGCGCAACAGCTCGGGCAGCACCGTCGCACAATTGCCCACCATGCCGACCGACAGCGCCCGGCGGTCGCGGACTGCCTGCTCGCAGCGGCGGACGGCGTCCTCGACGTCGACGGCCTGCTCGTGCAGGTAGCGGTGGTCGACCCGGCGGCGCAGCCGCGCGGCGTCCACGTCGACGATCAGGCACACCCCGCCGTTCAGGGTCACCGCCAGTGGCTGCGCGCCGCCCATGCCGCCGCACCCACCGGTCACGGTCAACGTCCCAGCCAGCGAGCCGCCGAACCTCTTGGCGGCCACGGCCGCGAACGTCTCGTACGTGCCCTGGAGGATCCCCTGGGTACCGATGTAGATCCACGACCCGGCAGTCATCTGGCCGTACATCGTCAGCCCGAGACGCTCCAGCCGCCGGAACTCCGGCCAGGTGGCCCAATCGCCGACCAGGTTCGAGTTGGCGATCAGCACCCGGGGAGCCCACTCGTGCGTGTGCAGCACGCCCACCGGCCGCCCCGACTGCACCAGCATGGTCTCGTCGGCACGCAGCGCGGTCAGCGTGCACACCATCGCGTCGTAGGAGGCCCAGTCCCGCGCCGCCCGCCCGGTGCCGCCGTAGACCACGAGGTCGTCGGGGCGCTCGGCCACCTCCGGGTCGAGGTTGTTCATCAGCATCCGCAGCGGCGCCTCGGTCTGCCACGACCGCGCGGTCAGCGCCGTCCCACGCGGGGCGCGGACCGGACGGGCGCCGTGCACGGGGGATGGCCGGTCGTCAGGGGCGCGTCAGGAGACGGTGATGTCCGGAAGGCTGGCCGGGTCGGTGACCAGTGCGCGCGCGACGTCGCCGAGCCTCAGCTGGTGCCGGCGGGCGTAGCCGCGCAACAGCTCGAAGGCCTCGTCCACAGTCACCGAGTATATCTGCGCGACCGCTCCCTTGGCCTGCTCGATGATGACCCGACTGTTGAGCGCCGACTGCAGCTGCTCGGTCAGCAGCTCGCCGCGGCGGATGGTCCGCTCCTGGAGCAGCCCGATGGTGGCCACATCGGCCAGTGCCTGGACGATGTGCACCTCGTCCGGCTCCAGCCGGCCAGTGCCGGTGCCGAACAGGTTCAGTGCGCCGACGGTGTCGCTGCGCAGCCGCAGGGGGATGGCGTGCACCGAGCGGTAACCGGCCTCGACAGCGCGCGGCGCGAACAGCGGCCACCGGTCGGCGGCCGCGGCAAGATCGGCGTTGGTCACCGGGCGACCGGTGCGGAAGCAGTCCAGGCACGGGCCCTCATGGTTCTGCAGCGCAAACAGTTCCAGCAGCTTGGTCCCCTCTTCCGAGGCTGCCATGAACTGGAGCTGGCCTTGATGGTCGGCGAGCAGCAGACCGGTCGCGGCGGCTTCGACCAGCTCGGCGGTGCGGCTGGTCACCATCTGCAGGAACTCGATCAGGTCGAACTCGTCGACGAGGGTGTCGGCCACCTCCACGAAGACGTCCGCGAGCCGTTCGGCGGGAACCGCTGTCATGCCTTACCCCTCCCCTGTCCACCCCGTGCTACTGCGGGGATCATCGTAGATTCACTTGCGTCACGGACTACTCCCGGCATCGAGTTGCAGGGTGCCCGCGACCACGTCCCGAGCGACCTCACCGAGCCGTCGCTCCTCGGTGTAGGCCTGCGCCCGCAGCCGCACCATCGCCTCGGCGAGGCTGACCCGCAGCTGAATCATCAACATGCCCTGGGCGTGATACAGCTCGGAGCGGTACTCGAGTGCCTCGTCGAGCCCGACCGCCGACTCGTTCCCGGCCGCCTGATCCTGGCCGTCCAGCAGGATCGTCACGGCGACGTCGGCGAACGACAGCGCCAGGCCCAGGTGCTCGGGGCGCAGCGAGCCCGGATAGTCCCGGTAGATGTCCATGACGCCGAGCCGGGCGCCGCCGACCTGGAGGGGGAAGGCGAACACCGCCCGAGTGCCTTGTTCCAGCGCCTCGGCGGTATAGCCGGGCCAGCGACCCGTTGGGCCATCGGAGAGGTCCGGCTGCAGGCACGGCCGCCTGAACGCGAACGCGTCCATGCAGGGGCCTTCCCCCACGACGAACTGCATCTCCTCCATCAGCCTGCTGGTCGCGTCGGACGCGGCGGCCACCCCCGGAGGACCACCCTCGCTCATCACGCTGACCCCGGCCCCGCTCGCCAACAGGGCACGAACAGCGGCGGCGCACAGCCGCTGGAGCGCACCGACAAGTGGGCTCGCGTTGTCAGTGGGCACGGGTTCGCCGGCGATGAGCATCTGCACGCTGGCCGCCGACCCGTAGCGGTCGTCCGACGTCACGGCTCGGGCTCCAGGTCGTGCTGCACGGGTACGTACAGGTAGTTGCCGAGGTGATCGCGGGCCGGCTGCCGGTTGCGCGGCTGGCGCACTAGGCGGTATCGCACCAGGCGGGCGCCAGTGTCCAGCTCGGCCACGGCAGGTGGTGACCCGTCGCCAGCGACTCCCCAGCTCAACCCGTGGGCGGGGCCACAGTAGGCGCGCGCGGCCCTGCGTCGGAGCGACGTCGGCGCAGCCGCCGTCGTGGGTGCCCAGGACGTCGCCTGTGCTGTCATCGGGCTGCCCCCTCAGGCGTATCCGCTGTGACGGACTGGCTGCCGAGGTCTGGGGCAGGTGGGCGACTCCGGCGCCGTACGAGCGGGCCTCGCCCATGGGCCTTGGCGTCATACATGGCCTGGTCGGCTTCGCGCAGCAGGTCTTGCACGCTGCGCCGAGCGCTGGTGACGGTGGCGCCGATGCTCACCGTGACGATCAGGTCCCGACCGTGCACACGCAACGGCCGGCGGGTGGTCTCCCGCATCCGGCGGTCGAGCGATCGGACGAATGCGGTGACCTGTTCACGCGTGCCCCCCACGTCCTCGCAGACGACTACGAACTCGTCGCCGCCCAGCCGAGCCAGGGTGTCCATCTCCCGCAGCACCGACTTCAACCGGTGGGCGAGCTCGGCTAGGACCTCGTCCCCGGCGGCATGTCCAAGGGTGTCGTTGACGTTCTTGAAGCGGTCGACGTCGAGCACGAACACCGCGACCGCGGTGCCGAGCCGTTCGGTGGCGACGACCGCCTGTTCCACCCGGTCGATCAGCAAGGTCCGGTTGGGCAGACCGGTGAGGTGGTCGTGGGTGGCCCGGTGCTCCAGCTCGCGCAGGGTGAGCTGGGCAAGGTCGCGGTCGGCCGCCAGCGCCAGGTAGGACGCGGTCACATCGGCAAGCACCTGGGTGGTGGCCAGCTCCGCGGCGGTCCAGGGCGTGGCGGTCCTGCGGTACAGGTCGAGCACACCCCAGCCGCAGTCCCGGGCCAGCAGCGGCATCGCCACCATCGTCTGGATGCCGGCACGAGCGGAGGCGTCGGCGAACTCGGGCCACCGGTCCTCGGCGCCGATGTGGTTCACCACGACCGGTGTCCGCTGGGAGACGCTGTCGATGCACGGTCCGCGCTGCAGCTGCTCCTGCAACCGCTCCACCTCGGCGAAACCGGCGTCGGCATGGACGAAGCCCACCCGCTCGGCGTCCACCTGCATCACACCGGCGCCGGCGATGCCGAGAGCATGGCCGGCGAAACACAGCTCGCGGAGCATTTCCTCGCTGGTGAACTCGCCACTGGCGGTCCGCGCGAGCCGGGCGAGCGGTGCCGCGATCTCCCGGTCCGGTGACGACTCGCCCATTGATCTCCCCCCATCGCGCGCACAACTCTCCGGCACCGAGGTCCGGGGTGCTCGTGTGACGCATAGTAACCGAACGTGCGCGGACAGCCAATGCACCGCGAGCATGGCCCTGCCACTTGACAGCACCTCCACAGGCGGACAGCATCGCGAACACCAGTACGTTTGGGCCGCCCCCGGACCTCGGTACGCCCCCGCGAAGATCCAGACGGGACCGAGGAACATGCCGCAATCTGAGGCGGGTCGGGGCGATCTCGCCATGCGCGTGCGTGTGGTTGTTGTCCGGGCGCTCAACGGGGGATGGTGGGCGTGCGCGCTTCTCGCGGGCGGCACTGGGTTGGCCGTCGGTCTGCTCACCCCCGGGGCCTGGCTGGTGTCGGTGGGGGTGCTGTCCGCGCTGCTGGGCACGATGGCGGCCACTGGGATCGCCGGCTGGCGCGAGACGCCGCTCACGATGGCGCTGGTGGCCCGCGCGTGCGCGTGCTGGGCGCTCGGCTTCATCGCCCTCGTCGGGCTGAGCCGGCTGCTCGGACCGGGAGTGCCTGCGGTGCTAGCAGCGCTGGGACTCACCCGAGTGCCACTGGCACTGCCCGCGGCCCGGCGCCGCTTCGGCACCGGCTCGCCCACCGGGCGGTCGGCGGCCGCGCTGGTGCGGCGAGCACTCGAAGTGGACGTGCGCACCGCTGACCTGCCCGTGCTGCGACAGCTGTGGCAGAGCACGCATGAACGGGTGCAGCTCGCCACCGACCCGTACGAGGTGAGTGTGCTCGCCGACGTGCGAGCCCGCTACCTCGACGAGTTCGAGCGCCGTGACCCGGCCGGCTTCAGCGGCTGGATCACTTCGGACCGGCGTTGGTTGGACCTCATCGCCCCGGCCGGCAGCGCGGACGGCCCCTCACGGGAGCCGAGGGCTTAGAACACGCGCTCAGGAGCGGGCCACCGGCGTGGCCGCGACCCGCAGATGGACCGGCTGCCGATCCAGCGTCCCTGCGCCGTCGGCTCTCGCCAAACCGATGACCCGGGAGTACCCGGGCGTGTGCGCGACCGGCTGAGCCCGAAAGCTCAGCCGCTGCCCCGTCCTGACCTCGGGGGACGACTCACCCGCTACGGTCAGCTGGACCCAGATCCGCCCATCGCCGTTGCCGATCCAGAAACCCTCGTCGGCCGGCACAGTGAGCACGGTTGCGTCGTCGGCAATGACCGGTCGATCCGATCGCGCCGCGTCCACCAGGTCCGCACGGGAGACGGCCGGAATGCCCGCCCCGACCAGCAGGGTCGGATCAGTGGGGGCCGGCTTAACGACGGTCTCGTCCGACGGCAGACTCAGCACGAGCCCCGTGGCGATGACCCCGGTCGCCGCCGTCGCCGCCGCCAGCTGAGTCACCGGGCTGCCGCTCAGCACCGACGACTTCAGACCAGCCAGCCAGGCTCCGACTCCGACGGGAGCGATCGCCGCCAGGACCCGCTTGCGGGTCAGCAGCGGCTCGCTCAGCTCGGCGCAGGTGCCGCAGGTCAGCAGATGGGCACCCGCGTCCAGTGCCCGCTGCCGGCGTTGATCACCCATCGACAGCGCCAGCAGGACCGGCTTGCAACCGGCGGTCGGCAGGTCCACTCCTCGAATGGCCACGACGTACTCGACCCGCATCCGGGCCCGGGCCCGGGCCAGCTGAGCGGCAACACCGCCGGGCGTCGATGAGCTGGCGCCGGCGATCGTCTTGGCCTGCACGCCGTGCAGCTCGTGGGCGATCAGCGCGTCGCGCTCCGCGTTCGGCAAGGCACGCAACGCGACCCCGACCGCCTGCGCCTCCTCGGCCCGCAGCATCGCGTCTTCCGGGCCCTCCACCGAGTTCGACTGCAGGAGGCGGGGGGCGTTTCGCTGTGCGGTGGCCTCCCGACGAGCGCGCGAGGCTGCCAGGTTGCGCGCGACCACGACCGCATACGGCAGCAGCGCGTCGACCGCGATCCGGTCCCGCGCCCCGAGAACGCGCAGCAGCGACTCCTGGACGAGGTCGTCCACCTGGTGCGGGTCTTTGACCCGGGCTCCTACGATCCGACGCAGCGGATCGGTCAGGGTGCCGACCAGGGCGTACTCGTCGAGACGCTCGCGCTCGGTCGTGCTTGTCATCGCCACCTCGGCTAGCGGGTCGTGCCGGTTGCACGCCCACCCCGCGGGACGTTCAGAAGAAATTCGCTCGCTGTGCGTCATGCCCGTCAGCCGAGCGCGTGTACCCCTATGTAACCACGCCGCTGCGGGTCTGGCCGATCGACCGCGGTACTGGAAGTTGAGTCCTGCCCACCAGACGGGTCAGGGCCACCGCCACAGACGACACCCAACAAGAGGGGTCCCGATGTCATCACGAATTGAACGAAAAGATGCGGAACACGAGCACTCAACCAGAGCGCGGGACGTGCCCAAGGCGAAGACGAGTGCCGCGGCGGTGTTCGCGCTCATCTTCGGCCTGCTCGCGTTCTTCGGCATCCTCAGCATCGTCTTCTCGCCCATCGCGCTGCCGCTGGCCGTCATCGGGCTGGTTCTCGGCGCGGTCGGCATCTCGCGCACCAAGGATCCGCAGCGGACCGGGAAGGCCCTCGCGATCATCGGGCTCATCCTCAGCGTGCTCGCGCTGCTGCTCGCCGTGGTCGCACTGGTGGGGGGGTTCGTCCTGCTCGACGAGCCGGGAGTGCTGACCTGGCTGGAGGACCGGCTGGCAGACGCCCGGGAGAACCTCCCCACACAGGTGCCAGCGCCCTGAGCAGCAACACGTGTGGCCCACACCGCCGCTCGACCGCGTACGACCCTCGGAAGTGGGTAGATCAACATCGAGAGCGCATTCACTGACGGGCTGAGCACCCACGACGCCGGCCAGCAGTACCAGGCTCAGGCAAACCGGCGACGAGCCGCCGGTGGACGACCAGACCGGCTCGTACAGATACCGGTAGCAGCCGCACACCGATCGCGGTCCCCTGCGGCTGCGGCCATCCCAAGAAGAGCGACCACAACAACCAGAAGGGCACCATGATCACCACGGAGCAGATCCAGAGCGTCATCGGCCAAACCATGTACGGCACATCAGGAGACAAGATCGGCACGGTCGGACAGGTGTACCTCGACGACCAGACCGGTGCGCCGGAGTGGGCCACCACCAAGACCGGCCTGTTCGGCTCCAGCGAGACGTTCGTCCCGCTGGCCGGGGCGCAGGTCTCTGCTGAGCAGCTCACCGTCCCGTACGACAAGGAGACCGTGAAGGGCGCCCCGAACGTCGACCCGGACAACGGGCACCTGTCCGCCGACGAGGAGGCCGAGCTGTACCGCTACTACGGTCTGGACAACGGCCAGCCGGCATCCGACGGCCACGAGACGTCGACCGGCACGGTCGGGCACGACACGTCCGGCCCCACGACCGACAACGCGATGACCCGCTCGGAGGAGCAGCTGCACGTCGGGACCGAGACGCGGGAGACCGGTCGGGCCCGGCTGCGCAAGTACGTCGTCACCGAGAACGTCACCCAGACCGTCCCGGTGAGCCGCGAGGAGGTGCGGATCGAGCGTGAGCCGATCACCGACGCCAACCGCGGCGACGCGACGTCCGGAGCCGACATCACCGAAGAGGAGCACGAGGTGACCCTCCACGAGGAGCGCCCGGTGGTGGCCAAGGAGACCGTGCCGGTCGAGCGGGTCCGCATGGACACCGACACCGTCACCGGTGAGGAGCAAGTCTCCGAGGAGGTCCGCAAGGAGCAGATCGAGGCCGAGGCCCCCAACCAGGCCACCACCAGCGGCACCGACCAGAACACCCAGCGCTGAGCGAGATCGATCGCCGATGACTCCGGTGGTCCCCGTCGCGTCCGACATCGGGGGGCGACGGGGACCTCTCGGCGTCAGGTGGCCGTGGGCAACAATGGTCGCTTGACCAGGACAGGCAGGCGGTGACGAGCACAGTGACAGGCAGCGGCGTATATCGCTCGGCGGGCACATCGGTGCTGACCGTGGCGGCCGTTGACGCACCCCGGGTGGTGACGTCGGCGGAGATAGACGAACGGCTGGCCGCGACCTATCGGCGAACCGGGCTGCGGCCGGGCCTGCTCGAGCGGCTGGTGGGAATCCGCGAGCGCCGCTGGTGGGCCGACGGGGTGACCTACGCCGACGGGGCGGCCATGGCCGGGGCCAAGGCGCTCGCCGAGGCCGGCATCGACGCCGCCGACGTAGGCGTCCTGATCAACACCTCGGTGAGCCGGGCACACCTGGAGCCGTCAACCGCGGTGTCGGTGCACGACGCGCTCGGATTACCGGCGCAGTGTCAGAACTTCGACCTCGCCAACGCCTGCCTGGGCTTCGTCAACGCGATGCAGATCGCGGGCGGAATGATCGAGTCCGGTCAGATCGACTACGCGCTGGTCGTCAACGGCGAGGACGCCCGCCCGGTGCAGGAGAACACCCTGGCTCGTCTGGAAGGCCCGAACGCCACCGCTGCTCAGGTATGGGACGAGTTCGCCACGCTCACCCTCGGGTCGGGGGCGGCGGCGATGGTGCTGGGGCGCGGCGAGCATCACCCAGAGGGACATCGCATCGTGGGTGGCGTGAACCGGGCCAGCACGCAGCACCACCAGCTGTGCGTCGGTGACATCCAGATGATGCGCACCGACAGCAAGGGCCTGCTGGAAGCAGGTCTGCAGCTGACCGCCGACGTATGGGTCGACGCCGCTGACGCGGGCTTCGACTGGAGCGCCATGGACCGGTATGTCATCCACCAGATCTCGCAGGTGCACACCGACGCGCTGTGCCGCCGGGTCGGGATCAACCAGGACCGGGTGCCGCGCACGTTCCCGACCCGAGGCAACATCGGCCCGGCGTCGGTCCCGTACACGCTTGCCGCCGAGGCACAGGAGCTCCAGCCCGGCGACCGCGTCCTGCTGATGGGTATCGGGTCGGGGCTGAACGCCAGCCTCACCGAGATCCATTGGTGAGCGACGCCGCCTCGCTGCCACCGCCCGACCTGCCTGGCCTGGACCCTGCCTGGTCCCGCCTGGTGCGGGTCGCCGATGCCGACGGCGTGGAGCGAGGCTGGCACCTGCTCGACAACGGTGTCGACCCCACGAACGGGACGCTGCTGTGCGTGCACGGGAACCCCACCTGGTCGTACCTGTGGCGGCGATTGCTGGCGGCGGCTCCGCCCGGGTGGCGGGTGCTCGCCCCGGATCAGCTCGGCATGGGGTACTCCGAGCGACTGTCCGCGTCACGGACCCTGTCCCAGCGGGTGAGAGACCTCGGCTTGCTCACCGAGGCGCTGGACGTGCGTGGGCCGGTGGTGACCATCGCGCACGACTGGGGCGGCCCTGTCTCGCTGGGCTGGGCGAGCGAGCACCGCGATGAGCTGCGCGGCCTGGTGCTGACCAACACCGCGGTGCACAACCCGCCCGGCACGCCCGCGCCCGCCCTGCTCGCGCCCGTGCGATGGTCGCCGCTTCGGGCTCTCAGCTGTGTTCGAACGCCAGCGTTCGTCCGGGCGGCGACCGGGTTGTCAAGACCTCCGCTGCCGCGAGATGTCCGGGGCGCATTTGCCGCGCCCTATGCCACAGCGACCCGACGGCGAGCAGTAGGGGACTTCGTCGCCGACATCCCGTTCGAGACCAGCCACCCGAGCCGCCCGATGCTCGACCGGATCGCCGCGTCCACCGGATCGCTCGCCGTGCCGGCGCTGTTGCTGTGGGGCCCGCGCGACCCGGTCTTCGGCCAGTGCCACCTCGACGACCTGCGCCGACGCCTGCCGCACGCCGGGCTGCACCGCTACGAGCGGGCGTCACACCTGGTGACCGAGGACGCGCCCGAGTACGCGGAAGCGGTCGGCTGCTGGCTGGCCGACCTCGACGCGCCGGCGCAGCCGCCACCACGGACTGCCGGCAGCGCCGGTCCGTCGACGCTCGGCCAGCGGCTGGCGGCCCGCGGGGGCGACCACAGCCCCGCCGTGGTGGAGGTCGGACGGGCGGCGGTCAGCTGGAGCATGCTGAGCCGCCGGGTCGCCGAGGTCGGCGCCGGGCTGGCCGCCGTCGGGGTCCGGCCAGGGCAGCGGGTCGCGCTGCTGGTCCCGCCCTCGGCGGAGCTGACCGCCGCGGTGTACGCGGTCTGGGGCGCCGGCGCGGTCGTGGTGCTGGCCGACAAGGGACTAGGGCTGCGCGGAATGGGCCGCGCCTTGCGCGGGGCCGGAATAGATCACGTGGTCGCGACCGGAGCCGGGCTGCTGGCTGCCCGCACGATGCGGCTGCCGGGCGCCCGGATCGCAGCCGGCCGGGTGTCCGGCCCGCTGCGTCGAGCGCTCGGCGCCGAGCACACGTTGGCTGACCTGGCCCGCCTGGGTCGAGACGCCCGGCATCCCGTGGGGGCGGCGATGGGTGACGAGTGCGCGCTTGTGTTCACCTCTGGCGCGACCGGCCCGGCCAAGGGCGTGGTCTACCGCCACCGGCAGGTGCAGGCGCAACTCGATCTGGTCCGGTCGACATACGACCTTGGTGGCGACGACCGGATCGTCGCGGCGTTTGCGCCGTTCTCCCTGTACGGACCGGCGCTCGGAATCGGCTCGGCGGTTCCGGACATGGACGTCACCGCGCCGGGCACCCTGACCGCGGGCGCGCTCGCCGACGCGGTCGAGTCGATCTCTGCGACGGTCGTCTTCGCATCGCCGGCGGCGCTGCGCGGTGTGCTGTCCACCGCCACCACCTTGTCGGCGCGGCAGCGGACGGCGCTCGGCGGGGTCCGGCTGCTGATGTCGGCCGGCGCACCCGTGTCCGCGCCGATGCTGCGCTCACTCCGTGCGGTGCTGCCCGCCGCAGAGGCACACACCCCGTACGGAATGACCGAGGCGCTGCCGCTCACCGACATCTCGTTGGCCGGCATCGAGGCGGCCACCGTTGAGGCGGCTCGCGCTAGCAACGGAGTCTGCGTCGGGCACCCGTTGCCGGGTGTGGACCTGGTGGTCAGCCCGCTGTCCAATACCGGTGCCGCGGACGGGCCGCTGACGACCCGGCCCGGCGTGACCGGTGAGGTAAGCGTGCGCGCGGCGCATGTCAAGGACAGCTATGACGGTCTGTGGGCGACGCAGCGGGCCAGTGCCCGTGATCCAGGCCGGCACCGCACCGGCGACGTCGGCCACCTCGACGCCCAGGGTCGGCTGTGGATCGAGGGTCGGCTGGAGCACGTGGTCACCACCGCGGACGGCGTGGTCACCCCGGTCGGGATCGAACAGCGGGTCGAGAAGTTGGACGCCGTGCGCTCGGCTGCAGCGGTCGGCGTCGGCCCCGTCGGCACTCAGCAGATCGTCGTCGTGGTGGTGCCCGACGGGCGACCGCGGCTCTGGTCGTCGCCGGTGGCACCCCCGAGGCTCGCCGACCCGGCCCGCGCCGCGGCGGGGGTGCCGGTGGCCGCGGTCCTGGTGGTACGCACGCTCCCGGTCGACATCCGGCATGCGTCCAAGATCGACCGGCGGGCGGTCGCCGCGTGGGCGGACCGCGTCCTGGCCGGCCGCGGCTGATGGCCGCCCGGCCACGCCCCCATCGAGTGGCGCAAGAACGCTCGCTACACGTCGGAGGGCCGTGCCGTACTGCGCCGGCCGGCGAGGCGGGCTGCCGGTGAGAGTGCTCGTCACCGGGGCCAGCGGGATGCTCGGCGGCGAGACCGCCCAGGCCCTGCTGGCCCGCGGCCACGACGTCACCGTGCTGCAGCGGCGACCGGCCGGGCTGGCGTGCCGGCAGGTGCTGGGCGACATCGCCGACCCGGCACCCGTACGCCGTGCGGTCGCCGGGCAGGACGCGGTCATACACCTGGCCGCCAAGGTCGACGTCGTGGGGCCGTGGTCGGAGTACAGCCGGGCCAACGTCGAAGGCACCCGTACCGTCGTGGCGGCGTGCCGCTCAGCCGCAGTCGGGCGCCTGGTGCACGTGTCGACGCCCTCGGTCGCACACGCCGGGCGACCCCTGGTCGGGGTCGGCGCCGAGCCGGCGGACCCGCAGAGGGCTCGCGGGCACTACGCCCGGTCGAAGGCGCTCGCGGAGCTTGACGCGCTGGCCGCCGACTCAGCAGAGCTCGGCGTGCTGTGCATCCGCCCGCACCTGGTGTGGGGACCGGGCGACACCCAGCTCGTCGACCGGATCGTGTCCAGGGCTCGAGCGGGGCGGCTGGCGGTCATCGGCTCCGGCGCCGCGCTCATCGACACGACCTACGTGGACAACGCGGTCGCCGCTCTGCTCGCGGCGCTGCACGCCGACGGGCACGGCGAGGCCCTGGTGGTGTCCAACGGTGAGCCGCGTCCGGTCGTCGACATCCTGTCCGCCCTGTGCCGCGCCGCCGGCGTGCCCGGGCCGCGCGGGCGGGTGCCCGTCTGGTCCGCCGGGACCGCGGCAACGGTCATCGAGCGGGCGTGGGAGCTGCTGGACCGACGAGACACCCCACCGTTGACGCCTTTCCTCGTCGAACAGCTCAGCACGGCGCACTGGTTCGACCAGCGGCACACCAGGCTGGTGCTCGGCTGGACGCCGCAGGTCAGTCTCGACGAGGGTTTCCGGCAGCTCACGCAGTGGTACGACCGACATCGTCCGACGCGCCGGCAATAGGCCGCCAGCGCGATGACGTCCCGCCGCGCCGTTCAGGGGGGTGGCGGGGTGTCGGCCTTGACCGCTCCCCGCTCCCCCACCGGCTGCGAGGGGCCGACGGTGGTGTCGCGGGCGGTCTGCGCCTCGCTCTCCCCGTTAAGCTCGGCGCCGATCAGCACGACCAGCGCGGTGATCCACAACCACAGCAGCAGCACGACCACCCCCGCCAGGCTGCCGTACGTCTCGCCGTAGCTGCCAAAGTTGTCGACGTAGAACGAGAAGCCAACCGAGGCCGCAACCCACAGCAGGGTCGCGGTGGCGGCGCCGGTGCTCACCCACCGCACCTTCGGTGCATTCCGATCGGGCCCGAGCCGGTAGACCATCCCAAGCGCCACCATCGCCAGCAGCACGAGGCCGCCCCACCGCACCACCTGGACGGCCACCTCAGCCACCGGCCCGAGACCCACCTCGGCCAGCACCACCGGCACCACCGCGACCAACCCAATGGCGGTCGCGAGGAAGACCAGGAAGCCGAGCGTGAGCAGCAGGGCGAGTGCGCGCTTGCGGAGGAACCCGCGGGTCTCGTCCTCGTCGTAGGCGATGTTGACCGCCTCGACGAGGCCGGCGACACCCGCCGAGGCGCTCCACAGCGCGAGCGCGATGCTGACCGCCAGGGCGATGCCCAGTCCTTGCTCGGAGCCCGATGCGATGCTGCGCAGCTGGTCGGTCAGCAGCGACTGCGCATCGGCCGGGAGCCCGGTCGACAGCTCGTCGATCTGCTGCCCGACCTGCGCGGGGTCGGTGACCAGGCCGTACGTCATCACCGCGGCGATGAGGCCGGGGAACAAGGCCAGGAACCAGGCGTATGCCACCCCGCCGGCCAGCAGGGTGAGGTGGTCGCGGCCGATCTCCCGCAGCGTCCGGCGCAGCACGGCGAACCAGCCGCGCGCCGGGATCTCGCGGGGATTGTCCGCCTCCTCACCGGGTGTGGGACCGCCGCGGGTACTAGTCGTCGCCATGCGCCCAGGTTGCCGGTGTTCCGCACCTCGTGCAGGTTGGATCGGTGACGACCACCCCCAACCCCGAGGCCGACTCGATCAAGCGGGAGATCGACCGCACGCGTGAGCAGCTGCGCGGCACCGTCGACGCCCTCGCCGTCGAGCTCAGCCCGCGCACCCAGGCGCTTCGCGCCACCGAGCAGACCAAGCAGATGGTGGCGAGCCGGCCGGGGCTGGCGGTGGCGGCGGCCGTGGCCGGGGTCGTCCTCGTGGTGGGGGTCCCGATGTGGAGGCGAGCGCGGTGAGAAGGACGGCAGAGCTCGTCCACCGACCGGCGGGTCTGGCCAGCGGCGTGGCGGGCAGGGTCCGGTCTTCGCCGTCGTCAAGGCACTGATCGACCGCGGTGGGGTGCGCGTTCGAACGCACGACCGGGGAGTGGCCCACGGACTGACTCAGCATCCCGGCCGCCTGGGACACCGCCGTAGGGTCAGGTGAGTGAAGATAACCGCGGTCCGGCTGGACCGGCTGCGCTGCCCACTTGACCCGCCCTTCCACGCCGCCTGGGACCCGGAACCGCGCAGGCACTTCGACGTCACCGTGGTGCGCGTTGAGACCGACGACGGCGTGGTCGGGGTCGGATCCGGCGACACGATGGCTGGGTTCGAGGCGTTCGAGCACTTGTTCGTCGGCACCGACCCGCTACAGCTGGCCCGCCAGGCACGGGTGATCGAGACCGTCAACTTCCACGCCGGCCGGTTCTGGCCGCTCGAGGCGGCGCTGTGGGACATCGCCGGCCAGGTGGCCGGGCTGCCGGTCGCCACGCTGCTCGGAGGCACCGCCACCCGAGTGCCGGCGTACGCCTCCACCGGCCAGCTCGCGACGTCACAGCAGCGCATCGAGTCGGCGCACCAGGCAGCCGCGGAGGGGTTCCGCGCCATGAAGATCCGGATCGCCCGCGCCGACCTCGACGGCGGGGTGTCCGCCGTACGCGGGGTCCGCGATGCCCTCGGCGACGACTTCACCCTGCTCGTGGACCTCAACCAGTCGTGGCGGATGGCCGGCGACGTCGAGCCGGCGCTCGACGTCAAGGCGGTCGCGCGCACCGTCGCGCGGCTCGAGGAGCTGGGTGTGGTCTGGGTCGAGGAACCGCTGCCTTATGCCGACGTCGCCGGCCTGGCGCACCTGCGCCGTTCGACCAGGCTGCTCGTCAGCGGTGGCGAGATGCTCGCGACGTTCGAGGACGCCTTGGCCCTGCTGGAGCGCGACGCGCTCGACGTGTACCAGATGGACTGCATGCTGTCGCTCGGGATCAGCGGTTGTCGTACGTTCGCCGAGCTCGCCCGCCGCCGGCACCGCCAGTTCACTCCGCACACCTGGACCAACGGCATCGGGGTGCTGGCCAACCTGCACCTGGCCGCGGGCGTCGGCGGTGGGCCGTTCTTCGAGCTGCCGTACGACCCACCCGGTTGGACGCCGCGGCGGCGGGACTTCATGCTGGCCGAGCCGATCCGGGTCGATCCCGACGGCTGGGTCAGCCTGCCGGACGCCCCGGGCCTCGGGGTGCGGCTGGACGAGGAGGCGATCGACCGGTGGCGACTGACGTGACCGCCCAGTTGGCCCGCCGCAGCCACGAGGACTGGGTGCAGGCGGCAAAGGCTCTGCAGCCGGAGAGCCGGCTGTTCATCGGCGGCGCGCACGCTGACGCGGCGTCGGGGGCGACGTTCGAGTCCCGCACCCCACGCGACGGCAGCGTTGTCGCCACGGTGGCGCGCGGCGACGCGGCCGACGTCGACCGTGCCGTTCGCGCGGCACGTACCGCGTTCGACGATGGTGGCTGGCGCGACCGGCCGCCTCGCTCGCGCAAGCGAGTGCTGACCCGGTGGGCCGACCTGATCAGCGAGCACGCCGAAGAGCTCGCGCTGCTCGAGACGCTGGACATGGGCAAGCCGATCAAGGAGTCCGTCCGCGTCGACGTGACCGCAGCCGCCGGTTGCATCCGGTGGTACGCCGAGGCCCTGGACAAGATCTACGACGAGGTGGCACCCAGCGGTCCCCGCGCTCTGGTGACCGTCACCCGCGAGCCACTCGGCGTGGTGGGGGCGGTGGTGCCCTGGAACTACCCGCTGATCGTCACCAGCTGGAAGCTCGCACCCGCGCTCGCCTCCGGCAACAGCGTGGTGCTCAAGCCCGCCGAGCAGTCGCCGTTGTCAGCGCTGCTGCTGGCTCGGCTGGCATCGGAGGCCGGGCTGCCCGACGGCGTCCTCAACGTGGTGACCGGGCTCGGACCCGAGGCGGGCCAGGCACTCGGCCGCCACGGTGATGTCGACAAGATCGCGTTCACCGGGTCCGGTGAGGTCGGCAAGCTGTTCCAGCGCTACGCCGGCGAGTCCAACGGCAAGCAGGTCCAGGTCGAGGCCGGGGGCAAAGTCGCCCCAGCTGGTGCTGGCCGACGCCACCGACCTCGCGGCCGCGGCCCAGGCGGTGGCATGGGGCATCTGCTACAACGCGGGCCAGACCTGCAACGCCGGCTCACGCCTCATCGTGGAGCAGGGCGTCAAGGACGAGCTGCTGAGCCAGGTCGTGCAGGTGGCCGGCTCGTTCGTCATCGGTGACCCGCTGGACCCGGCAACCACGATGGGGCCCATCGTGGACCAGACCCAGCTCGACCGGGTGCTTGGCTACATCGACATCGGGCGCGCCGACGGGGCCGCCGTGACCGGTGGCCGCCGACTGCGCGAGAGCTCGGGCGGCTTCTTCGTCGAGCCCACCGTGCTCGACGGCGTGGCCGGCGACAGCCGGGCGGCCCAGGAGGAGATCTTCGGCCCGGTCCTGACGGTGGCCGGCTTCGAAGGTGTCGACGAGGGCCTACGCCTGGCCAACGCCACGGCGTACGGACTGGCGGCCTCGGTGTGGACGCGAGACCTGCGCACGGCGCACCGGGTCGCCCGGTCTCTGCGCGCCGGCACGGTGTGGGTCAACACCTTCGACGCAACCGATGTGTTCGCGCCCTTCGGCGGGTTCAAGGGGTCCGGCGCCGGCCGGGACAAGTCGCTGCACGCGCTGGACGAGTACACGGGGCTCAAGACCACCTGGATCGATTTGACCTGATGCCCGACACGTCGATCGGCGGGCCGTCGTGACGGGGCTCGGGGACACCACGCTGAGCGTCGAGCCGAATACGCGGATCGTCTTCGGCGCGGGCATGGTGGCCGACCTGCCGGCAGCGGTCGCCGGTTGCGGGGGCCGACGGGCTCTCGTCGTCACCGACGCCGGGCTCCGGTCGGCCGGTGTCGTCGACCGCGTGCGTGGCGTACTGGCTGCTGCCGGGGTCGAGACGGCGGTCTGGGACGGCGTCATCCCCAACCCGAGCCCAGTCTCGCTCGAGCCGGGCGTGGCGGCGGCCCGGTTGTTCGGCGAGTGCGTCGTGATCGGTCTCGGTGGCGGGTCGTCGCTTGACGCCGCCAAGGGGATCGCACTGCTCGCCACCAACCCCGATCGCACGGTCGGCGAGTCGGGACGGACCCCGCCGGCGCCGGGGTTGCCCGTCGTCGCGGTGCCGACCACCGCGGGCAGTGGGGCGGAGACCAACGGCTTCGGTGTCCTGGACGACCCCCACGCCCGGCGCAAGATCTACTTCGGCGACGCGAGCGTGCGCCCGCGGTGGTCGGTGCTCGACCCGGAGCTCACCATCGGCCTGCCACCCGCAGCGACCGCGGCGACCGGGATGGACGCCCTGGTGCACGGGATCGAGTCGCTGGCGTCGGCCGGGTCGAGCCCGGTGTCGGCGGCGTACGCCACCGAGGCGGTGCGGCTGGTCAGCGCCAACCTGATAACCGCGGTCGCCGACGGCTCCGACCTCGATGCCCGCGCCGGAATGCTGATGGGCTCACACCTCGCCGGGCTGGCGCTGTCACTGAGCGGACTCGGCCTGGTGCACGGCATCGCCCATGCGGTCACCGCCCACACCGGCGCGGTGCACGGGCTCGCGCTGACCGCGGTGCTGGACGAGGTGATGGCCCGCTCGCTGGACGTGGCCTCCTCTGCGTACGCGCGGGTGGCGGAGGTGATGGGGGCACCGGGCGGGGCCCCGGCGGCCGGGCCCGCCGTGCGGATGCTCGCCGAGCAGGTGGCGGCGCGGTTGCCGCTGCGCGAGCTCGGCGTCCGCCAGCAGATGGTCGACTCGGTGGCGGCGGGGGCACTGGCCGACGCGGTGAGCGCCAACCACCCGCGCCGGTTCACCCAGGACGAGGTGGTCGAGGTGCTGACCAGCCACTGGTAGGCGCGCAGGCCGGTCACCTGTGGGGCCTGGTGGCCGACAGGCGTCCCAGTGGCCCCATGGCCACCGAATCCCGCATCCGCGAAGTCGCCTGCAGTCAGTGCCGGAACGCCTGCCCGGGCTTGTCGCCCGCCGTCGACCCCGACAGCCTCCGCACCGCCTTGGCGAGGTCACGGAGCAGCATCTCGGCCATGTCGCGGCTGAAGCCGTTGCGCACCACGATCCGCAAGATGTCGAGGTCCTCGCGATCGGCGCAGAACGAGTACGCCGGGACCTGCCAGCCTCCAGTGCGGACCGCGTCGGAGATGTCGTACACGGTGAAGTCGGCCTTGTCCGCCACACTGCCCTTGCGTGGGCGGCCCGTCTTGGTGGCCGCGCCCTTCAGGCAGAACGCGACGACGGGCAGCTCCGACCCGTCGGAGATCAGGTCGAAGGTGCCCATCTCGGCGATCCGCTGGGCAAGGTAGGTGGCAACATCGCGGGAGTGCTGCTGCACCCGGCCGTAGCCGGCCTGGCCGAGTCGCAGGAAGCAGTAGTACTGCGCCACCACCTGCGCACCCGGACGGGAGAAGTTGAGTGCCATCGTCGGCATGTCGCCGCCCAGGTAGCTGACCCGGAACACCAGGTCCTCCGGCCGGGACTTCTCGTCCCGCCACAGCAGCCAGCCGACACCCGGGTATACCAGACCGTACTTGTGGCCGGATGCGTTGATCGACAGCACCCGGTCGACCCGGAAGTCCCACTCCAGGTCGGGATCGAGGAACGGAGCCACGAAACCGCCCGACGCCGCGTCGACGTGGATCGGCACGTCGATGCCGCGGTCGCGCTGCAACTGGTCCAAAGCTGCGGCGATGGCGTGGACGTCCTCATACGCGCCGTCGAACGTCGAGCCGAGGATGGCGACGACGCCGATGGTGTTCTCGTCACAGGCCGCGGCGGCGTCGTCGGCATGCATGACGGTCGAGTCGCGTCGTACGGGAACGGTGCGCGGCTCGACATCCCAGTACCGGCAGAACTTCAGCCAGCACACCTGCACGTTGGCGCCCATCACGATGTTGGGTCGCTGCGCGCTCTGGCCGTCGAGCCCGTGACGGTCGCGCCAGTGCCACTTCATCGCCAGCCCGGCGAGCATGCACGCCTCGCTGGACCCGGTGGTCGAGCAGCCGATCGGCTCGTCCGGCGACGGCACGTGCCACAGGTCGGCGATGATGTCGAGGCAGCGCTCCTCGATCTGGGCGGTCTGCGGGTACTCGTCCTTGTCGATCATGTTCTTCGACGCCGACTCCTGCATCAGCCGGTCGGCCTCCGGCTCCATCCAGGTGGTGACGAACGTCGCCACGTTGAGGCGGGAGTTGCCGTCCAGCATCAGCTCGTCGTGGATGATCTGGTAGGCCGTCTCCGGATGCACCGAGTCCTCGGAGATGCGCCGACGGGGGATGTTGACGCTCTCCCCCTCGCGGGCAAACTGGGGACGGAAGTCGAGCCCCTCGTCCATGTCGGCGACGTGCGAGTGGTGTTGGTGGGCCATGGCGACGCACGCTAGCCCTGGCCACCGCCCCGCGCCCCGCGGGGCGGGCAGTTCAGAGCTTGGGGTCGTGTCTGGTGACGTCGGCGACGTGCACGTGCATGTCCCGCACGCGCACCGCGGGGACCGTCGGGCCCAGCAGCTGCCCGAGCCGCCGCTCGGCCTGCTTCCGCACCTGGTCGGCGAGCGGCAGCAGTCCCGTGCCGTAGCGCACCGCCAGCGTGATCACGATGCCCGTGCAGACGTCACCGCTGGTGTGTACCTGGATGGTGACCACCTCGCAGTCCGGCACCGGGTCGATGCTGTCGCGCAGGTAGGCGATCAGCACCCGGTCACCGACGTGGACTAGCCCGGCGCCGGTCCGCTCGTCTGCTTGCTGCGCGAGCACCGGCCACGAGGGCTTGTCGGTGGCAAGGACCTTGGACACAACGGCGTCGGCCACCTCCACCCATCGCGGCTCGACGCGCGCCCGAAGCCCGTCGGCGGCCGTGCTGAGCAGCGTGGTCTCCGCCGCGTCGGAGCTCATCGCCATTGCCTCATCCTCACCGCGAGACTAGACCGGGCGCGGTGCAGCTGGCCGCGTACGACGGTCACCGTCGTACCCAGCACCTCGGCGATCTCCTCGTACGACAGGCCCTCGATCTCCCGCAGCAGCCAGCTGGCGCGCTGCCGCCACGGCAGCTCGTGCAGCGCCAGGTCGAGGGCCGCGGTCAGGTCATCCGCCGCGGCCACGGCCTCCGGCTGCCATGAGGGGTCGGCGGTCACCCTCGACAGCGCACCGTCGTCCACGGCGCGCGGTCGGCGGGCCCGGCGGGCATCTATGCACTCGTTGGCCACCAACCGGAACAGCCAGGTCCGCACCGACGAGTCGCCGCGGAAGCCGTCCAGGTGCAGCCACGCTTTGGTCAATGCCTCCTGGATGGCGTCCTCGGCGGCATGGTGCTCTCCGTCGAGCATCCGGACCGCGTAGCGATAAAGAGCGTTGCCGTGCCGACCTACCAGCTCGGCGAAGGCGGCCCGGTCACCCAGAGCCCCCCGTCTGGTGAGCACGGAGTCCGAGCGCACCGCGGGCAACTCGCTGGTCTGGACGTCCACCACACCTCGCTCGCCACCACAGCTGACCCGTTGCCGGTTCGGCAGCCTAACGACCAGGCGGTCTGTGTGACGTACATCACAGGCGAACCGCCGTGACGAACCAGCGTGCCGCACGTCAACACCTGCGTCCACCCCGCACAGCACTCGAAAGGACCGGTCACGTGACCAGCAGCCCGAGCAAGGAACAGACGACCAGCAGCAGCGCCAGCAGTTCCTCGTCGGACCCGTCGGGGGCCGGTGGCAGCGCCCTGGTGACTGAGCATGGGCGGACGTCCATCGCAGACTCGGTGGTGGCCAAGATCGCCGGGATCGCGACCCGCGACGTGTCCGGCGTGCACGCGCTCGGTGGCGGCACCGCGCGCGCCGTCGGGGCACTGCGCGAGCGCATCCCGGGCAGCCGGACCAATCACTCCCAGGGCGTGGCAGTCGAGGTGGGGGAGCGTCAGGCGGCGATCGACGTCGAGATCGTGACCGAGTTCGGTGTGGCCATCGTCGACCTGGCAGCGGGGATCCGACGCAACGTCATCAGCTCGGTGGAGCGGATGACCGGCCTCGAGGTGACTGAGGTCAACGTGGCCGTGCAGGACGTCTACCTGCCCTCCGACGACGCGCAGGACGACGACCAACAGCAGCAGCAGCCAGCGCGAGTCCAGTGACCGACCAGCCGGCGGCGGTGGCGCACCCGACCCGGTCGTCGGCGCCGACGCAGACCCCCGACCGGGACGGCGAGCTCGCCGATGCCGTACTGGCAGCCGTCACGGCCGTGCCTGGCGTGGCAGCGATGCACTCCGGTCGCTTCGGGGAGGTGGCAACGTACCTGCCCGGGCGCCGTGTGCCCGGAGTACAGCTGCGAGACGACCGGGCCGAGGTTCACATCGTCGTGCACTGGGGTCGTGACCTGCTGGCCACCGCGGCAGCGGTACGGCTGGCCGCTGAACCACTGGCGGGCCGGCTGGTGCACGTCGTCATCGAGGACGTCATCCACCCGTCAGACCGCACCGGATCCAAGGAGACGACATGACCACTTCCACCCTCGGGCTCATCGCGGGGCTCTTGCTGGGGATCGCCGCGGCCGTCGGCGGCATCAGCGCGTTCCTGGTTGCGCTCGTGCTCGGCGGGATCGGGTACGCCGCGGGCGGCCACTTCGACGGCGAGCTGGACCTCAGCGCCCTGCTGGGTGGCCGTCGCCGTGACTGAGACCCCGACCGGCACGATCGACCAGGCGGGTAGCGACGGGCCGCCTGAGGCTGGCAGGCGTGGTCGGCTCGACATCGCCGGGCGAGCCATCGAACGCATCGCCACCCATGCTGCCCAGACCGTGAACGGTGTGACCGCCAGTGGCTCGGGCCTGGAGCGGATGGTCGGTCGCGGGCTCCCTCGGGCCAGCAGCACCGTCGCGGGGGACACCGTGCGGTTGAGCCTCGACATCTCGCTGACCTGGCCGGTCGCGGCCGGTGAAGTGACCCGCCAGGTGCGCTCCGAGGTGGCCGCCCAGGTCGGCTACCTCACCGGCCTGTCGGTCGCCGCGGTCGACGTCACCGTTGCCAAGTTCGAGCCGCACGCGGCGTCGACCGCCAGGAGGGTGCAGTGAGCAGCGAGTTCGGCACTCCACCTGCGGCCAAGGACCCTCGCGGCTTCCCGGGTGTCGTGATCCTGGGCGTGCTGTGGGCGCTGGTGCTCATCGCTCTCGGCGTGGTGGCCGGTCACGACACGCTGGCCTACACCGGAATCCTGTCCGGTGAGCCGTGGGTGGAGCGGGCTCTGAGCGCCGTCGACGGTTCGCAGCCTCAATACTGGCTGGTCGGGGTCGGGGTGATCGCCATCGTCGTCGGGCTGGTGCTACTGCTTGCCGCGCTGCGTCCACGCGCGCACCTCGGCCGGGCCCTGTACGCGGATACCGGCGTGTTCCTGCTCGACCGTGGGCTGCAGCGCCTCGTCGCGACGGCCGCCGAGGACGTGGACGGCGTCGATTGGGCCAAGACGTCGGGCCGGGGAAGCAAGCTGCGCGTCGACGTCCGCGGGTTGAGTGTCGGTCAGGACACCGACCTCGAGGAGCGGGTGCGGAACTCTCTGGATGCTCGGGTCTCCGCGCTGCGCAGCCCTCCGTCCATCCAGGTCAACGACGTGGGTAGGAGATGACCTAGATGAGCCGCGGCATCGTCGGCCTCGACCGACTCGTCACCGCCTTGATCGGCCTGGTCCTCGTCGCGGCGGGGGTGCTGGCGATCGGCTGGTTCTACGACTGGGGGAGCTGGCTGCCCGACCAGGTGTCCAGCGCGTCCGCGCTGCGTACGACCGGCCAGGTCTGGTGGCCGTGGGTGCTGGGAGCGGCGGCCGTGCTGCTCGTGCTGCTCGGGCTGCGTTGGCTGCTGGCCCACAGCGCAGGACGCCGGGTATCTGCCCTCCAGCTGCCCGGTTCGGGCAGCGGGGGTCGACTGTCGGTCGACGCGGGCAGTGCGGTTTCGGCCGCGTGCTCCGAGCTGGCGGCCCGACACGACGTGCGGTCGGCCAAGGGCCTGGTCCGCCGCGACCGCGGCCAGCTGGTCGTCGACATCTCGGCCACGCTCGAGCCTCGTACAGACCTGACCGAGGTTGCAGAAGCAGCCGGCCAGGCAGCCACCGCACTGGCCAACTCGCTCGAGCGACTGGACGTGCACTGCCGGGTGCGCCTTGACGTCGCCCGCCCGGCGGGGTCTGGGACCGGCGGGAGCTCGCGCGTCGGCTGAGACCAATGGAGACATCTGCGGCGAACCGGCGGGCAGATGCCGCGTGGTTCGTGGCAGGATTCGGCGGGTGTCAAGCCATGCCTCCGCCGCCCGCCCACTAGTCCTCGCAGACCTGGTCGCGGCAGGCAGTCGCACTCGTGACATCGCGCTCGTGGTGGCGGGCGCGGGATTCGTCGCCCTGTCGGCGCAGGTGTCGATCCCGCTGCCGTTCACGGCGGTACCGCTCACCCTGCAGACCTTCGCGGTGCTGCTTACCGGGGCCGCACTGGGATGGCAGCGCGCCGTGCCCTCCATGTTGCTCTACCTGCTGGCCGGTGCCGCAGGTCTGCCGTGGTTCGCTGACGGGGAGAGCGGAACCGGGTCCCCGACATTCGGCTACATCGTGGGCTTCGTGCTGGCGGCGGCCGTCGTCGGCAGACTGGCCGGCTCCGGCGCTGATCGCACGCCGCTGCGTACGTTCGCCCTGATGGCGCTGGGCAGCGCCCTGATCTACCTGGTCGGGGTGCCGTGGCTGGCTGTGGCGCTGGACCTCAGCCTTGCAGAAGCCCTCGCCGACGGCCTGATCCCGTTCCTAGGCGGCGACGCGGTCAAGGCGCTGGCGGCCGCCGGCTTGCTGCCCGGCGCCTGGAGGCTCGTCGGTGACCGAACGCGCTGACCTGCCGCCACGCCAGCGATGAGACGTTTCCGTCGCCAGGGCAACGGAGATGTCTCGCCCTCGGTCC
>Ga0136622_10000133_pt1 | contig 27365 bp, 26 predicted proteins | sample AntDrymUQ4482106_2_FD_104803 | JGI IMG/M metagenome (GOLD analysis project Ga0136622, IMG submission 104803) | Polar desert sand microbial communities from Dry Valleys, Antarctica - metaG UQ448 (21.06) | ecosystem: Environmental > Terrestrial > Soil > Desert | place: Antarctica: Dry Valley...
CCGACCCCGACCCCGACCCCGCCGCCGGCGAGGACGAGCCGCCAAGCACCTAAGCCTGGCTAACCTGCCGAACCGCTGCATCCTGCTCCCGGACGATGGTGCGAACCACCAGACACCAGAGCACGAAAGCTACGAGCGCGAACCCAGCGTTGACGGTCTCGACGGGGCCTAACGCGCTGGCGGAGCCCTCAGATGCCTGACCGGAGAGCGGAACCAAGCGCGAGCCGATCCTTGACGCCAGCAGGTAGCCGAGCCAGGCCGTCCACCACCAACCGATGAGGGCGTTCGGCGAGTAGGGCGGCTTGCTGATGTCGCGGATGTCGCGCACGATCTGGAACGGGAACCAGAGGGACACGACGGGGACCCACCACCCCGCCCAGACCCAGCCACTCGACCGAGTGTGGGGGATCGGGTCGATGGCGTCGGCATTCGTGCGGACCCTCCGCAGCCACAGGCAGGTGAGGACGTAGGCGGCCACGATCGCCGGGTACCAGAAGACGACGCCGATGTCGTAGCCGGTGAAGATGTTGTCGACCGGGACGCCGGCGCGTGCCGCCTCCGCATAGGTCTCCCCCGCGCCGTACGCCAGTCCCGCCTCGACGATCTCGAACAAGGCGACCACGCCTGCACAGACGGTTGCGCCGATCGCCAGGCCCTTACTCGGCCGGTACGGCCGCCAGGCACCCTCGGCGTAGTAGGGGCTGTGGTCGGTAGGGCTGCTGCGGGTTGGGAGGTGGGTACGGCGCCTGCTGCTGACCCGGGGAGCCGGGCTGCGGCTGCGGCGGGTAGGGCGGCGGGAAGGGCGGGTAGAACGACACGACGACCCCCGAGGCGTTATCGAAGAGAACCGACAACCGAGTTTGGGCTTGTCCGGCGCTTCGGGTCGCGAAACCCGAAGATCACCCGCCTGCGAGAATGCCTCGCATGCCTGAGACCTCGCCTGCAGCCGCTTCGGCGCAGGCACAGCCACGCGCCCTCCCGAGAGTCCTCTCCGGGATCCAGCCAACCGCCGACTCCTTTCACGTCGGCAACTACCTCGGCGCGCTGCGGCAGTGGGCGGGACTTCAGGAAACCCACCAGCCGTTCTTCTTCATCGCCGACCTGCACGCGATCACGGCGGAGCACGACCCGCGGCTGCTCGGTGAGCGCAGCCTGCGCTATGTCTCGCAGCTGATCGCGGCGGGGATCGACACGTCGCGCGCGACGATCTTCCTGCAGTCCCAGGTGCCCGCGCATGCCCAGCTGAGCTGGGTGCTGCAGTGCGTCACCGGCTTCGGCGAGGCCCGCCGGATGACCCAGTTCAAGGACAAGTCTGCGAAGGGCGGCGAGGGTGCGGCGTCGGTCGGGCTGTTCACCTACCCCATCCTCCAGGCCGCCGACATCCTGCTCTACCGGCCCGAGTTCGTGCCGGTCGGCGAGGACCAGCGGCAGCACCTCGAGCTGACGCGCGACCTCGCCCAGCGTTTCAACCACCGGTACAAGAAGACCTTCCGGCTACCCGAGCCCTACATCATGAAGGCGACCGCGAAGATCGCCGACCTGCAGGACCCGACGGCGAAGATGTCGAAGTCGGCGTCTTCGGCGGCCGGGATCATCGAGATGCTCGACGATCCGGCCGTGTCGTCGAAGAAGATCCGCTCGGCGGTCACCGACTCCGGCAGCGAGATCCGCTTCGACATGGCGGACAAGCCGGGTGTCTCCAACCTGCTTACCATCTTCAGCGAGCTCACCGGCCGCAGCGTGCCCGAGCTCGAGACGCAGTACGACGGGCGTGGCTACGGGGACTTCAAGAAGGACCTCGCCGACGCAGTCGTCGAGTTGGTCACTCCCTTCCGAGACAAGGCCATGGAGCTGCTCGACGACCGGTCCCACCTACTCGGCGTGCTGCGCGCAGGGGCGGAGCAGGCGGGTGCCGTCGCGGAGAAGACACTCGCCGATGTCTACGACCGGGTCGGATTCCTCCGGTGACCACGATCGGCGTGGCCATCGCCGTACCCGAGCCGTGGGGGAGCAAGCTGCGGAAGTACCGATCCGCGCTCGGCGACCCCGCGGCCGACCGGATCCCCACGCACATCACCCTGGTGTCGCCGCACGACGTCGAGCCCGACGCGATCCCGGCGATCGAGCAGCACCTCGCCGAGGCCGCCACGATCAACGGTTGCTTTCCTGTGCACCTGCGGGGGACCGGCACGTTCCGACCGGTCTCACCGGTCGTCTTCGTGGCGCTCGCCGACGGGATCTCCAGCTGCGAGATGCTCGCGCTCTCCGTACGGCGCGGTCCGCTCGAGCTCGACGTGCCGTTCCCCTACCACCCACACGTGACGGTGGCGCACGAGATGGAGGACGAGCATCTCGATCGTGCCTTCACGGAGCTGAGCGGCTTCGAGTGCGAGTTCGAGGTCGGCGCGTTCTCGCTCTACGAGCACGACCCGTCAGCCGGCTGGCACCCCACCCGAGAGTTCTCCCTGAACGGCGGGCACTTCTAGGGCAGGCGGGGCTTACCGAGCGAGACCTCGGGCCAGCGGGGGTCTGCGAGCGGGTGGCGCCCGCGTCTATCGCGATAACCGATCAGGTGGACCTGTTGTTGCGGTGGTTCAGCCGTTCGACTCGCGATAACCGGTCGCTGTGACCTGTTGTTGCGACCCGCCCCGGCCGTGGGCGACGTACCGCGGCCAGTGGGCGATCTCACGGTGCGCGCGAGAGCGCGGGCGCCGTACTCTTCCGGCATGACCCCGTCGCAGGACGAGCACCGGGAGCCGGTGGACCCGGAGAGCAAGGACCCGAACGACACCGAGTCGGGGCTGCCGTTCCAGGAGGTCTACAGGCCGGGCGACCTCGACGGCTTCGACCCGGCGACGAGGCTCGGTGAGCCGGGGGAGTACCCCTTCACGAGGGGTGTCTACCCGAGCATGTACACGGGACGGCCGTGGACGATGCGGCAGTACGCCGGGTTCGGGACGGCGAAGGAGTCCAACCGGCGCTACAAGCAGCTCGTCGCGCACGGCACCGGCGGACTCTCCGTCGCCTTCGACCTGCCCACCCAGATGGGCCACGACTCGGACTCCGACATCGCCCACGGCGAGGTAGGCAAGGTCGGCGTAGCCATCGACTCGATCGAGGACATGCACCTGCTCTTCGACGGGATCCCGCTCGACGAGGTGTCCACGTCGATGACGATCAACGCACCGGCCGCGTTGCTGCTGCTGATGTACCAGCTCGTCGCCGAGGAAAATGGAATCGCGAGCGACATGCTCAACGGCACGATTCAGAACGACGTGCTCAAGGAGTACATCGCCCGCGGCACCTACATCTACCCACCCCAGCACTCGCTGCGGCTGATCACCGACATCTTCGGCTACTGCCGCACCGAGATCCCGCGGTGGAACACGATCTCGATCTCCGGCTACCACATGGCCGAGGCGGGAGCCACGCCCGCGCAGGAGGTCGCGTTCACGCTCGCCGACGGCATCGAGTACGTCCGCGCGGCCGTGAAGGCAGGTCAGGACGTCGACGAGTTCGCCCCGCGACTCGCCTTCTTCTTCGTCTCGCGCACCACGATCTTGGAAGAGGTGGCGAAGTTCCGCGCCGCGCGCCGGATCTGGGCGCAGGTGATGCGCGACGAGTTCGGTGCCACCAACCCGAAGTCGCTGATGCTGCGCTTCCACACCCAGACGGCGGGGGTGCAGCTGACGGCGCAGCAGCCGGAGGTCAACCTGGTCCGGGTGGCGGTGCAGGCTCTCGCGGCCGTGCTCGGCGGCACCCAGTCGCTTCACACGAACTCCTACGACGAGGCGATTGCGCTGCCCAGTGAGAAGGCGGCGCGGCTCGCCCTGCGCACGCAGCAGGTGATCGCCTTCGAGACGGACGTGACGAAGACCGTGGACCCGTTCGCCGGCTCCTACGCAGTGGAGTCGCTGACCGAGGGTCTCGAGGCGGAGGCGCTGGCCCTGATGGAGAAGGTGGAGGAGCTCGGAGGGGCGGTCGCCGCGATCGAGCAGGGGTTCCAGAAGAACGAGATCGAGAAGGCGGCCTACCAGATCGCGCGAGACATCGACGCGGGCGAGCGCGTGGTCGTCGGGCTGAACAGGTTCCACGGCGACGAGGAGGAGCCGTACGAGCCACTGCGAGTGGACCCCGACATCGAGGCGCAACAGGCCGAAAGACTCGCGAAGCTGCGCGCCGAGCGCGACAGTGACGAGGTGGACAAGCACCTGGCCGCGCTCGCCCAGGCGGCCGAGGGCGGCGACAACGTGCTCTTCCCGATGAAGGAGGCACTGCGAGCGCGCGCCACCGTCGGCGAGGTGTGCAACTCCCTGCGGGAGGTGTGGGGCGTCTACGTTCCGCCCGATGCGTTCTGAGGATGGACTAGCCTGAGGAGTCGTGTCCCCCCTCTCGCTCTCCGACGTCGGTGCGGTCGTCGACTCCCTGACCGACGAGCTGATCGAGATCCGCCGCGACCTGCATGCGCACCCCGAGCTCGCGTGGCAGGAAGAGCGCACCACCGCTGTGGTCGCGCAGCGGCTCGAGGACAGCGGGATCCTGCTGCAGCGACTCCCGAAGACCGGGCTGATCGCCGAGGTCGGGCAACGGCCGGACGAACGGCCTCACAAAGATGCTGTCTTCACCGTTGCTCTGCGGGCCGACATCGACGCGCTCCCGGTCGATGACACCAGCGACGACCCGTGGGTGAGCACCACCAAGGGCGTGGCCCACGCCTGCGGGCACGACGTGCACACCGCGCTGCTCCTCGGGGCGGGGCTCGCCCTCGCCGAGGCGCATGCGATATCCCCGTTGCCCGGGCGGGTGCGCCTGCTCTTCCAGCCGGCGGAGGAGGTGATGCCCGGGGGCGCGCTGGAGATGATCTCGGCCGACGCGCTCGACGACGTCAGCCACGTCTTCGGGCTCCACTGCGACCCGAGCCTCGACGTGGGGCAGGTGGGCATGCGTGAGGGACCGCTGACCGGTGCCGCCGACGCGCTCCACCTCCGGCTCACCGGGCGCGGTGGGCACACCTCACGACCGCACCTGACCGAGGACCTGGTCTACGCCATGGGCCAGCTGATCACCCAGCTCCCCTCGGCGCTCTCCCGCCGTCTCGACCCGCGTGCGGGCGCGAGCCTGGTATGGGGGATGATCCGCTCCGGCTCAGCGCGCAACGTGATCCCGGCCAGCGGGGAGGCCGCAGGAACGGTGCGGATGCTCGACGCGGTGGCGTGGCATGAAGCCGAGGGCCTGGTCCGCGAGCTCATCGCGCAGATCGTCGCGCCGTACGGCGTCGGGGCGGAGGTCAACTACGTCCGGGGGGTGCCCCCGGTGGTCAACGACCCGGCGTCCACCGTGATTCTCGCCCGCGCCGTGGAGGGGATCCTCGGCGACGAAGCCGCCGTCCTCATCCCGCAGAGCCTCGGCGGGGAGGACTTCGCGTGGTACCTCGAGTCGGTCCCTGGGGCGATGGGCCGGCTCGGCACCAAGACACCGGGCGGACCGACCTACGACCTGCACCAGGGCAACCTGCGCATCGACGAGGGCGCGGTCGGCCTGGGGGCCAAGGTGCTCGCCGCCGCTGCTCTCGAAGCGCTCTCCGCGGGCACAGCGGGCCGGACAGTAACCGAGCGATAACAACTTCCTCCGGCCTGCGCCCCGGAGCCACCAGTCGCCTCGGCGACGTACTAGGCTGGCTCGCGATCTCAAAACGGCTCGAGCTAGGAGGCTCCATCGTGCGTCGGATGACCAGGATTGCCGGGACCGCGGCGGTCGTCGCGCTCGCCCTGACCGGGTGTGCGGCTGAGGACGAACCAGGGACGGCAAGCGCGGACCTCTGCGAGGTCGAGGGCGAGGGTCCCAAGGTCGGCGTCGCCTACGACGTGACCGGTCGCGGAGACAAGTCGTTCAACGACTCGGCTGCGGTCGGCATCCAGAAGGCGATCGACGATCTGGACGCGACCTGCACCGAGGGCGAGGCTCAACCCGACGAAGGCGACCCGGCGCGCGAGGACCGGATCCGGGCGCTGGCCGAGGCCGGCAACAGCCCGGTCATCGGAGTCGGCTTCGCCTACAGCATCGCGATCAACAACGTCGCGCCGGACTTCCCGGACACGAGCTTCGCGGTGGTCGACGGCTTCGACCCCGACGAGGAGCCCAACGACAACGTGGCCTACCTCGGCTTCGCCGAGCAGGAGGGCTCGTTCCTGGTCGGCACGGCAGCGGCCCTGAAGACCGAGGCCGACCACGTCGGCTTCGTCGGCGGTGTCAACAACGACTTGATCAAGAAGTTCGAGGCCGGCTACGTCGCCGGCGTCGAGGAGGTCAACCCCGACATTGAGGTCGACGTGACGTACATCGAGGAGACCTCGCTCGCGGGCTTCAACGACCCGGCTGGCGCCAAAGCGGCCGCGGCGGCGATGTACGACGGTGGAGCAGACATCGTCTACCACGCAGCCGGGCTGTCCGGTGACGGTGTGTTCGACGCGGCCGTCGACGCAGGAGAGGGCAACTGGGCGATCGGGGTCGACTCCGACCAGTACCTCACCGCCTCCGCGGACCAGAAGGAGCACATCCTCACCTCGATGCTCAAGCGAGTCGACACCTCCGTGTTCGACACGATCAAGGCAGTAGACGACGGCGAGCCGCTGGTCTCCTACCAGGTCTATGACCTCAAGAGCGACGGGATCAGCTACTCGACCTCTGGCGGTTTCATCGACGACATCACCAGCGACATCGACGGCTACGCCGAGCAGATCGAGTCCGGCGAGATCAAGGTGCCGACCACGCCCTGACCGACGCAGCGACGCAGCACCACGGACCCGGGACCGAGACGTTAGCGTTTGGTCCCGGGTTCGTCCGTCTGGGAGGCTCGAGGCGAGGAGAGGGGTCCGATGAACGCCGAGGTGGCCATCGAGGCGCGCGACGTCACGAAGCGCTTCCCCGGCGTCGTCGCGAACCGCGACGTGAACATCTCGATCCGCGCCGGCACCGTGCATGCGCTCGTCGGCGAGAACGGCGCCGGCAAGTCGACGCTGATGAAGATCCTCTACGGCGTCCAGAAGCAGGACGAGGGCACGCTGAGCGTGAACGGCCGAGAGGTCTCGTTCGGCTCGCCCACCGACGCCATCGCCGACGGGATCGGGATGGTCTTCCAGCACTTCATGCTCGCCGACAACCTGACCGTCGCCGAGAACGTGGTCCTCGGGTCGGAGAAGCTGCACGGGATCGGTGACGATGCGCACGCCGAGATCAAGCGGATCTCCGACGCCTACGGGTTCGGCCTCGACCCGGACGCGCTCGTGGAGCGGCTGGGCGTCGGTGAACGCCAACGCGTCGAGATCCTCAAGGTGCTCTACCGCGGGGCGCAGATCATCATCCTCGACGAGCCGACCGCCGTCCTGGTGCCTCAGGAGGTCGACGCACTCTTCGACAACCTGCGCGAGCTCAAGGCCGAGGGACACACGATTCTGTTCATCTCCCACAAGCTGGACGAGGTCCTGGCCGTGGCCGACGACATCACCGTGATGCGGCGCGGCACGACGGTGGGCGAGACGACGCCGGCGGACACGACGAAGCGCCAGCTCGCCGAGCTGATGGTCGGCTCGGAGCTCCCCTCTCCGCAGAGCGAGCACACGACGGTCACCGACGAGGTCCAGCTCGAGGTCGAGGACCTGACCCTGCACGACGAGCGCGGCCGTGCCCTCCTCACCGACATCGACCTGACGATCCATCGCGGCGAGGTGCTGGGCATCGCCGGCGTCGAGGGCAACGGCCAGGCCGAGCTGGTCGAGACGATCATGGGGCTGCGCAAGCCGTCGACGGGTCGGGTGGTCCTGCGCGGCAAGGACATGTCGTCGTGGAGCACCCGTGAGCGCCGCGACGCGGGCATCGGCTACATCCCCGAGGACCGCCAGCGTCACGGTCTGCTGCTGGACGCCCCGCTGTGGGAGAACCGGATCCTCGGCCACCAGACACGGGAGCCCTCGGTGAAGGGCATCCTGATCAACCGGGCAGGGGCCCGGGCGGACACCGAGCGCATCGTCGATGCCTACGACGTGCGCACGCCGAGCATCGATACGTTGTCGGCGGCCCTGTCCGGTGGTAACCAGCAGAAGCTCGTGGTCGGCAGGGAGATGAGCGGGGAGCCGGTGCTGCTGATCGCCGCGCACCCCACCCGCGGGGTCGACATCGGCGCGCAGGCAGCGATCTGGGACCACATCAGAGACGCCCGGCGCGAGGGGCTCGCGGTCCTGCTGATATCGGCTGACCTCGACGAGCTCATCGGCCTCTCGGACCGGATCGAGGTGATCCTCCGGGGCTGTCTGGTCGGCGGGTTCGACCCGCAGTCGGTGACCCCACAGGACCTCGGCAGCGCGATGACCGGTGGTGGCGAGGAGGCGGCGTCGTGAGCATCGTCAACCGGGTCGCCACCGCGCTGATCGCGCCGCTGGTCGCAGTCGTGGCCGCTATGGTCATCACCAGCGTGGTGATCACCGTCGTCGGCGACAGCGCGCTCGAGTTCTGGCAGATCGTGCTGTCCGCCCCGGCCGACCGTGCCTACGTCAACATTGTCAACCAGGCGACGATGATCTTCCTCTCGGCGCTGGCCGCGGCGATCGGCTTCCGGATGAACCTGTTCAACATCGGAGTGGAGGGCCAGTACACCATTGCGGCGTACTCTGCGGCGCTCTTCGCCGGGGCGGCCTTCCTGCCCGGGCTCCTCAACGTCGCGGTCGCGCTGCTGCTCGCGATGGCGGTAGGGGCGTTCTGGGCCGGGATCGCGGGAGTCCTCCGGGTCACCCGCGGGGTCAGCGAGGTCATCTCGACGATCATGCTCAACGCGATCGGGCTCACCCTCGTGGGATACCTGCTGAACACCTATGGCCAGCAGACCGGCAACGCCCGTCGTACTCCGGTGATCGAGGTCGAGAGCCGGCTGCCGGGGTGGACGCCGTTCCTGGAGCGTGACGGTGCCGTCTTCAACCTGGTGATCCTCGCTGTCCTCGCCGGCGTCGGCTACTCCCTGCTGCTCAACCGCACCAGGTTCGGCTTCGACCTGCGGGCCACCGGGTTCTCGGAGTCGGCCGCGACCGCCTCGGGGGTGAACGTGCGGAAGATGGTGGTGATCTCGATGTTGCTCTCGGGTGCCATCGCCGGCCTGGTCTGGATGCCCGCGCTGTTCGGTCAGGCGCACTCGTTCGGCACCAGCTTCCAGGTGGGGCTCGGGTTCATCGGGATCGCGGTCGCCCTGCTGGGCCGGAACCGGCCGCTGGGCATTATGTTCGGCGCGTTGCTGTTCGCCTTCCTGAACGAGCAGTCCAACCGGCTCACTCTCGAGACCGACATCTCGCAGGACATCGTGCAGATCACCCAGGGTGTGATCGTGCTGGCCATCGTGGTCGCCTACGAGGTGGTACGCCGCTACCGCGTCGCGGCGGAGCGGCGCAACGTGAGCAGTCGGCCCGAAGGTGATGCGAAGACTCCCGAGGAGTCGGTGCCGGTATGAGCCTGCGGACGCCCGAGAGATCCGGTCAGGGGAGCGCGGCGCGCGCCCTGAACATCCTGCCCCTGTGGCTGCTCATCGTGGTCGGCGCCCTCCTCGCGGTAAGCGCGGTGCGAGTGCTCACCGGCACCCCGGAGATGAACTCCCGAGGGACCCTGAGCGCGGCGATCCTTGCCACCTGCCCGATCCTGATGGCCGCCATCGGAGGGCTCTGGAGCGAGCGGGCGGGTGTGGTGAACATCGGGCTGGAAGGCCAGATGATCCTCGGCACGTGGGGGGCGGCGTACTTCACCTACTACTACGGCCCGTGGGTGGGCATCCTTGGCGCGGCGCTGCTGGGGGCCGTCGGCGGCGCCCTCCATGCCCTCGCGACGGTGACCTTCGGGGTGGACCACATCGTCTCGGGCGTGGCGGTGAACATCATCGGGCTCGGTGGGGCGAAGTTCCTTGCGTCTGCCTACTTCGAGAACCTCGACGGCGGTGGCGCCAACCAGCTGACGGGTCTGGACTCGCCGACCCGGTTCACCGTGCCGGGCGTCTCCGACGTCGCCTCCGACATCGCCGCGCGCGGATGGTTCGTGATCTCCGACCTTGCCGCTGTGGTCGCCGCGCTGACGACCAACATGTCGCTGATGACGATCGCGGTCTTCGCGCTGGTCGCGGCCACTGCGTGGGTGCTCTGGAAGACGCCGTTCGGGCTGCGCCTGCGCTCGTGCGGCGAGAACCCTCAGGCGGCAGAGAGCCTCGGCGTCAACGTGATCCGCTACAAGTGGATCGCGGTGGTCACATCGGGTGCCTTTGCGGGCATCGGCGGCGGCTTCCTCGCGCTGGTGGCGTCGAGCGGGTTCGTCAACGGACAGACGGGCGGGCGCGGCTTCATCGGTCTCGCCGCGATGATCTTCGGCAACTGGCGCCCCGGCGGCATCCTCACCGGAGCCTTCCTCTTCGGTTACACCGACAGCCTCCCCCTCGTGCAGAACTCCGAGCAGACGGTGCACGCGCTGCTGCTGCTGCTGGCGGCTGGACTGATCGGGCTGGCGTTGTGGAACCTGCGCAAGGGGCTCAAGGTCTCGGCTGCGGTCCTCGGAGCCGCAGGTGCCGGGTTCCTGCTGTTGTTCCTGGTGACCGACCGGGTGCCCCGCGACTTCACCAGCATGACGCCGTACGTCGCCACGCTGCTCGTCCTGGCCTTTGCCTCACAACGACTACGCATGCCCGCGGCCGACGGGCAGATCTATCGCAAGGGGTCGGCGGGCTAGTGCCCTCAGACGGTTTCGACTGGTCCGGTCTGCAGGCACAGGCAGCCGAGGTGATGCGGCGAGCCTACGCGCCGTACTCCCGATACCTGGTCGGAGCCGCGGGTGCCGTCGACGACGGCCGTGTCGTGGTGGGCTGCAACGTGGAGAACGCGTCGTACGGCGTCGGCCTCTGCGCCGAGTGCGGGATGGTGTCCGCACTACACGCGACCGGCGGCGGTCGGCTGACCCATGTCGTGTGCGTCAACCGCGACGGCGCGGTGATCATGCCATGCGGACGTTGTCGGCAGCTGCTCTTCGAGAACGGTGGCGCCGAGCTGCTGCTGATGACCGAGTCGGGTCCCCGGCCGATGCACGCTGTGCTCCCCGACGCCTTCGGACCCGATGCGCTCGACCTCGGTTGACCTGACCTCGCCGGAGGTCGTTGCGGACCCCTACCCGCACTTCGCGGCGGAAAGGCAGCAAGGTCCGGTCGCCTGGCATGAGCCGTCGTCGCGCTGGCTCACCTTCGACCACGCGTCAGCAAGTGCCGTGCTGCGCGACCGGCGGCTGGGCCGGATCTGGTCGGACCGGCAGCCAACGGAGCGGTTCGACCCGTTCAACCTGCTGCACCGCAACCAGATGATGGAGAACGAGCCTCCCGACCACACCCGCCTCCGCCGTCTGGTGACCAGTGCCTTCGCGCGAGGGCACGTGGAGCGGCTGCGCCCGCGCGTGCGTCAGCTGGCCGCCCAGCTGCTTGGCCAGGTCGACCGCGACGAGTTCGATGTCGTGGGTGAGTACGCCGAACCGCTTCCTGTGCTCGTGATCGCGGAGCTGCTCGGTGTCCCGGCCGAGCTGGCCCCGCAGCTGCGGCGGTGGTCGCAGGCGATCGTGAGGATGTACGAGGTCGCACCGACGGTCGACGTCGAGGACGCCGCCGTGGCTGCTGCCGAGGAGTTCGCATCGGTGATCCGCGGCATCGCCGGGGAGCGTGCACACGCACCTCGCGAGGACCTGATCTCCGATCTGGTCTCGACAGGCTCGACCACCCGAGGAGACGGCTCGACCACCCGAGGTAGCGGGCTCTCCGAGGACGAGGTGGTCGCCTCCGCCGTACTCCTGCTCAACGCAGGACACGAGGCGTCGGTGAACGTCTTCGGGAACGGGCTGGTCGCGCTGCTGGAGCGCGGCGTCTCGGTAGGCGACAGCCAGGTGGTGACCTGCGTGGAGGAGATGTTGCGCTTCGACTCCGCGTTGCAGCTGTTCGAGCGGACCGCCACGGTCGACGTCCCGGTCGGCGACGTCGTCGTGCAGCGGGGCCAGAAGATTGCGGCTCTGCTGGGGGCGGCCAACCGCGACCCGGCCGTCTTCGAGGACCCGAATTCGTTCCATCCCGATCGCGCACCGAACCCGCACCTGGCCTTCGGCGCAGGGGTGCATTTCTGCCTCGGGGCACCGCTCGCGAGGATGGAGCTCGCGGAGTCGCTCGGCTACCTGCTGCGTGAGCTGCCGATGCTGCGCCTGGTCGCCGACCCGGTCTCGCGTGGCACATTCGTGCTGCGCGGTTACACCAGCGTGCAGGTCGGCGGCTGAGGTCGGACATCGAGGAAGGGAGTACGGATGGGCGAGCGGCACGATGCGGTCGAGGTGATCACTGCCAAACGCGACCGGGGCGAGCTCAGCGACTCGCAGATCGACTGGGTGGTCGACGCCTACACGCGCGGCGAGGTGGCTGAGGAGCAGATGGCGTCGCTGGCGATGGCCGTGCTGCTGAACGGGATGTCGCGTCGTGAGGTTGCGCGCTGGACACAGGCGATGATCGCCTCGGGTGAGCGGATGGACTTCACCTCGCTGTCGCGTCCGACGGCTGACAAACACTCGACCGGCGGGGTCGGTGACAAGATCACGCTGCCGCTCGCACCTGTGGTCGCCGCCTGCGGAGTCGCCGTACCCCAGCTGTCCGGGCGCGGCCTCGGCCACACCGGCGGCACCCTCGACAAGCTGGAGTCCATCCCGGGCTGGCAAGCATCCCTGAGCAACGACGCGATGATGCGCCAGCTCGAGGACGTCGGTGCGGTGATCTGCGCGGCGGGCGCCGGGCTTGCTCCCGCGGACAAGAAGCTCTACGCGCTGCGCGACGTCACCGGGACCGTGGAGGCGATCCCGCTGATCGCGAGCTCGATCATGAGCAAGAAGATCGCGGAGGGCACCGGCGCGCTGGTGCTCGACGTCAAGGTCGGCTCCGGCGCCTTCATGAAAGACCTCGACCGGGCTCGCGAACTCGCCGAGACGATGGTGGCTCTGGGTGCCGACGCCTCGCTGCCGACGGTCGCGTTGATCACCGACATGTCAACTCCGCTGGGGCTCACGGCCGGGAACGCCCTGGAGGTGGCCGAGAGTGTCGAGGTCCTCGCCGGAGGAGGCCCGCCCGATGTCGTCGAGCTGACCGTTGCGCTGGCGAGCGAGATGCTGGCCGCTGCCGGGGTGGAGGGCGACCCTGCCGCCACGTTGCAGGACGGCTCCGCGATGGACGTGTGGACGCGGATGATCTCCGCGCAGGGGGGCGACCCGTCGGCAGAGCTTCCGGTCGCGCGCGAGAGCACAGTGGTGTCTGCCGAGGCGGACGGCGTGCTCACCCGGCTCGACGCGTTGGCGGTCGGGATCGCCGCGTGGCGTCTCGGCGCCGGCCGCGCGCGCAAGGAGGACTCGGTGCAGGCGGGGGCGGGGGTGGAGATCCACGCGAAGCCGGGCGACCGGGTTTCCTCGGGGGCACCGCTGCTCACCCTGCTCTCCGACGAGCCGGACCGCTTCGAACGTGCGCTGGCCGCTTTGGAGGGGGCTGTCGAGATCAGCGACCCCGGCACGTCGTACGACCCACCGCCCCTGATCCTGGACCGGGTGACTGCCTGACGTGGCATCCCTGGCTCACGCGAGCAGGAGGACCACTGTCTCCGCGACACAGGCGGGCTTGTCCTCGCCCTCGATCTCGATGACCCATCGCGTGATCATCTGCTTGCCTGCGGGCACGTCGCTGATGTCGGTGATGGTCGCCGTGCCCCGCACTCTCGACCCGACCTTGACCGGGTTCGGGAACCGCACCTTGTTGAGCCCGTAGTTCAGCTTGGCTCCCGGTGTCTCCAGACGCAGCACCTGTGGCGTGAGCTGCGGGATCAACGCGAGGGTCAGGTAGCCGTGCGCGATCGTGGCGCCGAACGGACCGTCCTTCGCGCGCTCCACGTCGACGTGGATCCACTGGTGGTCACCGGTCGAGTCCGCGAACGCGTTGATCCGGTCCTGGTCGATCTCGAACCAGTCACTGGTGCCAAGCTCGTCGCCGATCGCCTTCTCCAGCTCGTCGGTCGAGGTGATCACGCGCATGGTTGGCCTCCGGGTCCGGATGCGGGGCTGCGAGAATGCAGCCATGCCCGAACTTATCTCTGCACCCACCCGCATCCCGGTCCCGGGTGGCAAGGTCATCGACGAGTACGTCGGCCGCGTGACGACCGGCACCGAGTCCGTGTCGGTCGCCCACATGCTCGCACCTGGCGGCTGGAGCGAACCGGTGCAGGTGCCAACCTTCGACGAGGTCACGGTTGTGCTGCGCGGCGTGGTCCAGGTCGACGTCGTCTCGCCGGAGGGCGGCGTGGACACGCTGCGTGTGCCCGCCGGGCAGGCGGTGATCACCAGAGCGGGGGAACGGGTGCGCTACTCGACCGGCGAGGAGGAGACGGAGTACGTTGCCGTGTGCGTCCCGGCGTTCACGCCGGAGGGGGCCAACCGCGAAGAGACGACTGCATGATCGCGCGCGAGCTCGTCAAGGCGGCGCCCAAGGTCTTGCTGCACGACCATCTCGACGGTGGGCTGCGACCGCAGACGATTCTCGACCTGGCCTCCTCCGTCGGGCACCCGCTTCCGGTCGACGACGCTGAGTCGCTTCGTCGCTGGTTCGAGGAGTCGGCCGACTCCGGGTCGCTGGAGCGATACCTCGAGACCTTCGACCACACCGTTGCGGTGATGCAGTCCGCAGAGAACCTGCGTCGCGTAGCGCAGGAGTGCGTCGAGGACCTTGCCGAGGACGGTGTGGTCTACGCCGAGGTGCGCTACGCCCCCGAGCAGCACCTGGCCGGCGGGCTCACGCTGGAGCAGGTGGTGGAGGCCGTGTGTAACGGTTTCGCCGCGGGTGAGGAGCACGCGGATCGCGACGGTCGGCGGATCGTCGTACGACAGCTGCTGACCGCGATGCGGCATCGGGCGCGCTCGCGGGAGATCGCGGAGCTCACCGTCACCTACCGCGACCGCGGGGTGCTTGGGTTCGACATCGCCGGCGCTGAGGCGGGCTACCCCCCGACGCGGCACCTCGATGCCTTCGAGTACCTCCAGCGTGAGAACGCGCACTTCACCATCCATGCCGGTGAGGGGTTCGGCCTCCCGTCGATCTGGCAGGCGATCCAGTGGTGTGGGGCGGACCGGCTCGGTCACGGGGTGCGGATCATCGACGACATCACCGTGTCCAACGAAGGGCCGCCCAAGCTCGGTCGGTTGGCGTCGTACGTGCGGGACAAGCGGATCCCTCTGGAGATGTGCCCGACCTCCAACGTGCAGACCGGTGCTGCCGCGTCGGTCGCGGAGCATCCGATCGGGCTGCTGACCAGGCTGCGGTTCCGGGTGACGGTCAACACCGACAACCGGCTGATGAGCGGGACGTCGATGACCGAGGAGATGCTCGGGTTGGTCGAGGCGTTCGGCTACGAGCTGGCCGATCTGCGCTGGTTCACCGTCAACGCGATGAAGTCGGCCTTCCTGCCCTTCGACGAGCGCCTGGCGATGATCGACCAGACCATCAAGCCCGGCTACGCGTTGCTCGCCCCGAGCTGATGCTCAGTGAGGCGGCACGAAACCTCGTTGCGCGCGGATGCCTGGGCGTGACATCAGGCGTTGCTGGAGGGCATGGAACTCCGTGGCTGTCTCGGACTGCTCCATCGGGTGTTGCACCGGCAGGTCGAGCATGCAGCCGGCCACCGCCGCGAGGTCGTGCCAGACGCGGAGCTCCTCGCGCGTCAACCCGAAGTCCAGTAGCGGATCTCGGCCGGAGGCGCTCATCTGGTCGGTGTCGTCAGGGTTCATGCTTCTCCTTCCTGCTCCCAAGCGGCGCCAGGTCTGCTCAGATGCCGATGGGGTGCCAGACGGTCTTGGTCTCCAGGAACGCGGTGAGCCGGTCCATGCCCGGGTCAGCGCTCCAGTCAGCAGGACCGTCCTCGGGGCGACGTACTCGCTTGAGGTTCTCGGCGGCCGACTCCTCCAGGGACGCGGCTAGCGAGGCATCCGAGACACCGGTGAGGTCGATCGCGTTGACGTCCATGTGCGAGGCGAGCCAGGGCGCGACCTCGGCCGCGGAGCCGGTCAGCATGTTGACCACGCCGCCGGGGACGTCGGAGGTGGCGAGCACCTCGGAGAGGGTGATGGCCGGCAGGGGGCGGGAGTACGACGTCACGACGACTGCGGTGTTCCCGGTGACGATGACCGGTGCGAGCACCGACACGAGCCCGAGCAGCGACGACTCCTCGGGTGCGACGACAACGACGACACCGGTCGGCTCCGGCAGCGAGAAGTTGAAGTAGGGACCGGCGATGGGGTTGGCGCTGCCGACGACCTGGGCGACCTTGTCGGCCCAGCCGGCGTACCAGACCAGCCGGTCGATGGAGAGATCCACGGCGCGCTCGGCCTGCCGCTTCGTCGCGCCCTCGGAGCGCTGCACCTCCTCGACGAACTGCACCCGCCGGCCCTCGAGCAACTCGGCGACCCGGTAGACCACCTGACCGCGGTTGTAGGCCGTCTTGCCCGACCAACCACCGAACGCCTTGCGCGCGGCCGCGACCGCGTCGCGCGCGTCCTTGCGTGAGGCCTGGGCGGCATTGGCGAGGAACCGGCCCTTGCCGTCGTTGACCACGTAGGAGCGTCCGGACTCCGAGCGCGGGAACGCGCCGCCGATGTAGAGCTTGTAGGTCTTGCGCACGTCGAGACGCGAGTCAGCTGTGGGCAAGGTAGGCCTCCAGACCGTGCCGGCCGCCCTCGCGCCCGTAACCGGACTCCTTGTAGCCACCGAACGGGCTGGTCGGGTCGAACTTGTTGAAGGTGTTCGCCCACACCACGCCCGCGCGCAGCTGGTCCGCCGCCCAGAGGATCCTCGAGCCCTTGTCGGTCCACACGCCGGCGGACAGACCGAACGGCGTGTTGTTCGCCTTCTGTACCGCCTCGGCGGGGGTGCGGAAGGTGATTACCGAGAGCACCGGGCCGAAGATCTCCTCGCGAGCGATCCGGTGTGCCTGCGAGACGCCGGTGAAGATCGTCGGCGGGAACCAGAAACCGTGCTGCGGGATCTCGCACGCCGGCGACCAGCGGCCGGCCCCCTCGGCCTCCCCGACCTCCGACAGCTGGCGGATCTTCTCCAGCTGGTCGGCCGAGTTGATCGCCCCGATGTCGGTGTTCTTGTCCAACGGGTCGCCGAGCCGCAAGGTAGACATCCGCCGCTTCAGCCGTTCGAGGACGTCGTCGGCGACCGACTCCTGCACGAGCAGCCGCGATCCCGCACAGCAGACGTGACCCTGGTTGAAGAAGATGCCGTTCACGATCCCCTCGACGGCCTGGTCCACCGGTGCGTCGTCGAAGACGATGTTCGCGGCCTTGCCCCCCAGCTCGAGGGTTACCTTCTTGTCGCTTCCCGCGACCGCCTTCGCGATCGAGCGACCGACGTCGGTGGAGCCGGTGAACGCGACCTTGTCCACGCCGTCGTGCGTGACCAGCGCCCGCCCCGTCTCGCCGGCGCCGGTGATGATGTTGACGACTCCGCGCGGCAGGTCGGCCTGCTGGCAGATCTCCGCGAACAGCAGCGCGGTCAACGGCGTGGTCTCCGCCGGCTTGAGCACGACTGTGTTGCCGGTGGCAAGCGCGGGGGCGATCTTCCACGCGAGCATCAGCAGCGGGAAGTTCCACGGGATCACCTGGCCCGCGACCCCGAGCGGCCGCGGGTCGGGGCCGAAGCCGGCGTACTCGAGCTTGTCGGCCCACCCCGCGTAGTAGAAGAAGTACGCCGCCACCAGGGGCACGTCCACGTCGCGTGACTCGCGGATCGGTTTCCCGTTGTCGAGGGACTCGAGCACCGCGAGCTCGCGCGAGCGCTCCTGGATGATCCGCGCGATCCGGTAGAGGTACTTCGACCGCTCCCGACCCGACATCTTCGACCAGACGCGGGACTGTGCGGTCCGCGCGGCTCGCACCGCGCGGTCAACGTCCTCGGCCGATGCCTCGCTGACCTCCGCTAGCACCTCCTCGGTCGCCGGACTGATCGTCTTGAAGGAGGTGTCTCCCACGGGGTCGACGAACTCGCCGTCGATGAAGAGGCCGTACGACGAGGCGATGTCCACCACCGAACGCGACTCGGGCGCAGGGGCGTAGTCGAACATGGCGCCGGTCGAGCTGGTCGAGCCCTTCGAGACGTTCACTTCGTTCACTCCTCAGGAACCACCTGTGGTGGTCATCGCGTCAGTCCAGGGTGAAGTAGTCGGGGCCGGAGTAGCGGCCGGTCCTCATCTTCGTCCGCTGCATCAGCAGGTCGTTGAGCAGCGTGGAGGCGCCGAACCGGAACCAGTCCGGGTCGAGCCAGTCGGCGCCGGCGACCTCGTTGACCATCACCAGGTAACGGATCGCCTCCTTGCTCGACCGGATCCCGCCGGCAGGCTTCACCCCCACCATCTGGCCGGTCATCTCGCGATAGTCGCGGACCGCCTCCAACATCACGAGCGTGACGGGCATCGTCGCCGCGGGCTGCACCTTGCCGGTCGAGGTCTTGATGAAGTGCGCGCCCGCCATCATCGCGAGCCACGACACCCGCCGGACGTTGTCGTAGGTCGCCAGCTCTCCGGTCTCGAAGATCACCTTGAGATGCGCCTCCGAACCGTCCCTCCGTGAGCATGCTTCTCGTACGGCGACGATCTCCTCGAACACCTCCAGGTAGCGGCCGGACAGGAACGCGCCACGGTCGATCACCATGTCGATCTCGTCCGCACCGGCTTCCACCGCGTCGCGGGTGTCGGCGAGCTTGATCGGCCTCGCCGCACGACCGGACGGGAAGGCGGTGGCGACCGAGGCGACCGCGACGCCGCTGCCTTCGAGCGTGTGCTTGGCGACCCCCACCATGTCGGGGTAGACGCAGACAGCTGCCGCCGGCGGACAGGTCGCGTCGGCCGGGTCTGGCCGCATCGCCTTGGTGCTCAGCGCGCGCACCTTGCCCGGGGTGTCCTGGCCCTCCAACGTGGTGAGGTCGACCATCGAGATCGCGAGGTCGATCGCGAACTCCTTCGCGGTCGCCTTGATCGACCGGGTGGAGAGGGTTGCCGCGCGCGCCTCGGCGCCGACCTGGTCGACCCCGGGGAGCCCGTGCAGGAACCTCCGCAACGCCGAGTCGGAGGCGGTGACCTCGGCGATGTCGGGAAGCACTGCAGTCACCCCCACAGCATAGGTCGCACGAAGTCGCTGTGGTGAATCGTCTCCGGGCGGGCACAATCGACCCATGGCCGCTTCTCGAGGGGACACGAGCGCCGCATCGCCGGTCGAGAGGTTCAAACCGACCGGCGGCTTCGTTGCCGGGTACGTCGGCCTCCTCGGTGTCGTCGCGGGAGTCGGCTACATCGCTGCTTTCGTGCATACACCGACAGCACTCAGCGTGGCCCTCGGCTTGGCACTCTTCGGCGTCGTCGTGTGGACCACCCAGCTGCGCTCACGCGCGGCGGTCTACCCCGACGTCGTACGACTCAAGAACGCCCTCGTGGACTACGAGGTGCCCCTGCGTCTCGTCGAGGAGGTCAACACCACGAGCACCCTCAACGTGTGGACGGCGGAGCGACGCTACGTCTGCATCGGCATCGGTGAGTCGATGCGCACCATGATGAAGGGCGAGCGCAGAACCACCCAGGGCCTCGGCATGCGCGAGGCCCAGGGCTACGCAGAGGCTGCCAACCGAGCCGCCCTCGACCAGAGTGCGACCGCCTACGAGACCTTCGTGGCCACGCGAATCCAGGAGCTGGCTGAGCAGGCCAAGAGGTCGCCGGCTCCCGCTGGCGCTCCTCAGCAGGTGCGCCGTGCCTTCGCGTGGCCGGAGATCGCGGCGTTCGCCGTGATCGGCATCGCGTTCGTGGTGAGTGTGCTGATCTAGTGGTCTCGACACGCTCGACCACCCGGAGGAACTAGATTCCGGCCGCTCGGCTCAGGTCGCTGCGGATCGCGTCGAGTCGTCCGGCCGCGGCGATCCGCGCCGCGTCGACCGCGCCGTCATCCTCGTCGGTGACGGGTACGACGACCTCGAGGTAGCACTTGATCTTCGGCTCGGTCCCCGACGGTCGCACGATCACCCGCGCATCGCTCTGCAGCCGATAGCGCAGGCCGTCGGTGGGCGGCAGGTCCGCCGAGCCCTCGGAGAGGTCGTCGACCTGCTCGACAGCGAGACCGCCGAGCGACGCCGGGGGATCCGCGCGCAGCCGCGACATCGCCTCGCCGATCTGGGCCAGGTCGCTGACCCGCACCGACAGCTGGTCGGTCGCGTGTAGGCCATAGGTCCTCGCGATGTCGTCGAGCCGGTCCTGCAGGGAGCGCCCCTCGGCCTTGAGCTCGGCTGCCAGCTCGGCGACCCGAAGAAGCGCCGAGACCCCGTCCTTGTCTCGCACCAGGTCCGGCGCGACGCAGTAGCCGAGCGCCTCCTCGAAGCCGAAGGCCAGGCCGTCTATCCGGCCGAGCCACTTGAAACCGGTCAGTGTCTCGCGGTATTCCTGCCCGTGGGCAGCGGCCATCTTCGCGAGCAGCGAGGTCGAGACGATCGTGGTGGCGTAGGTGCCGGTGACTCCACGGCGCAACAGGAAGTCGGCCAGCAGGGCACCGACCTCGTCCCCGCGCAGCATCCGCCAGCCGTCTCCACCCGGCCCAGCACTGGGAACCCCCACCGCGCAACGGTCCGCGTCGGGGTCGTTGGCCAGCATCAGGTCCGCGCGGACTCTGGCAGCGAGGTCCATGCACAGGTCCATCGCCCCCGGCTCCTCGGGGTTGGGGAATGAAACCGTCGGGAAGTCCGGATCGGGCTCGGCCTGGTCGGGGGCGACGTGTGGTGCGGGGAAGCCGGATCGCTTCAAGACGTCGACGACGGTGTCACCGCCGACCCCGTGCAGCGGGGTGTAGACCGACACGAGCTCACGCGACCCGCCCGGCTCCACCAGCGCGCTCACCCGGTCGACGTATGCCTCGACCAAGTCCTCACCGAGGGTCTCCCACGCGTCACCGAGGGGGACGCTGCTCAGCGCGCCGACCGCGGCGATCGCCCCGGAGATCTCGGTGTCCGCGGGCGGGACGATCTGGCTGCCGTCGCCGAGGTAGACCTTGTATCCGTTGTCCTGTGGCGGGTTGTGCGACGCGGTGACCATCACCCCCGCGACGCAGCCGAGCTCGCGGATCGCGAACGCCAGCACCGGTGTGGGCAGCGGTCTCGGCAGCACCCGCGCGGTGAACCCTGCCCCCACCATGACGGCCGCTGTGTCGGCGGCGAAGACGTCGGAGTTGTGCCGGGCGTCGTACCCGATCACCACGGAGTCGCCCTCGCGCGCCCCGTTCTTGCGTAGGTACGACGCGAGCCCGGCCGCCGCGCGGATCACCACGACGCGGTTCATCCGGTTCGGGCCGGCACCGAGAGCGCCGCGCAGGCCGGCGGTGCCGAACTCGAGCGTGCCGGAGAACCGGTCACGAAGCTCGTCGACCGCAGCCCGGTCGCCGTCGACCGCCTCGGCGACCAGCCGCTCCAGCTCCTCGCGGGTCCGGGTGTCCGGATCCTCATCCGCCCACGCGCGTGCCTGCTCGATCAGCTCGTCCATCTCGCGCACGCTAGCGCTAGTCCGTCGCGCGCCGGAAGAACGTGTCGGTCACCATCGGGCCACCCACGTGCGCCGCCTCGACCCGGTCGTCGTCGGTCTCAGCGCTGGCCTCGATCGACTCGGCGAACCGCTCCGCGTCGTCCTGCGGGTCGTAGCCGAGAGCACGGCCGGGCCGCAGGTCCCACCAGGCCCGGGTGTTCGCCGAGATGCCGTAGATCACCGCGAAGCCGGGGTCGGGTGCGGTCAGACACGCGTCGACCATCCGGACGGCGTCGTCGTGGGAGAGCCACGTCGAGAGGTTCCGTCGGCTCTCCGGCTGCGCCAGGAAGCTCCCGATCCGGGTGGCGACGGCGTCGATTCCGTGCCGGTCGACGTACAGCCGAAGCAGCGCCTCGGCGCCCACCTTCGCGACACCGTAGAACGTGTCCGGCCGCACCGGCACGTGCTGGTCGACGAGAGCAGAGCGCTCGGTGAACCCCACGGCGTGGTTGCTGCTCGCGTAGACGATCCGGCTGACGCCGTGGTCGAGCATCGCGTCGAGCAGGACCCCGGTGGTGACAACGTGGGAGGTGAGCGCGTCGGGCAGGGACGACTCACTGGGGATCCCGGCCAGGTGTACGACGCCGTCCAGGCCGCCCGTGATTGCTGCTGCGTCGAACACGGCCGCGACCGCATCTGGATCCGTGCAGTCGGCGGTGAACCAGGTGCCGGTGAAACCCTCCGGCTCGACCATGCGGTCCAGCCCGAGCACCTCGTGACCGCGGTCGACCAGGCCGCTGCACAGCACCGTCCCGATGCTTCCGGCCGCGCCGGTGACGAGGGTGCGCACGCTAGATCCTCGGGACGACCGTGCCGAGGAGCTCGCCCATCCTGCTCGCGGCCGCCTTGCCTGCCTCGAGCACCTCCTCGTGGTTGAGCGGCTCGCCGGAGATCCCGGCGGCCAGGTTGGTGACCAGCGAGATGCCGAGAACCTCGAGGCCCGCCTCCCGCGCGGCGATCGCCTCGAGGGTGGTGGACATGCCTACGAGGTCCCCGCCGATCGCGCGCACCATGGCGACCTCGGCAGGCGTCTCGTAGTGCGGGCCGGGGAACTGCACGTAGACGCCCTCGTCGAGAGTCGCGTCGGCGCCGCGGCACAGCGCGCGCAGCCGGGCGCTGTAGAGGTCGGTGAGGTCGACGAAGTTGGCGCCCTCGATGGGCGAGGTGCCGGTCAGGTTGATGTGATCGCGGATCAGCACGGCGGTCCCCGGCGCCCACGCCTGGTCGAGCCCGCCGCAGCCGTTGGTGAGTACGACGACCCGGCAGCCGGCAGCCGCCGACATCCGGACACCGTGTACGACGGACCGCACCCCGAGTCCCTCGTAGAAGTGGGTGCGTCCGAGGAACACGAGCAGGCGCTGGTCGTCACAGCGCACCGAGCGGATCTTCCCCGCGTGGCCCGCGACAGCCGGCGGCGCGAACCCCGGCAGGTCGGTGGTCGCGAGCTCGGCCGTGACCTCGCCGAGCGCGTCGACCGCCGGCAGCCACCCCGACCCCAGCACCAGCGCGATGTCGTGCTTGTCGACGCCGGTCAGCTCGCGCAACCGGTCGGCTGCCTCGCTGGCCAGCTCGTGATACCCGGCCAGGCGTTCACGCGACTGACTGCTCACACGGCGCAGGGTATCGGCAGGGTCATACCCCGCCGGAGCGGCGGGGGCGGGCGCGGAGCGCGTTCACGTAGTCGTCGGGCGCGTCGGCGGCCTCCGCCGCGTCGGCGAGCACGCTGAGGTACCCGGCAGAGGGCAGCCCGCCCTCGTAGGCGTCCAGGACGTAGGCCCAGGCGACCAGGTTGCCGGCCAGCGTGTTCACCCGGACCATCGTCTTGCGGTAGAGGCCCGAGTCGGCGCTCTCCCACCCGTCGAGGAGGTCCGCGTCCTGCCCGGTGATGTCGTAGACCGCGACGAAGACCTGCTCGAAGGGGTCCTGGACGATCGTGGCCAGGGCGCCCTCCCAGCCGAGGTCCTCCCCGCCGAAGGTCAGCCGCCACCCGACCAGCCATCCCGTGCTGCGCAACGGGGAGTGCGGACAACGCTCGCCCATGCGCGCGGGATCCAGGTTCGACGCGTAGGCGGCGTACAGAGGCACGGGACAGCAGGGTACCTCTCGGGTGGAACAATGAGCGGCGTGAATCGGGTCGTGATCGTCGGTGCCGGTCCGGGCGGCTACGAGTCGGCCCTGGTGGCGGCCCAGCTCGGCGCCGAGGTGACCGTCGTGGACACCGATGGAGCGGGTGGCTCCGCCGTGCTCACCGACTGCGTGCCGAGCAAGACGCTGATCGCGACGTCGGAGCTGATGACCGACATGGAGGATGCCGACGAGCTCGGCCTGATCATCGGGGAGCCGGGTCCGGAGGACGACAACCTCAGTGTCGACCTGGCCAAGGTCAACGCGCGGGTGAAGCGGCTCGCGCTCGCGCAGTCCGAGGACATCGAGGGCCGCTTCGACCGCGAGAACGTGAGGTTGGTCAAGGGCCGTGGCCGGCTCGAGGGCGTGAGCAAGGTCGCGGTCACCCTGGCGGACGGGGGAAGCGAGGCCATCGAGGCGGACGCCGTACTCATCGCCACCGGCGCCAGCCCGCGGACGCTGCCGAGCGCCGAGCCCGACGGCGAGCGGATCCTGACGTGGGAGCAGGTCTACGAGCTCGACGAGACACCCCAGCGGCTGGTCGTGGTCGGGTCGGGGGTGACGGGCGCGGAGTTCGCGAGTGCCTACAACGCGCTCGGCATCGACGTGGTGCTGGTTTCGAGCCGCGAACGGGTGCTCCCTGGTGAGGACGCCGACGCGGCGGAGGTGCTGGAGGAGGTGTTCACCCGGCGTGGGATGACGGTGCTCGCGAAGTCGCGGATGAAGTCGGTCTCCCGCGAGGGCGATGACGTCATAGTCCGGCTGACCGACGGGCGGTCGGTCACCGGCTCACACTGCCTGCTCGCGCTCGGCTCCGTCCCGAACACCGACGACCTGGGTCTCGACGAGGTGGGAGTCGAGCGTGACGACGCGGGATTCGTCTCGGTGGACCGGGTCTCTCGTACGTCGGCGCGCGGGGTGTACTCCGCCGGGGACTGCACCGGGGTGCTCATGCTCGCGTCGGTGGCGGCGATGCAGGGACGGATCGCAATGTGGCACTTCCTCGGGGACGCGGTCTCGCCGCTGGACCTGAAGAGCGTGTCGTCGAACGTCTTCACCGCCCCCGAGATCGCTACCGTCGGCTGGTCACAGCGCGCGGTCGACGCCGGGGAGATCCAGGCCGACGTGACGACCCTCCCGTTGTCCGGGAACGCCCGCGCGAAGATGCAGGGGGTGCGCGACGGTTTCGTGAAGCTCTTCTGCCGACCCGGCACCGGGATCGTGGTGGGTGGTGTGGTCGTCGGACCTCGCGCCAGCGAGCTGATTCACCCGGTGGCGATCGCCGTCGCGGAGAAGCTCACCGCCGACCAGATGTCGCACGCCTTCACTGTCTACCCCTCGTTGAGTGGATCGATCGCGGAAGCGGCTCGCCGCCTGCACCGCTACCGGGCTTAGAAGCCGAAGTCGCCGCCACCAAAGTCGAAGCCGCCGCCGCCGAAGTCGCCACCACCGCTGTAGTCGCCGCCGCCGCCGCTGTAGTCGCCCCCGGCATCTCCGCCGGCGTCACCACCCGCGTCGCCGCCCGCATCTCCACCCACATCTCCACCCGCGTCGCCGCCCGCATCTCCACCTGCGTCACCACCGCCCGCATCGCCGGCGCCGAAGTCGGTGTCCCCGCCTTCGACGGACGAGCCGTCCCAGGTGGGGGAGAGCAGGGTCATCAGCATGAAGCTGGGCAGCAGACCGGACATGGCGTAGGCGCCGAAGTATCCGCTCGCCCAGGGTGAGTACGCCGGGCCCGCCTGCCAGTACGGCACCCGCCGGTGGCCGTCGCGGACGGTGCGGATGTCGGGCTCTGCACCCTGCGCCACCCTGTCCGCGTCGGCGGTGCAGACGGGAACGTCGCGAGGGATTCCCGCGGACGGAGCCCATTCGACGTCGGTGGTAGACGGGCCGTGCGCGGGGTTGAAGAAACACGGTGGGCGGCGCACCGGCAGCGGCTGGCCGTCCTTACGAGCCAAGACACACGCCTTCGCGTAGCGGCCGTCCTCGAGTGCCTCGGTGACGTGCTTGATGTCGTCGGGCTCACTGGCCTGGGCGAGGGTCTCCTTGGCGGACTCGTACGAGTCGAGCGCGCGCTGGTAGTCCTGCCGCATCGGCTCGTCCAGAGGGGTCACCAGCATGTCAGTGTCCAGCCGCTGTAGCTCCTCGCCGAACTTGGTCACGTCCTCGTCGGCGACCTTGCGCACCGCGTCGAGCTCGGCCAGGGTGCGTCGCTCCTGCTCGCGCTTGCGCTGTGCTTTCGAGGCGGCGCCCACGACCAGGAGCACACCCGCGATGACGGCGAGGACGAGCAACAGCTCCATGCCTGCCAGGGTATCCGGGCCGCCCAACGGTTCGCCGGTGGAACCACAGCTGTGTAGTTCGACCAAACCTGGACACGGCGCCGGGATTAGTGCGCATAATCGTCACTTCTGTTTACACCAAACCCACGCGTCACAGTGGGGTGATCACAGGAGTCAGCTGCATGTGCTCACGAACTCGGGCGATCTCGACCGTAGGCGCAACCGCCCTGATCCTCCTTGCCGGGTCGAGTACCGCTCCTGCTACCGCGGTCGGCAGCGACGGCGCCGGTGAGGGTGATCGGGTGGGCCGGCTAGTGATCCGGGGTCACGGCTACGGCCACGGGCACGGCATGTCGCAGTACGGCGCCTACGGGGCAGCGCTCCAGGGGAAGTCCTACAGGCAGATCGTGGACTTCTACTATCCGGGGACATCCCTCTCGCAGATGCATGGCCGGGTGCGAGTACTGATCACCGGCGACACGACGTCGGAGGTCATCGTCAGCCCGGTCCGGGGCTTGACCGTCCGCGATCGGCACGCCATGACGGCGTACCGGCTCCCGAGCAGCGACAGCATCCGGCGCTGGCGGCTGGCACTGGCCGGGAACACCACCGTGATCCAGAAGCTGGTCGGTGACGGCTGGCGCCGCTTCAACCCACGCGGGAAGTCCGAGGGGGCGCTGCGCGGAGTCGGCGAGTTCCTCGCGGCGAAGCCCATGACGCTGTGGTTCCCGAACGGCAGCACCAGGAAGTACCGCGGCGTTTTGCGAGCGGCGCCCCCCTACGGCAACACCGGCAGCCTCGACACGGTGAACGAGCTGTCGATGAACAGCTATCTCCAGGGCGTCGTCCCCTACGAGATGCCGGCCTCGTGGCACCGCGAGGCGGTCAAGGCGCAGGCCATCGCAGCGCGCAGCTATGCCACGTGGTCGCGCAACCAGAACCGCAGCAGGTACTACCAGATCTGCGACACGACCTCGTGCCAGATGTACGGCGGCGTGGCCGGCGAGGACTACCGGAGCAATGCCGCCGTGGTGGCGACGAGCCGGGAGATCCTCACCTACCGCGGCGAGGCGGCCTTCACGCAGTTCTCCTCGAGCAGCGGTGGCTGGACGTCCGGGGGAGGGTTCCCCTACCTGCCCGCGAAACGCGACCCGTACGACGGCTTCCGCGGAAACCCGATGCACAGCTGGACCACCTCGGTCGACGCAAGCCGGCTGGATCGGATGTACCCGAGGCTCGGGACCCTGCGTGGCGCGCGGGTGACCAAGCGCAACGGCCACGGCGA
>Ga0136622_10000134_pt1 | contig 27339 bp, 25 predicted proteins | sample AntDrymUQ4482106_2_FD_104803 | JGI IMG/M metagenome (GOLD analysis project Ga0136622, IMG submission 104803) | Polar desert sand microbial communities from Dry Valleys, Antarctica - metaG UQ448 (21.06) | ecosystem: Environmental > Terrestrial > Soil > Desert | place: Antarctica: Dry Valley...
GCGCCCACGGCGCGTCCAAGCGTGAATCCCTGGGGAAGGGCGGTGCCGCCGGACACATAACGGGTGGCATCCGCAGCGGAGGCGAACCGCACCTCGCGGCGGACCAGATCCTCGGGACCGACCAAGGAACCACTGGGGAGGTCGGCCCGAGCGGCCCAGACCGGCACGGTGTCGTCGGCGCTGCCGAACAACCGGGTGCCGGCGACCACACAGACCGCCACGATGACGATCCCGATGACCAGCCGGGGATCGCGCCAGGTCGCAGTCGCGGGCCGACGAGCAGCGGGGCTGGGCGTGCTGCCTGTGCTCCCGGTGCTCATGCAAGCCATGATGCTGGGTTTTACGTTGACGGGTGCGCGCTGTCCACAGGCAAACGGCACCAAGCGCTGGCAAAGGGGGGCCAGGGGTGACACAGTGACCCTGTGTTGCCCAAGTCACCCAGGCCTGCCAGATCTGACGCAGCACCGCCGGCGCCGCGCTTCCTGACCCTTGCCGACGTCGCGGAGATCCTCAACACCTCGACCGCGCAGGTCAGCGCCCTGGTCAAGCGCAGGGAGCTGAAGGCGATGAAGATCGGCGGCCGTGGGCAGTGGCGCGTCGAGGTCAGCGCACTCGAGGCCTACATCGCCCAGGCCCACGCCGACACAGAGCGGCTGCTCGAGGAGTCCTCGCAGGAGGGCCCCGAGGGCTAGCCGGTGACCGCGGCGATGGCGTCGAAGGAGAGCAGGACGCTCGGCCCGCCTCCTTCCGCGGCGATCTCGACCATCTCGACGAAGTCGGCACCGACGCGCATCGGCAGCCCGCGCGACTGCGTGCCGTCGCGGTGCCAGACGACGATCGGCATCCCCGACTGCGCCATCTCCCGCAGCGTCGAGCGCAGTCCGAGCCGCGCCAGCACCGATCGTGCCCGCTCGTTGACCGCCGCGTCCGAGGCGCCACGCACGGCCTCGACGGCGGCCAGCCGGACCACCCACTCCTGACCCGAGGAGACCAGGGCCATCAGGCACCAGTCGCTCCCCACGCGCAGCAGCCGGCCCTGCAGCCGGCCCACGCCGGCGCAGGTGAGGACCAGGGTCGTGCCGACACACGCGTGCAGTCGGCTGGCCAGGGTGACCTCGGCGTACTCCCCGGAGCTGAGGTCGGCGAGCTCGGCATCCCGTTCCGCCAGGTAGAGCCCGTCGGCGCGTGCCTCGAGGTCGGCGAACAACGCCTCCAGGCTCTCCTCCATGCGCGCACCCTACCCGCCCACAGCCGTGATTGAGGGTCAAACAGTTTTTACCAACACCGAACACTTGACAACAGTCGATATCAACCTTTAGAACTGTCAAACAAGGGTAAACGTCGAGTTCCTGGGGTCGACATGAGACAGCACGCAGTCGCGAGAGGGGCGCGCTGCCTCGCCCTGTTCTCGGGGCTGGTCCTGACCTGGCAGCTGGTGTGGCTGCTCGTGCGGCCGACGTGCCTGGACCTCGTGGTGGCGGCGGAGCCGCTGGCGTTCCCCCGGCTGCTCGCCTCGGTCTGCGGCTGGGTGCTGATCTGCTGCGTGTCCTGGCTGGCCCTCACCACCAGCGTCTCGGGCGCGGCGCTGGTCCGACATGGGTCGGCGTCACCCTCCCCGCTCGCGGAGCGCATGTGCCCGCGGTTCTCCCGCGAGCTGGCTCGCCGCGTCGTGCTCACCGGTTGCTGCCTGGCGCTCGGTTCGAGCCTTGCAAGCCTGCCTGCGTCGGCTGACCACGGGGCGGATCATGGGGCTGATCACAGGGCTGATCACGGGTCACTGAAGGGGCTCGAGGTCCCCCAGCGCACCGTGGCCACCCGCGTCGCCGACCAGGCCGACCCGGCCGTCCCGGTAGTGGTCAGGGTCCGTGCCGGCGACTGCCTGTGGTCGATCGCGGCCGACCTGGTGCGCCAGCGGCGGCCGGGCGACCCGGTCGGCCAATTTGACGTCGCCCAGGTCGACGTCGCCTGGCGCGAGCTCTACCGCCGCAACGAGGCGGTGATCGGGCCGGAGCCCGACCTGATCTTCCCGGGCACGACCCTGCGTGTGCCTGCTCGCTGGGCAGCCACCTCCTGGAAGGAGGCCCGATGACGCCGACGCCACCCAGGCATCCTCCGCCCACGGCTGCGCAGCAGGTACGCCGCCCACCGAGGCCCTCTGCCGACGAGGCCACGGTGACTGCGCTGGGACCACAGCTCGTCCCGCGTTCCCCGGTGCCCTACAGCCATACCCAAGGCACACTCGCCCTCGACCTCGGTGGGGGTCGCGGGGTCCCCGAGACACCCGAGCTCCGAGCTCCGCTGAATCTGGTGAGAACCGGCGACGGCGACGAGGTCGAGATGTGGTCGGCCCGCTTCGCCCAGGCCGTGGTGGAGGTCATCGGCGGCGACCGGCCGCTGACCCAGCTGGTGCGGTGGACGACGCGCGGTGTCTACCGGGACCTGACGCGTCGCGTGCGCATCGTGGCTCGCACCTCGCCGAGCGCTCAGCGGCTGCGAACAGTCCGCCCCCAGGTCCGCAGCGTGCACGTGTTCCGGCCGACCCAGTCGATCGCCGAGGTCAGCGTGCACGTGCGGCACGGGCAGCGCTCACGCGCCATCGCGGCCCGTCTGGAGCTCGACGACGGGCGGTGGCAGTGCACCGTCCTCCATCTGGGCTAGCCGTTGACGCGTGTGGTCAGACCGGTCGGCCCGCCGGGAGCGCCGTGGCACTTCTTGTACTTCTTGCCCGATCCGCAGGGGCACATCTCGTTGCGGCCGACCCGGGCGTACAGGTCGCTGTCGCCGTCCTGGCCCGCGGCGGCACCGCTGATCTCGGCGTCCCCGCCCTCGTCGGGGGCGGAGTAGGACAGGTTCTGCTGAGCCTTGGGCCGGTCGAGACCTGACGCGGAGATGTGCGGGGCGCGCCCGCCCCCGGTGGCCGCCGGCGCACGGGAGGCAGCCGCCGCCTGAGCGACCGCGGGGCCGAACTCGCCTACCTCCTGCTCGGCCACGTCCCCGTCCGAGGCACTCGCCGGCTCCGGCTCGGCATCCACCTCGACCTCGAGGTTGAACAGGAAGCCGACCGACTCCTCCTTGATGCCGTCCATCATCGCGGCGAACATGTCGAACCCCTCCCGTTGGTACTCCACCAACGGGTCGCGCTGGGAGTAGGCACGCAGGCCGATCCCCTCGCGGAGGTAGTCCATCTCGTAGAGGTGCTCGCGCCACTTGCGGTCGAGCACCGACAGGAGCACCCGGCGCTCGAGCTCGCGCATCACCTCGTCGCCGAACTCCTTCTCGCGGGCGTCATAGGCTCCCTGTGCGTCGGCCTTGAGATCCGCCAGCAGGTCCTCGCGGGTCAGCCCGTCACGTCCACCCGCGGCCTCCTCGACGGCGTCGAGCTCGAGCGTGAGGGGGTAGAGCGTCTTCATAGCCGCCCAGAGCGCGTCGAGGTCCCACTCCTCCGGGAACCCCTCGGTGGCGCCGACGACGTATCCCTCGACCACGTCGTCGATCATCGAGCGGACCTGCTCGTGCAGGTCCGCGCCCTCCAGCACGGCCCGGCGTTCGCCGTAGATCACCTGACGCTGGCGGTTCATCACGTCGTCGTACTTCAGCACGTTCTTGCGCGAGTCGAAGTTCTGCGCCTCGACCTGTCCCTGTGCCGAGGCGATGGCGCCGGTGACGCGCTTGTTCTCGATCGGTACGTCGTCGGGCACCTTGAGCGTGGTGAGCACCCAGTCGACCCAGTCGGACTTGAAGAGCCGCATCAGGTCGTCCTCGAGAGACAGGTAGAACCGGGACTCGCCCGGGTCGCCCTGACGTCCCGACCGACCGCGCAGCTGGTTGTCGATGCGGCGTGACTCGTGGCGCTCGGTCCCGACGACATAGAGCCCACCGAGGTCGCGGACCTCGTCGTGCTCGGCGGAGACCTGGGTCTGGATCTGCTCCACGGTGCTCGGCCAGGCCGCTTCGTAGGCCTCGCTGTCCTCGAGCGGGTCGAGCCCCTGCTTGCGCAGCTCCTGGTCGGCGAGGAACTCGACCGACCCACCGAGCATGATGTCGGTGCCGCGCCCGGCCATGTTCGTGGCGACTGTGACCGCACCCCGGTGCCCGGCCTGCGCGACGATCTTCGCCTCGTCAGCATGCTGCTTCGCGTTGAGCACCGAGTGCGCGACGCCTTGCTTCTTGAGCAGAGCCGAGAGCCGCTCGGACTTCTCCACCGAGGTGGTGCCGACCAGCATCGGCTGACCCCGTCGGTTGCGCTCCGCGATGTCGTCCACGACCGCATCGAACTTGGCTGCCTCGGTGCGGTAGACGAGGTCGCCCTCGTCGGCGCGGATCATCGGCAGGTTCGTTTCGATCGGCACCACACCGAGCCGGTAGATCTTGTCGAACTCCGAGGCCTCGGTCATGGCCGTGCCGGTCATCCCCGCGAGCTTGTCATAGAGGCGGAAGTAGTTCTGCAGGGTCACCGTCGCGAGGGTCTGGTACTCCTCCCGGATCGTCACGCTCTCCTTGGCCTCGATCGCCTGGTGCAGCCCCTCGTTGTAGCGCCGCCCGGCGAGCATCCGGCCGGTGTGCTCGTCGACGATCAGGACCTCGCCGTCCATGACGACGTACTCCTTGTCGTTGCGGAACAGCTCCTTGGCCTTGATCGAGTTGTTCAGGAAGGAGATCAGCGGCGTGTTCACCGAGTCGTAGAGGTTCTCGATGCCCAGGTGGTCCTCGACCTTGGTGATGCCAGGCTCCAGGACCGAGACGGTGCGCTTCTTCTCGTCGACCTCGTAGTCGACCTCGATGACGAGGTCGCGGGCGATCTTCGCGAACTCGGAGTACCACTTCACCTCGTCCTGCGTGGGACCGGAGATGATCAACGGGGTCCGCGCCTCGTCGATGAGGATCGAGTCGACCTCGTCCACGATCGCGAACGAGTGCCCGCGCTGGACACAGTCCTCGAGGGAGTTGGCCATGTTGTCGCGCAGGTAGTCGAAGCCGAACTCGTTGTTGGTGCCATAGGTGACGTCGGCGGCGTAGCTCTCCCGCCGCTCGTCGGGGCGCAGCTCCGGGACGACGATCCCGACGGTGAGACCCAAGAAGTGGTAGACCCGCCCCATCCACTCGGCGTGGTACTTCGCCAGGTAGTCGTTGACCGTGACCACGTGAACGCCCTTGCCTGCCAGGGCGTTGAGGTACGTCGGCAGGGTGGCGACCAGCGTCTTGCCCTCGCCGGTCTTCATCTCGGCGATGTTTCCCAGATGCAGCGCGGCACCCCCCATGATCTGCACGTCGAAGTGCCGCTGCCCCAGCACCCGCTTGGCCGCCTCACGCACCGTGGCGAAGACCTCCGGCATCAGGTCGTCCAGTGTCTCCCCGTCGTCCAACCGCTTGCGGAACAGCTCGGTCTGTCCTTGCAGCTCCTCGTCGGACATGGCGACGAAGTCGTCCTCGATCGCGTTGACCGCACGAGCGACCGACTGCAGCTCCCGGATGACCTTGCCCTCGCCGATGCGAAGGAGCTTGTCGAGAATGGCAGGCACGGAAGTGGACTCCTGAAAGTTGCGATGGTCGGGCTGATCGGCGCCCGGTCGGTGCCGTCAGGCACCCCGGGCGGGGGCTGTCCCCTCGGCCCCATACTAACCGGGGCTCTGCGCGAATCGGCTCAGACGTTCGGGTGCCCCATCGCCAACCCCAGAGCAGGGGCCAGATCCCCGCGGCCGCCCACCGCGACCGTGTCCAGGTCGAGCCACCGGGCCAGGTCCCGCAGCTCTGCCGCCAGCTCGAAGGCGGTCTCCGTGGGGGCATCGGGCTCCGCGAAGGCGCCCGGCACGAGCAACACACTCCTCTTGCGGTCAGCCTTGAGGTCGACGCGAGCAACCATTGCGTCCCCGAGCAGGAAGGGCAGCACGTAGTAGCCGAAGACCCGTCTCGGCTCCGGCACGTAGATCTCGATCCGGTAGTGGAAGCCGAAGAGGTGCTCGGTGCGGGCGCGCTCCCAGACCACCGGGTCGAAGGGGCTCAGCAGGGCTCGGGCCGACACCGTGCGCGGGAGGGCGGCATCGCGATGCAGGTACGCCGGCCGGTCCCAACCCTCGACGCGCACCGGGACCAGCTCTCCGGCATCAACGAGATCAGCGATCGCGGGTCGCACCTGCTCGAGCTGCACCCTGTCGTGGTGCATCCGGTAGTAGTCACGCAGACAGTGGGCGGTGCCCACCCCATGGGACTTCGCTGCCCGACGGACCAGCTCACGGCAGGTGTCGTCGAGCGACGGCGTCGGCTGGTCGAGCACCGCCGCAGGGATCACCCGCTCGGGGATGTCGTACACGCGCTCGAAGGCGGCGTTGCGACCGGCCACCGCCACGTCGCCGCAGGCGAGGAGGTACTCGAGCGCCTTCTTGGTCTCCGACCAGTTCCATCCCCAGTGCAGCTTGGCGCGTGGCTGGCCACCGACGACCCGGTCGAGGTCACGGGCGGTCACCTGTCCTCGCTCCCGCACCTCGGCGAGGACTGAGCGAGCGAGGTCCGCTTGGTGCCGGATGGCCGCCCACTCGTGGCCGCGGGTGCGGTAGCCGTTCATCCGGTGCTGCATGTGCGGCCACAGGTCGACCGGCATGTACGCCGCGGCGTGTGCCCAGTACTCGACGATGCGCCGAGGCGGCTCCGTAGCAGCCCGGCGCAGCAGGTCGGTGTCGTAGGGCCCCATGCGCGAGTACAACGGCATGTAGTGAGCCCGCTGGAGCACGTTGACCGAGTCGATCTGCAGCACGCCGGTGCGCGCGAGGGTGCGGTCGAAGGTGCGCATCGTCGGGGTGGTGTGCCGGGGATCGCGGAACCCCTGCGCGGCCAGCGCGACCCGGCGAGCCTGGGCTCGGGAGAGCGTCTCTGTCACGGGGGGTCACAGGTGGGTCAGGGGATGTCGAGCAGCTTCTCGCGAACGGCGTACATCACTGCCTCCATCCGGGAATGCAGCTGCAGCTTCTCCAAGATGTTGCGCACGTGGTTCTTCACGGTGTTCTCGCTGATGAACAGGCGCTTGGCGATCTCCCGGTTGTTCAGTCCCTGGGCGACGAGCTTGAGCACCTCGAGCTCGCGGTCGGTCAGCCGCGGACTGGGCACCTGCTGCCGGTCCGACCGAGACATCTGCTTGAACTCGTCGAGGAGCTTGATGGCCATCGAGGGGCTGATCAGCGACTGTCCGTCTGCCACGACCCGGATCGCCTGCGCGACCTCCTCGATCGAGGAGTCCTTCAGCAGGTAGCCCGACGCCCCGTTCTTGACCGCTTCGTACAGGTCCGCCTCCTCGTCGGAGACGGTGAGCATGATGATCTTGGCCGAGGGTGCGGCGTCCTTGATCGACAGGCACGCCTCGATGCCGGACCGTCTCGGCATCCGCACGTCCATCAAGATCACGTCGGGGACCGCAGACGTCGCCAGCTCGGTTGCCGCAACGCCGTCCCCAGCCTCACCGACGACGTCGATGTCCTCCTCGACGGCGAGGAGCATGGTCAGGCCCCTGCGGAAGAGCTCCTGGTCGTCCACGACGGCGACCCTGATCGGCTCACCGCTGGTCTTGGGGCGTTGCGTCGCTGCTACCACGCACTGATCATGGCATGAGCGGGGACGGGTTTCTTGGGATCAACCCATGTCGAGCGAGATGACGCCGTAGTCGTATCCGCGCCGGCGATATACCACCGAGGGTCGCTCACTCTCCTTGTCGACGAACAAGAAGAAGTCGTGGCCGACCAGCTCCATCTCGTACAACGCCTGCTCGAGACCCATCGGCTCGGCGGCGTGGCTCTTCTCGCGCACGACGAGAGGTCCGTCCCCGACGACGTCGATCGGCCCGACCTGACGGTCGGTCTCCTCGTCGCCTCCGGAGTCACCAGCAGTCTGCTCCGAGTCGTTCGCCGCCTTCGCCAGCGCCCGTCCCACCGAGACCGGCGTGTGCCTGCCGCGGTGCACCCGCCTGCGGTCGGCGGCACGCCGCATCTGAGCCGCCATCCGGTCCACCGCGATGTCCAGCGCCGACAGCTTGTCCTCGGCGGCCGCTTCCGCGCGCACCACCGGGCCCTTGGAGAACGCGGTCAGCTCCACGCGGACGGCGCGGTCGTGCTGGCGTGGGTTGGGCTCCCTGTCGATCTCGACCTCGACCCGCATCACCCGATGGTCGTGCTTCTCCAGTCGCGCGAGCTTCTCCTCGAGGTGCTCGCGGAAACCATCCGAGATCTCGATGCGCCGGCTCTTGACCACGATCTCCATTGGCAACCTCCCGGTTGATGGCATGTTGACGAAGTCCGTCCGGCCGACCTGGTCTTCGACCCCACATCCGCCTGCCGAGGTCCTCGCAGCTTGTCTGCCACTAGTGACCTTCTCCCAACGACACACCGTGTCCGACGGTGTGCGTGGGGCAGGGCTTACCTCTAAGTCGCACCGTGATCGACGGCGCGAGCACACGGCGCGCAACCGTCTTACGTGGGCCGTTTCGCCTGCGACTGGCATCGGCTTGCCGGCAGACCCCCAGGGGTGAACCTTGAATCGGCTGGGGCCTCCCGACGCAACCACGGACCCGGACGGACTCCATGAACCGACGCTAGTCGTCTTGGTCGGAAAACGGTAGCGAACCCTGGCTCTCCCGCACCCCTTCTCTCTCGTCAGGCACGGGGACTCGCCGCACCGTCGCCGCGATCGTGGCGATGCCGCTGACCGGCAGGTCGTGAGCCGCGAGCGCCCGCTGCGCCTCACGCGCGGTCGCCCCGGTGGTGAGCACGTCGTCGACGACGACGAAGCGGGCATCGGGCCAATGCGACCGGGACCGGGCGACCGACCGAGCCGGGCAGTGCAACGCGCCGGCGAGGTTCTCGACCCGCTGCTCGGCGCTGAGCCCGGACTGGTCGAGTGCGGTGCCCCGGCTCCTGAGCAGGCGTGCCAGGACGGCGGGATCACCCCACCGGCGCAGCAGCCCGGTAGCGCATCGGCTGATGCGAAGGAGCGGATCGTGTCCGCGCGCGCGGACCACCGGTGCCCGCGAGGGGACCGGCACCAGGAAAACGATGGAGCCGACCGTGCCGGAGCCGCATTCGGCTCTGTCGGCTCCGTCGCGGAGCACGGCATGCACCGCATGCGCGAGCGCCTCGCCGAGCGGCTTGGCAAGCGCGAACTGCGAGCGTTCCTTGTGGGCGTTGATAAGCACCTTGAGGGCTCCGTCGTACTCGCCGGCCGCCATCGGCAGGGCCAGCCCAGCTGGACAGGGTGCCGGCCAGGCCACCCGCGCGGACCGGGGCATCGCCTGCGCACACAGCTCGCAGAGGATGCGGCCGGGCAGTCCGCACACGGCACAGCTGCTGCCCAGGAGCAGGTCGAGCCACGCGTCGCGCACGACACCACGCTCGCGGGTCAGCGGCCGCCGGCCAAACCCGACCGCCGCGACCTGTGGACAGTCAGCCGACGTAGGTCGGCGAGGTGAGCCCACGCTCGGTTGCCGTCGGGATCCATCGCCCGTTCTCCGAGAGCTGGTAGAGGCGATGTCGGCGCGTCTCGACGTAGACCGGCAGTCCGGGTGTCGGCGCGCTGACCAGCCGGACCGCCTCTCGGCGCAGGATCTCGGCCTCGGAGCCCACGTCACCGGGCTTCGAGGAGCCGTCGACCAAGGTGACATGCAGCTGCGCCAGCCCGGCGGACGGCTCGGTCAGCACGAACAGGCTCCCCGGGCTGCGCCAGCCGACGTCGCGGATCGAGGTGACACCGAGCGCCCCGACCGGCAGGTCGCGGGCACGGGAGAGGCCCCGCACCGCGCCGCCCTCGCCGCGCTTCACCCGAGAGATGACCAAGCGGTCCCCGCCCTTTCCGGCGAGTACGGCGACCAGGCGGGTGCCGTCACGCGACAGCGTGAAGCGCTCGACGTCGCGACCGGAGATCCCAGGAGCCTCGACCTTCCTCACCCGGCCCGAGCCGACACTCAGCTCCGCGCCGCCCGGAGCTCGGTCGAGGAGCCAGAGCTGACCGTAGATGTCCCACTCCGGGTCCAGCAGGTCGCTGGCACCCGAGCGCACCGGCTCGGGCTCTGCCTGGGTCGCGGCGACACCCGCGAGGTCTCGCGCCACGACCAGCGCGGTCCTGCCGTCCCGGCTGATCCCGGCCACCTCCTCCGCGGCCAGGTCGAGGGCGATCGCCCGGACGTCGAAGTCGCGGGTGCCGGCCGGACCGGTGACTCTGCGACTAGCCCCGTCGGAGATCGTGACCACCCGGGAGTCGCGCAGGGCGAAGAGCTCCTGGGAGGCCCACACCACCCAGGGGTCGTACTCGGGCCAGTCGGAGACCCGATGGTTGGTCCCCTCCCCGGGGAGGTCGAGAGGAGAGCCGTCCACGGTCACCTGGAAGCTCTCCACACCGGGCACCTGTCCCAGGGTGACGCCGATCTGGGCCAGGGCGAGGTCGAGCCGCTCCGCGTCCAGCTCGGCGAAGTCGGCGCTCAGCGGCACCTGCGCCTCACCGTCCTCGGAGACCAGCACCGCGAGGTCGTCGAGCCTGGTCTCGGCGGGGATGAACGTGCGAGTCGCACCGGCCAGGCGCGCTGCAGGGCCGCCGAGCAGGCCGCGCACCAGCAGGGTGGGGGCCTGTTCACCGACCGGTACGTAGACCGGTTCGGGGACCAGGATCTGCGCCGAGCTGTCGAAGTAGTGCAAGAAGTGCTGGGCGAAACGAGTCTCGAAGTAACGCTTGGCGACGATCAGGGCATCCGGCGGGTCGGCGATCCGCCACTGCCCACGCTCGCGCACCAGGCTGAGGCGGTACCGGACCTCGTCGGCGGTGCGCTCCACCCCCCGCCCCGCCACCCGCCGCTCAATTAGCCACTGGCCCCGCGAGCCAAGCTTGTCGGTGTCGGTGAGGCCGAGTCGGACTGCCCGGGCACCGCGCGTGCGCGCCTGAAGGGCATAGACGCCATAGACGAGCGTCGACTTCTCCGGCACCCACTCGGTGCTCGCCTCGTCGGTCAGGAACTCGCGCGCCACCGCGGTGCTCAGCGGAGTGGCCTGCATCGCCTGGAGGAAGCCGCCCACCACGTCGAGTGGGCTCGCGCCGGGGCGCGGGCCATCGGGGGTGTAGTCCACCGCCGCCTCGACCTGCTCGCCGGGGGACCGGCTCGCCCCGGAGCGGATCGGCCCCTCGCTCGGCAGGCCGCCGCACGCGGCGAGCGCCAGGAGCCCCAGGAGCCCAGCCACTGCGGACGGGAACCTCATCGCGAGCCTCCCGCCGTGGTCTCGTTGACGCGCTCCTCCGCGGTGCGCGGAGGAGAAGGATCGTCGTCGCTGGAGACCGCGTCGGCCGGCACCAGGGGCAGCGGGCTCTTGGTCACCCGGCCTCCCGCTCGACGGGGGAGGGTGAGCCGGAACTGGGCGCCCCCGCCCGACTCTCCCCAGGCCTGCAGCCAGCCGCCGTGTAGGCGTGCGTCCTCCAGGGAGATCGACAGCCCCAGACCGGTGCCACCGGTGGTGCGCGCCCGCGCCGGGTCCGCGCGCCAGAACCGGTTGAAGACCATCGCGCTCTCCCCGGGCGCGAGCCCGCAGCCGTAGTCGCGGACGGCGAGCGCGGCGGCCTCCTCGTTGGCGTCGACCCAGACGACGACGTTCTGGGCGTCGGCGTAGTCGATGGCGTTGGCGACCAGGTTGCGCACGATGCGCTCCACCCGGCGTACGTCGACCTCCGCCACGCACGGACGCTGCGGTGAACGCACCACGACCCGGGTGCCCCGGTGCTCGGCCAGCGCACGTGTCGAGTCGGCAACCCCCCGGGCGACCGCGACCAGGTCCACGTCCTCGAGCTCGAGGGCGGCCGCTCCCGCGTCGAACCTGCTGATCTCGAGCAGGTCGGTGAGCAGCAGCTCGAACCGGTCCAGCTCCTTCTGCAGCAGCTCGGCGGCACGCGCCGTCACCGGGTCGAAGCGCTCACGGGCGTCGTGCAGCACCTCGCCGGCCATCCGGACCGTGGTCAGCGGCGTCCGCAGCTCGTGGGAGACGTCGGAGACGAAGCGCCGCTGGACGCGCGAGAGCTCCTCGAGCTGACGGATCTGCTTCTGAAGGCTAGAGGCCATCTGGTTGAAGGAGGTGCCGAGCCTGGCGATGTCGTCGTCTCCGCGCACGTGCATGCGCTCCTCGAGGCGCCCGGACGCGAGGCGCTCGGCGACGCGTCTGGCCAGGCGCACCGGGGTCACCACCTGCCGGGTGACCAGCCAGGTGAGCCCGCCGATCAGGAGCAGGAGCAGCGCTCCGCCGGTGAACAGTGCCTGTCGAACGAGGGACAACGTCTGCTGCTGGTCGGTCATCGGGAAGAGGTAGTACAGCGCGTAGGTGCCACCGTCCGCGGGCAGGGTGATCTGCGAGCCCGCCACGATCCCCGGGACCGCGCTCTGCCCGGTGTCCTCCTCGTAGCTGACCGAGGTGTAGGTCCACGACGTGCCGGGGCGCTGCTCGACCACCTCGCGCAGACCGTCCGGGACGCTGTCGGTGGCCACTCCGGGCGACTTGCGCGTGCCACTGCCCGCGACGAGCCCGTCGGTGGTGCCGACGACGGGTCCGGTGAGGACCACGTCGAAGTCCTGCTGGTCGCCGCGGGAGACGATGGTGGTCGCGAGCTGCGAGAGCTGGGCGGCCGCGTCGGGGTCGGTGCCGCTGGTCCCGGAGAGCCGGTCCTGGGCCTCGGCCGTGCCACGAGTCGCCTCCGCGACCGAGACGTCGGTCTTGCTGTCCACGAGTCCCTCGGTGATCTGCCGCAGCAGGAACCAGCCGACCAGGGAGACCACGACTGCGGACAGCAGGAGCGTGCTGATCACCACCCGGGCTTGGATGGACCGGCGCCAGATGGTCGCGGCCCGCCGGAGCAGGCCTGCCTGACTCACGAGGGGCTCGCGCCGGCCTTGTACCCGACTCCGCGCACGGTCTGCACGATCTCCGGGTTCTCCGGGTCGTGCTCGACTTTGGACCGCAGTCGCTGCACGTGCACGTTGACCAGCCTCGTGTCGGCGGCGTGCCGGTAGCCCCAGACCTGCTCGAGCAGAACCTCGCGGGTGAATACCTGCCACGGCTTGCGGGCGAGGCACACCAGCAGGTCGAACTCGAGCGGTGTGAGCGAGACCTGCTCGCCATCCCTGGTCACGGTGTGGCCGGCGACGTCGATCACCACGTCGCCGATGCTCAGCGACTCGGGTCCGGGCTCGTCGAAGCGGCGCACGCGCGCCCGGATCCTCGCGACTAGCTCCTTGGGCTTGAACGGCTTGACCACGTAGTCGTCGGCTCCGGACTCGAGCCCGACGACCACGTCGACGGTGTCGTTCTTCGCGGTGAGCATGACGATGGGCACCCCGGACTCGGCGCGGATCTCCCGGCACACGTCGATCCCGTCCTTGCCGGGTAGCATCAGGTCGAGGAGCACGAGGTCGGGCCGGTAGTCGCGGAAGGCCGGCATCGCCTGGTCCCCGGTGGCGCAGACCCTCGACTCGAAGCCCTCGTTGCGCAAGACGATGCCCAGCATCTCCGCTAGGGCCGCGTCGTCGTCGACCACGAGAACCTTGCCCCGGTTGTTCTCCGAGCCGCTCACCGAACCGGCGCCCCTAGTACCGGTAGTGCTCGGACTTGAAGGGGCCTCCACGCGCCACGCCGAGGTAGGCCGCCTGGTCGTCGGTGAGCTCGGTCAGGGAGACACCGAGCGCCCCGAGGTGCAGTCGGGCCACCTCCTCGTCGAGGTGCTTGGGGAGGGTGTAGATGCCGACGGGGTACTCCTCGGCCTTGGTGAACAGCTCGATCTGCGCGAGCACCTGGTTGGTGAAGGAGTTCGACATCACGAACGACGGATGCCCGGTGGCGTTCCCGAGGTTCATCAGCCGCCCCTCCGACAAGATGATCACCGACCTGTCGGGGGCGCCGTTCTCGCCCGGGAAGGTGAAGAGGTCGACCTGCGGCTTGACCTGTGTGCGGACGACGCCCGCACGCATTTCGAGCCCGGCCATGTCGATCTCGTTGTCGAAGTGGCCGATGTTGCCCACGATCGCCTGGTGCTTCATCCGCGACATCTGGTCGACGGTCACGACGTCCTTGTTGCCGGTGGCAGTGATGATGATGTCCGCGTGGGGCAGGATCTCCTCGAGCGTGGCGACCTGGTAGCCGTCCATCGCCGCCTGCAGTGCGCAGATGGGGTCGATCTCGGTGACGACCACGCGGGCACCCTGTCCGCGCAGCGACTCGGCGCAGCCCTTGCCGACGTCGCCGTACCCGCAGACGACGGCGACCTTGCCGCCGATGAGCACGTCGGTGGCGCGGTTGATGCCATCGATCAGCGAGTGGCGGCAGCCGTACTTGTTGTCGAACTTCGACTTGGTCACCGAGTCGTTGACGTTGATCCCGGGGAACAGCAGGGAGCCCTGCCGCAACATGTCGTAGAGGCGGTGCACCCCGGTGGTGGTCTCCTCGGTGACGCCGCGGATCCCGTTGGCGATCGAGGTCCACCGGCCCTCGTCCTCGGCGAGCGAGTCGGCGAGCACCTGCAAGATGACGCGCATCTCGGCGTTGTCGGTGGAGTCCACGGGATCGACCGTGCCGGCCTTCTCGGCCGCGACGCCCAGGTGCACGAGCAGGGTGGCATCGCCGCCGTCGTCCAGGATCATGTTGGCGAACCGCGATTTCCCGCCCGGTCCGTCCGGCCAGCGCAGGATCTGCTGGGCGCACCACCAGTACTCCTCGAGCGTCTCCCCCTTCCAGGCGAAGACCGGGACGCCTGCCGGTGAGTCGACCGACCCCTGCGGCCCCACCGCCACTGCGGCAGCAGCGTGGTCCTGGGTCGAGAAGATGTTGCACGACGCCCAGCGGACCTCCGCGCCCAGCGCGATGAGGGTCTCCACGAGGACCGCGGTCTGGATCGTCATGTGCAGCGAGCCCGCGATCCGGGCACCGGTCAGCGGCTTGGACTCGCCGTACCGCTCGCGCATCGCCATCAGTCCGGGCATCTCGTGCTCGGCGAGACCGATCTCGGTGCGGCCGTAGCCGGCCAGGGAGAGGTCGGCAACCTTGAAGTCCATGCGGGTCCTGTTCGTCGGGGTCAGCCCCTCCAGGGTACCGGCCGTCCGGCCTGCCCCCGACTCATGCCGGCGCCGTCGGCGCCGTCAGTGACCGGCCGGTGCGGGTGGCTCGGGGCGGGGGTCGCTCACGTGGTCCTCGAGGTAGATGTCGGGCTCGACGTAGATGAGGCCGGCGATCGGCTCTGCCTGACGGATCGCGCGCTCCGCCGCGTCGATGCTTCGCGCCACCTCCGCAGCGCTCGCGCCCCGCGTGACGCCGACCTTTGCCACGACGAGGAGCTCGTCGGGCCCGAGGTGCAGGGTCTTCATGTGGATTACCTGCTCGATCCCCTCGACGCCGTCGAGTGCGCCTGAGATCCTGCTCCGCGCATCGGGGCTGGCCGACTCCCCCAGCAGCAGGCTCTTGGTCTCCAGGGCAAGGATCACCGCGACCGTGATCAGCAACAGGCCGATCGCGACCGTGCCCGCGACATCCCAGTAGTCGTTGTCGGTCAGCTGGGCGAGACTGACCCCCACCAGCGCGAAGACGAGGCCGAGCAGTGCGGCCAGGTCCTCGAGCAGGATCACCGGCAGCTCGGGCGACTTGGCCCGGCGCACGAAGCCGACCCACGACGCGTCGCCGCGCACCTTGTTCGACTCGATGATCGCGGTGCGGAAGGACAGCGACTCCATGACGATGGCCCCGGTCAGGACGACGAAGGGCACCCACAGCCATCCGGTCTGTTCCTCCGCGTGGTCGCCGCGCAGCTCCTCGAACTTGTGATAGGCCTCGTACAGCGCGAACAGGCCCCCGACCGAGAACAGCACGATCGCGACGATGAAGGAGTAGATGTAGCGCTCACGCCCGTAGCCGAACGGGTGCTCCGTGGTGGCGGACCTGGTGGCGCGCTTGCCGCCCAGCAGGAGCAGCCCCTGGTTGCCCGCGTCGGCCACCGAGTGGATCGACTCGGCGAGCATCGACGAAAAGCCGGTGAGCAGAAAGGCCAGGAACTTCAGCACCGCGATGCCGGTGTTCGCGAGCAGCGCAGCCACGACCGCCTTCGTCCCGCCGTCACCCGCCATGCCGCCCCTGCCCTGTCTGTCGCTTGGCCGTTGAGACTAGTGGTGCGTCTCCTGGTTGCTCAACCACGTGCGACGCCCTGCATCCCGGCTGGCTGCGTTGTCGTCACTCACAGGAGAACCAGCTACAGCATCACTCCTCCGCCTTGCCAACCGGGCGCAGGACGCCGCCCGTCGCGGTCGATCAACCAAGAGACACACCACTAGCGCGCCACGTGGTCGAGCCCGACGCCTAGATAGGCCGCTGCGTAGGTGCCGGTTGCCAGCAGGGAGGCGTACCTCGCCAGCTCGTCCCCGGCATCGCTGGCGACCTGCTCGACGCGGACGCCGCGCTGCTGCGCAGCGTGGGTGAGCCGTCCCCGTTGCTCACGGACCGACGCGTCGACCGAGCCGTCGTCGAGGACCACGAGGACTGGCATCAGGTCGTTGTCAGCAGCGAAGGCGTCGGCGAACGGGTCGGCGAACACGTCGCGGGTGCGGGAGGATGAGATCACCGGTAGCAGGTGCTCGGCGTCCGCCGCCAGCGCAGCGCGCCCACTGGACCGCCGAAGCGACTCAGCGACCCGCCGCGCGGCGCGCGCGGCCAGCACCGAGCCGCCCCAGACCAGGGGCACCGAGTCGGCCAACGCGATCGCCAGCATCTTGGCGGGGTTCACCGAGAGGTCCTTATGCGGCGAGCACGCCACCGCGACGTCGTCGAGTGCGCCCGCGACGACCTCCGAGTCGGCGAGTGGGCCGAGGTCGAGACGGTGCAGGAACTCCAGCATGACGACCGCCGTCGCGAGCTGGTCGCCCGACCGGGCCGGCAGCACGGTCGAGTGCCTGCCCGCCGCGTGGTCCGCGACCACCGAGCGGGGCGGGCAGGCGACGACGAGCTGAGCGCCGCGGCGTACTGCCTCGGCCACCGCTGACGCGGTGCCGGTGTCCCCGCCGTCGGGCGCGAGCACCAGCACCAGGTCGAGCGCACCAGCCCACCCGGGCAGGCTGGGTCCCGGCCAGGCGACGAAGGGCACCGGGCACCAGGGCTCGAGCACAGCGCGGAGCAGTCGCGAGTCCGGCCCTGCCGCGACGACAGCGCGCGGCCGGGCCTCACCGCTCGCGGCCGCGACAGCCGCAGAGATCGCCTCGCTCGCCTCGCCGGCCTCCCGGCGGACCCGGGATCCTGCCTCGGCGAGCGGACGGAGCACCTCGTCGGCCGCCGCGAGGGTGAGCTCGTCGTCGAGGCGTGCGTCGTCGAAGACGTTGGCCATCAGGGGGTTTCGGGTCTCCGGGCCTCATCCACCAGCAGCACCGGGATGTTGTCCCGGACCGGGTAGGCGAGTCCGCACGAGCCGCAGACCAGCTCCTGCGCCTTCGCGTCGACGGTGAGCTGCCCACGACAGTCGGGGCAGACGATGATCTCGAGGAGGGCAGGGTCCAGGTCCATCCCGCCATTGTTCACGACCCGTTCCGGATCGTGGCGAGCACGTCGTCGCGCAGCCGCTCCATCGTGGGCTCGTCCTTGCCCTCCGTGTTGAGCCGCAGCAGCGGTTCGGTGTTGGAGGCGCGCACGTTGAACCACCAGTCCTCGTGGACGACGCTGAGCCCGTCGAGGTGGTCGATGCTCACATCGGCGGCGCCGGCGTACCGCTGCTCTATCCGCGCGAGGACGGCCTCCTGGTCGTCGACCTCGGAGTTGATCTCACCGGAGCTGCTGAACCTGGAGAACTCCGCGAGCACCTCCGACAGCGGCTGGTCGGACCCGGCGAGCGCGTCGAGGGCGTGCAGGGCCGCGAGCATTCCCGAGTCGGCCCGCCAGAAGTCGCGGAAGTAGAAGAGGCCGGAGTGCTCGCCACCGAAGATCGCGCCGGTCTCCGCCATCGTCGCCTTGATGAACGAGTGCCCCACCCGGGTCCGCACCGGCGTGCCACCGCGCTCGGCGATGATCTCCGGCACGGCTCGCGAGGTGATCAGGTTGTGGATCACGCTGGCACCGGGCTCGCGCTCGAGCTCCCGGGCGGCGATCAGGGCGGTCAGCGTGGACGGACTCACGCTCTCGCCCCGCTCGTCGACCACGAAGCAGCGGTCGGCGTCCCCGTCGAAGGCGAGCCCGAGGTCCGCGCGCTCCTCGCGTACGCGCTCCCGGAGGTCGGCGGTGTTGGCCGGTTCGATCGGGTTCGCCTCGTGATGGGGGAACGTGCCGTCGAGCTCGAAGTAGAGCGGGACCAGGTCGACGTCCAGCCGGTCGAACACCGCGGGTGCGGTGTGGCCCGCCATCCCGTTGCCCGCGTCGACGACGACTTTGAGCCGACGCCCGCTCACCGGCACCAGGGAGAGCAGATGCTCGGCGTAGCCGTCGAGTACGTCGACCTCGCTGATCGTGCCGCGGCTCTCCCCCTGTGCCTGGGCAGTCTCCTGCTCCGGGTGCTGTTGGGCGTCGAGCACCAGATCGCGGATCTCGGCCAGGCCGCTGTCCAGGCCGACCGGGACCGCCTCGGCGCGACACAGCTTGATGCCGTTGTAGCGCGCCGGGTTGTGGCTCGCGGTGAACATGGCGCCCGGCAGACCGAACCGGCCGGAGGCGTAGTAGAGCTGGTCGGTCGAGGCCAGGCCGATGAGGACCACGTCCGTGCCGGCCGCGCTGACGCCGTCCGCGAACGCGGCGACCAGGTCCGGCGAGGAGGGGCGCATGTCATGGCCCACCACCACCGCACCATCCGTGGCTCCGTCATGGTGACAGCACACGCGCACGAAGGCTGCGCCCACGGCGCGGGCCAGGTCGGCGTCGAGCTCGTCGGGGACCAGCCCGCGCACGTCGTAGGCCTTGAAGATGGCAGAGACATCAGGGACAGCAGAGACAGCAGAGACATCAGGGACATCAGGCATGGTGGGGTCAGGCCTCGGGTGAGGGGACCGAGCGCAGGTGGCCCCTACGACCGACATTGCGACCGACATGGGGGCCGACATGGGGGCCGACATGGGGGCCGACACCCGGTCCTGGTCCCGCCGGGTCGAGCGCCGGCGTGGTGCGCGCGGCCTCCCTTACGGCATCGGCCAGCGCCAGCAGGTCATCGCCCGAGGGTGCGGTCGCGTCCGGGTCCGGAGCCAGCCGGAGCACCTCCCACCCGCGGGGCGCGCTGAGCCGCTCGCCGTGGGCCTCGCACAGGTCATAGGCGTGCGGCTCGGCGAACATCGCCAGCGGCCCGAGCACGGCGGTCTGGTCGGAGTAGACAAAGGTCAACGTCGCCACCGCCGCGCGCACACAGGCAGAGCGCGAACAACGACGGCCGGGACTCACGACCCAGACCGTACCGGCTGGGTCGTCGGCCGGCGGCTAGGCTCGCTGCGTGAGCGCCAGCGAGGAGTCGCCCGCGCGAGCTTCCGGACCGGTGCGTGATCGCCGCGGGCGGGGGATGCGAGGTCCCGCGATCCTTCCGGGACCACACTCGCCGACCGGGGTTCCCTCGATGCGCAGCCCCCGCCAGGACTTCGACGCGATGGTGCTCGACGTGGTGCACCGTCTCGACGAGCGTTGGCACCAGGAGCTCGGCCTCATCGAGTTCGCTGTCGAGGAGACCCCGCTGGTGCCCGATGACTGGAAGGCGCAGACGGTGCCGCTGGCTTCGCTGGTGCGCGGGGCGCAGAGCCGGCCGACCCGGCTGGTGCTGTTCCGTAAGCCCATCGAGCTGCGCTGCGAGGACCGGGCAGAGCTGTCCGCGATGGTGCTGACCGTGCTCGTCGAGCAGGTCTCGGAGCTGCTGGGCCGCACACCCGAGGAGATCGACCCCGGCTACCCCGGCTAGTGCGGCTAAACAGCGCGCTTCTTGAGCTTGCGGCGCTCCCGCTCGGACAGACCACCCCAAATGCCGAACCGCTCGTCGTTCGAGAGGGCGTACTCGAGGCACTCCCCTCGCACGTCGCAGGTCAGGCAGACCCGCTTCGCCTCCCTGGTGGACCCACCTTTCTCCGGGAAGAAGGCCTCCGGGTCGGTCTGCGCACACAGAGCGCGCTCCTGCCAACCCAGCTCCTCGACCTCTCCGTCGAGCACATAGAGCTCTCGCACGGCGTACACCCTTTCGACCCATGAGACCCTTGCGGGTCCCCCATGTTGATGCATGTTGATGCTGCTTGATACTGCTTGTGTCAGACGCTAGCGGCGATCGGACCAGAATGTGACCGAATGAATAACACCAGTGAAATTACATGCCTGTCGCAGCCCGAAAGTCAACCCCTGATCTGATATGGACTCCCTCGGCGTGCCGCCCGGCTCCGGTCTCCCCCCGCGCGTGAGCGTCCTCTGCGGCGGATTCGGCGGAGCGCGCTTCCTGCAGGGTGTGCTCCACCTGGTCGGGTGCGGCGGCGCGACCCGGGTCAGCGCGGTGGTGAACACCGCCGACGACCTGTGGCTGCACGGGCTGAAGGTCTGCCCCGACCTCGACACGGTGATGTACACCCTGGGCGACGGGATCGACCCGGAGCGCGGCTGGGGTCGCCGGGACGAGACCTGGCGGGCCAGCGAGGAGCTGGCGGCCTACGGCGTCGAACCCGGCTGGTTCGGGCTCGGCGACCGCGACCTCGCGACCCATCTGGTCCGCACCCAGATGCTCGAGGCCGGCTACACCCTCTCCGAGGTGACCGCGGCACTCTGCGAACGCTGGCAGCCGGGGGTGCGCGTGCTGCCGATGAGCGAGGACCGGGTGGAGACCCACATCGTGATCGACGACGAGAGTGAAGCCTCCGGACGGCGGGCCGTGCACTTCCAGGAGTACTGGGTGCGGTTGCGCGCGGAGGTTCCGGCCCGGGCAGTGGTCGTGGTCGGCCTCGAGGCGGCCGGTCCCGCCCCCGGGGTCCTCGAGGCGCTCAGCGAGGCGGACCTGGTGCTGGTCGCGCCGTCGAACCCGGTCGTCTCGATCGGCACCATCCTCGGCGTTCCCGGGGTTGGCGAGGCGCTGCGTGCCACCGCGGCGCCGGTCGTCGGCGTCTCCCCGATCATCGCCGGGTCCCATGTCCGGGGGATGGCCGCTCAGATGCTCGCCGCGGTGGAGGCCGAGACGAGCGCCGCGGGGGTCGCCGAGCACTACGGCGCTCGCAGCGCCGGGGGCCTGCTCGACGGGTGGCTGGTCGACGACTCGGACCGCGGCGACGTAGAGCGGGTGCACGCCGCGGGGATCCGCTGCCGTGCGGTGCCGTTGCTGATGACCGATGCGGAGGCGACTGCCTCGATGGTGCGCGCCGCGTGGCAGCTGGGCTCGCCGGGATCGCGTGGAGACGGAGCGGTGACCGGGTGACGCACCCACACCCACCTCCCCATGAGCCCCTTCATGAGCCCCCCCATGAGCTGAGCGTGCGGCCCGTGACCGGGATCGGTGAGATCGCCGCCGGGGACGACCTCGCCGCGATCATCGCAGCGGCCTGCACGCTGGTCGACGGTGACATTCTCGTGGTGACCAGCAAGGTCGTCAGCAAGGCCGAGGGGCGGGTGCGCAGCGGCGAGCGGGAGGACGCGGTCGCGCAGGAGACCGACCGGCTCCTCGCGCGACGTGGTGCGACCGCCATCGTGCGGACCCGGCACGGCCTGGTGCTCGCCGCGGCCGGGGTCGACGCGTCCAACACCCCGGCCGGCACCATCGTGCTGCTGCCCGTCGATCCGGACGGGTCCGCCCGTGCCCTGCGCGAGCAGATCGGGGCGGGTAGCGGCCCCAACGTCGCCGTCGTGGTCAGTGACACCCTCGGCCGCGCCTGGCGCAACGGTCAGACCGACGTCGCCGTCGGCGCTGCCGGTCTCGAGGTCCTGGTCGACCTCGCCGGGGAGGCCGACGGGTACGGCAACCGGCTCGAGGTGACCGAGCCTGCCGTCGCCGACGAGATCGCCGGCGCGGCCGACCTGGTCACGGGCAAGCTGACCCGAGCCCCCGCGGCGGTGGTCCGAGGCCTGGCCCACCTGGTCACCGCACCCGGCGAGCACGGACCCGGCGCCCGCGCCCTCGCGCGCGACGAGCGAGAGGACATGTTCGGCTACGGCGCCCGCGAGGCGGTCGTGGCAGCCCTCGGCCGCGGCCCGGACGACGGGCGAGGCTTCGGCACACCGGCGGGCGTCGCCGAGCTGTCGGCTGCGCTGCGGCGGGTCTGCCCACGCGCGGACGTTCGCGGGACTGCCGCCGACGACCCGCCCGAGGCCGTCGACGTACTGCTCGCCCCCCACCCGGAGGCGGGCTCCCCGGGGGTCGCGGGCGGTGAGGTGGAGCGGCTGATCACCGTCGCGTTCGCGATGGGCTGGGTTCCCGCCCCGCCACCCCCCGCCGGAGCAGGAACCGATGTGGCGCTCCGGTTCCTCGCGGCGACTCCGTAGACTTCGGTCTCGGACATCAAGCCAGGGAGCGCCAGGAACGTGGGGAAGTCGAGCAAGAGCGAGGCCAAGGACCGCCGCGCCGTCGTCGAGGAGATGCGGCGCGAGCAGCAGCGCGCCGAGAAGAAGCGCACCTACGCGATCGTCGGTGCATGCGCGGTCGTCGGCCTGGTCATCATCGGCGCGGGCCTCTACCCGGTGATCGTGCAGGAGCGCGCGGCCGCTGGCGACCTGGAGACGCTCGGCGTCCCGGCGTCCGACGCCGGCTGCCAGGACCCGGTCACCGAGCCCGCGACCGGAACCTCGGACCACCGCCCGGACGGAGAGCAGATCTTCTACCAGGACGCACCGCCCGCCTTCGGGCCGCACTACGCGAGCCCCGTGCCGATGTTGCGCAAGTTCTACACCGCCGACGACCGGCCCGAGTTGGAGACCCTGGTCCACAACCTCGAACACGGCTACAACATCGTCTGGTACGACGAGACGATCGACGACGACACCGACATGGTCAACGTGCTGAGGGGAATCGCGGAGAAGTTCCCGGGTGCCTCGGACCCGCGCAACAAGTTCATCGTCGCACCATGGACCGCCGACGACGGCGAGGCGTTTCCCGACGGGGCGCACATCGCTTTCACGCACTGGTCCGCCGAACCGCCGACGGCCGAGGGTGATGCCGGCGCGCAGGAAGGGGTCTGGACCTACTGCGAGCAGCCGAGCGGTGAGGCGGTAGCCGACTTCGTCGAGGAGTACCCCTACACCGACTCGCCGGAGCCCAACGGCGTCTAGCTAGGGCTCCGCACCGCACTCGACAGCGGTCGAACGCAGCCGCACGCCGTCGGGCACTCGTGCCTCGTCTCCCAGCACGACATCGACGAGGTCGGCTCCTGCGCCGACGAAGGCACCCGGGCCCAGCACGGAGTCCACGACGACGGCTGCCTCCCCCACCATGGCTCCGGTCATGACCACGCTGCCGGTGACCAAGGCACGATCGCCGACGCGCACATCGCGCGCGACCACCGACCCGCCGTTGACTGTCGCCGACGACGCGACCACAGCGCCGTCGTCGACGTGTGCACCCGAGGGCTCCGCCTCCATCGCGGCGCTCGTGGCCACACCGAGCACCAGGTCTTTCGAGGCCGCGACCAGTGCCTGCGGCGTCCCCACGTCGCGCCAGTAGGCGCTCTCGACATAGCCGACCAGCAGCCGGCCGGCCCCGACGAGCGCGGGAAACGTCTCGCGTTCGACCGACACGGCACGCCCGGTCGGGATTAGGTCGACGACGCGCCTCCGGAACACGTAGCTCCCCCCGTTGACCTGGTCGCTCACCGGCGTGTCCGACTTCTCCACAAAGGCCGTGACCCTGCCCTCCTCGTCCGTCGGGACCGACCCGTACGACGACGGGTCGTCGACGCGGACCAGGTGCAGTGAGACATCAACCTGCCGACCCCCGCGAGGACTGTCGAAGTCGGCGAGCTGGGCGCGGAGGTCGTGGCCCGAGAGAATGTCCCCGTTCAGGATGACGACAGCACCGTCCGGGTCGTCACCGAGCGCACGGCCGGCGTTCCTGATGGCGCCCGCGGTCCCGAGCGGCTCCTCCTCCATGACGTAGTCCAACCGCACGCCCCAACGGCTCCCGTCGCCGAGCACCGGTGCGAACGCATCGGCGTGGTAGGACGTGGCCAGTACGACGTGCTCGACCCCTGCCTCCGCGAGCAGAGCGATCTGGTGCTCGAGGAAGGGCACCCCGCCGACGTCGAGCAGGTGCTTGGGCCGGCGTGCCGTCAACGGTCGCATCCGGGTGCCGAAGCCGCCGGCGACGATGACGGCCTCGACCGACCCATGCCCTGATCCCCGCATGCGGGCATCCTGTCAGTTTCGTAGAGTGCTCGACGATGACGGTCTCCACGTTCCCCGCGCTGATGAGAGGCCTGCTCCGCGCCGACGCCTCTCGGCCGCTCGTCACGTTCTACGACGACGCCAGCGGTGAGCGCGTCGAGCTGTCCGTGGCGACCTACGCCAACTGGGTCGACAAGACAGCCGGGCTCGTGCAGGACGAGCTGGGACTCGGCCGCGGCGACACGGTGCTGGTCGACCTGCCGACACACTGGCTCGGCGCGGTGTGGCTGGGTGCCGCCTGGAACCTCGGACTGTGCGTCACCGACGACCGCCGGCTCGCCGACGATGTCGAGCTGGTCGTCTGCGGGCCGAGCCGCGTAGCCGAGTACGCAGCAGGGCGCGCAGAGGGTCGCCTGGTCGTCGCGATCTCCCTGCGACCGTTGGGGGGACGCTTCGTCGACCCATTGCCGAGCGGTGTCGTCGACTACGGCGCCGTGGTGCTGGCTCAGCCGGACTCCTTCGCCGCCGAAGACCCTCCGGCGGCGGAGGACGCTGCCTGGCGCCAGGGCGCCGAGACGCTCTCGCAGCGGGACCTGCTCACCGCGGCTGCGGAGCGGCCCCTGGTCGCGAGGGCCGGGCGCCTGCTGACCGATGTCAACCCGGCGCAGCGTTCGGGGCTGGCGACGCTGCTCTCGCCGGTGCTCCGGGAAGGCGGGGTCATCTGGGTGGCCAACCCGGCGGATGTGGCGTGGCAGCCCCGCTACGACGAGGAGCGGGCCACCGATGCGCTGCGCGCTCAGCCGACCAGGTCGTAGCCGCCGAAGCCGCCGGCGATGAAGCGCCGTTTCGCGAAGGCGCCGGGTCCGGGCTCGCCGGGCATCAGCCACAGCTGACCGGTGCCCTTCTCCCGTGCGATGAGGTCACCGACCTTGTCGCCGTTCGCGTCCCCGACGTAGACCATCGCGTTGTACCGCTCCGCTGAGCCCGCCCTCAGCCGGGCGGTGACCTTCGGCCGGGCCGGCACGCTGGACCGGAAGCCGCTCCTCCCGTCGCCGGGATAGAGCCGCATCTGGCCGCTCTTCCGTTTGCCGACCAGGTCGGGCTTGCCGTCACCGGTGACGTCGCCGACTGGGGTGATCGAGGAGATCGCGCCCCAGCCCTCCCCGGCTCGGACCGGTTGGCCGAAGTGACCCTCACCGTCGCCCTTGCGCAGGTAGATGTCCCCCGACTCCGCGGACCGGGTCATCACGTCACCGTGCTTGTCGCCGTCCCAGTCACCGACGTTCAGCAGCAGGTCGGCGGTGGTCAGCACGTCGCCGGTCGCGTCGATCCCGCCGATGTTCTTCCGGCCCGAGTTGACGAAGCCGACCATCTGCCCCGAGGACCGAACCCGGCCCACCAGGTCGGCCGCGCGGGCTCCGCCGATCTGACCCGGCGCCGTCAGGAAGTCGAGCCCCCGGAACTGCCGGAACGGGCCGAGCCTGTTCCTCAGCCCGCCGCGGCCGTCGCCCGGGTAGACGTAGGCAATCCGTGACGCGGCGTTGCGGACGAGGATGTCGCCCTCCCCGTCGTTGGTGAGGTCGCCGATGCCGGTGACCAGGTCGAAACCGTCCCAGTCCGTAGCGATCGTCCTCGCGTCGCGGAGGCGGCCACCGCGCATCGAGAACATCTGGACGCGCCCCGTCTTGTCCCGGGCGATCACGTCGTAGCGCCCGTCGTTGTCGAGGTCGCCGACTCCCTGGGTGAGGTTGTACCGCCAGTCCTCAGCAAGCAGCCGCTTCTGGGAGAACCAGCCCTTGCCGTCGCCCGGGTAGAGGTAGAGCGACTTCGTCGTGCCCTGTCTCGCTACCAGGTCGTTGTTGCCGTCACCGTCGAGATCTCGTACGCCGGTCAGCTGGTCGGACTGGGCGAACCGCCGGGTCATCTCCTCGGCGGCGCCGAAGCTCCCGTTCCCATCGCCGGGGAAGACTCCCGCAGACCGGTTGCCCGCTCGGCGCGCGACCATGTCGTCGATGCCGTCACCGGTCAGGTCCCTCGTGCCGGCCATCAGGTCCATCTCGGCCCACCCACGCCCGGCGGACTGCGCCGACTGGAAGGCCACCTGGCCACCGGTCCGAACCACGTAAGCCTCCTTCGAGGCGCGGTCCCGCATGACGAGGTCCGGCCACGGCGAGCCGGTGAGGTTCGCGGAGCGCTTGGGTCGGGTCTGCGGTGGCGGGGGCGGTGGCGGTGGTGGCGGCGGGGGTTCGTTGTCTCGGGTCTGATGGTCGCGCGCGAGCGTGCGGATCCTCGCCAGCTTGGCGTAGAGGTACCTGCCGGGGCAGGCGGTCGAGGCCGCGTCGCGATGGCCGTTGATGGCTTTGAAGTAGCGCGAGCCGACCTTCTGCCGGGTCGATGCCGCGTTGACGCCGTGGAGCGACAGCTTCCACCCCATCAACCGGCCGTAGGCCTTGAGCATCGCCGCGGGCGGTTGCACGGTGTCGAAGTTGCCGATGGCCGACATCGCGAAGGAGTAGTCGTTGTAGTAGAGCGTGTGCGCGCCCACCACGGGACGGGCGACGCCGCCGTACCGTCCCTCCCAGATCCGGCCGAACCGGTCGACGACGAAGTTGTAGCCGATGTCGCTCCAGCCGCGGCTCTGCGTGTGGTAGGCGTAGATGCCGCGGATCAGTGAGGGCACCTGGCTCTCGCTGTAGCCGTTCGAGTTGACCGTGTGGTGGACGAAGCCCGCGTTGATCGAGCCGTAGCGCAGCGATCCCGGGTCTCGCAGCCGCTCGTCGGCGCCCCACTGCGCGCGCGAGTAGATCTTGGGCTTGGGCGCATTCCTCGCCGCGAGCTCGAGGTCCGCTGACGCGAGCGCCGCAGCATCCTCAGCCTCCTCGGGGTCCGCGGTGTTGATCGCCGGTGCCTCGATCTCGGCGGCTCCTGCACCCGGGTCCACGACCGCGAGCTGCATGTCCTCGGGTGCCGCTCCGGAGTCGGTGACCGCCTTGACCTGGACCCGGTCCACGTCGCCGACCACGATCGGGTCGGTGCCCGGGCGAACCTCATCACTGTCACGGTCACCGTCACC
>Ga0136622_10000135_pt1 | contig 27213 bp, 30 predicted proteins | sample AntDrymUQ4482106_2_FD_104803 | JGI IMG/M metagenome (GOLD analysis project Ga0136622, IMG submission 104803) | Polar desert sand microbial communities from Dry Valleys, Antarctica - metaG UQ448 (21.06) | ecosystem: Environmental > Terrestrial > Soil > Desert | place: Antarctica: Dry Valley...
GCGGCTTCGGTCTCGGTGTCGGTCACCGCCTCCGCCTCCGGCTCGGCATCGGTCACGGCCTCAGGCGCGGCTTCGGTCTCGGTGTCGGTCACCGCCTCCGCCTCCGGCTCGGCCTCGGCCTCGGGAACGGTCTCGGGTGCGGCTGCCGCCTCGAGGTCGACGCTCGGTGCGGGATCCGCTGTCTCCACCGGCGGATCGGGCTCCACAGCGTCCGCTGCGGGCTGAGGCTCCGCGACAGCCGCGGGCTCAGCGGTAGCAGCTGACGGGGACGGGCCCCCGAGCTGTTCGTCGTAGGACTGCGACACGGCTAATCAGTCACCTTCGGTGTTGGCTGGTTCATGGCTGGTTCATTGGTTGGGGGTTTGGCTACTGGGTGGCGGTGGGCGCGGGCTCGGTGTCGCCACCGAAGATCGCGAACATCGCCTTGCCGAAGCCGAGGTCGAGCAGCGACACGATCGTCATGACCACCACCACGAAGACGAGCACGACGATGAAGTAGGTGATCAGCTGCTGCTGGGTCGGCCAGACGACCTTGCGCAGCTCCGCGACGACCTGGCGGTAGAACGTGACAGGACTGGTGCGCTTGTCGTGTGACTGCGAGACCGATCGGCGCTCCGACACGTTTCCTCCACCTTTCCGCTGCTCCTGGCTGGTTCTCAGCCGGGTCACTGTCAGTCTCTCAGCTGCTTCTCTGGCCGACTTCTCTTGGCTGGTTCTCGCAGGGCACGAGGGACTTGAACCCCCAACCTTCGGTTTTGGAGACCGATGCTCTGCCAGTTGAGCTAGTGCCCTTCGGTGGTTCCGGGCACAGCGATCTAGGGTGAGAACCACCGGTATGACGATTCTACGGGGGCGGACTTGCTAAGTCGAACCAGCTGCCCGAGCAGCTGCCGACTTCAAGCGAGCCCTCGCTGTCGCGTCCCGGTCGCGAGTGAAACGATGAGGACATGACTCCTGCCGGGAACCCAGCCCAGGGCGGACGAGTCTCTCGCCGGATTGGCTCCATCACCGAGTCGGCCACTCTGGCCGTCGACGCCAAGGCCAAGGCGCTCAAGGCCGACGGGCGGCCGGTGATCGGGTTCGGGGCCGGGGAGCCCGACTTTCCCACGCCCGACTACATCGTGGCGGCCGCGGTCGAGGCGTGCTCCGATACGCGCAACCACCGCTACACCCCGGCGGGAGGGCTCCCGGACCTGCGAGCGGCGATCGTGGAGAAGACGCAGCGGGACTCGGGCTTCACCGTCGACGCGGCACAGGTCCTGGTCACCAACGGGGGCAAGCAGGCGATCTACGAGGGATTCGCGACGCTGCTCGACCCAGGCGACGAGGTGATCCTGCCGGCGCCGTACTGGACCACCTACCCCGAGTCGATCCGGCTGGCGGGAGGAGTCCCGGTCGAGGTGCTGGCCGACGAGACGCAGGACTACAAGGTCACCGTGGACCAGCTCGAAGCCGCACGCACCGACCGCACCAAGGCGCTGCTGTTCAACTCCCCGTGCAACCCCACCGGCGCGGTGTACTCACCCGAGGAGGTGGAGGCGATCGGTCGATGGCTGGTCGAACGCAACCTCTGGGTGATGACCGACGAGATCTACGAGCACCTGGTCTACGACGGGGTGGACTGCGTGTCGCTGCCTGTCGCCGTGCCCGAGCTCGCGGACCGGTGCGTGATCGTCAACGGCGTCGCGAAGACCTTTGCGATGACTGGCTGGAGGGTCGGCTGGCTGGTTGGGCCGAAGGACATCGTCAAGGCCGCGACGAACCTTCAGTCCCATGCCACCTCCAACGTCTCCAACGTGTCGCAGCGCGCAGCGGTCGCGGCGGTCTCCGGTGACCTGTCGGCGGTGCAGGAGATGCGCGCGGCCTTTGACCGGCGGCGACGCACGATCGTCGCGATGCTCAACGAGATCGACGGCGTGACCTGCCCCCTCCCCCAGGGAGCGTTCTACGCCTACCCGTCGGTGACGGATCTGCTGGGGCGCACGATCGACGGGACCACCGCGGCCACCTCGGCAGAGCTCGCCGAGCTGTTCTTGGACAAGGCCGAGGTGGCCGCCGTGCCGGGTGAGGCGTTCGGCTCACCCGGCTACCTCCGCTTCTCCTACGCGCTCGGAGACGACGACCTCGTCGAGGGGATCACCCGGCTGCAGAAGCTGCTGGCCTGAGTGGCCCCAACGGGCTCGCCCCTCCGGCCGGAACGGCGCGCACTCGACGACCTGCCCAAGGCTCACCTGCACCTCCACTTCACCGGGTCGATGCGGCACTCGACCCTGCTGGAGCTGGCTGCCCGAGACGGCATCAGGCTGCCTGATGCGCTCGAGCACGACTGGCCTCCCCAGCTCTCGGCTGCCGACGAGAAGGGCTGGTTCAGGTTCCAACGGCTCTACGACGTGGCCCGGTCGGTGCTGCGGACCGACGACGACGTACGCCGCCTCGTCCGCGAAGCCGCGGAGGACGACGCCCGGGAGGGCTCGCAGTGGCTCGAGCTCCAGGTCGACCCCAGCGGGTACGCCGCGAGGTTCGGCGGGATCACCGCCTTTGCCGACCTCGTGCTCGACGCCGTGCGCGACGCGGCGGCGACCACCGGTGTCGGCATCGGCGTCATCATCGCGGCGAACCGGACCCGCCACCCGCTGGACGCCCGGGCGCTCGCGCGACTCGCGGCGCAGTACGCCGGCCGTGGCGTGGTCGGGTTCGGGCTCTCGAACGACGAGCGCCGTGGCTCCACTGCCGACTTCGCACGCGCGTTCAGCATCGCGGAGCGGGCGGGTCTGATGCTGACGCCCCACGGCGGCGAGCTGTTGGGGCCGCGCAGCATCCGGGACTGCCTCGACCACCTGCACGCCGACCGGCTCGGCCACGGCGTGCGGGTGGTCGAGGATCCCGGGCTCCTCGACCGGGTCGCCACGGAAGGGATCGCCCTCGAGGTGTGCCCGGTCTCGAACGTGGCACTCGGCGTCTACTCCGACCCTTTCTCGGTCCCGCTGCCCGCCCTCCTCGACGCGGGAGCGACCGTCGCGCTGGGCGCAGACGACCCGCTGCTGTTCGGTTCGCGGCTCTCGGGTCAGTACGCCACCATGCGCGCGGCGCACGGCCTCAGCGACGCCCAGCTCGCCGACCTCGCCCGGATGTCGGTGGATGCGGCGAGGGCCCCCGACTCACGGAAGGCGACCATGGTGCGCGGGATCGCCGATTGGTTGGCAGACTAGGCGCCATGACGAACCCTCCGGGCGAGGGGCACCAGCCCCCAGAGCCTCCACCCGACCATGGCTCCGGCGACGCCGGCGAATCTGGCACCCAGGAACAGCCCGGCTACTGGCAGCAGCAGGCATCCGGACAGTCGCCGCCGCCACCTCCGCAGCCCTATGGGCAGCCGGGCTACGGGCAGCCGGCCTACGGACAGCCGGGCTACGGGCAGCCCTACGCTGCGCCCGGCTACGGGGCACCGGCCTACGCCCCGGACCACCCTCGTGCCACCACCTCGATGGTGCTCGGGATCCTTGGCATCGTCCTCTGTTCGATCCTCGCGCCGTTTGCCTGGTCGATAGGCAAGAAGACCGTCGCCGAGATCGACGCTTCCGGCGGGCAGATGGGCGGACGTGGGGCGGCCCAGGCCGGCTACATCATGGGCATCGTGGGAACGATTCTGCTGATAATCGTGGTGTCCTTCTTCGTCTTGCTCATCATCGGCGCCGTGGTCGGATCAGTGGGCAGCGCGTCGTAGGTGACGATGAGCTACTCGAACCCCGAAGGGGAGCCGCCGTACGAGCAGCAGCCGCCTCCCGGCTACTACCCGCCGCCCGGCCCTGGCTACGGCTACCGGCCGCCTCACCTTCCGCCACCCGATCACCCGCGAGCTACCACCTCCTTGGTCCTCGGGATCGTGGCGGTCGCCGGGGGGTTCATCTGCTACCTCCCCATCTTGGTCTCGCCGTTCGCATGGTCGATCAGCCACCGGACGATCCGGGAGATCGACGCCTCGCAGGGTCAGGTGGGCGGTCGCGGGATGGCGACTGCGGGCCGCGTCCTGGGGATCATCGGCACAGTTCTGCTCGCCCTCGTGCTCGTCGTGGTTGCCATAGTGCTGGTCGCGGTGGTTCTGACCGACAACCGGTCGGGGACGAACACCTAGCGTCGGGCTCACCCCGGCAGTGTGCATCCGACGAGGGTCGGCTCGGTGACCAGCCTTATCCCGAACCTCTCCTGGACTCCCGACTGGATCTGCGCGGCCAGGTCGATGAGGTCGCGTGTGCTCGCGCTGCCGCGGTTGGTCAGGGCCAGCGTGTGCTTGGCGGACACCGCGACCCGGTCGTTGCCGTAGCCCTTGGCGAACCCGCTGTGCTCGATGAGCCAGGCCGCGCTCGTCTTGGTCGTCCCGTCCGGCTGCGGCCAGCGCGGAGCATCGGCGGGCAGACGGGTCGCCTTCTCCTCGTCGAGGAGCGGGTTGGTGAAGAACGAGCCCGCGCTCCACGTGTCGTGGTCGGCCGGGTCGAGGATCATCCCCTTGCCTCTGCGCAGGCCCAAGACCGCCTCACGCACCCGGCTGGCATGCGCCCGCTCCCCGACCTCGACTCCGAGCGTTCGCGCGAGCTCCGCGTAGGTGAGCGGCGGACCGAGATCGTCTATCGCGAACTCGAAGGTGACGCTCAGCACGACGTCGCGCGCCGGGTCCTGCTTGAACCTGCTGGTGCGGTAGCCGAAGCCGCACTCCGCTGACGCGAGAGATCGGATCCTCTGGTGGACGCGATCCCAGCAGCGCACCGACGCGATGGTCACGCTGACCTCCTGGCCATAGGCCCCGACGTTCTGGATCGGCGTCGCGCCGACACTGCCGGGAATGCCGGACAGCGCCTCCACCCCGGCCCATCTGTGGCCGACCGCGGTGTGGACCAGCTCGTCCCAGCTCTCCCCGGCCGCGACGGTCACGCTGACCCGAGCAGGTGCGGACTCGTCCACGTGTCCCGTGACCACCTGGATCCCGCGGGTGGCGACGTGTACGACGCTCCCGTCGAAGCCGTCGTCGCCGACGACCAGGTTGCTGCCCTCCCCGAGCAGGAGCAGCGGGGTCCTCGTCCGGTCCGCGGCGGACACCAGCTCGACGAGCTGGTCCTCGGTCGCAGCGACCGAGAAGTCGCGGGCCGGGCCACCGAGCCGAAGCGTGGTGTGCTCGGCCAGCAGGGTCCCGCTCACGGTTCTGCTCAAGGGGACAGCACAGCCATGGGCGCGCCGAGCACCTTCACGCCGGCACAGGTCACCTCGAGCGCGACCGCCACCCCCTCGTCGGTCACCTCCCTGACGGTGCCGGCGACCACCACCTCTGCCCCCTGGTCGTCATCGGGCACCAGCACCGGCTTGGTGAACTTGCAACGGAGCTCGCGCACACGACCCGGCTGCCCCGCCCACGAGTCGAGGGCACGCCCGGCCAAGGCCATCGTGTACATGCCGTGCGCGACGACCCCTGGCAGTCCTACCGAGGAGGCGACCCGGTCGGACCAGTGAATGGGGTTGAAGTCACCGCTCGCTCCCGCGTAGCGCACGAGGTCCGCCCGAGTCACCCGGTAGCTCTGGGCCGGCAGCTCCTCTCCCGGCCTCATGGCTCACCCCGATGCACGAGTGTCGCGAACGCGGTGCTGACATGGCCGCCATCGGCGTCGGTGACCTGGCTGCGGGTCCCGATGATGTCTGCTCCGCCGATGTGTCGCAGCGACTCGATGCTGAGCTCCGCCGTGAGCCGGTCGCCGGCCACCACGGGACGGCTGTTGGCGAACCGTTGCTCACCATGCACCACGCGGTGCAGCGAGATGCCGACCCCCGGGTCGGACATCATCGCCTGCATCGCGGAGAAGGCGACCACGATCGGGAAGGTGGCCGGAGCAGCCCGATCGTCGTACGTCGATCCCGTTGCCTCAGCGAACTCACGGATCTTCAGCGCGGAGACGACGTAGGCCTCGGTCGGTGGGAACGTGCGGCCGGCCAGGGACTGGTCGAGCGGCATGGACCAGAAACTAGCAGCCGCTCGCTGCGCTTAGTCGTGGAAGACCTTCGAGGTCCACGCCGTGGGGTCGGCACCGTCGTCGTGCGGGTTGTCGACCGTGGCCCGGTTGCGGTCGAACGTGAGGTGGATGCTAGTGAACCGGATCCAGTTCGGCCGGCTCAGGCACGAGCGCGGGATCGACACCCGGATGGAGTTCGACAGGTAGTCGATGTTGTGCTCGACGTCGCATCTCACCCGACGGCCTCGACGGCCGAAGAGCTCGGTCTCTCCGCCGGGCTCGGAGGAGTCTGCGCCGGTGAAGGCAACACGGTAGACGTCCTCGTCCGTGCGCATCCGCGTCGCGAAGAACAGGGACGTGTCTTCACCCTGGGGCGTGGACCGCGGCTGCTCGAGGTCCACGTAGTCGCCCGTGATCACGACCCGCGCCCGCCGGTGGTTGTAGGTCACCTGGGTGAAGTCTCCGTTGTTGACCGTCGGGGTGGGGTTGCCGTTGTTCGCGTTGCGCACGTCGCCGGTCGCGTCCGTGACGGTGATCTCGGCGGCCCGGGCGGGCGCGATGCCGACGAACGGGGCCACGGCACAGGCAAGAACGGTCGCGGCCGCGACGCGGCGACGGGTGGATGACGCGATCACGGGGTCCCCCTCGAGCTATCGAGCCTCCAGACCTTGGAGACTGCGATGCCATTATCGGGCAATCGCGTCGGGAGGGACAGTACTTCTGGCGAACTCAGGCCGAATTGGTCAGCGGGTCTCGCGGTGCTCGGTGTGGGTCCGGCAGCGCGGGCAGAACTTCTTCAGCTGCATCCGGTCGGGGTCGTTGCGCCGGTTCTTCTTGGTGATGTAGTTGCGTTCCTTGCAGATCACACAGGCCATGGTGATCTTGGGCCGGACGTCTGAGCTCTTGCTAGCCACGACTGCCTCGTCTTCGTCGGTTGCTGGTGCTGTGCGGTGTAGGTGGATGCGAATCGAGTAGCGGGGGCGGGGCTCGAACCCGCGACACCACGATTATGAGTCGTGTGCTCTAACCACCTGAGCTACCCCGCCGCCCAGAGCCCCTTTACGGAATCGAACCGTAGACCTTCTCCTTACCATGGAGACGCTCTGCCGACTGAGCTAAAGGGGCAAGCGACGCATCAGGATACACAGCGCGAAGGTGCTTGCCGAAATCGGTTTGGCCCCACACACGAGCCCGGGTCACCTTGCTCAAGGCAGACCCCGCACCATCCGTGAGGGCGGCCGGTCGCCCTTGATGCCGGCCACCATGTCCAGCACCTGACGGGTCTCCGCCACCTCGTGCACCCGGTAGACACGGGCGCCGTGCCAGGCGCAGATCGCGGTCGCGGCCAGGGTGCCGGTGAGTCGCTCGTCGACCGGCAAATCGAGTGTCTCACCGACGAAGTCCTTGTTCGAGAGGGCGACCAGCACCGGCCACCGGGTCGCGGTCATCTCGTCGAGGCGTCTGGTCAGCTCGAGGGAATGCCGGGTGTCCTTGCCGAAGTCGTGTGCCGGGTCGATCAGGATGCTTCGCGAGTCGACTCCGACCGCAACCGCGCGCTCGGCAAGACCGGTCGTGGCCTCGACGGCGCTCTGCACCACGTCGTCGTAGGCCGGCCGGCGGGGCACCGTCCGCGGGGCCAGGCCGCCGGCGTGCGCGCACACCAGGCCGGCGCCGTACTCCGCCGCTACCTCAGCCAGCCGCGGGTCGTGCCCACCCCACGGGTCGTTGAGCAGGTCGGCACCGGCGGCGCAAGCCTCACGTCCCACCGTCGACCGCCAGGTGTCGACGCTGATCACCAGCTCCGGGAAGTCGGCGCGCACGCGTGCGACGAACCCGGCCGTGCGACGGATCTCCTCGGCGACGTCGACCTCGTCGCCCGGCCCGGCCTTGACGCCGCCCACGTCGACGATGTCGGCGCCCTCGGCCACGACCTGGTGCACCCGGTCGAGGGCTTGGTCCTCGTCCCAGGTCGCGCCCCGATCGTAGAAGGAGTCGGTGGTGCGGTTGAGGATGGCCATCACCAGGAGGTCGGTGTCGGGGAAGTCACGACGGCCCAGCCTCAGCACGCCCGGAGCGTACCCGGCGATCAGCGGTGGAATAACGATCAGCGGGACCGAGTTGGCACAAGTAGTTGACCCAACAACTACCTACCCCTGGGGCGGAGCACATGCAGTTCGGAATCTTCACCGTCGGCGACCTGACTCCCGACCCCACGACGGGGAGCACAGTCACCGAGGCCGCGCGGATCAAGGCAACCGTGGCACTCGCCGAGAAGGCCGAGGAGGTAGGTCTCGACGTCTTCGCCACCGGCGAGCACCACAACCCGCCGTTCGTCCCCTCCTCGCCCACGACCACGCTCGGCTACATCGCGGCGCGGACCGAGCGGCTGATCCTGTCCACGTCGACGACGCTGATCACCACGAACGATCCGGTGAAGATCGCCGAGGACTACGCCACCTTGCAGCACCTGTCCAACGGGCGCGTGGACCTGATGATGGGGCGGGGGAACACGGCTCCCGTCTACCCGTGGTTCGGCAAGGACATCCGCGAGGGCATCCCGCTCGCCATCGAGAACTACCAGCTGCTGCACCGGCTCTGGAGGGAGGACGTCGTGGACTGGGAGGGGCGCTTCCGCACCCCGCTCCAAGGCTTCACCTCGACTCCGCGCCCCCTCGACGGGGTCCCCCCGTTCGTCTGGCACGGGTCGATCCGCAGCCCCGAGATCGCCGAGCAGGCGGCGTACTACGGCGACGGTTTCTTCGCCAACCACATCTTCTGGCCGCCCTCCCACACCGAACGCATGGTGCGGCTCTACCGCCAGCGCTTCGAGCACTACGGACACGGGGCCGCAGACCAGGCCATCGTGGGTCTGGGCGGACAGGTCTTCATGCGGAGCAACAGCCAGGACGCAGTCGCCGAGTTCCGTCCGTACTTCGACGTCGCTCCGGTCTACGGCCACGGACCCTCCCTGGAGGAGTTCACCGAGCAGACACCCTTGACCGTGGGCAGTCCGCAGCAGGTGATCGAGCGCACCCTCGCCTTCCGGGAGTACGTCGGCGACTACCAGCGTCAGCTGTTCCTCGTCGACCATGCCGGCCTCCCGCTGAAGACCGTGTTGGAGCAGCTGGACCTGCTCGGCGAAGAGGTGGTCCCGGTGCTCCGCAAGGAGTTCGAGGCGTTGCGTCCCGCCCATGTCCCGCTGGCTCCGACCCACCAGAGCCTGCGCGCGGGCTCTGAGGTTCGGCGGCGGTGAACTACAACTGCATCCGCTGCCTGACCTACGCACTCGCCACTCAGCTCGTGGTCACCCTCGACGGACCTCTCAGTGACGCCGGGATGGCAGAGCTCTCCGCCCTCTGGAGCGAGATCGCCTCCTTCGCGCAGAACATCGAGGACGTGCCGCTCTCCGAGCTGCAGGACGCGCTCACCGACTACGAGGAGCAGATCCTCGCGATCATCGGGCAACAAGCCGGCACCACCACCGGGGGCGATCCCATAGACGCCGACACCGCGGGCACAGACGGCGCCGAGGGCACGGAAGGTACGGACAGCGACACCACGCAGTCCGAGGCTCCCAGCGCGGACGCCGGTGCGGAACCGGGCAGCTCCGAGAGCTCCGCCGGGTCGGAGAGTGGGTCGGAGAGCAGCGCGCCAAGCGGCGGCTCGTCACCTACGGCCGGCGGATCCTCACCGCCGCCGAGCGGCGGGTCGGACCCCGGCAGCTCGCCGTCCCCGTCCAGCTCGCCGCCGTCGTCCTCCCCCACGTCGCCCGCGTCGCCTGCTCCATCGAGCTCGCCCTGACCCTCGGCTGCTCGCCGCGACCCGCGCCCTCAGCCGCCGAGCGGGTTCAACAGACGCCTCTTGCGCTCGAAGGCGAACAACAACAGGTCGACCATCCGGAAGGTCGAGTCGTCCGGGCCCAGCTCGGGACGCCAGGTCCGGTCGCGCACGATGGAGTGCTCGCTGCCCTCCATCGCCCGGTGGAAGGTCTCGGCGAGGATGCGCGCGCCGACGCCACGAAGCCGTCCTCCGTTGGTCTCCGCCTCCCGAAGGACGTAGAACCACAGCGGCGTCCTGGCGACCAGCGCGTCCTTCTGGGCGGAGGTCAGCTCGGCCAGGTCTGCCCCGCCTGAACCGTTGAGGATCTGCCCCCGGGTGAGCGGCCGGACCCGGACGCCGTTGTCCCGGAGGCGCTGCACCATCTGCTGTCCGGAGGCGAGCCGCACCATGTTCGCCCGGGTGAGGTTGCGGAAGGCGAGATTGGCGCGCGGGTCGTCAAAGCCGACCTCCGGCCCGCCGAACGTCCCCGGTGGGAGGTCCTGCAACGGGTCGACGATGAGCGAGTCGATCCGCTTCGCGCGGTTGGAGTCGCTTCGCTCGACGGCAAGGTCCGCCCGGCCGGCCTCCTCGAACTCGTAGAGCCGCCTGAAGTCGCAGATCCAGTTGCTCGGCAGCCGCAGGTCGCCACCGAGATCTCCACCGGTCGCAGAGAACGTGAACAGGAGGCCGAGCGTCCCGAAGCCGTCGGGGAAGCGTCGGTTCCAGTCGTAGGCGCTGCGGATCATGCTGTGCCCGAAACGGAAGGCCGCGACCGAGAACTCCACCGGCATGGTCGGCACGTCGGTGGGCTCGACGTCGACCTCGAAGATCTTCCGCCCGTTGCTGAAGACGTCCTCGATCACCGCCTCGTCACAGATCCGCGGGAGGTAGTCGTGGCGGATCATCCATTGGTAGTGCTTGACCACCCGCTCCCGCGCCCGGGCGAAGCGTTGCGCAGCCGGAACGCGTGCCTGGAGCTTGTCGACGACCCGGTTGTGGAACCTCATGAAGGCGAGATGGGTCTGGGCGACCGCGAGGTTCTCGTCGTTCCGCAGATCGGGGATCACCGCGACCCGCCGGTCCGCGAGCCTGGGCGCCTTGGCGTCGCGCGGCAGGTCGAACCCGTCGAAGGCGGGGTCGCCGTCCACGGCGCGGGTCTTGCCCATCCGCAGATGGCGGTCGTCGGCGTAGAACCTCTCGGCGCGCTGGCTCTGGGGACCCGCGCCGTACAGGGAGTCCAGGTCCAAGCTGGGTGAGCGACCCTGGCGCAGCAGCGCGGGCGGGACAGCCTCGCCCAGCATCACCGAGGTCTTGTCGAAGGTCAGGTCGTGGTCGATGAACTGCCCGAGATAGGTGAAGCCGGCCGGGATGCCGGTGTTGCCTCCCCCGGAGGCGGTCATCGCCAGCGCGAGCTTGCCCAGCAGTCGTTGCGGGAGCGCCCTCCCCTTCGGGCCCATCCGGGAGAAGTGGAACGGCGGCGCGGCCGCCAGCAGAGCCGCCGCCGCAGACCCCTCGGCCAAGGATCCGCCGGATCCGACCGGCTGTGCGGGACTCGCGCGCCCACCGCGGCTCTCGCTGAGCAGCCCCTCGCCGACGATGTAGTAGCTCTCGGTGCCGTGCCGCACCCGGCTTCCCTCTCCCACGGCGTGCCTCCTCCTCGGACCCGTCTAGTTTTCCACGCATCGCGTGGAAAACTAGACCGGTCGGCCGGAAAACCACGACGGGTCGGCGGACGTCGACCAGAGGAGCAGAGCAGACATGTCACAAGAGAACGTCGCCGCCCAAGAGCATCTCGGAGAGCTGATCAACACCGGCAAGCTGGACCGCCTCGGGGAGGTCTTCGCCACCGACGTCGTCGACCACGACCCGGCACCGGACCAGGCGCCGGGTGTGGAAGGCATCATCGCGTTCTTCAAGACCCTCGCGGCCGCCTTTCCGGACGCCCAACTCACACCCGACGCGCTCGTGGACGACGAGGACCATGTCTGCCTCGCCTACCGGGTCACGGGGACTCACGAAGGCGACTCCTTGGTTATCCCCCCGACCGGACGCAAGATCGAGGCGCGCGGCCTGCAGATCGGCCGGTTCGAGGACGGAAAGATCGTGGAGCGGTGGGGCAGCTCCGACGAGCTCGGCATCCTCAAGGCGCTGGGCGCGGACGTCGCCCCCGTCGAAAGGTGACCCTATGACGGGTCGGCGGAGATCTGCTGGGCGAGGTACTGGGCGGCCCCGACCCTGGTGATCGCATCGAGCTGGCCCTCGAACCAGTCCGCGTGCTTCTCCTCGTCGCGCACCATCTGCTCGAAGAGGGCAGCGCTGCCGTGGTCACCGAGGTCATGGCACTGCTGGGCCGAGGCGTTGAACTCCGCGACGGCCGCCTTCTCGCTCTCCAGCGCGATGCGCAGCATTTCCTCCGGGTCCTCCCCGACCTGGATCGAGCCGAGCTTCTGCACGTTGGGGTGCCCCTCGAACATCAGGATGCGGCTGATCAGCTCGTCGGCGTCGCGCATCTCCTCCAGCGACAGGTCGTAGAAGACCTTGCCGAGCCGCCCGAACCCCCAGTTGTCGAGCATCCGGGCGTGGAGGAAGTAGGTGTTGGTGATGGTGAGCTCGAAGGTGAGGGCCGAGTTGAGCAGCTCGACCACCTTGGGGCTAACTGGCCGCACCGGCCACCTCCGTGATCGCCGCGTCGCTGACGCGCTGGTGCCGGCTCAGCAGGGCTCTGAGCGAAAAGGTGCACCCTCCACAACCAGCACCCGCGCCCGTCTCACGGCACAGGTCGCCGAGGCTGCGTGCGCCGTTGTCGACCGCCGCGGTGACCTCCCGGTCGCTGACGACCGAGCAGTGACAGACGATCATGAAGGTAAGGCTAGCCTAAGTCCCTCCTCAGCGGTACCGCTTCAGCGATACCGCCTCGAGACATCTGTCGCCTGGGACGGGCCTGGCGCCCACTCGGCGATCCACGGGCCGGTCCCCTCGGAGCCGTCGACCACGCCGGCCTCGAGCCAGGTGAGGTCTCCGGCGAGCACCCGCTTGGCCAACCGCTGGTCCGCGGTGTCGGTGTTGGTCCACAGCCGGCCGAACAGCTCGTCGACGCGGATCCGCGACTGCGCGCAGAACACCTGGGCGAGGGCATAGGCCTCCTTGCCCTGCCGCGGGTCTTCCGCGCGGATCATCTCGGCTCGAGAGCAGCACGCCGCCATCGCGAACAGCTCGGCGCCGATGTCGACGATGCGCGCGAGGAAGACCTGCCGGTATTCCAGCTTGGCCTGCCACCGGCTCATGCCGTAGAAGGTCTGCCGGGCGAGCTTGCGCGAGTGCCGCTCGACGTACCGCAGGTGCTTGGCGAGCGGGCCGAACTCGGAGTACGACGTCGGCACGCTGCCCTTGCCGCCCACCAGCTGCGGCAGCCACTTGGCGTAGAACCCGCTGGCCGAGACCGCGGCCTTGGCCTTGCTCGTCAGGTCGGCGTCCATCGACGCCAGGTCTCCGGCCGCGGCGAGATGCGCATCCACCGCCTCGCGGGCGATCAGCAGGTGCATGATCTCCGAGGAGCCCTCGAAGATGCGGTTGATCCTCAGGTCGCGGAGGATCTGCTCCGCGGGAACCGCGCGCTCGCCACGGGCGGCCAGCGACTCTGCGGTCTCGAAGCCGCGGCCTCCCCTGACCTGGACCAGCTCGTCGGCAATCAGGCAGGCCATCTCGCTGGACCACAGCTTGGCCAACGCCGCCTCGATCCGGATGTCCTTGGTGCCTGCGTCTGCGAGCTGCGTGGAGAGGTCGAGGACCGCCTCCATCGCAAACGTCGTCGCAGCCATGAACGAGAGCTTCTGCGCAACCGCCGCGTGCTCGCCGACCGGCTTGCCCCACTGCACGCGCACCCCCGACCACTCGCGGGCGATCTTCAAGCACCACTTGCCCGCGGCGGCACACAGCGCCGGGATCGACAGGCGCCCGGTGTTGAGGGTGGTGAGCGCGATCTTGAGGCCCTGGCCCTCCTTGCCCAGCCGGTTCTCGGCGGGGATCTTCACCTGGTGGAAGCGGGTGACGCCGTTCTCGATGCCCCGCAGGCCCATGAAGGAGTTCCGGTTCTCCACGGTGATGCCGGGGGCGTCCGCCTCGACCACGAACGCGCTGATCCCGCCGCGGCCCCCCTCGTGCTGGGGGACGTGCGCCATGACCACAAGAAGCTCGGCGATGACGCCGTTGGTGGTCCACAGCTTGACCCCGTCGAGGAGGTAGCCGCCGTCGTCGGTCGGGGTCGCGGTTGCGCCGAGTCGGGCCGGGTCCGAACCGACGTCCGGCTCGGTCAGCAAGAAGGCAGTCACGGCACCGGCCGCACAGCGGGGCAAAAAGGCCTGCTTCTGTGCAGGCGTGCCGAACATCTTCACCGGTTCCGGCACACCGATCGACTGATGCGCTGAGATCAGCGCACCGATGCTCGGGTGCACCGAGCCGAGCAGCATGAGGGCGCGGCCGTAGTAGTACATCGAGAGCCCGAGCCCGCCGTACTCCTTCGGGATCTTCATCCCGAAGACGCCGAGCTCCGCGAAGCCCTTGAGGTACTCGTCGGGGATGAGCGACTCGCGCTCGATCCGCTGACCGTCCAGCGTGCGGCAGTACTCCGCGAGCAGGGTGAGAAACTCCTCCCCCTCGCCTACGTCGGCCGCGTCCGCCCGTGGGTGCGGATGGATCAGTGACAGGTCGAACTTGCCCAAGTAGAGACCCTTGGCGAAGCTCGGCCGGGTCCACTCGGTCTCGCGCGCGGCCTCCGCGACCTCCCGTGCCTGCTTCTCCGTGACGTCGCGCTGGACCTGGTCGGTGCTCATCTGCTTCCTCTTCTCACTGGTTACCGCCCAGTGTTACCCATGAGTATCCCGCGCCCAAAATCCGGGCTGCCTACCCGCTGGCGGCCCGCATCGTGGCGACGTACACGACGCGACCGTGCGGCGCGGAACGCACGTCGATGACCAGCTCGACGAGCCTCTCCTGGCCGCCGGCACAGAGCACGGGTACGACGATCGCCCTCCCGAGCATCGGGCCACGGCCGGTCAGCACATGCAGGGTCAGCCCGGCCAGATGTGCCTGCCGGTAACGCGGAGGAATCACCACCACGAGACGCCGGCCCACGAGCTGGTCGGTGCTCTCGTAGCCCAGCAGCTCCGCGGCCGGGGTGCTCACCGCCAGGATCCGGCTGGTGTCGTCGGCCGCAACCACCGCCCGGGTCGACGAGGCCACCGAGCTCGCGTCCCAGTCCGGTGCCTCTCGGGTGGAGAGCGGAGCCTCGAGCTCCGGTGACCACGGCGTCGGGGAGGCTCCGGCGCTCTGCGCGGCCACCTCGTGGCACAGCCAGCGGCGGAGCGCGCGCAGCTCGGGCTGCGTCGGCGGCGTCAGGTACCTGCCCGCGTCCGCCATGGCCATCGCCGACTCCAGTGAGCGGTGGAGTGTGTCGAAGCTGGCCACCGAGGTGAGGGGAACCGGCATCTGCACCACCGGCTCGGACATGAGCGGGTCGACCGCGGCCGACATCAGCTGGTCGGGGTCATCGCTGACGTCGGGACGGGGGATGTGCCCGGCGAGCAGAGCCATCGCATCGCTGGCGTCGGCATGGTCCTGGATCGGGTCGAAGTCACCCTCGGAGTCGAGCTGGGCGAGCAGGTGCTCGCGGAGCAGCGCTTCGGCGTGCTGCTGCCATGCAGCGTGCAGCAGCAGCGGGACGTTGAGTAGCTCCACCTGTGTCGTGCGGAGTGCCGAGGCGTCGTGCCCGGCCCGCGCGGGCTCCTTCGGCACGTGGTCCCCGTTGACGCGCTCACCGTCCAGCTCGAACCAGACCGTCTTGCCGCCTGGTCGGGCGATGACCCCCCAGTCGTCGACCATTCCCTCCAGCATCATCAACCCGCGGCCGGTGCCCGCCGTTGGACCGTAGGTTCGTCGCGCCGGCAGGTGTGGGCTCCCGTCGCCCACCTCGACCCGGAGACCGTCCTCCTCGACCGAGAGGGCGACGTCGATCGGGGTCCCCGCGTGCACCAAGGCGTTGGTGACGACCTCGCTGACCAGCAGCTCCGCGGCTTCGGTGAGGTCGCCTCGCCCCGCTTGGGAGAGGCTGCGGCGCACCATCTCGCGCGCCTGCCCGACGCTCGACGGTTCCGGTGGCAGTCGCATCCGGTATGACCGCGGATGATCGCCCATTCTCACGCTCTCTGCTCGCGAGTCTCGAAGTCTATCCGCGCGGGGTCGCCAGGTCGGCCCTTCGCCGCACACATCACCGTTCCTGCGCCACTCATCGAGCGACCCTTAGGCTGGAGCGATTCGAGGCGGGAGTCTGATGCACGAGCTGTCGATCGCGGCGAGCGTGGTCGAGGCTGTCCTCGAACGCACCGGCGAGCAGCAGGTGAGCGCGGTGCGGCTCGTCGTCGGACGCCTCTCCGGCGTCGTACCCGATGCCCTGTCCTTCGCGTTCGAGATCGCGACCACCGGCACGCGGCTCGAGGGCGCGGCGCTCGAGATCGACGAGCCGAGTGGACGCGCTCACTGTCGCGACTGCCGCAGCGACTTCGCGGTGGACGATCTCATCCTGCTGTGCGACTGTGGCAGCGCCGACGTCGAGGTGGTCTCCGGACGGGAGCTGCAGGTGGCGTCGGTGGAGGTGGGATAGCCCGATGTGCGCGACCTGCGGGTGCGGCAGCGACGAGGTCGTCGTGACCTCGGTGGGTACGACGGGCGCGACCGCCCATGACCATCCGCACGAGCATCCCCACGGCGTGGGGCACGACCACGCGCACCCGCATGAGCATGTGCGCATCGAGGCGCGGACCCACACCATCGAGCTCGAGACGGAGATCCTGGCCAAGAACGACGAGCGCGCTGCGCACAACCGGAGCTGGCTGGCGAGCAAGGGAATCAGCGCGGTCAACCTGATGAGCTCGCCCGGCTCGGGCAAGACGTCGCTGCTGGAACGCAGCATCGCCGACTTCGGGCCGCTGCGCCCCATCTCGGTGATCGAGGGCGACCAGGAGACACTGTTCGACGCCGAGCGGATCCGGGCTGCCGGCGCGAAGGCGGTGCAGATCAACACCGGCGCGGGCTGCCACCTCGACGCGACCATGGTCCGCAGCGGGCTGGACCGGCTGGAGCCGGAGGAGGGCGGCCTGGTCTTCCTGGAGAACGTCGGCAACCTCGTCTGCCCGGCTCTCTTCGACCTCGGTGAGTCCAGGCGCGTGGTGGTCATCTCGGTGACCGAGGGTGACGACAAGCCGCTGAAGTACCCCCACATGTTCTCCGCGGCCGACCTCGTCGTGGTGAACAAGACCGACCTCCTGCCCTACGTCGACTTCGACATGGACCGCTGCGAGAAGGACGCCCGGCGCCTCAACCCGGGGCTGGAGTGGATACCGGTATCGGTGCGCACCGGCGAGAACCTCGAGGCCTGGTACTCCTGGCTGCGCGCCCTCTGAGGGACTTGTGCGAGACGTCTGAGACCACACCAGAAACATCCGTCGTCGCAGACAGGCGCTCACGGTGGCAAATCCGGAGGCATGTGACCCTTGACACACTCCTCGCGGCCTGCGACAAAGGTAAAACGCGTTGCGCAAGTGGGCCGAACGAGTCGGCTCCGGCAACAGGTGGGGGCAGGTCCTGCCCCGGATCGGCGGCTGCCAGATGCCCACGGCCGAGGCTGTCAAAGCGGAAGAAACCCTCATCCACGTCTTGTGGATCAACGCCGGCCTCAGCTGTGACGGTGACTCCGTCGCGCTCACGGCCGCGACTCAGCCCAGCATCGAGGAGATCGCCCTGGGGGCGCTTCCCGGACTCCCGCAGATCGCGGTGCACTGGCCGCTGATCGACTTCGAGTGCGGGCCCAACGGCGGGGCCGACGACTTCCTCGAATGGTTCTTCAAGGCCGAGCGCGGTGAGCTCGAGCCGTTCGTCCTGGTGGTCGAAGGCTCGATCCCCAACGAGCAGATCAAGGACGAGGGCTACTGGTGTGGTTTCGGCAACAACCCCGAGACCGGGCAGCCGATGACCACCAGCGAGTGGTTGGACCGGCTCACCCCGAAGGCGACCGCCGTCGTCGCGGTCGGCACCTGTGCGACGTACGGCGGCATCCACGCCATGGCCGGCAACCCGACCGGCGCGATGGGTGTCCCGGACTACCTCGGCTGGGACTGGAAGTCCAAGGCCGGCATCCCGATCGTCTGCGTGCCCGGATGCCCGATCCAGCCGGACAACCTCTCCGAGACGCTGACCTACCTGCTCTACATGGCTACCGATCAGGCGCCGATGATCCCGCTAGACGACGCACTTCGCCCCACCTGGCTGTTCGGCCAGACCGTGCACGAGGGCTGTGACCGGGCCGGCTACTACGAGCAGGCCGACTTCGCGACCGAGTACGGCTCGCCCAAGTGCATCGTCAAGCTCGGCTGCTGGGGTCCCACCGTCAAGTGCAACGTGCCCAAACGAGGGTGGATGAACGGCATCGGCGGTTGCCCGAACGTGGGAGGGATCTGCATCGGCTGCACGATGCCTGGCTTCCCGGACAAGTTCATGCCCTTCATGGACGAGCCACCGGGCGGGAAGCTGTCCACCAACGCCGTGGGCCTCTACGGCGGCGCGGTACGCCGGCTGCGCAACGTCACCGCGAAGACCTTGGACAAAGAGCCGAAGTGGCGGAAGCGCGGCAGGACGCTGGCCACCGGTGCCACCCGCACCTGGTAGCCCCCGCCAGCCCACCTTCCGTCCTCACAGAAAGGCGACGCGATGACGTCGACAATTCCCCGCCCCAGCACCAAGAAGACCTCCGCCAGCAACAAAGACCTCGTGGAGATGGCCTGGGACCCCATCACCCGGATCGTCGGGAGCCTGGGCATCTACACGAAGATCGACTTTGGCAACCGGACCGTCGCGGAGTGTCACAGCACCTCCTCGATCTTCCGTGGCTACTCGATCTTCATGAAGGGCAAGGACCCGCGAGACGCGCACTTCATCACCAGCCGGATCTGTGGCATCTGCGGCGACAACCACGCGACGTGTTCCTGCTACGCGCAGAACATGGCCTACGGCGTCAAGCCGCCGCACCTCGCTGAGTGGATCGTCAACCTTGGTGAGGCCGCGGAGTACATGTTCGACCACAACATCTTCCAGGAGAACCTGGTCGGCGTGGACTACTGCGAGAAGATGGTCGGCGAGACGAACCCGGGCGTGCTCGAGCAGGCCAACCGCACCGAAGCTCCGCAGGCCGAGGCGCACGGCTACAAGACCATCGGCGACATCATGCGATCGCTCAACCCGTTCACCGGGGAGTTCTACCGCGAGGCGTTGCAGGTCAGCCGTTGGACCCGCGAGATGTTCTGCCTGATGGAAGGACGTCACGTCCATCCGTCCACGCTCTACCCCGGCGGCGTCGGCACGGTTGCCACCATCCAGCTGATGACCGACTACATGACCCGGCTGATGCGCTACGTGGAGTTCATGAAGAAGGTCGTGCCGATGCACGACGACCTGTTCGACTTCTTCTACGAGGCGCTGCCCGGCTACGAGGAGGTCGGCCTGCGCCGCACCCTGCTGGGCTGCTGGGGCTCCTTCCAGGACCCGGAGCACTGCAACTTCGAGTACAAGGACATGACCAACTGGGGCCGCAAGATGTACGTCACTCCCGGCGTCGTGGTCGACGGGAAGCTGGTCACCACCGACCTGGTCGACATCAACCTCGGGATCCGGATCCTGCTCGGCTCGTCGTACTACGACGACTGGGAGGACCAGGAGATGTTCGTGACCCACGACCCGCTCGGGAACCCGGTCGACCGTCGCCACCCCTGGAACCAGCACACCAACCCGAAGCCGCAGAAGCGCGACCTCGACGGCAAGTACTCCTGGGTGATGGCACCGCGGTGGTACGATGGCAAGGACTACCTGGCTCTCGACACCGGCGGCGGCCCCCTCGCGCGACTGTGGTCGACCGCTCTTGCGGGGCTCGTCGACATCGGCTACGTCCAGTCCACCGGCAACAGCGTCAAGATCAACCTCCCCAAGACCGCCCTCAAGGGTCCGGTCGAGATGGAGTGGAAGATCCCCAAGTGGAGCAACACGCTCGAGCGGAACCGTGCCCGCACCTACTTCCAGGCGTACGCCGCAGCCTGCGCGTTGCACTTCGCGGAGAAGGCGCTCGTCGAGATCCGGGCCGGCAACACCAAGACCTGGGAGAAGTTCGAGGTTCCCGACGAGGGCATCGGCTGTGGCTTCACCGAGGCCGTGCGTGGTGTGCTGAGCCACCACATGGTGATCCGCGACGGGAAGATCGCGAACTACCACCCCTACCCGCCAACCCCGTGGAACGCGAGCCCACGCGACTCCTACGGCACGCCTGGCCCCTACGAGGACGCGGTGCAGGGGCAGCCGATCTTCGAGGAGAACGACCGCGAGAAGTTCAAGGGGATCGACATCATGCGCACGGTGCGCAGCTTCGACCCGTGCCTGCCGTGCGGGGTGCACATGTACCTCGGCGCGGGCAAGAAGCTCGAGCTGCTGCACACGCCGACCCAGTCAGCCGGAGCCTGATCGGCTGTCATGACGGACACTGAGGACCCCGACCGGCTGCGCGCCACCGGGGAGCGGATCGACTCGCTCCTCGACGCGGCCAGCTCCGGCGGGGTGGTGGCCCGCGAACGCGCGGAGGAGCTGGTCCGCCTCGTCGCGGACCTGTACGGCGCCGGTCTGGAACGCGTCCTCGACCTCGCCCACGAGGCGGGCCACCTGGACGACGACCTGCTCGCGGCGCTGGCGCAGGACGACCTGGTCGCGAGCCTGCTGCTCGTCCACGGACTGCACCCCTACGACGTCGCCACCCGGGTGGAGAACGCGCTCGAGAGCGTTCGTCCCTACCTGGGCTCCCACGGAGGCGACGTGGAGCTGCTCGAGGTCACCGACAGCGGGACCGCCCGGCTGCGGCTCCTCGGCAGCTGCGACGGGTGTCCGTCGTCCTCGGTCACCCTGAAGCTGGCCGTCGAGGGCGCGATCGAGGCAGCCGCCCCCGAGATCGAGAGCATCGAGGTGGCCGACGCTCCTGCGTCCGGGTCGGGGAACGGATCGTCGGTGATCTCCGTCGAGTCGCTCCGCTCGCGGGTCGTCGAGCTCGAGAGCTCGGGCTCGACGTGGGAGCCGGTGTCCGGCCTGGCCGAGCTGGCCGACGGCGCGACGACAGAGATCGAGGTGGGGTCCAGCCGGCTGCTGGCGTGCCGCATCGGCTCCGACCTCTTCGCCTTCGTCGACCGGTGTGCTCGCTGCTCGGAGTCGATGGCCGGCGCCGTACTGGCGCGGCGTCTCGGTGCCGCGGTCGGCGAGGCGGTGCTCCGCTGCCCGACCTGTCGGGCGCACTACGACGTACGCCGGGCGGGGGCGTGCCTCGACGACGAGGAGCTGCATCTGACCCCGCTGCCTCTGCTCACCGACGCCGGTCGCACCTCGGTCGCCATCCCCGCGACGGCGGGTGCGTGAGATCACCATGAGCTCCCCTCTCGGGTCGCTGCGACGGATCACCGCCACCCGACCGGAGCCGCGCGCCGGGGAGCGTTGTGACATGTGCGCGGAGCCGATCGCCGACGAGCACCAGCACGTGGTGAACCTCGAGAGCCGCGTCCTGATGTGCACCTGCCGTGGCTGCTACCTGCTGTTCACCGACGAGAAGGCGGCGCTTCGCTACCGCGCCGTGCCCGACCGCTACCTGTCCTTTCCCGAGGTCGAGCTCGACCAACGGGACTGGGACGACCTGCAGATACCCGTCGGCCTGGCCTTCTTCTTCAGGAACTCCGTGCAGGAGCGGACGGTGGCCTTCTACCCCGGCCCGGCCGGTGCCACCGAGTCCGAGCTCGCCCTGGACGCCTGGGACCGCGTCACGGCAGCCAACCCGTCGCTGAACACCGTCCAACCCGACGTGGAGGCGCTGCTGGTGCAGGGGCCGAGCCGGGACGAGCGGGCAGTCAAGCTCCACGTGGTCCCCATCGACGCGTGCTACGAGCTGGTCGGACAGCTGCGCATGCTGTGGCGCGGCTTCGACGGGGGCCAGGAGGCCCACGCCGCGATGGACGAGTTCTTCGAGATGGTGGCCAAGCGCAGCAAGCCCGCCCCTCCCGTGCCCGAGAACGCTGCCTCCCGGACGACGAGATGAGCAGCTACTCGTTCTCCGTGGTCGACATCTTCGCCGAGGCGTACGCCGCCGCTCCTCAGCTGACCGCCAGGCTCCGGATCGAGGAGACCAGTGGCCAGACGATCCACGCGATCGCACTGCGGGCGCAGGTGCGGATCGAGCCCCAGCGACGCGGCTACGACGAGTCCGACGAGACCGGCCTGCGCGCTCTCTTCGGCGACCGGGATCGCTGGGTGGACACCCTGAAGCCGTTCTTGTGGATGCAGACCAACGCGATGGTGCAGGGGTTCACGGGCATCACCGAGGTGGACCTTCCGCTGCCGTGCACCTACGACTTCGACGTCACCGGCTCCCGCTACCTCCACGCCGTGGGCGCCGGGTCCGTCCCGCTCACCCTTCTGTTCTCCGGCACCGTCTTCACCAAGGGGCCGAGCGGGTTCGGTGTGCAGCCGGTGCCCTGGGACTGCGATGCGCCGTACCAGCTGCCGGTGGGGGTCTGGAAGCAGATGATGGACTTCTACTTCCCCGGGACCGGCTGGATCCGCCTCGACCGCGACGTGGTGAGCACCCTGGCCGACTACAAGTCGCGCCACGGTCTGACCACCTGGGACGAGACGCTGCAGACACTGCTGGCCGCCGAGGCGGAGACGCCGTGAGCCTCGACCAGGTCCGCGCTATCGCCGACGCCGTGCTCTACGAGGGTTACCTCCTCTACCCCTATCGCGCCAGCTCCCGGAAGAACCAGTCTCGCTGGCAGTTCGGTGTGCTCGGTCCGCCGCACGCTTCGGCCGCGAGCTTCGGCGAGCCGCCGACGATGTCGATGCAGTGCCTGCTCACCCAGCACCCCGACGAGCAACCCGACGAGCAGAGCGTCACGGTGCACCTGAGGTTCCTGCAGCTGCAGCGCAGATCTGTGGAGAGGTACGACGGGCGGGGCTACGTCCCGACCGACGAGCTGAGCGTCGGGGGGCGCTCGATGCTGAGCTGGGACGAGGCGGTCGAGCGCGAGATGACTCTCGCGGCGTACTCCCTCGTCGACGGCTCGGTGCAAGAGGTGGTCCTCGATGTCCAGGGAGGGGTGGACATCGAGGACATCACCACCGCCGACGGCCCGGCGGGGCGGATCGTGCGCCGCCGGGAGCCCTTGGTCGCGCGCGTGCGGACGAGCTCGGCCCCCGACGACGGGCACATCCGGCTCTCGGTCGAGGTGAGCAACGCCCACCCCGACCCTGCGGAGGGCAAGGACGATGCGATTCGCGCCTCGCTGATCGGCGCGCACCTGGTGCTCGAAGCCCGCGGGGCGGGTTTCGTGTCCCTGCTGGAACCCCCGCCGGCGGCTGCCGAGGCGGCCGCCCGCTGTCACCAGGCGCGATGCTGGCCGGTGCTGGCGGGCGCACCCGGCAGCAGCGACGTCCTGCTTGGCTCGCCGATCATCCTCTACGACTACCCGGAGGTCGCGCCGGAGAGCGCCGGCGCTCTGTTCGACTCCACCGAGATCGACGAGATCCTCACCCTGCGGGTGATGACGATGACCGAGGAGGAGAAGGCCGAGGCGCGTGCCACCGACCCGCGGGCCCGCGAGATCATCGATCGTTGCGACCAGATGACCCCCGAGACGCTCCAGCAGCTGCACGGTGTCCTGCGTGACCCCGCGCCCAGCTCAGGCGACGTGCGCAACGCCGAGCCTCCCGACTTCGACACCGGCGACGTCCCCTGGTGGGACCCCTCGGTGGACGAGGCGGTGCAGCCCGAGGTCGACTCCGTGATGATCGAAGGGGTCCGGGTGTCGCGCGACAGCCTGGTGAAGCTCCATCCGTCGCGTCGGGCGGATGCCCACGACATGTTCTTCGCCGACCAGGTCGCCCGGGTGACCGCCGTACTCTCCGACGTCGACGGTGGCACCCACATCGCCGTGGTCCTCGTCGACGACCCAGCCGCGGACCTGCACGACTGGTTCGGCCGCTTCTTCTACTTCGCCCCGGACGAGATCGAACCACTGGACCGAACCGTCGCACAACGAGAGGAGAGCAGGCCGTGAGAGCACTCGGATTGGTAACAGCGGTCGTCGGCGGCGTCGTGGGCGCCGTCGTCGCCGTCGTCGGGATCCGTTCGATACCCGACATGAAGAGATACCTGAAGATGCGTCAGATGTGAGAAGCAACGCCAGCAGCAACGCCAGCAGCAAGGAGGTAGGCCCATGAGTGAGCAGTCAGGCGAAACGCCACAGGAGGAGCCACAGGCCGAACGCGGGCCCGAGGGTTCGAGGGACGAGGGATCCGACGAGCCGGCCGGTGGGCCGGTCGACCGTCCAGAGGGCAGCAGCGACGAGGAGAGCGACACCTCGGTGTCAGCGCAGGGGTCGCAGCCCGGCGCCCCCGACATGCCCAGCGGCGGCGGCTAGAGCCTCTGCCTGCCAGAACGAACAACAGCACGACCCGAGAGGAGATGCGCATGACGAGCAGCCCGAACCCCGACAGCCCGGACACCGAGGGCAAGACGCTCCCGCCGTACGACGGTCGCCAGGAGGCCGCCGACGTCGACAGCCAGGACAAGTCCACGAAGGACGACGCGAAGACCGGTGGTGCCACCGGCCCGGTCGAGGACGACGAGTCCAAGTCCCCGGACCCGGCGCAGACCGAGGGCGGGGGAACCGCGTCCCCGGCTGACGAGCAGCCGGCGAGCGAGGTGACCACGACCGACACCGACCCGGATGTCACCGGACCCTCCCACGAGAAGGGCACCGGCCGGGCCGAGGACAAGTCCTGAGTCCACGGACTCTCGTTGCCGGCATCGGCAACCTGTTCTTCGGTGACGACGGCTTCGGACCCGAAGTCGCCCGTCGCCTGGCCTCGGCCGCGCTGCCGGAGGGCGTGCGGGTGGTCGACTACGGCATCCGCGGGATGCACCTGGCCTACGACCTCCTCGACGGGTACGACGCCCTCGTCCTGGTCGACGTGCTGCCGGGGGACGGTCCCGAGGGAGAGATCGTCGTGCTGGAGGTCGGCGAGGAGGACATCGGGTCCGGCGCGTTCGACCCCCACGGGATGGACCCCGTTGCCGTCCTCGCGAGTCTCGACGACCTCGGCGGCACGTTGCCGCCCACCTACGTCGTCGGCTGCCGGCCCGGCTCGATGGACGAGGGGATCGGTCTGTCCGCCGTCGTGGAGGCGGCCGTCCCGGACGCCGTCGCCACGGTGACCCGGCTTGTGGCAGGTTTTCGCGACCGTGCAACGCCAGAGCGGGGGGGCAGGTGCCGTCGGAGGTTCGAGGTCGCAGGCGTGGTCCAGGGCGTGGGGTTCCGTCCGTTCGTCTACGTCACCGCCACCGAGCTCGCGCTGACCGGGTCGGTGGTCAACGACGTCGCGGGAGTGGTCATCGAGGTCGAGGGTGACCGCTCCGCCGTCGAGGAGTTCGGCCGGCGGCTCGGCACCAACGCACCACCGCTGGCCGTCGTGGAGGCGGTCGAGGAGACCGAGCTTGACCCGCGCGGCGGGACCGGCTTCACGATCGGCGAGTCCACCGGGTCCGGCTCGCCCGGCTCCCCCACTGAGACCCGCACCCTCGCCTCGCCCGACGTGTCGGTGTGCGTGGACTGCATTCGCGAGATGGGCGACCCGGCCGACCGACGCTACCGGCACGCGTTCATCAGCTGCACGAACTGCGGTCCCCGGTTCACCATCATCACCGCGCTCCCCTACGACCGGGCGAGCACGACGATGGCGGGGTTCGCCATGTGCGCGTCCTGCCGCAGCGAGTACGACGACCCGGCGGACCGTCGTTTCCACGCACAGCCGATCGCCTGCCCGCAGTGCGGCCCGCGGTTGCGACTGCTCAACAGCCCGGGTGCCGACCCCGAGCTCGCTCCGGTGGGCGACGACGCTGTGGTCGAGGCGCGTGCGCTGCTCGCTGCGGGGGCGGTGGTCGCGGTCAAGGGGCTGGGCGGCTACCACCTGGCCTGCGACGCCGGCAACGAGGAAGCGGTCGCAGAGCTGAGACGGCGCAAGCGCCGAGGTGACAAACCGTTCGCAGTGATGGTGGCCGACGTGGACACGGCTGCCGACGTCGTTGACTTCGGGCCAGACGAGCAGGCGGTCATGACCGGCGTCCGCCGCCCCGTCGTACTCCTGCCGCGTCGGTCGGACCCGCAACGGCAGGTCGCTGCGTCGGTCGCGCCGGGCAACCCCGAGCTCGGCGTGCTGCTGCCCTACACCCCGCTGCACGTGCTGTTGTTCGGCGTCGACGACAGCCCCGGTCCACAAGTCCTGGTGATGACCTCGGGGAACCTGTCCGGGGAGCCCATCGTCACCGGCGACGACGACGCGCTGCTGCGGCTCGGCTCACTGGCAGATGCGTGGCTGTGCCACGACAGGGCGATCCGGGTGCCGTGCGACGACTCGGTCGCGCGTTTCGTGACCGGGGCCGAGCTGCCGATCCGCCGCTCCCGCGGCTACGCCCCGCTGCCGATCGCGCTCCCCTTCGAGGTCGACCCGGTCCTCGCCGTCGGTGCGGACCTGAAGAACACCTGCGCGGTGGCTGGCGGTCGCTACGCGTGGATGAGCCAGCACATCGGCGACATGGACGACCTGGCGACCCTGGAGACACTCGGCGCTGCGGCGGCCCATCTGGAGGAGCTCACCGGCGTCACCCCCGCGTCACTGGTCGCCGATGCACACCCCGGCTACCGGTCCAGCCGGTGGGCCGCCGACCACGCACGAGCTCGGCCGCTCCGCACGGTCCAGCACCACCACGCGCACATCGCCTCGGTGATGGGTGAGCACGGTCTCGGGCACGACGAGCCGGTGATCGGGTTCGCCTTCGACGGCACCGGCTTCGGGACCGACTCTGCGGTGTGGGGCGGGGAGGTCCTGGTCGCCGACTACAAGGGCTTCCGACGGGCAGCCCACCTCTCCTACGTGCCCCTTGCCGGTGGCGACACCAGCGTGCGCCGCCCTTACCGGATGGCGCTCTCGCACCTCCGGAGCGCAGGCGTCGCGTGGAAGGAGGACATCCCGTCCGTGGCCGCCTGCCCGGTGCAGGAGCGCCAGGTGCTCGGACACCAGCTCGAGACCGGGTTCGGGTGCGTGCCGACCTCGAGCATGGGCCGGCTCTTCGACGCGGTCTCCTCCCTTGCCGGGGTGCGGCACGTCGCCGACTACGAGGCGGAGGCGGCGATCGAGTTCGAGGGCCTGGCCCGCGGGGCCGATCTCACGACGGCGGGCCCGCACGGTGGCTACCGCTTCGAGGTCACCGGAGGTGGCTCGA
>Ga0136622_10000136_pt1 | contig 27196 bp, 27 predicted proteins | sample AntDrymUQ4482106_2_FD_104803 | JGI IMG/M metagenome (GOLD analysis project Ga0136622, IMG submission 104803) | Polar desert sand microbial communities from Dry Valleys, Antarctica - metaG UQ448 (21.06) | ecosystem: Environmental > Terrestrial > Soil > Desert | place: Antarctica: Dry Valley...
AAGGAAGACGCGAGCATAGCAGCGATTCCGGCGTGGCTCAGTGCGCGTTTCCAAGGCTTGGTGGAGAAGAAGGGGCCGCTTTTGCAGGGGTTTTTCGTCTTGTGCGCGACTGGAGTTTCGTCTTCCACACAACTTTCCACAGCTGTGGACAATGACCGATGCGTTCTCGCAAAAGACAACGACCAGATCGTCTGAGCAGGAGTTTCGGAGGCGCGTTTGAGCCTCCAGACTGTGCAAAACCTCGACCAAATTCGTCATCTATACTGCGCGCTCCGCCCGCTCCCTCTCACTCCGGACACTCAGAACTGTGAAACGCACCTACCAACCGAACGTACGCCGCCGCAAGCGACGGCACGGGTTTCGAGCGCGGATGTCGTCTCGCGGGGGCCGTGCGATTCTGAAGCGCCGCCGCGCGAGAGGACGCAAGCGGCTGTCCGCCTGAGGGCGCACTCGAGGCTTTGATGAGACCCACGGACATAGTGGCCGCGAAGCCGCCGCCTTCCGCGCGCCAGGTTGTCGGTGCGATGAGAATCCGCGCAAGCGGACTCCGGTCTCGCACAAGGATCGAATCTGCGCTAGCGGATTCCGGCTCTGCGCACTACTAACAGTGCAGCGTCGCCACAGGCTTTCCCGCTCACGCGACTTCGACGCCGTCTACCGGCGCGGCACCTCCGCCTCGACCCGGTATCTCGTGCTGCACTGGTTCCCGCGTGAGCAAGACGAGGGAGGCGATCCGCGGCTCGGCCTTGCCGTCCCGCGCTCAGTGGGCTCGGCGGTAGTGCGAAACCGGGTGAAGCGGGTTTTGCGGGAGACCTGGAGGGAGCTTCTGTCAGAGGTGCCGCCTGGGAACGACTACGTGCTGGTCGCCCGGCCCGGTCTGGCCGAGCCCGCGCAGGCACGCGGGCCGGAGTGGCTCGTCGCCGAGGTCTCAGGCGTGCTCGACAGGGTGCGCTCGTGAGGTACCTCGGAATTGCTTTCGTCTTTGTCTGGCGGTGGACATTTGGCCTCCTCACCCCGCCGGGAACATGCAAGTACCACCCGAGCTGCTCGCAGTACGCGATTGACGCCTTCCGCGAGCTAGGCCTCGTCCGCGGTGGCGCGCTTGCGACGTGGCGGCTCCTCCGCTGTAACCCCTGGAGCCACGGCGGCGTCGATTACGCCCGCGATCAGACCGTGTTCCCGTTCATTCGCCCAAGATGGAAGGGCAGGACGTGATCGTCGGCGCCTGGTCGCCGACCGCCCCCATCGAGAACGTCCTCGAGGACGTTCTCATCTGGCTGCACGAGACCGGCGGCCTGACCTGGGCGTGGTCGATCGTCGCCGTGACCGTGATCGTGCGGATGCTGCTCGTGCCGGTTGCGATCCGGCAGATCCATTCGATGCAGAGCCTGCAGATCCACGCGCCGGAGATGAAGGCGATCCAGCAGCGCTACAAGGGCGATCGCCAGAAACAGTCGGAAGAGCTGATGAAGTTCTACAAGGAGAACAAGATCAACCCGTACGCCTCCTGTCTCCCGATCGTCTTCCAGATCCCGATCTTCATCGCGCTCTTCTTCGTTCTCAGGGATTTCGAGGACGAGGTCTTCCCGAGGTTCGAAGAGTCGACGCTCGAGTGGCTCAACCTCATCGACATCACCGAGCCGACGAAGGACGGATTCGGGCCGGTACTGCTCGTGATCTACGTCCTGAGTCAGCTCACGTCGACGTGGCTCATGTCGACGTCGATGCAGAGCGCAGCGCAGCGCTGGATGATCATGGTGCTTCCGATCGTCTTCATCCCCTTCATTCTCGGCTTCCCCTCCGGGCTGATGATCTACTGGCTGACCACGAACCTGTGGACGACGGGGCAGGGCCTCATCACGCGCCGCCAGATGCCACGGCCCGTGGCGCCCCCCAAGCGGTCGAGCCGGACGCCGCCGAAGGAGGCGGCCTCGGTCGAACCCGAGGCCGCCGTCGACGGCGCGCCTGCGGCGAGTGCCGTGCACACCGGCCCTCCACGACGGGTCAAGAAGAAAAAGGGTGGAGGACGCAAGCGATGACCAGCGAGGGCGACGTGCGCGTGGAGGCCACCGGCGAGACGGTGGGCGAAGCCAAGTGGTCGGCGCTCCGCGAGCTCGAGCAGCTCGTGCCTGGCCTCGACCGCGAGCAGGCCGTATTCGAAGTGCTCTCGGAGGGCGAGCGAGGCCTCCTCGGGGTCGGGTTCGCGCCTGCTCGTGTGGTGGCGAGCGTGCCCGGCGGAGCCACAGCAGCGTCGGCATTGGGCGAAGTCGCGACCGACGCCCGCGACTTCGTCGAGCGCATCGCCGCCGCGATCGGCGCGAGTGTCACCGTGTCGGCAGGCGAGCGCGAAGGGATCGTCACCGTTACCTGCACCGGGGAAGATCTCGGTCTGTTCATCGGCAAGCATGGACAGACGATCGATGCCATCCAGTATCTGGCGAATGCCGTTGCGCGCGCCGAAAGGGGTGAGTACGAGATCGTGGTGGACGCCGCGGGTTACCGAGCGCGTCGCAACGCGTCCCTCGAGGCGGTCGCGAGCCGCTCCGCGCGGCTGGCCGCCGCGACCCGCAATGCAGTGGAGCTCGATCCCATGACGCCGGTGGAGCGGAAGATCGTCCACGAGGCGCTGAAGGACGATCCCGAGGTCGAAACGCAGAGCGAAGGCTCCGAGCCGAACCGTTTCGTCGTCGTGCTGCCGCGCCACGGCGCCGATTGACATGACAGAGGATTTCCTCGAGCGCTGGCTCGAGGGCGTCCTGGCCACACCCGGTCTGACGGGACTCGTGGACAGCGCCGAAGCCCGGCGTGTTCTCCACGAGGACGCTCTCCGCGCGCGTCCGCTGATCGAGCGCACATCTGGAGCGATCGTCGATGTCGGCTCGGGGGGAGGCTCTCCGGGGATTCCGCTTGCGGTCGCGTTTCCTGACCGCTCGTTCACCCTGCTCGAGGCGGAACGGCGCAAGTGCGACTTCCTGCGTGGAATCGTGGCAGAGCTCCCGAATGTCGCCGTCGTCTGGGGGCGAGCCGAAGAGCAGACGACCGACGTTTTCGGTATCGCGCTCGCGAAGGCGCTCGCGAAGCCGCCCGTCGCCGCGGAGCTGTGTCTCCCGTTGGTTCGGACAGGGGGAGTCGCGATCCTGTGGGTGGGAGAAACTGCCGAGGTCGAGCCTGTCTCACGAGTCGCGAAGTGTCTCGCCGGCGAGCTCGAGGCGGGGCCGGAGGGACTCCTGACGCTTAGGAAGCTCAGCCCTACGCCCACCGGCTTCCCGCGGCGAGCCGGGGTGGCCAAGAAACGTCCGCTCGCATAGCGAGCGCCAAGCAACAGACTGTTACTTGCCGCCGCCGGCGTCGATCCAGAACGCCCGATACGCGAGCTGGGGGTGCGGGTGGGGACGCTCGCTTCGACCTGAGATAGCGAACCCCAGGGCGGCGATCTCGTTCTCGAGCCACCGTGTCTCGCGTTCCTCGTTGAAAACGCCGATGACAAGTCGCCCGGCGTAGGAGAGCAAGTGCTCGACGAGGGCTGGTCTACGCGGAACGGGAACGTAGTCGACGTGCGTGCGGACGACGTCGAAGCTATGAGGCGGCCCCCACGCGATTGCGTTTCCCACCCAGATCCGGTCGGCCCACCGGGGTAGGCGGATTCGTGCGACGGCTGCAAGCTCAGGCGAGATCTCGAGCCCGTACGGCCTGATATCTCCCCAGCGGGCCATGCTCTCCATGAGGAGGCCGTTGGCACAGCCGATATCGAGGAATGTCTGACCGGGCGCGACTGCGTCGGCGAGCAGCGATCGTGCGTACTCCCAGCCCGCGGCGTCGCGACTGCTGCCCGAGCCACCCTCGACGGTGTCAGCGGCCAGATAGGCGGGGGCGATCATCGCTGCGACAGCCTCGTGCCAGCCGGCGTCGTCGAGCTCCTTCCGCTCGTAGGCAGCGTCGATGGCAGCGACCTCTCTCCAGCTGCGCTCCTTCGCCGCCTCGAGCCCTTCGTCCATGCGGCCACGCTACCGGGAGCGTCCGCCCCCATCGCTACTTTGAGGCGGGTGCCCGCCCGGGTCTACGCCATCGCGAACCAGAAGGGCGGCGTCGGCAAGACGACGACCGCTGTCAACGTCGGCGCCTGCCTTGCCGAGGCGGGAGAGCGCGTGCTGCTCATCGACCTCGACCCGCAGGCGAACGCGACCTCCGGGCTCGGAATGCGCGCGAACGGCGCCTCGACTCACGATCTGCTCGACGGCACGCCGCTCTCCGCGCTCGCAAAGCCGACGCCGTTTCCGAACCTCGACGTGGTCATGGCCAAGAACGATCTCGCGACCGCGGCGGTGGAGCTCTCGACGCGCGAAGGCGGCGAGCGGTACCTCGCCGATGCACTCGGAGGCTCGCTCGACGCGTATTCGTTCGTCTTCCTCGACTGCCCGCCCTCGTTCGGCACTCTCACGGTCAACGCCCTGGCCGCCGCGAGCCGTGTGCTTGTCCCCGTGCAGGCGGAGTACTACGCGCTCGAGGGGCTTTCCCAGCTTCTCGGGACGGTCAATCTCGTAAAGGCTCGCTTGAACCGCGAGCTTGCGGTGGCGGGCATCCTGCTGACGATGGCGGACGGGAGGACGCGCCTCGCCGCCCAGGTCGAAGCCGAGCTCCGCAAGCACTTCGGCTACCTGGTCTTCACTCAGACAGTGCCCCGCTCGGTTCGCCTTGCCGAGGCCCCGAGCCACGGGCTTCCTGCAATCGCCTACGACCGCCGCTCGGCCGGCGCCGAGGCCTACTGGAAGGTGGCGATGGAGCTTGTCGAGCGTTCCTAAGGAGCGGAGAGGCCTCGGGCGCGGTCTCGAGGTGCTGCTGGGCGAGGGCGGGCAGCCGGAGCTGCTCCACCTTCCCGTCGAGACGGTTCACCCGAACCCGCGCCAGCCCCGTCGCCGCTTCGAGCCGGAGGCGGCGACCGGGCTCGCCGCGTCGATTCGCCTCCAGGGCGTGCTGCAACCGATCGTAGTACGCCGTCGCTCCGAGGGCGGCTTCGAGCTGATAGCCGGCGAGAGACGCTGGCGCGCTGCGAGAGCTGCGGGCATGCCGACGCTACCCGCGTTGGTCCGTGACGTCGAGGACGGCGAGTCGCTCCTCCTCGGGCTCGTCGAGAACGTCGCGCGGGAACAGTTGTCGCCAGTCGAGGAGGCCCGCGCCTACGCCTCCCTGGTCGACGAGTTCGAGCTCTCGTTGGGAGAGGTCTCCGAACGCGTCGGCCGCTCGAAGTCCGCGGTCTCGAACCGGCTGCGCCTGCTCGAGCTTCCGGAGGAAGTGCTCTGGATGCTCGCCCGCGGTGACCTGACGGAGGGTCATGCACGCGCTGTCCTCTCGCTTCCCGACGATGACGCCCGCCGCCGCCTCGCGCGGAGGATCGCGAAGGAGGGGCTGACCGTGCGTAGCGCCGAGCGAGCCGCCCGGGAAGGTGGAGCCCGCCGCCGGCCTCGGCGGAACCTCGCGGTCGATCCCGAATTCGCAGACCGCGCGCGGGCAGCCGCCGAGCGCCTCACCGGCCTCTCGGCGAGCGTATCGAGCGGCTCGCTTCAGATCAGGTTCCGAGACGACACGGGCTTGGCGGAGCTCGTCGAGACCCTCGAGGCAGCCGCGCCGTAGAGATTTAGGGCGAGCTCGGCCAAGACGGTTGATGCCACGATCTCGCGCGTCCGGATGCGCGATCTGGCGCGTCGGGGCCGAGCGGCCAGCTCGCGCCCCGGAGCAGGCGATCTCGTGGCATCAACCACCTAGCCAGAAACGCTCGAGGGCTTCTCGGTCGCAGCACGCTGGGACTGAAGCCACGAGACGGCTTCGCGGGCGCCCTGTGACTCGTAGTGAAGTTGGCGGAGGTTGTGTCTGAGCGCCTCGATCTCCCTTGGGTTGGCTGGATCGATCCGCTCGAGCGCCTCAGCCGTGATCTCGCCGTCGCGCTTGCGAAGCACGACAACGCCCTGCCCGTTCCACTGCGGCCCGAGCATGACCCCGTACTCCTCGATCGAGTCGATGTCGAACGCCCGTCCCCAGTGCTCGCGGAGCCACCACTCCGAGTGGAAGACCGTCGGCCCGCCTTCGTCCCAGGAGCGCCCGTAATTGAGCACGTTCATTCCGACGCGGTCCGCCTCGCTCCATGTCGCTGATCTCCCAACTCGTTCTTCTCGCGGAACCTTGCCCCACTCTTCCGACCTGTCGGGGCCGTGGATCGTCGCGAAGAGGACTCCACCTTCTCGAAGAATGCGATGGAGTTCCAGCAGCCAGGTGGCCCACTGGTCAGCGATGTGAGTAAAGACCGAGATCGCCCAGATGAGGTCGAAGGAGTCGCTTGCGAGGGGCAGCGGAGGCGTCTCCTCATTTCGAAACACGTGGAGAGGCGGGCTCATGTTCTCCGCGAGCCAAGCGATGCTCGGGCCGTCTATGTCGCAGCCGTGAAACTCGCCGACGGCCGCCTCAGCGGCGAAGTGCCGGAGCGTGCGTCCGGCGCCGCAGCCGAAGTCGAGAACGCGCTTCTCGTCGAACGACCACCTCTCCGGAAGGCGCTCGAGGATCTCGACCCGGGTAGCCCGCCCGACCTTGTCGAACGCGTCGCCTCTGCCGACGCGATCAGCGAGCTCGAGCGGCGGAAGTGGAGGGACGTCGGGAATCGCGACACCTTCGGACGGCGTGCATGGGCGATCGTGGACTCGAACCACGGACCTCCGCCTTATCAGAGCGGCGCTCTAACCGACTGAGCTAATCGCCCGCGTGCACTGCTTTCGGGCCGCCACTGTAGCGCACGCCAGACCCTCATAACCCGTGCGCTCGGCATGGGTCACTAACATGAGCCGAGGTCCTTTGATGCGAGAGATGACCCTGTACGGCGTGAGCTTCGAGCCCATCGGGAAGCAGCCGATCGTGCTCCTGAAGACCGCTGACGACGACAAGTTCCTACCGATCTGGATCGGCCATGCCGAAGCGGCTGCGATCCTGATGAAGCTGCAGGGCGCCGCCGCTCCGCGACCGATGACCCACGACCTGCTCTCAACCGTCATCTCCGAGCTCCAAGGCGAGGTCGTGAAGGTCACTGTGACCGAGCTTCGTGAAAATACGTTCTACGCCAACATCACCATCGTCCAGGACGGCCGGGAGGTCGAGATCGACTCGCGCACCTCGGACGCGATCGCTCTCGCCGTTCGCTGCGATGCGCAGATCTTCGCCGCAGACGACGTCGTCGAAGAGTCGGGGATCGACTTCCAAACGGCGGACGAGGAGCAGCCCGGCCTGGTGACCGTCTCGAGCCTCTCCGACCTCGACCCCGCCGAGTTCCGCAAGTTCCTCGAGACGGTGACGGTCGAGGACTTTCTGACGAGTCTCGAGGAGCCTGAGGAAGCAGGCGAAGACGAAGAGGACGACGAGGACGACGACGAGGAGGAGCGGACGTAACCTGGCTCACCCGACGCCCACGCCGGCGACCGAGAGGATCAGCGCGGCCGCATTGAACGTCGAGTGGAGCAGCACCGACGGGTAGATGCTGTTCGTTCGCGCGCGGAGCCAACCAGCGGCGATACCGAAGAACGTCAGCACCGGAAGCGCGATGAGCAGGCCATGGGCAAGCCCGAAGAGGGCTCCGGTAACGAGGATTGCGACAGGCACGCCGTAGGGAACGAGAAGTGCAAAGCCGAGCCCGCGGTAGGTGAGCTCCTCCACCACGGGCGCCACGAACGCGACCACTACGAAGAAAGCGGCGAACGCGCCCACCCGACTCGAGTCGAACTCGTTCGGAACCAATCCCTGCTCCTCGGTTGCATCCAGGAAAGGGGCGAGGATCGCGCCGACTGTCCAAATCGCGACAAGGGCGACTGCGGCAAGCCCCGCCGCTCGCCACCAGGACGCCGGCCGTCGTAGCGCGAAGAGCTCACGGACGGGAAGGCCCCGCGCGATCAAGAGCAGAATCCCGAGCATCACCGCGTACTGGACAAGCGCAGCTAGCGCGTACCCGTAGCGGAATGCGATGTCATCCGGCGGCTCCGATCCGTCGAGGCGACCGGCGTAGCCAAGCGCGGTGAGAGCGAGGACGAAGATCAGCCAGGCGACGAGGCGCCCGCGCGAGGGTTTGGCGACGTCAGGCGTTACCGCAGACTCCATTGCCGAAGTCTCGCGATTCTGAGGAGGTCGTCGCGCGCTGTCGAATTCCCACCCGTGGCGGCGAGATGCTTGATCGGGAATTCACGGCGGGCCGGAGGACGGCCACGACACGGCGCCGGATCGCCACCCTCCCTCGCCCGGCCTGGTCGTGTCCGCCCCCGGCTGCGCGCCAATTCCCGATCAAGCATCTAGCATCAGTCCATGAGCACGACTCGCGGCAGGCGCACGTCCCTCGACCCGGAGACGCTCCTCCCGAAGGGCCGCCATCACCGGGCAGCCCGACGGCGCCGGCGGAAGCACGGCGCCGTCATCGCGCTGGCGGCCATCGCGATCCTCGGTGTGATCGCCGGTATCGGAGGCGGGGCGGCGGTGTTCGCGTATGGCTCGTCGTGCGACCTGAGCTCGCTGCGATCGATCCGGATCGGCCAGAACTCGTTTCTCTACGCGGCGAACGGGAGCCTCCTGGGCTCGATCCCGGCCGAGCGGAATCGTCAGCCGGTGCAGGTCGACGGGATGTCCCCCTGGATCCGCAAGGCGACGATCGCCGTCGAGGACCGTCGCTTCTTCGAGCACGACGGCGTGGATATCGAGGGAATCGCCCGCGCGGCAGTCGCGGACGTAAAAGCCGGCCGCATCGTCGAGGGTGGCTCGACGATCACGCAGCAGCTCGTTCGAAACCTCTACATCTCTCGCGAGCGAACCGTGCAACGCAAGGTGAAGGAGGCCTGTCTCGCCACGAAGCTGGACGGCGCCTGGACGAAGCATCGGATCCTGACCACGTATCTCAACCAGGTGTACTACGGCAGCCAGGCCTACGGGATCGAAGCTGCGTCGCAGACGTTCTTCTCCCGACCCGCGCTCGAGCTGACGCTCTCCCAGTCCGCCCTTCTCGCCGGGCTGACGCAGGCGCCGTCGAGCTATAACCCGTTCACGGCGCCGGGCCGCGCCCGCGCCCGCCGAGCGCTGGTCTTGCGAGCGATGCTCGAGACGGGTGTCATCACCAAGCGCCAGCACACCCGGGCGGCGAAGTCGAATCTCGGGCTCGAGCCCGGAAGGCTGTACAGCCAGATCCGCGAGCCGTACTTCTTCGGCTACGTCCGCGACCGTTTGATCGAGGAGTACGGGCCTGCCGTCGTTCGCTCTGGTGGGCTCCGCGTGTACACCACGATCAAGCCCCGCTACCAGCGGCTCGCGGAGCAAGCGATTAGGAACACGCTGACCGAGCCAACCGACCCTGCGGCGGCGCTCATCTCGATCAGCCCGCGTACGGGCGCCATCCGAGCGATGGCGGCGGTGATCCCCAATCGCCCCAAGAACGAGTTCAACTTGCTCTCGCAGGCGCGACGCCAGCCGGGCTCGACGTTCAAGACCTTCGTCCTCGCGGCGGCAGTCGAGATGGGGATCAATCCCGACTCGACCTACTACGTGTCCGCGCCCTTCACGTATCGGGTGCATCCGGCTGGCAACTGCGACGACGGAAGCTGGTGGTGCGTGCACACGTACGCAAACGACTACTACGGCTGGAGCTCGATTAGAAGCGCGACGATCCGCTCCGACAACTCCGTGTACGCGCAACTCACCCTTGATGTGACTCCCGAGCGAGTAGCGGAGACGGCACGCAAGATGGGAGTGCAGACGCCTCTTGCGAAAGTCCCCTCCATCGGGCTCGGGTCGGTCGCGGTCTCGCCTCTCGATCTCGCCTCGGCCTACGCGACACTCGCCGCGGAAGGGGTGTACGCAGAGCCGATGGCCATCCGTCGTGTAGTGCTCCCGAGTGGCAGGGAAGACAAGGACGCCCGCTGGGGCGTTCCCAAACGCCGTCGGGCGATCTCGGAGGGAACCGCAGCCATCGTCACCCGAATCCTCGAGCAGAACATGCAATCGGGAACGGGAACTCGGGCCGCGTTCGGCCGCCCGGCGGCTGGGAAGACGGGCACGAACGAGGAGCACAAGGATGCGTGGTTCGCCGGCTACACGCCAGATCTCGCGACCACCGTTTGGATGGGGTACACGAAGGCCGAGATCCCGATGCGAAATGTGCACGGAATCGCTGTCAGCGGGGGGAGCTTCCCAGCCGAGATGTGGCGGCTGTTCATGGAGCCGTCGCTGGACTCGATCGAGCCGAGTGCGTTCCCCGAGCCGTCCGTCTGGCCGACGTGGGAGCCCTTCACCCGCGGCGAGTATGCGCTCACGTACGACCCGAGCTACACACCCACCTACACGCCCGAGCCCGAGACCGAGGAGACGGAGCCCCCGAAAAAGGAGCCTGCGGCGCCGACCGTCTCACCGGGCCAGGGCCTCTAGGCCCGAGAGCTACAGTGCCCGACCTGCTCTCGCTCGAGGAGGCGCTCGCTCGCATCCTGGAGCGGTCGCAACCGCTTTCCTCCGAGATCGTCTCGCTGGAAAACGCGGTCGGGAGGGTTGTCGCCGAGCCCGGGCGTGCGCGTGCCGACCTTCCGCCGTTTCCGAGCTCGGCCATGGACGGGTTCGCCGTCCGTGGAGCGGAGACGCCGGGAACGCTGCCGATCTCGCTCAGAATCGCGGCTGGGACCCCTTTCGCGGGTTCCCTCTCCCCCGGCACAGCCTCAGCGATCGCAACCGGCGGCGCCGTCCCGGAGGGCGCTGACACGATCGTGCCGGTCGAGCAGGTGGTGGAGGAGAACGGGAGTGTGCGAATCGCCCAGCCAGCGCGAGCCGATGCGCACATACGGCCGCGGGGAGGCGACGTGCGCGAGGGAGCGGTCGTGGTCCCGGCGGGTGTCCGCATCGGACCCGCCCAGATCGGCGCGCTTGCGGCGGCCGGGGTTGCCGACATTCGGTGCTTCCGGAAGCCTCGCGTTTCCGTGCTCGCGACGGGCGACGAGCTCCGCACGCCAGGAGAGACGCTCGAACCAGGACAGATCTTCGAATCGAACCGGCCCACGATCGCGGCCGTGCTGGAGGCGAGCGGAGCCGAGGTCCAGCTTTTACCTGTCGTCCGAGACGAGGAGGCGGCTCACCGCGACGCGCTCGCGCGGGGTCTTGCCGCTGACGTGCTCGTCTCCTCGGGAGGGGTGTCGATGGGACCTCATGACCTGGTTCGGCGCGTGGCAGCGGAGCTCGGCGTCGAGGAGATCTTCTGGGGGGTGGCTGTGAAGCCGGGTAAGCCGCTCTCGTTCGGCGTCCGGAACAAGACGCTTGTCTTCGGACTCCCGGGCAATCCCGTTTCCGCGCTCGTCGGCGCGCTCGTCTTCGTTCGTCCGGCGCTCCTCGCTCTGCAAGGCCTTGCCGACCCGAGACCGCGCTTCCAGGTCGGGCGGGTCGAGACCCCACTTCGCCGGAACGAGCACCGGGACGAGTTCATCCGCGCTCGGCGGACGGTCGACGACCGGAGCGTCCTCCTCGAGCCGGTCACTGGTCAGGAGTCACACATGATCGTGCGCGCAGCGTCCGCGGACGCGCTCGTCCACGTGCCGCGTGGCGTGGGTGAGATCGCTGCGGGGGATGCAGTGCGTTACCTCGATCTCTAGGCCCCCCTAGTCCTGACCATGCCCTCGCACCGTCCACCCAAGGCGAGACACGCGTGTGTAGGGGCCGTAGCGACCGAACGCGAGCGCGGCCAGCTGCGCAGCTGCGGCTAGCCAGGCGATCGTGAGGACAACCGAGAAGAGCGACACGTACCCGACGGTCACAAGGCCGGCGATGTACAGCGCTGCGTCGGCCGGCCCGAGGCCGAGCTCGTGCCCGAGCAGAAGAATTCCGCCGATGGGCCCGAGCAGCCCGATCACGTAGATCCCAGCACGCTGCCACCGGCCGGACCGCAGCGGAAGCCATAGCCAGGCGTAGAGCGACGGAAGGACGAACGCGAGCGCGAACGGCCTCGTGAGCGCGATGACGAACGCGACCACGCCGAGCCACGTAAGCGCGCAGGTGTAGCCGGCCAGGCGCTCTTCCGGAGTGGTCCGTCCCACAGGGATGAGCGGACGACGCGCGACGAGCCAGCCGACGACGAACGCCAAGGCCAGCACGGCGAGGCCCGCGACGTTCGGGTCGACGACGAACGACGAGCTCGCCGGGAGCGGTAGCGCGGCTCCGACCGGAAGCGCTCCGGACAGTGCGCCGATCCAGAGGAGAGCACCGGCCCACAGCCACACGAGCAAACGTGTCCGGAGCGCACGCATAGCCGGGATGAACGGAAGCCCACGTCGTCGCCCCCCGGCGACCAAGTCCAGGATGCCGAGGGCGAACGGCACGATGGCGACGATGAGCAGGAGCCGAACGGTCCAGCCACTTGCCGCGCGGTCTTCCAGAAAGACGGCGTCGGGAGTCTGAAACGCGACCCCGACACTCATGTCGATCGAGCCGAGAAGCGCCTCGGTGGCGCGACCGAGCTGCCCGAGGCGCTCTTCCGGAAGAACGCCGGGGAGGTCGCCGGCTGCGCGGCTTGCGTCGGTCGTAAGCGAGATCGCGGCGATTCCCTCGGCGATGAACGGCTCGTGCTCGGCGGCGGCGTACGGAACGGCGAGGTCGACGAGCTGCGTGAGAACCGAAGGCATCGACGGCGTCCGCCCGACCTGTTCCGAGACTCGCGCGGAGGCCGTGTTGACCAGCGTGCGCGCCGGGGAGCTCGCGCCAGTTCCCGCGATTGCGAGCCGGGGTCGTCCTCCGCCTCCCAGACCATCGAGGACGATTGCCGCAAGCGCCTCGGGAGCGTGCGGAGAGGTACGGGCAAAGCGGACGGCTCCGGCGCCCCCGTACGCGCCGGCGTCGGTCGAGACGAGAATCAACGTCCGGTTCGGGAGCGGAGCCGACGCCGCTCCCTGCGGCGCGAATCCGCGCGCGAGCTCGATGAGCGCCGCGGTGCCGGATGCATTTTCCCCTCGTGCTCGTCCGGTGCCCGCGTTGTCTCGATGGGCGACGAGCACGATTGCCTCCTGCGAGCGCCCGGGCACCACGGTTACGAGATTTCGGAGCTCGACCTCGCCGAGATCGACCAGATCGGCGCTCCAGACGTCCTCCTCCACTTCGAGCCCGAGCGCCGAGATCGTCTCGCTGTACCAGCGCGCGGCGCTGGCCGCCCCGTCGCTACCCGGCACACGTGACGGGAACTCGGTTGAGAGCTCCGCCGCAAGCGCGGCTGCGGCGGTGGCGTCGAAGACCGGCTCGAGCTGAGAACGGGGCAAGGCCGTGGTTGTCGAAATAGAGAACAACAACGCGAGGATCGCGGGCGCCAAGACGAGCGAGCCGACTCGGACGAGGCGCGTGTTGAGAGGTCTGTCGACGGTACCGCGACGCTCCCGTCGCCTGTGCCCACGGGGCCGAGCCGCTTCCATCGCGGGGCTATAGTAGGCGGGCGGGCTGCCGCACGGCAGCGCCTAAGAGCCCTGATGCCGAACGCCTCGACCATCCTTCTCGTAGACGACGAGGAGTCGATTCAGACGCTGCTCACGTTTCCTCTCGAACGCGACGGCTACCGCGTCGTTCAGGCTCGAGACGGAGAGGACGCGCTGCGCCGCTTCGACGACGAAGACGTCGATCTCGTCGTCCTCGACGTGATGCTTCCACGGCTCGACGGCCTCGAGGTCTGCAAGCGTTTGCGTAGTCAGAGCAGCGTCCCGATCATCATGCTCACCGCTCGGGGAGAGGAGCTCGACAAAGTGCTGGGCCTCGAGCTCGGCGCCGACGATTACATCACGAAGCCGTTCTCGATCCGCGAGTTTCGGAGCCGCGTGCGGGCCCTGTTGCGACGCGCCGCGGCCCCGCACGTCGGACGCGATCGCGTCGAGGTGATCGAGCAGGCCGAGCTCAGGATCGATCTGCCGCGACGAACGGTCGAGGTCCGCGGCGAGAATGTCCAGCTCACCTTCATCGAGTTCGAGATGCTCGTGCTTCTGGCCTCGAGCCCGGGCGTCGTGTTCTCACGACGAGAGCTGTTGGAGCGCCTGCGTGGCGGCGCCGACTACCGCGAGCCGCGGACCATCGATGTCCACATTCGACACTTGCGTGAGAAGATCGAAAGCGACGCGAGCCATCCGGAGCTGATTCTGACCATTCGCGGCGCCGGGTACCGCTTCAGAGCAGAGTGAGGAACGCGCGCCTCCGGCTCGCGTTCGAGGGGAAAACCATGTTTCCCCCTCGTACCCCCTTCTTCCTGAGAACGTCGGAAACCTTCCGGTTCCCCACACCCCTCCCCCCTCATGAGCCAAGGATCGGCTCATGAGGATCCCCGGCGGGATCAGGGTCCGCCTGACACTCGGGCTGGTCGCGATCGTCGCCGGAGCCCTTGGAACCGCGTATCTCATCGTGGTTCCGTCGCTCGAGAAGCGGCTTGTCGACGCGCGGCTCGACGAGCTGGAGAAGCAGGCTGTGCCGCTCGCCGGCGACCTTCCCGCGGACACGCTCCTGTGGAACGACAGGGTCGAGGAGTTCGCCGTGGAGGCGAACGCCCGCGTAGTGGCGTTCCGCGTCCTCGAGGCCAGCCCGCCAGGGCTCGCTGTGGTGGCCGACTCTCGCCAAGGACAGAGCTCACGCGACGTCGCCCGGAACGTGACCGCGCTGCGCGCGGCGGAATCGGATGGTGTCGAACGTGGCCGGGTCGTGGACGCCAGCGGTGACTACGCGGATGTTGCGGTCCCCCGCGCCGAGGACGCGGTCGTTCTTTTCCGCGCGTCACTCGCCGACTCGCTCGCGACGGTTCGGCTCGTCGAACGGCGGCTTCTGGTGGCGACCGCTTTCGCGCTCGTCTTGGCGCTCGTTCTCGGCCTCACCGCGGCTGGAATGTTCGCGTATCGGCTGCGCCGCCTGGAGGCAGCCGCAGAACGGATTGCCGGCGGGAGCTTCGACGCGCCGATCGTCGACCGCGGAGACGACGAGATCGGACAGTTGGCGGTCACGTTCGATCGGATGCGCGTCCAGCTGGCGCAGCTCGACGGTGCACGGAAGGAGTTCGTCGCCAATGCCTCGCACGAGCTTCGCACGCCGCTGTTCTCCATCGGCGGGTTTCTGGAGCTCCTGGCGGAAGAGGACCTGGACGAGGAGACACGCCGGGAGTTCGTGTCGACGATGCGAAGCCAGGTCGAGAGGCTGACCAAGCTCTCGACCGATCTCCTCGACCTCTCGCGGGTCGATGCGGGCCAGCTCAGAGTGGAACGGGAACTCGTCGACCTCTCGGCTGTGGTCATGACTCTGGCTCGGGAGCTCGAGCACATGGCGGTCGCGTCTGGGCACGTGCTCGACACCGAGGCCGATGGAGATGCGTGGTGTTCGGCGGACGAGGAACGCGTGCTCCAAATCGGCCGCGCTTTCGTGGTGAACGGGCTCGTGCATACGCCCGCAGGCACGCGGATCGTGGTGCGGGCTCGCGGGCGCGGAAGCCGAGCCGAGCTCCAGGTCGCCGACGATGGCCCTGGCATCCCCGACAGGCAGCGTGAAGCGGTGTTCGAGCGCTTCTACCGTGTCGAGGGAGGCAAGGCCTCGGGGAGTGGCCTCGGGCTGGCGATCGCGAGAGAGCTGGCGCGGTTGATGGACGGCGCGGTGCGGCTCGAATCGGGCCGTGCGGGCACGGTCGTCACCCTCGATCTTCCGGGCGCCGAGAACGCCGAGCCGGCGCCCGTGGCCGCTCGAGCGTTTTCACGTGAAAACGACTCCGACGGTGGATGACACGTTCGCCTGTCTACGATCCACACATGAGCGGGCTTTCACACGTGGGCGAGGCAGGCGAGGTGAAGATGGTCGATGTGGGCGCGAAGCCGGTGTCGAGGCGACGCGCGGTCGCGTCGGCGAGCGTGCATATGGCTCGTGCGACCGCGGAGACCATTCGCGCGCTCCCGAAGGGTGACGCGCTCGTGACCGCGCAACTTGCGGGAATCATGGCAGCGAAGCGCACGGCGGAGCTCATTCCGTTGTGCCATCCGCTTCCTCTCACCCATCTCGACGTTCGGCTGGAGGTCGGCGATTCGACGGTGGAGATCGAGGCCACCGCCGAGACCACCGCCCAGACCGGCGTGGAGATGGAGGCGCTCGTCGCGGCGACCGTCGCCGCCCTGACGATCTACGACATGGCGAAAGCCGTCGACAAGGAGATGCGGATCGAGGCGGTGCGTCTGGTCGAGAAGACGAAGGAGCCGATCTGAAGGCCGCGGTGCTCACCGTCTCCGACGGCGTGCACGCGGGCGAGCGAGACGACGTGAGCGGAGCGGTGCTGGAAGAGCTGCTCGAGGGCGACGGATTCGCCGTCGTTCGGCGCGTCGTTCCGGACGATCCCGATCGGATCTCGAACGCCATAGCCGAGCTCGCTTCCGAGGCGTTGCTCATAGTGACAACGGGAGGAACGGGGTTCGCACCGCGTGATGTCACTCCCGAAGCGACGCGGACCGTGCTGGATCGCGAGGCTCCAGGCATCGCCGAGGCGATTCGTGCGGATGCGCTCACCCGAACCCCGCACGCGCTCCTTTCACGCGGAACCGCAGGCCTTCGGGGCGAGACGCTCGTCGTGAATCTTCCGGGCTCACCCGGTGGCTGTCGTGACGGGTTTGCCGTGATCCGCCCTGCACTCCGCCACGGGCTGGAGCTGGCGGCCGGCGACAAGGCGACCCCGCACCGGCAAACGTGACGGCTTCCGCCGTTCCCCTGCCTCGCCGCCTGGCGTCGCTCGTTCGGATCGAGCACACGGTATTCGCATTGCCGTTTGCGTACGCGGGCGCGTTTCTCGCGACTGTTGACTGGCCGGGGTGGAGCGATCTCGTGTGGGTGACGGTGGCCATGGTCGGCGCCCGCACTCTCGCGATGGCGTTGAACCGGCTGATCGACGTCGAGCTCGACGCGCAGAACCCGCGTACTGCGAGCCGGGAGCTTCCGAGCGGAACGCTCACGCGCTTCCAGGTGCTCGGGCTCAGTGCCGGCGCGCTTGCGGTGTTCCTGGTCGCAGCCGCTCAGCTCGACCCGGTCGTTCGCTGGCTGTGGCCGATCCCGGTAGCGATGTTCGTCGTCTATCCCTACCTGAAGCGGGTCACCTGGCTCTGTCACCTCTGGCTCGGTGCCTGCCTGGGGTTGGCGCCGGTGGGTGCCTGGCTCGCCGTTTCGGGGACGGCCCCGTGGGAGGCGTGGACGCTGGGAGTGGCAGTTCTCCTGTGGGTCGCCGGCTTCGATCTCTTCTACTCGCTTTTCGACCTCGAGCACGATCGTCGAGAGGGCTTGCGCTCTTGGGCGACGCGGTTCGGGGAGCGCGGAGTGTTCTCCGGTGCGCGGGGGTTCCACGCCTGCACGGTTCTGCTGCTCACACTCGCTGGGCTGGGGCTCGAGAGCGGAGCGTGGTACTGGGTCGGAGTCGCCGCCGTCACGGCGCTGTTGACGTATGAGCATCTGCTCGTCAGCCCGGGGGATCTCCGCCGGCTGGACTCCGCGTTCTTCACCGTGAACGGCGTCATCAGCATCGTGTTCTTCGCCTTTGTCGCGCTGGACGTTTTCGTCGCGTGATTCGCGCTCGCAGCCTGGAGAAGCGCTACGGCTCTCGTCGCGTCTTGCGGGGAATCGACCTCGAGCTTCCTCGGGACGGATTTCTCCTCGTGACAGGGCCGAACGGATCTGGGAAGACGACGCTACTTCGTGTCATCGCGGGCCTTGCCGCGCCCACTCGCGGGAAGGTTGAAACCGACGTTCATCGTGGACAAATCGGCTTCCTCGCCCACGAGCCCCTTGTATACCGGGAGCTCACTGCGCTCGAGAATCTCGACCTCTTCGGCCGGCTCTACCGCGTTCCGGAGCGCCGTGAGCGGATCGGAATGCTGCTCGAGCGCTTCGGCCTCTGGGATGCCCGGTCTGAGCGGGTCGCGGACTACTCACGCGGCATGAGCCAGCGCCTCGCCCTGTGTCGCGCCCTTCTCCACGACCCCGACCTCCTCATTCTCGATGAGCCCTACGCCTCTCTCGACGAGCAAGGCGAAGCGCTGCTCGATCGCGAGCTCGGCGAGCTGGCAGGAGTCCGCACGCTCGTCGTGTCTACGCACGATCCCGCACGTGTAGAGCCGCTGGCGACCCAGCGGCTGGTGCTGACGTGAGCTATCTGGCAGATGTGGCGGCGCTTACCCGCAAGGACTTGAGGGTTGAGCTCCGCGCCCAGGACACGCTTCCTGCGATGCTCCTCTTCGTTCTTTCGACGTTGGTCGTCTTCCACTTCGCTCTGCCGGAGGGGACCGGCGAGGACGCTGCGTACGGCCTGCTCTGGGTGGCAATTGTCTTCACAGCGCTGCTCGGTCTCGCCCGAGCGTGGGTGCCGGAGCAGGAGCACGGCGTCTTCGACGGGCTCGTTCTCGCTCCCTGTGACCGCAGTGCGATCTGGGTCGGAAAGACCGTGGCCACGCTCGCGTTCCTGCTCGCCGCTCAGGCCGTGGCACTGCCGGCGTTTGCCCTTTTCTTCGCCCCGCTCGACGCCGTCGCTCTAGTCGGGGTGCTGCTCGCGGACATCGGGATCTGCGCGGTCGGCTCGTTGCTGGCGGCGATGGCGGCCGCCGGCCGCGCGCGCGAGCTGCTCCTCCCGTTGCTTCTGCTTCCGCTCTCGATTCCGCTCATCGTCGGAGGCGTCGGCGCCGCCATCTCGACCGAGCCGGGGCGCTACCTCCTGCTTCTCGCGTTGTACGACGGGATCTTCGCGGTACTCTCGTGGGCGTCCTTCGAGTACGTCGTGACCGAGTCATGAGCAGCGCTTTCCTCCGGATCCAAGGCCTTCCCGCGCTCGCCGTGCTTGCCGCGGGGCTGATGGGGCTCGCGCTCCTGCTCTCCTTCTTCATCGCACCGGAGGACGGCGACCAGGGCATCTCGCAGCGGATCTTCTACATCCACGTGCCGATCGCCCTGACTGCGTACTTCTGTTTCGGTCTCGGCGCCTGGAAAGCGCTGCTCCTGCTCTGGCGAGGCGACGAGCGGCACGACTTGGAGAGCTATGTCGCGATCCACCAAGGGACGATCTTCGGGACGCTGACGCTCATAACGGGCGCCATCTGGGCGAGGGCGTCATGGGGTGTCTGGTGGAGCTGGGACTCGAACCAGCTCGTCCTCTTCCTCACCCTCTTTCTCTTCTACTGCGCCTACTTCATGCTTCGCTTCTCGCTTCCGGAGGGGCCGAGGCGGGCGCGGTCGTCCGCGGTCTACGCGCTCTTCGGGGTCGCGCTCATTCCGGTCAGCTTCCTCGCGATCCGTCTTGCGGAAGATTTCATCCACCCGACGACGTTCACGCGCGACGGCCCGCAGATGACCGGGACGATGTTCGCGGCGTTCTGCGTCTCGTGGGCGGCGGTGACGCTCCTGGCCTACGTCTTGTACCGGGTCGAGCTCGTCGGCAAGCGGTTGCATACGGATCTCCGAGAGCTGCGCGAGGCTCTGGAGTGACAGGCGGGGAGTACGTCGCCGCGGCCTACGGGGTCGTGTTCGTCTTCCTGCTCGTGTACGTGGCGATCATCGCCGCCAAGCTCGTCCGCCTGCAGCGGGACACGGCCGAGCTGCTAGAGCTCGCGCGTCGGCGCGAGCATCCAGACGCGTGACCGGCCGCCCATCCGACTATCCTGCGCGCGAGCGCAAGGCGTGGCGACGGGTGAGCGCGTGAGCGTAAGAGGGGCGCTAGTCGGGAGGCCGCTTCCTTTGGTCATCCCGACAGCCTTCGTGCGTATTCGGCGTCGCGGCCTGCGCGCATGCGGCGAGACGCGCACCGAGCGGGCTCGTTTCTGCTCGCCGGCGCAGGCACGTCGCCGCTGAGCGCCGCCGGGGAACACGCCGCGTTACGCTCCGCGCGTGTTCATCACGTTCCTGAGCGACTTCGGCCTCAAGGACGATTTCGTGGGCACGTGTCATGGCGTGATGAAGACGATCGCTCCGGACGCGCAAATCATCGATATCACGCATGGGATCCCGCCGCAGGCGGTGCTGGAGGGGGCGCTCGTGCTCGCGAACACGATCGCGTATATGCCGGTCGGGGTACATCTCGCGGTCGTCGACCCCGGTGTCGGCGGCCCGCGGCGTCCCCTGGCGCTCCGCGACGAATCCGGCCGTCTCTTTGTCGGACCTGACAACGGTCTCTTGCTTCCTGCAGCGACCCGTACGGGCATTGCGGAGGCGTACGAGCTTGCGAATCCCGAGTACGCGCTGCAGTCGGTCTCGCGCACGTTCCACGGCCGTGACCTCTTCAGCCCGGCCGCCGCGCACCTCGCGAGTGGTGTCTCGCTCGAGGAGTTAGGGCCGCCCCTTCATCCCGACACGCTCGTCAGCCTCGATGTCCCAGCACCCGCCTCCGAGGACGGTGTGCTCCTAGCGACCTTTCTCTACGTCGACAGCTTCGGGAACATCGCGCTCAATCTGACCCGCGAGGACGTCGACGAGCTGGGGATCGCGTCTGGGACGAAGCTCGAGCTCGAGCATGCGGGCGAGCGCTACTACGCGGTCATGGCGAGGACATTTGCCGACGCGCGGCCAGGAGACGTGATCCTGTACGAGGACAGTTATGGGAACATGTCGGTCGCGATCTCGCGGGGAAGCGCGGGACGCATGCTTCACGCCGCTCCGGGGCAGCGGATCAGAATCGCGCTCCGGCCATAGGCTCTCCTCCCGGCGGAGTCCAAATACGCTAGCGCGGATTCCGGACGCGCGAAATCCCTGAAGGCGGCCGCTGTCGCGGCCGCTACGAGATCGGCGGGCGGCGCGTCGCCCACGGTCGCGCCTCCTCCACCTGCGCTGCGAGGCGAAGCAAGAGCGCCTCGCCCGCCGGAGGGCCGATCGCCTGGACGCCGATCGGGAGACCATCGTCTGACCAATGCAGGGGGAGAGAAAGCGCGGGTTGTCCCGTGAGGTTGGCGATCGCGGTGAAGGGTGTGAACACGGTGTTTCGGCGGAGCTGTTCGATTGCTCCCTCGACGCCTTCCTCCTGCCAGCCGATCGGGACTGGGGGAAGCGCGAGCGTGGGGGTGAGGACGATGTCGGCCTCGTGCCAGAACGTGACGATGCGGGGCGCCTCGGTTTGGAGATGGAACGCAGCCTTCGCATAGTCGGCCGATGACGACCTTCGGGCGGACTCGGCGAGGCCGCGATTCAGCGGCGTCAGGAGCTCGGGATCGACGGGGTAGAGCGCGGGGCTGACCTGCCAGACGGTGATGAACGCGTCGAGCAATCCTGCTCCGGTCCACGGAGGCGTCGCCTCGAAGACCTCGTGACCGAGGCTGGCGAGAAGCTCTGCCGCAGCTTCGAGCGCAGCCACGCAGTCGGGGTGGACCGGCACGTCGAGCGGCGGCTCGGCGGTGACCGCGATCCGCAGGCGGCCCGGCGGAGTGCCGGGCTCCTCCGCGAACGGGCGCTCGGGCGGAGGCGTCCACCAGGGATCGCCCGGCTCGTAGCCGGCCAGAACGTCCAGGAACGCGGCGGCGTCTGCGACGGAGCGGGTGATCGGGCCCGAAGTGGAGAGGCCCTCAAGCGACGGGAAGGGCGTAGTGGACACGCGACCGCGCGCTGGCTTGAGGCCGAAGACTCCGCAGCAGGAGGCGGGAATCCGGATCGAGCCGCCACCGTCGGTCCCGTGCGCCAGCGGAACGAGGCCGGCTGCGAGGGCCGCCGCGGCGCCACCGCTCGAGCCGCCGGGCGTGCGCTCGGGATTCCAAGGGTTCCGCGTTGCCCCGTTCAGCTCTGACTCGGTGAATGCCACGGTCCCGAACTCCGGGGTGTGTTCGTCTTTCCGAGGATGATGAAGCCGGCTTCACGCAGCCGCCGGACGACGGCGGTGTCGAAGTTCGGGACGTTGTCGGCGAATGCGCGGCTCGAGTACGTCGTGCGGATTCCTTTCGTCGCCGTCAGGTCCTTGACCGCGATCGGGACGCCGTGAAACGGGCCGCTGCTCTCAGAGGCGTCAGCGGCTCTCGCGTCCTCGAGCGCCTCCTCGCCGCAGACGGTGACGAACGAGTTGAGCTCGGGATCGATCCGTTCGATCCGCTCGAGGTAGAGCTCTGCGAGCTCGAGCGCGGAGACCTCCTTGTCCCGAACGAGCCGCGCCTGCTCGGTCGCCGCGAGGAACGCGAGCTCAGTGTCAGCGGGCACGAATGCTGTCGTCGACCGACTCGGAGTGGGAAGCAGGGACGAGGCGCACGTTGCGCGCGACCACTGGCGGCGCATGGAGGGCGAGGCAAGCCTCGCCCCTACGGGGGGTTCGGGCGGAACGCTCCGAGCGACTCCCAAGATCCAGACACAGAGGAGTGGCGAGGGCCGGACTTGAACCGGCGACACCACGGTTTTCAGCCGTGTGCTCTACCAGCTGAGCTACCTCGCCGCGGCGTCTCAGTGTACCCCTGGCTTCACGGCTTGACCGCGTGGAGGAAAACGCTGGCCATACGCCAAGTGCCGCGACCCTGCTCGACGAGTGGGCGGAGGTGGCTCGTGAGCTGCTCGCGTTCATCTTCGTAGAGCGCCTGTTCCATCACACGAGCGATGGTCGGAATCCGGGGGTTTCCGGCCCTCGCGATGAATGTCTCCCATGCCATCGGCTCTGACGGGCGAATCTCGGCGTCGAGCTGCAGCGCCGAAGCCGATCAGGCCTTCTCCGCAGCCAACGTCGAGCAGCGTCTCCCCTTCGGCGAGGGCGGCATTGTCGAGAATCCGCTCCCGCCAGCGAGCATGGATTTCGACTCCTTTCCTGCATACCTCGGGATCCGCGTCGGAGCGCATCTTGGCGACCCAGTCGGCCCAGCAGTCCTTTGTCTTCGTCATCTCCGCCGGCGAGGATCGCATAGCTTTCAGTCCCGTGGAGGCTGGGAGGGCACGGAAGGTCGCGATCATCGGCGCCGCGCTTGACCTCGGCCAGGGTCGCCGCGGGGTCGACATGGGGCCGTCGGCGATGCGGGCTGCCGGGCTCGAGGAGCGGCTCCGGAGCCTCGGGTACGAGGTGCGGGATCTGGGCAACGTCGAGAGCCCGGAGCCGGAGGCGACGGCCCTCGGTGACGAGAGCGCGCGCTTTCTTCCTGCGATCAAAGAGACGTGCGCGCGGCTCGCGGTGCTGGTGGCTGAGGCTTCGACATCAGGTGAGACGCCGCTTGTCCTCGGCGGAGATCACTCCGTCGCCATCGGAACTCTCGGCGGGCTGGCGTCGGCGCATGGTCCTGGCGGTGTCCTTTGGATCGACGCGCATTCGGATATCAACACGCCGGAGACCAGCCCTAGCGGGAACGTCCACGGCATGCCGCTCGCTGCCGCACTCGGGCTCGCTGGGCCGGAGTTCGAGAGCGATGCTTGGCTGCTTCCGGCAGTCGATCAGGAGCGCGTCGCGCTGATCGGCACCCGTCAGCTCGACGAGGGCGAGCGCCGCCTGCTGCGCGACGCGGGCGTGCGCGTGTTCACGATGAGCGAGATCGACAGGATCGGGATCGAACGCGCGATCCGCGAATCGCTCGACCGGGTCGCGGGCGGCGGTTTCGTCCACGTCTCCCTCGACATGGACGTGCTCGACCCGGTCGTCGCGCCCGGCGTGGGGACTCCAGTGCGCGGCGGGCTCACCTATCGGGAAGCACACCTCGCGCTCGAGCTCATCTCCGAGTCCGGTCTCGCCGGCTCGCTGGAGGTGGTCGAGGTGAACCCGATCCTCGACCGAGAGAACACGACGGCGCTGACCGCGGTCGAGCTTGTCGCGAGCGCTCTGGGAAAGACGATCTTTTGATGCTGTAGGGCAAGGCTTGCCTCGCCCCCTACGACGGTCTAGTCCCGAACGGCAAGGAGCGCTCTCGCGAGCCCCGGCACCTCGAGCGAGCCGTCGGCCTCCGCGTATCGTGCCAGTCGCCGCTCGGCGCCGTCCAGCACGGATTGCCCCTCTTCCGGCGTCAAGCTCTCGAGGAGGTTGGAGAGCATCTGCGACAGGTCCTGAGCCGTTTGCCACCACCCGTCGAGGGAACCCGCGCGCCAAAGAATCCGTACCTCTTCGAGCGTTGCGATACGGAGACCGGCGCCCGTCACGAGCCCGCGCAGCTCGTCGGGATCCGCCAGCCGAAACGGACCCGGAGCATTCGGATCGGGCCGCTCCATGAATCCGAGCTCAACGGCTGACCGGCCGGCTGCCGTCATCCAGTCATTTGCGTCCGAGGCGGCCCAGACCGCGAGCACTGCACGACCTTTCGGTCGAAGCACGCGCGCGATCTCCGCGAGAGCACGGGCGGGATCGGGTACGAGCATGATCCCGAAGCGGCAGATCACGGCGTCGACGGCAGCATCCGGGAGATCGATCGCGGAAGCGTCCTCAACCCGGAACTCGGCGTTCTCGACGCCGAGCTCGGCCGCCCGCCGGCGGGCGGCATCGACCATCTCCGGCGCGGCATCGGTCGACAGCAGACGTCCGTCCGGGCGAAGGCGTGCTGCTGCGAGGAATCCGGTGTCTCCCGGGCCGGCCGCGAGCTCGAGCACCGTCTCGCCCGGAACAGGGTCGAGCAGCGCGACGAGTCGCTCGTCGAGCTCGCGAGTTCCGCTACGGAGGAGTGCTGCTTGCCGCTTCCACCCGGCAGCAGCCGCACGCCAAGCCTCGATCTGCTCGTGCTCGGGCGTCGCTATTTGGCCACCCCTGCGAGTTGCGGGATGATTTCGCGTCCGTACGCGCCGAGCGTCTCCTCCTGGCCTTCGGTCATGAGGTAGATGTTGAACTGATCGACGCCGGCCGCCTCCAGCTCCTTCAACTTGGCAGCCGCCTGCTCGGGGGTGCCGAGGACGCAGAAACGGTCGCAGATGTCGTCGGTGACGAACTCGCCGTGCTTTGCGCCCACGCGAGAGTGGTCCTCGTAGTCGTAGAACTTCCGTGCGCGAACGAACTCGGTCAGCTCCTTGGGGATGTCCGATTCGAACCCGTAGCGCTCGATGAGATCCATCACATGGTTCGAGACCATGGCCGGGAACCAACGAACCTGTTCTCGCGCCTCAGCCATGTCGTCAGAGATGTAGCTCGGCGCGCAGACGATGCATTGCAGCGCGTCCGGGTCGCGACCTGCCTCCACCGCCGACTCGCGTGCGGTGTCCATGATCCACTTGACGATCACGGGATCCGCGAGCTGGATGATGACGCCGTCCCCGACGCGGCCTGCTACCGCGAGCGCCTTCGGCCCGTAGCCGGCGACCCACATCGGGATCTCCGGCAGCTCCGGTCGCACCCACTTGAGCTGGAGTACCTTTTCGTTCCAGCTCACCTCGCGGCCGTTCATGAAGTCCTTGATCATCCCGAGCCGCCGCTCGAACTCCGCCACCTTGACCGGCTGCTGGCCGATCGTGCGCCGCGCCGAGTCGCCGCGGCCGATGCCCATCACCATCCGCCCGTCGGAGATGTCGTGCAGGGTGGCGTACCCGCTTCCGAGGACAGTCGGCTCGCGCGTGCCGGGATTCGTGACGCAGTGACCGAGCTTCATAGTCGATGTCGCCTGCGCGGCGAGGGTGAGCAGCGGGAACGACTCCTGCCAGAGGAGGTGCGAGTCATAGGTCCAGCCGTATTCGAAGCCGTTCGACTCGGCCAGCTGCAGGAGCTCGACGAGGCGGCTCGGTGGCGGGTCGGGTAGGACGGTGACGCCGAAGCTCAAGGACATGTGCTCTCCCGGTGGCTCGATCTCGCGGAAGCGCCGATTATCCGCTCATCCGCAGCGGATTGCCAGGGAACCGAGTCATCAAGGCGAATCCGGTGACGTGATCTGGGCCTTTGTCCTCTTCGCGCTGGCGCCGGCGCGATGCTTCCGTTTCGATTCACGAGGAGCTACCGGTGCGGCGTCCGCAGCTCGGTCATCGCGCGCGATGGTAGCTGCGTCACAGCGGAGGCTTCTATGGGCGACAGTCTGCGTATCGAATCCTAAGACCGAGGGCTGAAGCCTGACCCTAGGCGCTGTGGTTAGCGGCCCCCGCCGTTTGCGACCCAGTCGATCGTCTTGGAGGTGAGGCTGTCGAGCGCGGCGACCGCTAGCTCGAGGTGCTCCTCCTTCGTGTCCTCGAGCTTCGTGTGCGAGAGGCCGCGGAGGCTCTGGACGAACAGCATCACCGTCGGGACCCCCGCGCGCGACACCTCAGCGGCGTCGTGCAGTGGGCCCGAGGGGAGCCGATGCGCGGTGTCTGTCACCTCCAGGATCGCCTCCTTGCAGAAGCCGAGAAGCGTCTCGTCGAAGAGGATCGGCTCGATCGACCAGATCTTGTCCCACTCGACCTCGATCCGCTCATCCTCCGCGAAGCGCTCGCTTGCCTCCTTCGCGAGCCCGAGCATCGACGCGAGCTTCGACCGCTCCAAGTGGCGCTGGTCGAGGAGCTGCTCGGCGGTCTCGACGACGGATGTGACGATTCCCGGTCGGCACACGACACCTCCGGAGGTGCAGACGGCGCCGTCTCCCGTTGCTCCGGCGATGTCGCGGATCTCGAGCGCGAGCTTCGCGGCGCCGGCGAGCGCATCCCGGCGCTCGGCCATAGGCGTCGAGCCGGCGTGCGCCGCTTGGCCCCGCCAGGTGATGCGATGTCGTTCGACTCCGAAGGTGCCGAGCACGGCTCCGAGAGGAAGACCGAGCGACTCGAGCACGGGCCCCTGCTCGATGTGCAGCTCGAGGTAGGCCGCAGCGGAATCGAGCTGGCTCCGCGCGTCGAGCGCGCGGTCGAGGTCGACTCCGTGCTCGGCCAGCGCGTCGGGCAGTCGGACGCCCTCCGCGTCGGTGAGCTGCCGCAGCTCGTCCTGATCGGTCATCGACCCTGCCGCGGCGCTCGACCCAAAGAGGCTGCGCCCGAAGCGCGCCCCTTCCTCGTCCGCCCAGTTGACCAACCGCACCGTGACAGGGGGGGTCCCGTCCGCCGCCACACGTCGCAACACCTCGACACCCGCGACGACGTTCAGCGCGCCGTCCAGCCACCCGCCGTTCGGAACCGAGTCGATGTGGCCTCCGATCAACACGGCTCGCTCCGACTCGCCGCGCAGCGTGAACCATTGATTGCCGGCGGCGTCGATCTCCTCCTCGGCGCTCGTCTCAACGATGTGGTCTCGCAGCCAGCTGCGCGCCCGCTCCCAGGTCTCCGTCCAGGCGACACGCTGGGCTCCGTTCTCGTCTCCGGTGAGCTCCCGCAGCTCCTTCAGCTC
>Ga0136622_10000138_pt1 | contig 26983 bp, 24 predicted proteins | sample AntDrymUQ4482106_2_FD_104803 | JGI IMG/M metagenome (GOLD analysis project Ga0136622, IMG submission 104803) | Polar desert sand microbial communities from Dry Valleys, Antarctica - metaG UQ448 (21.06) | ecosystem: Environmental > Terrestrial > Soil > Desert | place: Antarctica: Dry Valley...
CGCTCGCCGCCGCGGTTGAACACCAGCACCTTCGCCTGGTTGGGCTGCTCCGAGTGCAGCTCCCCGACCAGGATCGCGCCGTTGCCTGCCCGCGTGATCACCGTCGGCACCGCGTCGACCCGCTTGCCATACTCCGGCATCGTCGCCCAGAGCTCGACCTTGCCCTTCGGCCGGACAGCGGCGATGTAGTCACCAGCCGCGTCGGCGACCAGCGTCTTGTTCTTCAGTCCCAGGCCGGCATACGGGTTCGAGTCGACGCCCTCACCATCAGGGTCGAAGCGCTCCTCGAACCGGGAGATGTCGGCCAGCACCGACTTGCTCCCCTTGGGCCGGTTGATCAGCAGCTTGCCGAGCTGCCGCTTCCCCTTGGTGCCGGACGGGATCGCCTGCGGCGGTGCGTACGTCATCACCGGCATCAGCTTGCCGGGCTTGCGGCGGGCCACGCCGTCGGCGCCGGCGGCGAACGTGCCGTCCGCACTCGCGAAGGAGAGCAGACCGGTCACCTTCTGCTTGTAGCCGCCGCCCTTCAGCCGCCCGATCTTGCCGGTCCGCCCGATGCACAGCCCGCCGTCACAGTTGCCTGCCTTGTACGACCCGTGGCCGGCCTCGGCCACGATCACCGTGCCGTTGCCGAGCAGATGCATCTGGCGCGGGTTGTCCAGCCCGTCGACCACAACAGTGAACGGCGCGGGTCCGCCGCGATCAGCGTCGGGCTCGGCCACCGTGGGAGATGCCGCCAGCCCGGCAGCGACCATCGCACCGCCGGCGGTGAGAGCGCCGGCCACCCGCAGCCGTCGAGCTCGGTTCGAGTCGGCCATGTCCAACCTCCGTCCACGACAGGGCAGGGCAGTCCTACCCCGGTGTCAGCCTTGGCAGGGGTTTAGCGCGGTCGGTCGGCGAGCGCCAGTCGAATCTCGCGAACGCCCGCAAACAGGTCGTCCTCCGGCGCGTCCGCGAGCGCCATGGACGGGACGTGGTTGCGCACGAGCTCGTAGTCCTCGGTGGGCCAGGCGGCCTGGTGGACCGCCAGCGGGCAGGCGAACCACGCCCCCTCGGGGTCGATCTGGGTGGCGTGCGCGAGCAGGGCCCGGTCGCGCACGGGGAACCACTGCGCGCACGGCACCCGGGTGGTGATCCGTGCGTCGTGCTCCGGGTCGGGTTCCCACTGCGCCAGCCGTTCGGCGTACGGAGACTCCAACCCCCGGCGCAGCATCTCGTCGTGCAGCGCCTGGGTGCGAGCCCGATGGAAGCTGTGGTGGTAGTACAGCTTCAGCGGCTGCCACGCGGACCCGGTTCCGGGGTAGGCGCCCGGGTCGCCGGCTACATCGAACGCGGCGACCGTCACCTCGTGGCAGCGCAGGTGGTCCGGATGTGGGTAACCACCCTTCTCGTCGTACGTGGTGACGACGTGCGGACGGAAGGCGCGCATAATCCGCACCAGTGGCTGCACCGTCTGCGCCAGCGGGAGAGCTGCGAAGCACCCGTCCGGCAACGGTGGCGGTGGGTCCCCCTCCGGCCAGCCGGAGTCCACGAAGCCGAGCCAGTCCTGGCGCACGCCGAGGATCTCGCGGGCCCGTTCCATCTCCTGCCGGCGGATCTCGGTGATGTTGGCGAGCACGTCGGGACGGTCCATGCCGGGGTTGAGAACCGAGCCGCGTTCGCCGCCGGTGCAGGTCACAACGTGCACGTCGACCCCCTCGGACACGTACCGGGCGGTGGTCGCGGCGCCTTTGCTCGACTCGTCGTCCGGATGGGCGTGCACGTGCATCAGACGCAGCGGTTCCTGGTCGGACACGGAGGACGGCACGGGGACAGAATGCAGCATGGCCCGACACGACCCGGCGGCTGCCGCGCGGGCCGCGATGCCACAGCGCTACGGACGGCCGTCGCGATCCGGCCGGGTCGCCGTTGCGGTGGCGGTGGCCGCGGTCGTCATCGTCTCCGCCGGCTGGCTGGTCGACGCCGCCCTGAAAGGTTCGAACCCGGACGTGGACGCCGCCGTCTCAGGCTTCGAAGTGGTCTCCGACCGGCGCACTGACCTCACCGTCGAGCTCCGCCGTGCCGTCGAGACGGCGGTGACCTGCGAGGTGTACGCCCAAGCCGCGGACAAGCAGGTGGTCGGCGAGCGCACGGTCGAGCTGGCCAGGCGGGAGGCGGGGACGGACCGCGTCACGGTCTCGATCGCCACTGAACGCCGAGCGGTGGCCGCCGCCGTCCGCGGGTGCCTGGCCTCCGCCGGCTGATCAGCAGGCTGAACGCCGGCCGAAACCCTTGCTAGGCTCGGTCGGTCCACCCCCTGAACGCCACGGGCCGTCGGCCCGCGTCGACGCACGAACAGGAGCACGTACCAGTGACCCAGCCGACTGAGGAGGACATCGTCTGGCTCACCCGCGAGGCGCACGACCGCCTCCAGGAGGAGCTGGACCACCTTCGGGGTCCCGCGCGCGCCGAGCTGGCCGCCCGCATCGGCGAGGCGCGCGACGAGGGCGACCTGCGCGAGAACGGCGGCTACCACGCGGCCAAAGAGGAGCAGGGGAAATCGGAGGCACGCATCCGCCAGCTCGAGGACATGATGCGCCGCGCCAAGGTGGGCGAGGCGGCCCACGAGGGCGACCCGGTGGACGCGGGCATGGTCGTCACGGTGCGGTTCGCCGACGACTCGGACACCGAGCGGTTCCTGCTGGGCTCGCGTGAGCTGCTCGGCACGGACGCGTCGGTCCGGTCGCTCGACGTCTACTCGCCGCAGAGCCCGCTGGGCGCCGCGATACGCGGCAAGCGGGTCGGTGACACCGCGTCGTACGCCGCTCCGAACGGGCTGACGCTGTCGGTCGAGGTTGTCGCGGCCGAGCCCTTCCACAGCTGAGTCCGGCTGAGTCCGGAATGTGGGGCGTCCGGGCGCTGTTGGCCGGCTCATGGCAGCCTTCGACTCGACCACCGGAACGGTGGATCTGACCACCGACACGTTCGAGCAGGCGATCGCCGCCGACGGCATCGTTCTGGTCGACTTCTGGGCAGCCTGGTGCGGACCGTGCCGCTCGTTCGGGCCGGTCTACGAGGCCGCCTCGGAACAGCACCCGGACATCGGTTTCGGCAAGGTCGACACCGAGGCCGAGCAGGTTCTCGCTGGACAGCTGGGCATCAGGTCGATCCCCACGCTGATGGCTTTCCGCGACGGCATCCTGCTGCACGCGCAGGCCGGTGCCCTGCCGGCCGCGGCACTCGAGCAGCTGATCGCGTCCGTTCGCGACGTGGACATGGACGAGGTCCGCCGCAAGGTGGCCGCCGAGGCCGACGCCCGGCGGGAGCGGTACGGGGCCGGCGCTGACCCGTCGGCGACTGGTCAGACGGCTTAGCGGCGTTCAGTCGACCGTCGCCGGGTACCCCGCATCGCGTAGGGCACTCACCACCGCCGAGCAGTGCTCGCCGCCGCGCGTCTCGACCTGCAGCGCTATCTCGACCTCGTCCACATTGAGGTTCCGCGAGACCCGCTGGTGCACCACGTCCAGCACGTTGGCCCCCGCCTCGGCAAGCAGGCTCAGCACCCGCACCAGCTGACCGGGCCGGTCGGGCACCTGCACCGTCAGCGACAGGTACCGGCCGTCGGCGGCCATGCCGTGCCGCACGACCTGGATCAGCAGCAGCGGGTCGACGTTGCCGCCGGACAGGACCACGACGACCGGACCCGGGAACAGCCCGTCGCGCGACCCGTGCTCCAGCAGCGCCGCCACGCCGGCGGCGCCGCCCGGCTCAACCACCTGCTTCGCCCGCTCCAGCAACAGCAGCAGCGCCTGCGACAGCGCCTCCTCGCTGACCGTCACCAGATCGTCGACCAGCTCTGCGACCGACTCGAACGGCACATCTCCCGGGCGGCCGACGGCGATCCCGTCGGCCATGGTCGCCATCGACCTCACCGGCACCGGCTCCCCGGCGGCCAGGCTGGCGGGGTAGCTCGCCGCACCCTCGGCCTGCACACCCACCACCCGTACGTCAGGGCGCAACGTCTTGACCACAATCGCTACCCCGGCGAGCAACCCGCCGCCGCCGCAGGGCACCACGATCGTGGCCGCCTGCGGCACCTGCTCGAGCATCTCGAGCCCAAGAGTGCCCTGACCGGCCACGACGTCCGGGTGGTCGAACGGGTGGATCAGCACCGCCCCGGTGTCGGCGGCGAACTTGTGGGCCTGTTGGAGCGCCTCGTCGATGGTCGTGCCGCAAAAGTGCACCTGCGCGCCGTAGCTTCGAGTGGCTCGCTCCTTGGGCAGCGTGGCACCGTGCGGCATGAACACGGTCGCGGCGGTGTCGAGCATCGAGGCCGCGAGCGCCACCCCCTGGGCGTGGTTGCCGGCGCTGGCGGCGACGACCCCCAGCGCCCGCTCTTGCGCTGACAGCCCGGCGATGCGGGTGTAAGCGCCGCGGATCTTGAACGAGCCGGCGCGCTGCAAGTTCTCGCACTTGAGCAGCACCTTGCCACCAACAATGTGCTCCAGCGCACGGCAGCGTTCCACCGGTGTGCGCAGTGCGACCTCGCCCAGGACGTCGCGGGCGCGCTGCACGGCAGCGAGGGTCACGGACACCAGCTCAGCCTAGGCCGGGGACCGGTGATGAGACATTGCCGTCGCATCGGCCGCGAATCTGTCGCACCCTTCGTTTCCCACCCGCCACTCACACCAGCTGGGTGCGCGCCACCGGGCACCACAGCAGGTGATCGTCGCTGGGCCCCTCCCGTGCCGTCTCCCAGGCCAGGAGGGCTTGGCGGCCGTCCAGGTCGAGAGTCGCCAGCGCGTTGTCGAACCACGGCCCGTCGACGACCCGCCAGGTCCATGGCGGCTCGGCCACCCGGGCACTGCGGGCAAGCACCCGCCCTACCGTGCCGGCCACCCCGTACGCAAGCGTTGCGGTCACGAACCGCATCACCTGCGGCAGCGGGTTACGGATAGGTGAGCACACCGCCTGCAGCACGCGCGACTGGCCCGGCCCGCTCGGCAGGTCACCCTCGACCAAGTAAGAGTGGTGCACGTCGCCGGACAGGAACAGCACGGTCGCCGGAGCTTCCCCACGCCCACCGGACGCGACCTCGGCGACCATCTGTTGCACCTGCCGGAACGTACGCTGGAAGGCCGCCCAGTGCTCCAAGTCGAAAGCCTGCCGCAGCTGCTCTGCCCGACCCGAAGCGCGCTGCCCCCACGCCCCCGCTACCACCGCCTCGTTCCACGACTCCACGTGATGCAACCCCATCGCCACCAGGCACGGGACCGAGGTCGCGATGAGCAGGTGGTCGAAGTCGCCGGTGAGCTGTGCGTCCAGCCACTTGACCTCTTTGTGGTCCAGTATGGCCCGGTTCGCGGGCTCGGTCACCCGTCCGGCCCGCGAGTCGATCACGACCAGCCTGTTCCGGCCCAGGTCACGGCGATAGCTCCAGCGGTACGCCTCTGGGTTGTCGTCGGCGGCTGCACCGAAGCTGTCCAGCAACGTGCCGACGTCCTGGTCACCGGCCGCGCACACCTGCTGCCAGACCGGGTCATTGCCCCGCTCGGCCGGGGACAGGTTGCCCAGGTGCTGGTAGATCCAGTACGACGACAGGCCGGCCACGATGCGCCCCTTCCACCACGCCGTGGCCCGCATCTTCTCGCGCCAAGCGTGCGAGGTGTTCCAGTCGTCGCGGACGTCGTGGTCGTCGAACATCATCGCGCTGGGCAGCGTCGACAGCGCCCACCGCACGGTGGGCTCTGTCCACGACAGGCGGTACAGGTGGGCGTACTCGCCGAAGTTGGCCAGCTCCTCGCCCGGCTCCTGCTCTATGTCGCGCTGGTGCGAGATGTACTCGCGCATCGCGTTCGACGTCTCGTCGGCGTACACCTGGTCACCGAGGAACAGCAGCAGCGACGGCCAACCGACGTCGTGCCCCTCCGCCGGCTCGGGCAGGCCGCCGCTGGCCAGCCGCAACGCCAAGGCACGCAGCACGTCGATGCCGTACCTGCGGTTCGTGCGGCGGTCGTGCGGCACCGAGGCGCGGCAGGTGCCGAACACGATCCGCACCGGCGAGGACAGGTCCAGGGTGCGCAGCGCGCTGGGCGGGAACAGCGATCGCGGCGGCGGCCAGATCCGGTCGTCGTCGAGGAGCACCTCGTAGGGAAGGTGCGAGCCCGGCGCCAAGCCGGTGACGTCGACCAGCGCGTAGTGATGGTCGTGGGCGGTGAACGTGCGGGCGGTGGCAACGTGGTCGCCGGCGCGGACGGTCACCGTACCGGGACGGACCACCTCGACCCACACCGTCACCGACGACTCGTCGGCGTACCGCTGCACCGGGCCGACCACCAGCCCGCCGACCGGGTCGCTGGTGCGACCGGCCCCGTCGGGACTGGCGCTGTCGGGACTGGCGCTGTCGGGACTGGCGCTGTCGGGACTGGCGCTGTCGGGACTGGCAGGGATCTCAGTACTGCTGACCGGCGCGTTCACTGGACCTGTTGTACCCGTCTCGGCGTCCGCACGCACAACCGACGCGTAAAGTCGCCCGGTGCGAGGCAGAGCGGGAGACGACAGCGGCTCGTCTGACGCCGCCGCCCAGTTCCTGCCGCACCGGCAGATCATGATGGTGCTCGGCGGTGTGATGGCAGGGATGTTTCTCGCCGCCCTAGACCAGAGCATCGTCGGCACCGCGCTGCCCAGCATCACCAGCGACCTCGGCGGACTCGACAAGCTGAGCTGGGTAGTGACGGCGTACCTGCTGACGTCGACCGCGTCCACCCCGCTGTGGGGCAAGGTCTCTGACCTGTACGGGCGCCGCCCGGTCTTCCAGACGGCGATCGCGACGTTCCTGGTCGGGTCGCTGCTGTCCGGCTTCAGTCAGGACATCGTCCAGCTGATCGGCTTCCGCGCACTGCAGGGTCTCGGGGCGGGTGGGCTGTTCGCACTCGCGCTGGCCACCATCGGAGACGTGATCCCGCCGCGCGAGCGCGGTCGCTACCAGGGCTGGTTCGCCGCAGTGTTCGGCACCTCCAGCGTGCTCGGGCCGGTGCTCGGGGGGTGGCTGGCAGAGGGGCCGGGCTGGCAGTGGATCTTCTGGGTCAACATCCCGATCGGCTTGCTCGCGCTCGTTGCTACGTCGATCGCGCTCCGGATGCCGCACCTGCGTCGCGAGCACCGCATCGACTACGCCGGAGCAGCCGTGGTGGTGGCGGCGGTCACCGCGGTCCTGCTGTACACCACCTGGGCCGGTGAGGCGTATGGGTGGGCGTCGGCAACAGCGCTCACGCTGCTGCTTGGGGGGCTCGCGCTGGCGGTGGTGTTCGTGCTGGTCGAGCAGCGCGCGAGCGAGCCGATCATTCCGATGGCGCTGTTCGCCAACCGGGTCTTCGCCACCTGCAACGCAATCGGCTTCATCGTCGGGATGGCGATGTTCGGGTCGCTGGTCTTCACCCCGCTGTACCTCCAGGTCGTGCTCGGCATGTCACCGACGGACTCCGGTCTTGGCCTGTTGCCGATGGTCGCCGGGATCTTCTGCACCTCGGTGCCAGCCGGCTACGTGGCGTCCCGGACCGGTCGCTACCGCGTGTTCCCGATCGCAGGGTCGGCGACGATGTTGGTCGGTGTCAGCCTGCTGAGCCGGCTCGGCGCCGACACCCCGTACTGGCAGGTGGCGATCTCGCTGTTTGTGCTGGGGGCCGGGCTGGGCGGGACGATGCAGATCATCGTCACCGCGGTGCAGAACTCGGTCGACCGCCGCGACATGGGCACCGCCACCAGTGCGGTGACCTTCTTCCGGATGATGGGCGGAGCCTTCGGCACCGCCGCGTTCGGCGCGGTGCTCGGCATCCGGCTCACCCACCACCTGGCCGGGCTCGGGCCGGCGGCCCGCGGGGTCAGCGACGACGGTGGCGACCTGACGGGGCTGCGGGCGCTCCCGGCGGGGGTGCGCGACGACGTGATCACGGCGTACGCGGACGCCCTCGCCGATGTCTTCCTGGCGGGGGTGCCGGTGGTGCTGGTGGGCCTCGCGGTCGCCTGCCTCATCCCAGAGGTGCGACTGCAGACCCGACAAGACGTGGCCGACGCAGCCGACGCAGCCGTGCCTGCCCGCGGCGCCGTCTCCTGAGGCATCCGCCGACCCATCGATCTCGAGGCATCGGGTGCCCGGACGGCCGGGTTGTCTCGACCTGCCTGCGCCGGGGGCGGCGGGCTAGCCTCGGGCCTGGCCAGCCTCGCCCACCGGGCTCCCGCCGTACGCCGGGTCATGATCAGGATCTGGCGCGGGATCGTGCTGCGGGTCAGTGCCGCGTACGTGCTTGCCGACAGCGTGCGCGCAGGCCACCAACGGTACCGAGATCAGCGCCCCGGCCACGCCGCCGGCGGTCAGCCCGACCGCGATGGTCAAGATGATCACCAGTGGGTGCACAGCGACGAAGCGGCCCATCAGAAATGGTTGCAGCACATGCGACTCCAGCTGCTGCACCGCCAGCACCACGCCCAGCATCAGACCCGCCACTAGGGGCCCCTGCGCCACGAGGGCAACGAGGACCGCGACGACGCCGGACACTGCCGCCCCGATGATCGGCACGAACGCGCCGATGAAGACCAGCACCGCGAGCGGAAGGGCTAGCGGGACGCCCAGCAGCACGGCACCGAGTCCGATCCCCACCGCATCGGTCAGCGCCACCAACACCGTGGCGCGCACGAAGGCGGTGAGCGACACCCACGCGACCCGGCCCGAGGAGTCCACCTCCCGACGCACGGTGCCCGGCAGCAGGCCGACCACCCAGCGCCAGATGGAGCTGCCCTGGGCGCAGAAGAAGTACGTCGCGAACGCCACGATGAAGAACCCGGCGACACCCTGGCCAAGGGTGGTGCTCACGGCCGCCGCCCGGCGCAGCACCTCTGCGTCGGCGTTCTGCAGCGACTGCACCCCCTGGTTGACGAAGTCGTCGAGCTGCGCGTCCGACAGGCCGATCGGACCGGTCTGGAGCCAGTTGCGTACCTGCAACAATCCCTCGGCCACGTCGCGGCTAAGGTCGTCGACCTGGTCGGCAACCTGTCGACCGATCAGCACGAACAGCCCTCCGAACAGGATCAGGCCGCTCAGCACAACGACGAGGGCGCCGATGGCGCGGCGAACACCCAGCCGTTCGAGCAGGTCGACCCCCGGGGAGGCGAACGCAGCCGTCAGCAGGGAGATCGCCAGCGGCAAGGTGACGTCACCGAAGCGGGCGAGAAGGGCGAAGACCTGCCAGACGAGTACGGCGACGGCCAGCAGGCACACCGACCAGGCGGCGGCCGCGACCAGGGCCGGTGGGACGCCGAGGCCCACAGCCACCGCCGGCATCCGGGCTGTCGACGGCGCTCTGGTCGGGGTTGCGGGATCGGGTGACCGCGGCTGGCCGCTGGTGGCCTCATCCCCGTCAAGCAGCGGGGGCTCGTGGCTGATCGGGTCCGCCGTGACGCCGCTGCTGTCATCACCGCCGATCTGGGCCGCGCGCACCCGCGCGCGGGCCCACTCCAGCCTGCTCGGACGCGAGGACACCCTGTGATCATGCCTGATCACAGCGTGTATAGGGCCGCTGCGGGTTGCCGGCCCGTCGGGTCGCCGCGCCCGGACCGATCTTCCGACCTGGTGGCTGCCCCGGCGACCCAAGCGTCGGACGATCCGTCCGGGCGGGCAGATGGCGGAACAGAAAGGGTCGGGCTGCCTCGCCTCAGCAGGCCAGCAGATGCCGACCCAGCAGTGCGGCTGCCACCTGCGGGTGGCTGGGGGCGAGCAGACCGGCTGCGGCCAGCACGTACTCGCGATCGACGACCAGGCGCGGCGCCCGTGGCAACAGCCAACCCCCCGGGACGTCGGTTCCGGTTCCCGACCGGAGCAGCCGGACGGCGGTGTCCGGGTCGGCGTGTCGCAACACTCCACCAGAGCCGACAAGCAGTCCGACCTCACGCAGGTCCCTGCCGGTGCGCTCGACGACCCGGCCGTCGCGGCCGAGCACGACCCGCTGGCGCCCGGCATGACGCCGCAGCGCCACCCCGGTGGCGATCTCGACCAGCCGGTGATCCACGGCACTCCCCGCACTCGTGCTCGACACCAGCTCAGGCGATGCCGTCAGGTCGTCCGCCGCGGCGGCGAGCCCGGCATGCTCCTCGGGCCTGACCACTCCTGCCGCGAGCCCCTGCTCAACAGTCGGCGACGCACTCCAGCGGACCCCAAGGTCGCCCTCGACGCTGCGCGTCACCCGGGTCGGCGCCACCACCTGGCGAGCCAGCCCAGTCGATGAATCCTCCGGGTCGAGCTCGACGACCGAGTACACATCCGTGGTCGCCCCGCCGACGTCGACCAGCGCGATGTCCCCGACCTGGTCACCGAGGACCGTCGCTGCGTTGAGCACGACGTCTGGCGTCGGCCCGACAACCATGTCCACGAACGCCGGGGACGCCGACAGGTGCTTTCCCCCGATGACGTGGCGCAAGAACGCGGCCCGGATGCGCGCTCGGGCGGAGTCCGGCGCCAGGACGCCGATGCGCGGCACCACATTGTCCGCCACTTCGTACGGGACCCGGCCGGCCACCAACAGCGCGCCGGCCTCGTCCGCCGCCGCGGCGTTGCCGGCAAGGACGACCGGCCCGGTCCAGGCGGCCTCGGCCAGCGCCGCCGCAGCGCTGAGCAGGACGCCGGTGTTGCCGCCGTCGGTGCCTCCGACGAGCAGCACCACGTCGGGAGCGGTGGCGCGCAGCGCGATGAGCCGGCCAACGTCCAGTCCACCGTCGACGACGTGCACCACCCTGCCGCCCGAGGACAGCGCCACCCGGCGGCCGGCTTCGGCGGTGACCAGCTCCTCGTTGCCGACCACGGCGACCCGCAGGCCGCCGCCTGCCGACGAGCAGGCGCGCACCGGTGCGTCCGCCGCGCCCGCGGCGACGCGGCGCAGTTCGCGGCGACAGGCCGCGAATCCGTCCAGGACATCGGTGTCGATCGTCGTCCTGTGCTCGGCCGCGGCTACCACCGCTGCGTCGTCGAGGCTCACCAGCAGCGTCTTGGTGAACGTCGAGCCGATGTCGGCGCAGACGACCAGGTCCACGCGACCCGGCCCGCCCTCAGCCGGCTGCCGCGTCGAGTGCCTGGGCCAGGTCGTCGACCAGGTCCTCGACCGACTCGATGCCAACGCTGAGCCGCACCAGGTCCCCCGGCACCTCGAGCGGCGAGCCGGCGGCGGACGCGTGGGTCATCCGGGCAGGGTGCTCGACCAGCGACTCGACGCCACCGAGGGACTCGGCGAGGGTGAAGACGCGGCAGCGCTCCACCACGCCCAGCGCGGCCTGCTCACCGCCGGCGACCCGGAAGCTCACCATGCCGCCGAAGCGGCGCATCTGCTTGGCGGCGAGCTCATGGCCGGGGTGTCCGAGCAGCCCGGGGTACAGCACCGACGTGACCTCGGGCCGGGTGGCGAGGAACTGCGCGATCTGCTCGGCGTTGTCGCTGTGGCGTTCCATCCGCACTGCCAGCGTGCGCAGCCCGCGCAGCACCAGCCAGGCGTCGAAGGGTCCCGCCACGGCGCCGATCGCGTTGTGCATGACGGCGAGCCGGTCGGCCAGGGCCTGGTCCCGAACGACCAGAGCACCGCCGACGACGTCGGAGTGCCCGCCGGCGTACTTGGTGGTGGAGTGCATGACCACGTCGGCCCCGAGCGTCAGCGGCTGCTGCAGGTAGGGCGAGGCGAAGGTGTTGTCCACCACCAGTACTGCGCCGGCGGCGTGCGCCACCTCGGCCAGGGCGGCGAGGTCGGCGATGCCGAGCAGCGGGTTGGTCGGCGACTCGACCCACAACAGCGCCGTCTGGCCGGGGCGGACAGCGGCCCGCACGGCGTTGACGTCGGCGATCGGCGCGGTGTCGTACGCGAGCCCCCAGGGCTGGTAGACGCGGGCGAACTGCCGGAAGGTGCCGCCGTACGCGTCATCGGGGATGACGACGTGGTCGCCCGGGCGGCACACGGTGCGCAGCAGGGTGTCCTGGGCGGCCAGCCCACTGGCGAAGGCGAACCCGTGGCTGCCCACCTCCAGGGCTGCCAGGCACTGCTCGAGCGCGGTGCGGGTGGGGTTGGCCGTGCGGGAGTACTCGTAGCCCTCGCGCAGGCCGCCGACCCCGTCCTGCTTGTACGTGCTGGTGGCATAGATCGCCGGCACCACGGAACCGGTACGCGGGTCGGCCCCCTGCCCGGCGCGGATGGCCAGCGTCTCGAACCCGGGAGGCATACCCGGACCCTATCCACCCACGATCCGCGGCAAGTGATCACGCGATCCGGGGCACGTGGTCTCGGTCTGCGTCTCCGACAGCTGCAGATCGCGGGAAGGGGGCGGCCGACAAGGGTGTTGTACCCGAGACGACAACCACAGGAGGCCATCCGTGCTGTTCAGCCGCGCCAAGTCCGAGCTGCCCACCGCCGAGAACGCCCTGCCCGGCCGTGACCGGCGACCGTTCGACGTGGGTGACCGGCACGCCGTGCTCGGCACACCGATCGAGACCGACGCTCCCGCCGGTTACGAAGAGGCGGTGTTCGGCCTCGGCTGCTTCTGGGGTGAGGAGAAGACGTTCTGGCAGCTGCCCGGCGTGTGGTCCACGTCCGTCGGCTACGCCGGTGGGCTCACCCCCAACCCCACGTACGAGGAGGTCTGCAGCGGACGTACCGGACACGCCGAGGTCGTCCGAGTGGTGTTCGACCCGGCCATGGTGAGCTACGCCCAGCTGCTCAAGGTGTTCTGGGAGAGCCACGACCCCACCCAGGGCATGCGCCAGGGCAACGACTCAGGGACGCAGTACCGCTCGGTGATCTACACCGTCTCGGCCGCCCAGCGGCAGCAGGCCGAAGCCTCCCGCGCTACATACCAGCAGGCGCTGTCGGCTGAGCGGTACGGCGAGATCACCACCGTCATCACCCCGCTGGAGCACTACTGGTACGCCGAGGCCCACCACCAGCAGTACCTACACAAGCTGCCAAACGGTTACTGCCCGATCCACGCGACCGGCGTGACGTTTCCGCGGACATGACGCAGGGCACGAGAAGCCCTGGCTCACCCCCTCGGGGAAGGGGCCGAGCGCGCGCGGGGCTTCTCGGTCGTGCGGTCAGCGTCGCCGGGCCGCCCCACACCAACCTCAATTGCGCGCGGAACGCCTCCACCTTTCAGGTGGACCCCACGGGTTCCCTCAGGGAGCCTCGACCCGGTGTCATCGCAACGCGCGTTATGCGAGCCTTCCCGCAGATTGCAGCCGAGCACTGTGGGAGGTCACACGATGAACACGCCGACCGGTGTCGTTCGAGGCGATGGCGGCGAGCCTCTCGCTGGCTGGGATGACCCGATACGCGGGCGAGTCGCCTGGCGGACGTTGTTCAGTGGGGACGTCACGGACGCTGACAGCCTCACCTGCGGCGTCGGGGTGCTGGAGCCTGGCGGGTGGCTGGGGCTGCACCGGCATGCCGCTGCGGAGGTCTATCACGTCATTGAGGGCGAGGGTTTGGTGACTTTGGCCGGAGCGGAGCACCCGGTGACCGTCGGCTCGGCCGTTGCCATCCCTGCCGATGTCGAGCACGGCATTCGGAACTCGGCGCCGACGGTTCTGCGCTTCTTCTATTGCCTCGCGGCGAACTCGTTCAGCGACGTCGAATACCGCTTCACCGACGAGTCGGACCGCGGCGAGTCATCGAGGTAGGGCGTCGTCAGCGCACCACTTCCGCCAGCAATACCTCGCCAAGAACCCGTACGGCTATTGCCCGGTGCACGCGACCGGGGTCACCTGCCCGATCGGGACCGGCGTCCGCGCCGACTGAACGATCGTGGTACGAGTCGGGATGTACCAGGACTACGAGCGGGCGCTGTACGCCGCGCTGTAGTGGGCGTCACCCGCCGCCGCGAGATGCGGGCGATCAGCCGGCGAGGTGGCCGAGCAGGTCGTGGCGTGTGAGCACGCCGACGGGCCGGCCGTCTTCTTGCACCAGCAGCGCGTCGGCGCCCTCCAGCGCCGTCACCGCTTCGGCCACCGGCTGGCCGGCGCCGATCGTCGGCAGCGGTGCGCCCATGTGCTGCTCGACCCGGTCCGTCAGCGTCGCCTGCCCGGTGAACAGGGCGTCCAGCAGGTCCCGCTCGCTGACCGCGCCGGTGACCTCGGCGGCCATCACCGGCGGCTCGGCGCGTACGACCGGCATCTGCGACACCCCGTACTCGCGCAGGATGCTCACCGCCTCGGCGATGGTCTCGCTGGGGTGGGTGTGCACGAGCGCCGGGATGCCCCCCGACTTGGCTCGCAGCACGTCGCCAGCGCTCAGACCGGACTCGCCGGGTGCGAAGCCGAAGCGCGCCAGCCAGGAGTCGTCGAAGACCTTGGTCAGGTAGCCCCGCCCGCCGTCGGGGAGCAGCGCCACGATCACGGCGTCGTCGCCGCCGGGGGTGCCGGCCAGCTCGGCGGCCAGCCCGACGGCCGCCACCGTCGCCATCCCGCAGGAGCCGCCCACCAGCAGCCCCTCCTCCCGCGCCAGCCGCCGGGTCATGGCGAATGACTCGCCGTCTGACACCGCGATGATGCGGTCACAGACATCCCGGTCGAATGTCGCCGGCCAGAAGTCCTCGCCGACCCCCTCGACGAGGTATGGCCGGCCGCTGCCACCCGAGTAGACCGACCCCACCGGATCGGCGCCGATGACCTGCACGCGGCCGTTGCTCACCTCATGCAGGTAGCGGCCCGCCCCGCTGACCGTGCCGCCGGTGCCTATACCGGCCACGAAGTGAGTCACCCGGCCCCCGGTCTGCTCCCACACCTCCGGCCCGGTGGTCTCGTAGTGGCTGCGCGGGTTGTGCTCGTTGGCGTACTGGTTGGGCTTCCACGCCCCGTCGATCTCCCTGGTCAGCCGGTCCGACACGGAGTAGTACGAGTCAGGGTGCTCGGGCTCGACGGCTGTGGGGCACACCACCACCTCCGCGCCGTAGGCCTCCAGCACGTTGCGCTTGTCCACGCTCACCTTGTCCGGGCACACGAACAGGCAGCGGTAGCCGCGCTCCTGAGCCACCAGCGCCAGCCCCACCCCGGTGTTGCCCGAGGTCGGCTCGACGATGATGCCCGCCGGTTGCAGCGAGCCGTCGGCCTCGGCCGCGTCGACCATGCGCACGGCAATGCGGTCCTTGACCGATCCGCCGGGGTTGAAGTACTCCACCTTGGCCAGCAGGACCGGGCCACCGGGCACGCTGCCCCGGCCCCCCTCCGCGTCGCCCCCCGGTGCGACCCGGGACAACCGCACTAGCGGGGTGTTGCCGATCAGGTCGAGGACGGACTCGGCGTACTTCACGTCGCCAGCGTAGGCGTGCGGCCTAGTCTGCCCCGGTGACCCGTGCCCGCGCCGCCCGTCGCCTCGCGACCGCCGCGGCGTACGGCGGCGGTGGGCTCGGCCTGCTCGGCGGCTCGTTGTACGCGGTGATGAAGACCCAGGCCGCCTGGGCCCGCCGGCAGATCGGGAACGCCACCGAAGCACCGCCGGTGGCGGACGGCACGTACGGCCCGGACCTGCCCGGCGAACCGCTGTCCTTGTTGGTCCTCGGCGACTCCGCGGCTGCCGGCTACGGGATGCAGGAGCCGTTGGACACCCCGCCCGCGATGCTGGCCAGCGGCTTGTCGCACATCGCCGGCCGCCCGGTGCGGGTTTTCAGCGCGGCCCGGGTGGGCGGCCAGTCGGCCGACCTGCAAGGTCAGGTCGACAAGGGCCTCGAGCACCGCCCGGACGTTGCCGTCCTGGTGGTGGGGGTCAACGACGTCACCCACACGGTGCGACCGACGGAGTCGGTGCGGCTGCTGGAGGCGGCGGTGCGGCGGCTACGGGACGCCAACGTCGAGGTGGTCGTCGGCACCTGCCCGGACATGGGCACGATCGGCCCGGTGGCCCAGCCGCTGCGGGAGCTGGCCCGACGGTGGAGCCGCCGGCTGGCCGCGGCTCAGACGATTGCCGCCGTCGAGGCCGGTGCCCGGTCGGTGTCGCTCGGCTCGCTGCTCGGCCCCAGCTTCGCGCTGGCTCCCGGCGAGCTGTTCGGGCCGGATCGATTCCACCCGTCGGTCGCCGGCTACGCCAGCATGGTGACCGCGCTGCTCCCGTCGGTGGCCGCGGCAGCCGGCGTGTGGGACGACGACGATTTCACCGAGCACGGCGGCTTCCACTCCACCGGCGACCGGGCCTCCGAGGCCGGCGGGCTGGTGCTTCCGGTGTCGTTCGCGGCGGCGGAGGCAGCCGCCCTGGACGGAACCGAGGTCAGCGCCGCCCGGGTCGGCGGCCGCGACCGTGGTCCGCGCGGGCGGTGGGCCGAGCTGCAGCACCGGGTACGCCGTCCGGTGCCGCAGGTCGCCGACCCGGATCACGTGGGCTGACCTGCGGCTCACCCGCAGCGGGAGTGTGCGCCCTTGTGCCACCCCGCAGCGATGGTGCACCCTCGGCAGAACGAGAGGTCCACTCAGGAGGCACGATGTCCTTGCACCACTCCGAAGAGACGCACCAGCTGCTGGTCGCCCGGGTCCCCGGAGCGACCGGCATGGAACTCCCAGAGTGGTTCAAGCGGTTGGACGACGGCCCCAGCTTCAGTCGGTTCGACGACCGGGTGCAGTGGCTTCGCGACGAGTACTCCCTGGCGCACGGACACGCGACCGCCATCGTGCACGAGCACAACCTGAAGCGGTCCCGCCGCAGCTTCACCTGAAGCGGTCCCGCGGCGGCTTCAGCAGGGGGGTTCTGCCGCCTCCTGGACGCTCGGCGGTCAGTCGCCGCGGAGGATCGCGAGGATCCGCAGCATCTCGATGTAGAGCCACACGATCGTGACCGTGAGGCCGAACGCTGCCCGCCACGACTCGCGCTCGGGGGCCCCGGCGGCGATCGCCCGCTCAACGAAGTCGAAGTCGAGGATGAGCATCAGCACGCCGAGCACGACACCGATCACGCTGGTGATGAGCCCGAACGTCCCAAAGCCGTTGAATCCGAAGTCGGCGCCGAAGAAGCTGAGGACGAAGTCCATCAACGACAGGGCCACGAACCCGAACATCGCTGCAACCACACCGCGCCGGAATTTGGACGTGACCTTGATGTTGAGGATCTTGTACGCCGCCAAGGTGCCGACGAATGCGCAGATCGTGCCTAGAACCGCACCGGCGACCACCCCGTCGTACGCGGTCTCGAACACCTTGGAGATCGCACCGACCGCAACTCCCTGGGCGACCGAGTAGGCCAGCACCAGCGGCGGACTCACAACCCGCTTGAACGAGTTCACCATCGCCAGCGCAAACCCGATCAGAGCGCCGCCGATCAGCAGCGTGGTCGCGCGGGCCAGGTTGTCCTGTGCCGCCAGGCTGGTGCCGGCGACGTCGCCGATCATGATCCAGGTGACAGCGGCCGACACGACGAGCAGACCGAGGGTGAAGGCGGTCTTCTGGACGACCGAGTCGATCGTGATCCGGTCGCCGCCGACCTGCGTGGTGGGCGCGCGGCCTGGGGCGCCAGGGGACCCGACCCCCCAGGTGGACGGGGCGCCGTAGCCGGAGCTCGCGCCGGGATAGGTGGTGCCGCCGCGACCGTTGAATGTGTCGCTGCGAGCGAAGACCGGGTTGCTGCTCTTCATCGTTCCTCCGAATGACGTGGCCCGGGTGCTCGGGGCCGACAGGTTCAGGATACCGGACCTGCTGGTTCAACTCCCGGCATGGAGTACAACGTCGCTGGCCAGGCAGACGTTCCGGCTCCACCGCCCGCTGCGCCCGGCGCCGTGCCCGGTGCCGTGCCCGGTGGTGCCCCTGGTGGGACTCGAACCCACACTGTGACGGGTTTAAGCCGTCAGCCTCTGCCGGTTGGGCTACAGGGGCCGTGCCGCGGGCCGGCTCTGTCAGGCCAGCATGCCGGAACGGCCGTCCGCATGTGGACGTACTGCCACCAGGTGGTGCAGACCGATGCGACCACGCTCGGACCCGATCGAGGCCAGCGCCAGCGACAGCCGCCACACCCGCAACCGGTCGGCGCCGAGTACCGCGCTGGCCCGGTTCGGGTCGGCGTCCAGGCGGGCGAGCCAGGCCCTCATGGTGGGCGCATAGTGCTCGCGCCACGACTCGACCAGCCGTACCTCCAGGCCGGACTCCTCGACCCCGTCGACGACGGTGCCGACGGCGGGCAGCGGGCCGCTCGGCACGACGTAGGCCGACATGAAGGACGGTCCGGGTCCGCCGGCTCCCGGCCTGGCGGTGAGCGCTTGCATCACGAACCTGCCTCCGGGCCGCAGGATCTGGTGCACCTGACCCGCGTAGGCGACCAGGTTGGTCTCGTCGAGATGCTCGATGGACTCGATCGCCGCTGCCGCGTCGTACGGTCCGTCCGCCACCCCTGGCAGGTCACCCAGACGTACGTCGGCCCGGTCGGCCAGGCCAGCGTCCCGGAGCCGCCGGCGCACCACGTCGGCGCGGTCGGCCGAGCGCACCAGGCCGACGGCCTGGACTCCTCGCTCCCGAACCGCGTGCAGCAGCAGGGGACCCCAGCCGCAGCCGAGGTCGAGCATCCGCATCCCGGGCGCGAGGCCCATCCGGTCACACACCAGGTCGAGCTTGCGACGCTGTGCCTCGTCCAGCGCGACCGCCGCACCGGCGTCCCCGTCCCACCGGGCGGTCGAGTAGGCCAAAGTGTGCCCCAGCACCTTCTCCAGCAGGTCGAGCCCGCCGGCCTCGGGCAGCTCGGCCGCCGCCTGGGCACGGGCGCCGGGGTGGACCGAGGCGCGCAGCAGCTGCTCCTGGTCCGGCGGCTTGGGGGCCGGCCCTACCGCGCCCAGCAGCACGGCGGTACGCAGCACCTCGCGACGGTCGGCAGGGCCGAGTGCGGAGCGGCCCCCGATCGCGGTGCCGTAGTCGGCCAGCGTGCGCAGCCCGGTGAGCAGGTCACCGTCGATGTCGAGCTCGCCGGCGACGTAGGCCCTGACCAACCCGAGCTCGCCGGGGGCCCACAGCAGCCGGCGCACCGCCCGCCGGCTGCGCACCCGGACGGTTGGTCCGTCGGCGGTTCCGGCGGTCGACCCGTCCCAACCGACCAGGCGTACCGGCGGGTCGATCCCGAACAGCTGCACCAGCAGGTCGTACAGCCTGGGGGCGACACCGGTCCTGCCGCCGGACCGCTGCGTCTCGCTCACGCCCCGACTTTCGCAGGCTGGCCCGCGAAGGTGCAGGTGGGGCGGCGCGGCCGGGTCAGGGCAGGTCGGCGGCGGCTGCGGCGCGGCGCATGACCGCCACCAGCATCGGGGCGGTGAGCCGGCCGGTGAAGGTGTTCTGCTGGCTCGGGTGGTAGCAGCCGAGCAGTAGCACCCCGCCCCCGCCCGGGCGGCCCAGCCCAGCCTCCACTCCGTGCCCGAACCTCGGCGCCGGAGACGGAATGGCGCCGGCACCGGATCGCACCAGCCGCAGCGCGGCGTCCCAGGCGAAGCCGCCGAGGGCGACGACGACCCGGACGGTCGGCCACAGCGTGCCCGCCTCGGCCCGCAACCAGCCCGCGCAGGTGTCCCGCTCGGCCGGCGTCGGCCGGTTGCCCGGCGGGGCGCACCGTACGACGGCGACGACCCGGGTGCCTAGCAGCTGCACCCCGTCCCCGGCGTGCACGCTGGCCGGGCCGCTGGACAGCCCGGCCTCGTACAGCGCCAGGAAGAGCCAGTCGGCGGACCGGTCGCCGGTGAAGACGCGCCCGGTGCGGTTTCCACCGTGTGCGGCGGGTGCCAGACCGAGCACCAGCACGCGGGCATCCGCGGGCCCGAACCCGATGGTCGGCCGGCCCCAGTACGGCTGGTCGGCGAACGCGTGCCGCTTGTCGACCGCGACGCGCTCGCGCCACTCGACAAGCCGGGGGCAGGCCCGGCAGACCGACGATGCGGCATCCAGCTGAGCAGGCGAAGCGGCCGCCGCGGCCAGCCGGTCGACGTCGGCGGGGTTCCGGGCCACCGGCGTTGTCTGGTCCGCGCGGTCACCCGGCCACCCCGTACCGGGCTGGACCGGGCTGGCGAACGCCTGTCCCGTGAACGGGTGCGCCAGCGCGCTGGAGCTGTCGTCGCCGGGCATCACCGCTCGCCCTGACCCGCGCACCGACCGTCCGCCCACCACCGGGGCAGCCGGTCGAGCGTCTCGTCACCGAGCGGGTTGACCCCGCGGCCGGCGCCGAGCGCGTGCCCGACCAGTACGTGCAGGCACTTCACGCGAGTGGGCATACCGCCAGCGGACACCCCGTCGATCTCCGGCACCGCATCCAGCCGGGCGCGGTGCCGCAGGTACGCGTCGTGGGCGGCGCGGTAGGCGCTGGCCAGCTGTTCGTCGGTACCGAGCCGCTGGGTCATCTCCCGCATCAGCCCGGAGGCCTCCAGCATGCTCACCGCCGCGGCGAGGCGCGGGCAGGTCAGGTAGAACACCGTGGGGAACGGGGTGCCGTCCGGAAGTCGCGGCGCCGTCTCCACCACGTCCGGCAGGCCGCAGCGGCAGCGGTGGGCCACGGCTCGTAAGCCGCGAGCGGGCCGGCCCAGCTGCTCGCTGACGATCCGCAGGTCGCCAGCCAGGTCGCCAGCCAGCTCACCCGTCAGCTGACCCGTCACCTCACCCGCCGGGTCGCCACCCGAGCGAGCCGGGTCGGGCGTCACTGCTCCCGACCGGCGCGCCGGGTGGTCTGCCACAGCGTGACGTACCAGGCGCGCTCGGGGGCCTCCGCGCCGGTGCCGGGCTCGGTGGCGCCGCCCACCGTCTCGCCGTCTTCGGTGATCACCCGGTAGCCGGTCTCGCCGGGCAGCACGTACGCCAGCCTGGCCCGGGCCTGCTGCTCGACATAGCTGTCGTCGGCCCAGCGACGCTTCTCCTGCTCCAGGTCGGCGACCTCCCGCCGGGTCTGCGTGATCTCGGCCTGCGTCTCGGCGATCTGTTGCCGCTGGTCCAGCCAGGCGCGCAACGACGAGGCGTACGAGACCACCAGCACCAGGAGCACCAGCACCAGCACCACCGCGCGGTGGGTGAGCCGCGGGCCGCTGCGTGGGCTGGTGGCGGTGCTGCGCGTTCTCGGACGAGAGCTCGGGCTCCGGCCGCGCGGTGCGGGCACGCCTAGGCCTCGCGTGCCGCGGCGGCCCGCGGGAAGGCGGCCCGCCCGGCGTAGCGCGCGGCGTCGTCGAGCTCCTCCTCGATGCGGAGCAGCTGGTTGTACTTCGCCACCCGCTCGGACCGGGCAGGGGCGCCGCTCTTGATCTGACCGCAGTTGGCGGCGACCGCCAGGTCGGCGATGGTGGTGTCCTCGGTCTCACCGGAGCGGTGGCTAATCATGGTGCGGAACCCTGCGCGGTGGGCGAGCTCGACCGCGTCGAGGGTCTCGGTGAGCGTGCCTATCTGGTTGACCTTGACCAGCAACGCGTTGGCGGCACCATCGTCGATCCCCCGCTGCAACCGGGTGACGTTGGTGACGAACAGGTCGTCGCCCACCAGCTGCACCTGGTCGCCCAGTGCCCGCGTGAGCGCCTGCCAGCCGGGCCAGTCGTCCTCGTCGAGGGGATCCTCGACCGACACGATCGGGTACGAGCCGACCAGGTCGATGTAGTAGTCGCACAGCTGCTCGGTCGTCCACTTGCCGCCCTCGAACGCGTACGTCCCGTCGGTGTGTAACTCGCTGGCCGCCACGTCGAGCGCCAGCGCGATGTCGTCGCCCAGGCGCAGCCCCGCCGAGCCGACCGCCTCGGCGATCAGGTCGAGCGCGTCCCGGTTGGACGGCAGGTCTGGTGCAAAGCCCCCCTCGTCGCCGAGACCCGTGGCCAGTCCCCGCTGCTTCAGCACCGCCTTGAGCGCGTGGTAGACCTCGGCACCCTGGCGCACCGCCTCGGCGTACGTCGCGGCGCCGATCGGCGCGATCATGAACTCCTGCACGTCGACGCCGGTGTCGGCGTGGGCGCCGCCGTTGAGGATGTTCATCATCGGCACCGGCAGCAGGTGAGCGTTCGGCCCGCCGACGTAGCGGTACAGCGGGAGCCCGGTCGACTGCGCGGCCGCGCGGGCCACGGCCAACGACACGCCGAGCATCGCGTTCGCACCGAGCCCGGACTTGTTGTCGGTGCCGTCGAGGTCGAACAGGAGTTGGTCGACGAGGCGCTGCTCGTCGGCGTCTGCGCCAGCCAGCTGCGGGCCGATCACGTCGTTGACCGCTTGGACGGCCTTGCGGACGCCCTTGCCCAGGTAGCGATCGCCGCCGTCGCGCAGCTCCACCGCCTCGAACCGCCCGGTCGAGGCGCCGGACGGGACGGCGGCGCGGGCGACGGTCCCGTCGTCGAGCTCGACCTCGACCTCGACGGTGGGGTTGCCGCGGGAGTCGAGGATCTCGCGTGCCCCTACCGCGTCGATGCTGGCCATCCCGCGATGCTATCCGCCACGTCGCGGTCCGCGCCGCAGGCAGCGGCTCCCCCGTCGAGTGGCGCGAGAACGTACGGGGTGGCGAAAACATCCGTTCCGTCTTGCGCCGCTCGGTGCCCCAGGGCAGCCCTGCGGTCGGAAGATCGTCCGGCTACTCGGCGAGCTCGGCGGGGGTGAGGGGGCGCAGGACGCAGAACTCGTTGCCGTCGGGATCGGCCAGCACCACCCACGTCTTGTCGTCGCCCTGCCCGACGTCGGCGTGCATGGCTCCGAGCCCGAGGAGCCTCGTGACCTCCGCTTGCTGGTTCACCGGGCGCAGATCGAGGTGCAGCCGGTTCTTGCCGTCCTTCACCTCCGGGACCCGCAGGAAGATCAGGTCCGGGCTGACCCCGTCCTGGGGACTGCCCGCCGGCGGCTCCAGCACCACCTCGTCGTCGTCGGCGTACGTTCGGCGCCAGCCGAGCGCCGCGGACCAGAAGGAGGCCAGCGCCGCCGGCTCGGTGCTGTCGACGGCCAGGCACTGGATCTGCAGCTCAGGAGTTGCCATGGACAGAGCCTGGCCCGCTCAGGCCTGCAGCGTCGAGCCGTTTTCGGGTCGCGACTCCGCGGCGGCGATGCGCGTGGCCAGGTCGACGGTGGCCCGACGCAGGGCCGCCTCCGAGTCCACGCCAGCGGCCCGTGCCTGCGCCACCAGCGCCAGCAGCCGATCGCCGAACGGCTCGGCCTCGCCAGCCGGTGCCACGTCGAGTCCCGATCGCTCGACCCGGGCGAGCACCTTGTCGGCGCGGGCGAGAGCCGGCATCGCGGCAGGGATGCCGTCGAGCAGCGACACGCGTCGCTTCTCCGCCGCCTTCTGCCGCTCCCAGCTGGCCTCGACGTCGAAGGCCCTCAGATCATCGGCACCGCCGGCCTCGGCGTCGTCGAAGACGTGCGGGTGCCTGCTGACCAGCTTGTCGACGATCCCGCGAGCCACGTCGTCGATGTCCCACGGCTCGTCGGGATGCTCCTCGGCGAGCCGAGCGTGGAACACCACCTGCAGCAGCAGGTCGCCGAGCTCCTCGCGCAGATGCTCGCGATCCCCGGAGTCCAGCGCCTCGAGCACCTCGTAGGTCTCTTCGAGCAGATAGCGCGCCAGGCTCTGGCTGGTCTGCTCGAGGTCCCACGGACATCCGCCGGGCGAGCGCAGCCGGTCCATGACTGCGACCAGCTCGAGCACGGTCGCTCCGGTGGGCACGGGGACTCAACTGCAGGTCTGGGAAGCGGGCGGCGGGTCGGCACGGGACCCGGCGTCGGCCGGTACCGACAGCGAGCCGCTGCCGCCAACCAGCCGGCCCTGCCGCAACTGGCCGAAACGCGGGTCGAGCTCGATGTCGGTCCCCTGCGCCAGCCGCAGCAGGTAGCCCCGGCTGATGGCGGTCTCCGGCGTCTCGGCCACGTTGCTGTCACCACGGTCCTCGCCGATCGCCGCGGTGAGCTCGCGGAGCCGGCCGAGGGTGTCCACGTAGTCGCGCAGCACATCGGCCTCAGCGGCGGGCATCTGCTCGAGGACCGGCTCGATCTGGCTCGTCCCACCCTCGTAAGACGACGGCGGCACGTCGACTCCGAGCTCGTCGCTGACGACCTCCGCGAGCGCGGCGTTGAGACGGGTGCCCAGCACCTCACGCCGGATGTCTGCTGTGGCCAGCTGCTCGGGCGGGGAGCCCTGCAGCTCGGCGGTGGTCTGCGTGTAGGTGCACAGCGCCCGGGCGACCTCGTCGACCTCGTCGAGTGGGATCGCCTGGCCGTCGACGGTGGCGGCTGCCCCGGGGCTCACCTCGCCGCACCCGGCCAGCGCCAGTGTCGTCAGCACCGCGACCGCTGCGGCAGCGACGTGCCCCACTCGACGCATGCGCCCGGCCCTCCTCCCGCTGTCCTGCCTGCCCTAGGCCGCCGGGGGGTCGACGACCTCGTCGACGACCGTACGGACCCAGTCCAGCAGCGGGACGTCGGTGACCAGCGAGCCGCCGACCCGAGCAGTCTTGGGTCTCGGCACCAGGATCGTACGCGCGGGAGCCTTGACGATGCTGCCGGGGTAGAGCCGCCGTAGCCGCATCGCGCGCGACTCGGACAGCTCCACCGGTGCGAACCGCACGTGCTGGCCGCCGGCGGTCACGTCGGTGAGCCCCGCGGCGCGCACCCGGGCCCGCAGCCTGGCCACCCGCAGCAGCGTGTCCACCGGGGCCGGCGGCTCGCCGTAGCGGTCCGCCAGCTCGGCGCGCACCTCGTCGACCTCGTCCTCGGCCCGCACCGCCGCGAGCCGCTTGTACGCCTCCAGCCGCAGCCGTTCGCTCGGCACGTAGTCGTACGGCAGGTGGGCGTCGACCGGCACCTCGATGCCGACGTCGGCCTCCTGCTGCGGCTGGTCGCCGCGGAAGTCCGCGACCGCCTCGCCGACCAGCCGCACATACAGGTCGAAGCCGACGTCGGCGATGTGACCGGACTGCTCGCCACCCAGCAGGTTGCCTGCGCCGCGGATCTCCAGGTCCTTCATCGCCACGGCCATGCCGCCGCCGAGCTCGGAGTGCTGGGCGATGGTGGCGAGCCGGTCGTGCGCGGTCTCGGTCAGCGGCCGGTCGGGCGGGTACAGGAAGTACGCGTACGCCCGTTCGCGACCACGCCCGACGCGTCCGCGCAGTTGATGCAGCTGGGACAGGCCCAGCAGGTCGGACCGCTCGACGACCAGCGTGTTGGCGTTGGACACGTCCAGGCCGCACTCGACGATCGTGGTGCACACCAGCACGTCGAACCGCTTCTCCCAGAAGTCCAACATCTCTTGCTCGAGCCGGTGCTCGCCCATCTGGCCGTGGGCGGTGGCGATTCGCGCCTCCGGCACCAGCCGCTTCAACCGTTCCGCCGCCCGCTCCATCGACTGCACCCGGTTGTGGATGTAGAAGACCTGCCCGTCGCGCAGCAACTCGCGCCGTACCGCCGCGGTCACCTGGCCGTCGTCGTAGCCGCCGACGAAGGTGAGCACCGGGTGCCGCTCCTCGGGCGGGGTGGTGATGGTCGACATCTCGCGGATGCCGGTGATCGCCATCTCCAGGGTGCGCGGGATCGGCGAGGCCGACATCGACAGCACGTCCACCGCGGCGCGCAGGTGCTTGAGCGCCTCCTTGTGCTCGACGCCGAAGCGCTGCTCCTCGTCCACGACCACCAGCCCGAGATCCTTGAACCGCACCTGCGGCGACAGCAGCCGATGGGTTCCGATCACCACGTCCACCTTGCCCTGCGCGAGCCCCTCCAGGACCCGCTTGGCCGCAGCGTCGGTCTGGAACCGGCTCAACGCCTCCAGCACCACCGGGAACTGCGCGAACCGCTCGGCGAACGTCTCGGTGTGCTGCTGCACGAGCAGCGTCGTCGGCACCAGCACCGCGACCTGCTTGTTCTCCTGCACCGCCTTGAACGCTGCGCGGACCGCGATCTCGGTCTTGCCGTACCCGACGTCGCCGCACACCAGCCGGTCCATCGGCACGGTGCGTTCCATGTCGGCCTTGACCTCATCGATGGTGGTCGCCTGGTCCGGCGTCTCGATGTAGGCGAAGGCCTCCTCGAGCTCACGCTGCCATGGCGTGTCCGGCCCGAACGCGTGCCCCTTGGTGGCCTGCCTGGCGGCGTACAGCTTGATCAGCTCGGCGGCGATCTGCCGGACGGCGCGCCGCGCTCGGCCCTTGCGCCGGGTCCAGTCACTCCCGCCCATCCGGTCCAGCGCCGGGTGCTCGCCGCCGACGTAGCGGGTCACCTGGTCCAGCGAGTCGGTCGGCACGAACAGCCGGTCCCCGGGCTGGCCGCGCTTGGACGGCGCGTATTCGAGCAGCAGGTACTCGCGGGTGGCGCCCTGCACGGTGCGCCGGGTCATCTGCACGTAGCGGCCGACGCCGTGCTGCTCGTGCACGACGAAGTCACCGGCCGACAGCTCGAGCGGGTCGATCTGGCGCTTGCGGCGGGCCGGCAGCCGGCCCTCCTCGCGGGCAGCGGCGCGCTGCCCGACCAGGTCGTCCAGGGTGAGCACGGCCAGCCGCAGCGGGTCGGACACCAGTCCGTGCCCGAGACAGCCGCAGACCACGTGCACGAGCCCCTCGTCCGGGTCGGCCGGCAGTGACTGCTCCAGCCTGGCCGCCACATCGTGCTCGGCCATCAGCTCGACGGTGCGCTCGGCCGGGCCGTGGCCCGGCGTGACCACGACGACCCGGCGGCCCTCGGCGAGCCAGCCGCGGACGTCGGTCACCGCGCGTTCGGTGTTCCCGCGGTACGTCGGTGCGGCGGCCAGATCGACCGACCTGGTCACGACTGCGCCGCGCTCGACGTCTACGTCGGCCGACACCACCTCGCCGGCCTCCGTCCGCAGCGGCTCGGCGGCCAGCGCAAGGGCATCGGCGTCAAGGCCGAAAGGCGAGGTGGTCCACCACGGCAGCGACCGCGAGATCGCGTCCTCGCGGACCGCTGCCAGCGAGCGGTACGCGCTGGCACCGAGGTCGACCGGCGCCTCCCCCCCGCCGGCCGCGACCGCCCACGACGCCTGGAGGAACTCCTGGCTGGTCGCCACCAGGTCGTGCGCCCGGGTGC
>Ga0136622_10000139_pt1 | contig 26954 bp, 26 predicted proteins | sample AntDrymUQ4482106_2_FD_104803 | JGI IMG/M metagenome (GOLD analysis project Ga0136622, IMG submission 104803) | Polar desert sand microbial communities from Dry Valleys, Antarctica - metaG UQ448 (21.06) | ecosystem: Environmental > Terrestrial > Soil > Desert | place: Antarctica: Dry Valley...
CGACGAGTTACCGTTAGGACAGGACGCCAGTCGAAGCGCCGCACCAGCGCCTGGTGGATGGACACTTCGAAGATGCGCCGATACGCCACGGCCCTACAGCCCAACGCACAGCGGATCTTGCGGGTTGTGGCAGAGAACGCCCCCGAGATCAGTGTCGACGACACCCGGGCTGAGGTCGGCCTCGAGGACTATGAGTACGCCGGCACAATGTCTTCCTTCGGCTTTGCAGCTCGCAAGACGCGGGGAGTTCAATCGCGGCCGTTCGACAAAGTGAAGCGGGTGTATCAGATCAACACCGAGATTGCCAAGCTCGCCCTCTCAGCGTTGGACGAGCTCGGGGTTTAACAACCGGGAAGAAGTGGACCTGTCCCGGTCGAGGGCGGGTCCACTTCCCCGAGTTGCCCTCTCAGTCAAGTACACGCCAGTCCTCGTCGTGGTGAGCCAGCCGAGAGTGCTTTCGGGCGGTGTGCGACGGTGTGACTCGTGTCCCGACGCGCCGCGCTGCCCGCCGAGGTCGACGGCCGCTGCGTGTTCTGCGGCATCGCCGCCGGCAGCCAGCCCGCCAGCATCGTCGTCGACGAGGGTGAGGCGTTGGCCTTTACCGACCTGCAGCCGGTGCACAGCGGTCACCTGCTCGTCGTACCGCGCCGGCACGCCGCCGATCTCGCCGAGCTGCCGGCGGAGACGGGCCGGGCGATGTTCTCCCTCGCTCACCGGCTCGCTGTCGCGCTGCGCCATACCGATCTGCCGTGTGACGGGGTGAACCTGTTTCTCGCCGACGGGGCTGCGGCGGGCCAGGAGATCTGGCATGCGCACCTGCACGTCCTGCCGCGTCTCCTGGGTGACGGGCTGATCCGGATCTCGGCGCAATGGAGGGTGCGCGACCGACCCGAGTTGGACGACGTCGCCGGCAAGGTCCGAGCGGCACTGCGGATCTAGCGCTGGGCGGTCGGCAACGCCAGATGTCGGTGGGTTGAGTCAAGATGGCCGGGTGACCGAGCCAGCTGCGTCGATACTCGACCGGTTCTCCCCGGCGACCCGAGCCTGGTTCACCGGCGCCTTCGACGCCGCCACGCCCGCCCAGCTCGGTGCGTGGGAGGCGATCGCGGCCGGCCAGCACGCGCTCGTCGTCGCACCGACGGGCTCGGGCAAGACGTTGGCTGCCTTTCTCTGGTCCCTGGACATGTTGGCCGCCCACCCGCCGCCCGAGGAGCGGCTGCGCCGTTGCCGTGTCCTCTACATCAGTCCGCTCAAGGCGCTGGCCGTCGACGTCGAGCGGAACCTGCGTTCGCCGCTGGCCGGGATCGGGCAGGCCGCGGCGCGCCTGGGCCATCCGCCGCCGAACGTCCAGGTGGCCCTGCGTTCCGGCGACACACCGGCGGACGAGCGCAGGACATTCGCCCGTACGCCGTCGGACATCCTCATCACGACGCCGGAGTCGCTGTTCCTGCTGTTGACCAGTGCCGCCCGAGAGGCATTGCGCGGAGTGCAGACGGTGATCCTGGACGAGGTGCACGCCGTGTGCGGGACGAAGCGCGGCGCCCACCTCGCGGTGTCCCTGGAGCGCCTCGACCAGCTGCTCGAGAAACCCGCGCAACGGATCGGCCTGTCGGCCACCGTCCGCCCGGTGGACGAGGTGGCGACGTTCCTCGGCGGCGGCCGACCGGTGACCGTCGTACAGCCGGCGTCGCAGAAGCAGGTCGAACTCACGGTCGTCGTGCCCGTCCCGGACCTCAGCGCCCTCGGTGGACCGAGCGGCGACGTGTCCGGGGCCGCGGCCGGAGCGGAGCGGCGTACGTCGATCTGGCCGGCCGTGGAGAGCCGGGTGCTGGACCTGATCGAGGCGCACCGCTCGACGATCGTGTTCGCGAACTCACGCCGCCTCGCGGAGCGGCTCACCGCGCGGCTCAACGAGCTGGCGCACGAGCGGCTGACCGGTGAGACACCGCAGGCCGGCGGCAACGCCGCGGAGGCGATCGGCCAGTCCGGCAGCGGCACCATCGTGTCGACGACCGTCGCCGCCGCACACCACGGCTCGGTCTCCCGCGAGCAGCGGGCCATCGTGGAGGAAGCACTAAAGGCCGGGCAGCTGCCCGCCGTCGTCGCGACGAGCAGCCTCGAACTCGGCATCGACATGGGCGCCGTCGACCTCGTCGTACAGGTCGAGGCACCGCCGTCGGTCTCCTCCGGGCTGCAGCGGATCGGGCGGGCCGGTCACCAGGTCGGTGCGGTCAGCCGTGGCGTGCTGTTCCCGAAGTTCCGCGGCGACCTGGTCCAGTGCGCCGTCGTGGCCGAGCGGATGCAGGCCGGGCTGATCGAGTCGATGCGGTATCTCCGCAACCCGCTGGACGTGCTCGCCCAGCAGATCGTGGCGATGGTCGCCCTGGAGCCGTGGACAGTCGATGAGTTGACCCAGGTGATCCGCCGGGCGGCGCCGTTCGGCTCGCTTCCGGAGTCGGCGCTGAACGCCGTACTGGACATGCTGTCGGGTCGGTATCCGTCGGATGCCTTCGCAGAGTTGCGGCCGCGGCTGACGTGGGACCGTCTCGGCGGCGTTCTGACCGCGCGGCCGGGCGCGCAAAGGCTGGCCGTCACCAGTGGCGGAACGATCCCAGACCGTGGCTTGTTCGGCGTCTTCCTCGTCGGAGAAGTGGGTACGCCGGGGCGTCGGGTCGGCGAACTGGACGAGGAGATGGTCTACGAGTCCCGGGTGGGAGACGTGTTCCTGCTCGGGTCGTCGTCCTGGCGGATCCAGGAGATCACGCACGACCGGGTCATCGTGTCGCCGGCACCCGGCCAGCCCGGCCGGATGCCGTTCTGGAAGGGCGACCAGATCGGTCGCCCGATCGAGCTGGGCCGGGCGCTCGGCGCCTTTCTGCGCGAGGTCTCGGCGGCGAGCGAACCCGTCGCACGGGCCCGGGTCACCGCCGCGGGGCTGGACGAATGGGGCGCGGACAATCTGCTCGCGTACCTGTCCGAGCAGAAGCAGGCCACCGACCACCTGCCTGACGACCGCACAATCCTGGTGGAGCGCTTCCGTGACGAACTCGGCGACTGGAGGCTGGTCGTGCACTCGCCGTTCGGGGCGCAGGTCAACGCGCCCTGGGCGCTGGTCCTGACCGCTCGGCTTCGCGAGCACTACGGGACCGATGTGCAGGCCATGCACTCCGACGACGGCATCGTGCTCCGGCTGCCGGACACCGACGCCGCCCCTCCCGGCGGCGAGCTGGCCGTCCTCGACCCGGACGAGGTGGAGCCGCTCGTCACCGCGGAGGTCGGCGGCTCGGCGCTGTTCGCCTCCCGGTTCCGCGAGTGCGCGGCGCGCGCCCTGCTGCTGCCCAAACGCGATCCGCGCCGGCGTACTCCCCTGTGGCAGCAGCGCCAGCGGGCCGCACAACTGCTCGGCGTGGCCAGTGACTACGGGTCGTTCCCGATCGTCTTGGAGGCGGTCCGGGAGTGCCTGCAGGACGTGTACGACGTCCCCGGTCTGGTCACGTTGATGCGGGACGTGCAGGCCCGCCGGATCCGGCTCGTCGACGTCGAGACACAGCAGGCCTCCCCGTTCGCGCAGTCGCTGCTGTTCGGCTACATCGGCGCGTTCCTGTACGAAGGTGATGCGCCGTTGGCCGAGCGCCGCGCGCAGGCGCTCGCGCTGGACACCGCCGTACTGGCCGAGTTGCTCGGCCGGGCAGAGCTGCGTGAGCTGCTGGACCCGGATGCCTTGCGCGAGGTCGAGGACGAACTCCAACGCCGTACGCCGGAGCGCCGGGCAAAGGACGTCGAGTCCACTGTGGACCTGTTCCGGCTGCTCGGTGATCTGTCCACAGTGGAGGCCGTCGAGCGCGGCGGAACCGAGGAATGGCTGGCGGAACTGCGGGCGAGTCGGCGGCTGCTACAGGTGCGGATCGCCGGAGATCTTCGGTGGATCGCGATCGAGGACGCCGGCCGGGTGCGGGACGCCCTCGGGGTCGCCCTGCCGGTGGGTGTTCCGGAGGTGTTCACCGAACCGGTCGCCGACCCGCTGGGCGATCTCGTCGGACGGTTCGCGCGCACGCATGGCCCATTCGTCGTCGGGGACTGCGCTTCCCGGTTGGGCCTCGGCGTTGCGGTCGTCACGGCGACGTTGCAGCGGCTGGCGACCACCGGGCGGGCGGTCAGCGGCGAGTTCCGGCCCGGCGGCAGCGGGCTCGAGTGGTGTGACGCGGAAGTGCTGCGCCGGCTGCGGCGCCGGTCCCTCGCCCGGCTGCGCGAGGAGGTCGAGCCGGTCCCGACGGAGGCGCTCGCGCGATTCCTGCCGGCGTGGCAACAGGTCGGGGCTACCGCACGCGGACCGGACGCGGTACTTGCCGTGATCGAGCAGCTGGCCGGCGCGGTCCTCCCGGCCTCGGCCCTGGAGACGCTGGTGCTGCCGTCGCGGGTCACCGGCTACACCCCCGCGATGCTCGACGAACTCACCAGCGCCGGCGAGGTGACGTGGTGCGGCGCCGGCGACCTGCCCGGCCAGGACGGGTGGCTGTCGTTCGCTCCCGCCGACGCCGCCGACCTTCTGCTGCCGCTCGCGACGCACTTCGACGCCTCGCCGTTGCACGAGTCGGTGCTCGCCGCACTGGAGGGTGGGCAGGCGCTGTTCTTCCGCAACCTGTCCTCAGCGGTCGGCAGCGTCGACGACGCCAGGCTGGTCGCGGCGCTGTGGGATCTGGTCTGGGGCGGACGGCTGACCAACGACACGCTTGCACCGGTCCGGACGCTGCTGTCCGCCGGACGCGGGGCGCACAGCCGGCGGGCCGCACCGGCACGGTCGCGCTACGGCCGGGCCGGGCGGGTCCGCCTGCCGTCACGGACAGGCCCGCCGACGGTGGGTGGTCGGTGGTCGCTCGTGCCGCGGCGCTCAGAGGACCCCACCCGCCGGTTGCACGCGCAGGCGGAGAGCCTGCTCGAGCGGTACGGCGTACTGACCCGCGGCGCGGTGGCGGCCGAGGACGTGCCAGGAGGATTCGCGGCGGTCTACCGGGTGCTGAGCGCGTTCGAGGACTCCGGCCGGGCGCGGCGAGGGTACTTCGTTGAGTCACTCGGCGCCGCGCAGTTCGCCACTCCCGGCGCCGTGGACCGGGTCCGGACGTACAGCAGGTCGGAGCCGGGCCGGGACGCGCGCAGCGCCGTCGTACTGGCCGCGACCGACCCGGCCAACGCCTATGGCGCGGCGCTGTCCTGGCCCGACCGGCGCTCCGACGGGGACATCGCACTGTCGGGACACCGCCCGGGCCGCAAGGCCGGCGCGCTCGTCGTCCTGGTCGACGGCCGGCTGATCCTGTACGTCGAGCGTGGGGGCCGCACTCTGTTGTCGTGGAGTGACGATCCCGCCGACCTTGCACCCGCCGCCCGTGGGCTGGCCGACGCCGTCCGTTCCGGTGGGCTCGGCCGGATCTCCGTCCAGCGGGCCGACGGCGCGAGCGTCTACGCCGCCACACCGTTGTCCGAGGCGTTGGAGCAGGCCGGCTTCCGCCCCACCCCCCGAGGCCTGCGGATGCGCGCCTAGAGCCGGGGCAGGCAACGGAGCGGGCAGGATGACTGCATGCCCGAGGGAGACACCGTCTGGCTCACCGCGCGCCGCCTCGACACTGCGCTGGCCGGGCGGACGCTGACACGAGCCGAACTCCGCGTCCCTCAGCTCGCAACGACCGAGCTGGCCGGGATGGCCGTGACCACAGTGGTGTCACGGGGCAAGCACCTACTCACCCGGCTGGACAGTGGACTGACGTTGCGCTCCCACCTGCGGATGGACGGCAGCTGGCGGATCGTGCGCACCGGCCGGCGCTGGACCGGCGGTCCGGCGTACGCCGCCCGTGCGGTTCTCGGCAACACCGAATGGGAGTGCGTCGGCTACCGCGTGCACGACCTCACGCTGGTGCCGACCGAGCGGGAAGGTGAACTCGTTGGTCACCTCGGACCGGATCTTCTCGGTCCCGATTGGGACGCACCGGAAGCGGTACGCCGGCTGCTCGCCGAACCCGACCGCGAGATCGGGCAGGCGCTGCTCGACCAGCGCACGCTGGCCGGGATCGGGAACATGTACAAGGCAGAGCTGCTGTTCCTGCGGGGCGTGCACCCGTGGACGCCGAGCGGGGCGGTCGCAGACCTGCCTGCGCTCGTCGACCTGGCGCACCGGGTGCTGCACCAGAACAAGAACGCGCCCGAGCAGTCGACAACGGGAAGCAATCGCCGCGGCGAGAACTACTGGGTGTACCTGCGGGCCGGCCAGCCGTGTCTGCGCTGCGGCACTCCAGTCGCCGGCGCCGACCAGGGCGCCGCGCCGTACCAGCGACCGGCGTACTGGTGTCCGAGCTGCCAACCGGCGGTCGAGAACGCCGAGCCACGCGTCTCCTAGCCGGTCCGGGTCAGCCCGTCGAAGCGTTTCTCGATTCGCAGGATCGACGTCATTGGAGGTGATTCGGGTGAGCCAGCGACCGAAATCGCCTCCAATGATGCGATTTCACCAATCACTGACGGGGCAGGACGGCCACCTCGCGCAGGCCGCGGGCCAGGCCGGTCAGGTTGTCGGCGGCGTCGGCCAGCCGGCGCACCGACCCGACGTCGTCGCCATGGCCGCCCGCGGCAGCAGCCACCGCGTCGGTAGCCGCGCAGACCATCCGGTCGTACGCCGAGACGCCCTCCTCCAGCCGCAACCGGAGCGCGGACAGCGCCGAGTCCAGCCCCGGACGAGCCTCGATCGGTACGCCGGCGCGCGCGGCCTCCAGTACGACCATCTGGTCGCCGAGCCGCCGCAGTGCCTGCGCCGCCGCCGAGGCCTCCGCCCAGGTGTCCCCGGCCACCGGCCCGAGCACCGTCAGCAGCTCTCCAAGGGCGTTCTCCCGCGCAGTGAGCCGGCTGAGCGGGGTGCGGGCGGCGGAGGACTCCGGTGGGAGTGCGGGCGCCGGCGTCAGGTGCACGGGCCGGGGTGCGCGTTCGATCCGCCACACGCGTCCAGCAGCTCCGACGGTGCCAGCAGCGGCCACAATGCTCGCCGTACCCCAGAACAGCTCTCCGAACTCGACGGTCGTCTCGACGCCGACGGTGCTGGCGAGGTACGCCAAGCCGAACGTCGCCAGCGCGCGGTAGCCGAGGGATCTCCGCGCGCGGCGGCGCTTGCGGGCGGCCCGGGCGGCCGGGTCGAAAATCCGTAGCCCGCGGCTGACCCAACCCGATCGGTCAGGCGCGTTCGGCATCGGTGGGCGCGGTCGCGGGCTGACCGGTCGGTTGCGACGTCGAGGTGGGGTTCACCGAGGGCGCGGCCTTGTCGAGGGCGGGCGTGGACGACGTACCGAGCGCACTGGGGCCGGAGCTGCCCGTGCCGCCGGCCATGCTGGCTCGGATCTCGTCCATCCGGGTCCGGCCGGCCACATCGAGGGTCGAGCGCTGGACCTCCATCATCCGGCCCTCGACGGAGTTCTCGACCAGCTCGGCCGAGCCCAACGCGTTGGCGTAGCGGCGTTCGATCTTCTCCCGGACCTCCTCCAGCGAAGGGGTGTTGCCGGGAGCGGCCATGTTGCTGATCTGCCGCAGCGAGGAGGAGACCTGCTCCTGCATCTTGGCCTGCTCCAGCTGGCTGAGCAGCTTGGTCCGCTCGGCGAGGCGCTGCTGCAGCATCATCGCGTTCTGCTCGACTGCCTTTTTGGCCTGGCCGGCTGCTTGCAGCGCCTGGTCATGCATGGTCTTCATGTCTTCCATGCCCTGCTCGGCGGCGACCAGCTGAGTGGCGAAGGACTCCGCGGCCCGCTCGTACTCCTGAGCCTTGGTCTCGTCTCCGCTGGCCCGGGCCTGGTCGGCAAGGGTCAACGCCTGCCGGGTCGAGGCCTGCAGCTTCTCGACGTCGCCGAGCTGGCGGTTGAGCTTCATCTCCAGCTGCCGCTGGTTGCCGATCACCTGCGCGGCCTGCTGCGACAGCGCCTGGTGCTGGCGCTGGGCATCCTCGATCGCCTGCTGGATCTGGACCTTGGGGTCGGCCCGCTCGTCGATCTGGTTGGAGAAGGAAGCCATCATGTACTTCCAGAACTTGACGAATGCGTTGGCCATGCCGGAGTCCTCCTCATCGGCGGCGCTGTCGGCGCCGGTCTCCCGCCCATCGTCTCAGGTCCGGCAGGACCCTGGCGACCGCCCGGTCCCCGGGGTCTGGCTCGACGGCGCTAAGCGGCAGCGGCGGAGAGGACGGGGCCTGACTGGCGCACGGGTCCGGCGTCGGCAACCTGGGTCAGGTCGCCCAGGCGCAACATGAGGCTGACCTCGTCGAGGATCTCGGCCAGCTCCACGCCGAGGGCGTCGCAGATCGACGCGAGCAATTCCGACGAGGCCTCTTTCTGGCCACGCTCGACCTCGGACAGGTAGCCGAGGCTCACCCGGGCCTGCCCCGACACCTCACGCAGGGTGCGCTCTTGGCCGAGCCGGCGTGAGCGCAGGGTCTCGCCGAGTACCTGACGCAACAGTGGCATGCCCTGCCCCCTTCCGTTCTTCTTGGTGACACGCTACCCCGGCCCGCCGACACCCGACCCTCCTGTGGGGAGCTGTCCGCCGACGGCGTAACACCGAGTGGAAAACATCCGGCAGGGACGTGGGATTCCGACAAACCCGGTCAAGAGCGGGGCTTGTGCTGGGCCGATCGCGCGAGCCGCTTGCGACGCGCCCGGTCGCTGGTCTGCCGAAGCGTCACCGCACGAGCCACATAGTCCAACCCGGTCACGACCGTGAGGAGGACCGCAACAGCCATCACCCACCAGCGAACGGTGCCGAGGAACCCGCTCAGCGGCAGGATGTACAGCCCGATCGCGACAGCCTGGACGAGGGTCTTGAGCTTGCCACCGCGGCTGGCCGGGATCACGCCGTGCCGGATCACCCAGAACCGGAGCAGGGTGACGCCGAGTTCACGGCTGAGGATCACCACCGTCACCCACCAGGGCAGCTCGCCCAACACCGAGAGCCCGACCAACGCCGCACCGGTGAGAGCTTTGTCCGCAATCGGGTCGGCGAGTTTCCCGAAGTTCGTGATGAGGCCGTGCTTGCGGGCGATCTCGCCGTCAAAATGATCGGTGACGACGGCGACCGCGAAGATCGCCCAGGCCAGGATCCGCGTTGCGGCGTCGTTGCCGTCGGCGTGCAGCAGGGTCACCGCGAACAGCGGGACGAGTGCCATCCGCAGCATCGTCAACGCGTTGGCGGCGTTGAGGATCTTGACGGTCTGCGGCGGGCTGGCAGCCGGATCCGGTACGAGCGCACTCATAGGGCCACCGCCACCAGGTCCACGCCGGTGCTGTCCACGACTCGGGCCGGCACCAGGTCCCCCACCCGCAGTTCCCGAAGTCCGCTCAGCGCCGTCGTACCGTCCACCTCCGGCGCCTGGTGCGCGGCCCGCCCCTCCCCGTCGGTCGTTTCCACCAGTACGGCGATCGTGGCGCCGATCCGCTCTTCGGCGCGCTGGGTGGTCAGCTCCTCGGCCAGAGCGCTGACCCGCTCGACCCGTTCGCAGATGGTGTCGTGGTCGAGCTTGCCGTCGTAGGACGCCGCCTCGGTACCGTCCTCGTCGGAGTAGCCGAAGACCCCGACCGCGTCCAGCCGTGCCTCGACCAGGAAGCGCTCGAGCTCCTGCACGTCCTGCTCGGTCTCGCCGGGAAAGCCGACGATGACGTTCGAGCGCGCGCCCGCCTCGGGACACAGCACCCGCACCTGCTCCAGGAGCGCGACGAAGCGCTCGCGTGAGCCGAACCTCCGCATCCGGCGCAGCAGCGGCTCGCTGGCGTGCTGGAACGACAGGTCGAAGTACGGCGCCACTCCCGGCGTCTGGGCGATCACCCGGATCAGACCCGGCCGCAGCTCCGCCGGCTGAAGGTAGGCCACCCGCACCCTGTCGACGCCGTCGACCGCGGCGAGTTCGGGCAGCAGCGTCTCCAGCAGCCGCAGATCCCCGAGGTCCTTCCCATACGACGTGGAGTTCTCGCTGACGAGGACCAGCTCGCGAACGCCGTGGCCGGCCAGCCACCTCGCCTCGGCCAGCACCTCGGCCGGGGGGCGGGAGACGAACGCCCCCCGGAACGACGGGATGGCGCAGAACGCGCACCTGCGGTCGCAGCCGCTGGCCAGCTTGAGCGGCGCCACCGGTCCGCCGTCGAGGCGGCGACGGAGGACCCGCGGGCCGGACGGCGGTGCGACACCGTCGGGCAAGTCGCCTACGCCGTGGCCGGGTACGGGGCGCGCGGACGCGGACCGCTCGGCCGGCGTCAGCGGCAGCAGCAGCCGGCGATCCGCCGGTACGTGCGAGGGCACCGGCCGGCCGGCCACGACGTCGTCGAGCCGGGCACCGAGCTGCGGGTAGTGGTCGAAGCCGAGGACGGCGTCGGCTTCGGGCAGCGACGCGGCGAGGTCAGCGCCGTACCGCTCCGCCAGGCAGCCCACGGCGACGACTTTCGCCGCGGAGTCCGCCGCTGCCAGCACGGTGTCGATCGAGTCCTTCTTCGCGCTCTCGACGAAACCGCAGGTGTTGACCACCACGGCATCGGCCGGTTCGCCGCCGGCAACGAGGGTCCACCCGTCCGCGGTCAGTCTCCCGGCCAGCTCCTCGGAGTCCACGTCGTTGCGCGCGCAGCCGAGGGTGACCAGCGCGACTCTGCGGGCAGAAGCAGAGCGCGCAGGGCCGGGGGGTGACACCACAGCAGACTAGCGGCGTGGAGGGCCCGCGACCGCCGGGTCAGGAGCCGCGCAGGCTCCGCAGGACAGCGTCCAGCTCGTCCGGATTGACCAGCACGTCGCGGGCCTTGGAACCCTCGGACGGGCCCACGATGCCGCGGCTCTCCATCAGGTCCATCAGCCGGCCGGCCTTTGCGAAACCGACCCGGAGTTTGCGCTGCAGCATCGACGTCGACCCGAACTGGGTGGTGATCACGAGTTCGGCGGCCTGGCAAAGCTCCTCGAGGTCCCCGCCGATGTCCTCGTCGATCTCCCGCTTTGCCGCCTTGCCGGCGTCAAGTACACCCTCGCGGTACTCCGGCTCCTGCTGGTCCTTGCAGAACGCGACGATCGCCTCGATCTCGGCGTCGGAGACAAAGGCGCCCTGCACCCGGACCGGCTTGGCCGCCCCGACCGGCAGGAACAGCGCGTCACCCATCCCGATCAGCTTCTCCGCACCCGGCTGGTCCAGGATGACCCGGCTGTCGGTGAGGCTGGACGTGGAGAACGCCAGCCGGCTCGGCACGTTGGCCTTGATCAGCCCGGTGACGACGTCCACGCTGGGCCGCTGCGTCGCCAGCACCAGGTGGATGCCGGCGGCCCGCGCCTTTTGGGTGATCCGCACGATGCAGTCCTCCACATCGCGAGGGGCGACCATCATCAGGTCGGCCAGCTCGTCCACGACGCACAGGATGTAGGGGTACGACGTATAGATGCGCTCGCTGCCCGGCGGCGCGGTGATCTGCCCGCGGGTCACCTTCCGGTTGAAGTCGTCGATGTGCCGTACGCCGGAGGCCCGCATGTCCTCGTAGCGCTGCTCCATCTCCTCGACCAGCCAGACCAGGGCGGTGGCCGCCTTCTTGGGGTCGGTGATGATCGGAGTGATGAGGTGCGGAATCCCCTCGTACGGCGTGAGTTCGACCATCTTCGGGTCGATCAGGATCATCCGCATCTGCTCCGGCGTCGCCCGCAGCAGCAACGAGGCGAGCAGCGAGTTGATGCACACCGACTTGCCGGCGCCGGTGGCGCCGGCCACCAACAGATGCGGCATCTTGGCCAAATTCGCGCAGATGTAGCCGCCCTCGATGTCCTTCCCGAGACCGACCAGCAGCGGGTGGTGGTCGTTCGTGGCCACCGCGGACCGCAGCACGTCGCCGAGGCTGACCCGCTCCCGATCGGTGTTCGGCACTTCGATGCCGACTGCCGACTTGCCCGGGATCGGGGCCAGGATGCGGATGTTGTCGTTGGCGACGGCGTACGCGATGTTGCGGGTCAGGTTCGTGATCTTCTCCACCTTGACCGCCGGCCCGAGTTCGACCTCGTAGCGGGTGACGGTGGGGCCACGGGTGAACCCGGTGACCGCTGCGTCGACGACGAACTGCTCCAGCACGCTGCTGATCGCTTCGATCGTCGTGTCGTTGGCGCGGCTGCGGGCGCGGTGCGGGGTACCCGGCTTCAGCACACTGGACGGCGGCAGCCGGTAGCTTCCCTCCGGCACGGACAGCGCCAGCTGCTCCGGCTTGGTGATCAGCTTCGACGCTGCGGTCTCTGCCGCCGGGGTGGGTTCCTGGCCTATGTCGCTCGGTTCCTCGCCGGGTGCTGCTTCGGCAGTATCGGCGAGACTGCCTTGCCTGCGGCGAGACGGCCGGCGCAGACGCAGCGTGCCGAGGCTGCGCTCGGTCGCAGAACTCGGATCAGGGATCGGATCGGCAGACGGGTCACCTGGCGTTTCGGCCGCGGGGCGCCCGAGCAGCCGCCGGCCGAGGTCGGTCAGCCGCTGCGGCACCTGGTGCACCGGCGTAGCGGTGACGACGAGCAACCCGAAGGCGGCCAGCAGGACCAGCAACGCGCTGCCGACGTACGTGCCGACGCCGCTCTCGACAGGGCCGGCGGCGACCGCGCCGAACACCCCGGCCGCGTCACTCCGCCCGGCCTCCGTGGTCGGCGACCCCTGGGCGATGTGGGCGAGACCGAGGATCGGCAGGACGACGCACAGCCAGCCGATCACGACGCGCCCTCGGGTCTGTTCGTCTCCCGGATGGCGCAGCAGCCGGATCGCGCAGAGGACAAGGATCAGTGGCACAAAAAATACGGCGTTGCCGATCGCCCAGAACGACACGGCGCGGACCGCCGTACCCACGGGGCCGGCTCCGCCGATCCACACCGCTACAGACACGACGATGGCCAGCCCCAGCAGCGCCAAGCCCAGGCCGTCCCGACGCTGCTGCCGATCGATTTCGCGGGCACTGGCGGCCCCTCGGCCGATCGTGCGCACCGCCGACCCGACGCCCTTGGCGGCCAGCAACCACAGTCCGGCCAGCGCCCGCCAGATCGCCCTCCCGACCACGACAAGCGGTCCGGGACCACGGCGAGGCGCACGTTTGCGAGCGGCTGGCTTGCGCGAGGCTGGCTTTCGGGTGGACCCGGCAGGGCGGCTGCCAGCCGGGCGGGCGGGCGAGCGTGCTGAGGTTCCCGTCCCGGAGCCGGCCGCCGAGCGACCACGGCTCGCGGTGGACGGCGGGGGCGGAGTCACGCACTCACGCTAGTGGCACCCGTGCCCCAGGGGCCTCAGCCGCCTCATGCGTGTCCTCGCTTGTTGACATGTGACTCTCGTGACCAGCGATGTGTTCCGGGGGCTCGCGGACCCGACGCGGCGGGCGCCACCGATGTGTCGGCGGCTGACTGGCGGCTGACTGCGCCCTCCACAGGGCGACGTGGCCTTCCACAACCTCGTCTTGGCAGGCCTCAACGCGGCGACAGGCGTCGAGGCTGTCCCGATGACCACACAGCTGGCGGTCCTACCGCCGGTCAGCCTCGGCCGGATACGCCGCGCGGGATGGGTGCGGGTCACTTACGGCGTGCACCGTCCTCTCGGGCTTGCCGGCGAGCGCCTGGCCGACCTGGCGTCCTGGCAGCAGGTGCTGCCGAACTCGGGCACCTTCACCCACCTGACGGGAGCCATGGTGCGGGGCTGGTGGCTGCCACCCTTGCCCGCCGAGCTTCCTGTGTTTGCGGGGATCATGGACTCTGAACCCCGGCCGCGCCGGCCCGGGCTCGTTGTCTGCCGGCACACCCAACGAATCGATTGGGACCCGGTGGCGGGCTGCGGGTCGCCACGCCACCGGAGATCCTGCTGGCCTCCGCTCGTGACCTCGGCCTGCTCGACCTCGTCGTCCTCGCCGACGCTGCGCTGAGCCTTGGACACTGCACGCTCAACGACCTGCGCCAGGCGGCGGCACAGCGCCGACGCGGCGCGCCTGCCCTGCGCCGCGCACTCCCCTACGTGGACGCGCGGTCGGAGTCGGCGTGGGAGTCGGTGCTGCGCCTGCTGTTCCTCGTCTGTGACGTTCCCGTGCAGGCGCAGTACGACGTGCGCGACCGAGATGGAATCGTCCGCGCACGGGCCGACCTCCGCATCCTTGGAACCCGACGGCTGCCCGAATACGACGGCGAGGTGCACCGGGACCCACGTCGGCACGCTCAAGACCTCATCCGCGACCGCCTCCTTCTCCGACTGGGTTGGCAACGCCTCGGGTACACCTCCGGTGTGCTGCTGCACAATGCCGGATCCGTGCTCCGCGACGCTGACGAAGCCTTGGGGCGGGTCAACCGCCCGGAGCGGGTCAGGATCTGGCACCAGCTGCTCGTCCGGTCGCTGTTCACCCCAGCTGGCGCTGCGCGGCTCCGGGCACGCTGGGAGGGTCGGTGAGCCGGCCCAGCCGAAAACCGGTCAGACCTCGAGGACGGTGGGCAGGATCATCGGACGGCGCCGGTAGGTGTCGGCGACCCACTTGCCGGCCACCCTTCGAACGGCCTGGGCGAGCCGGTGGGTGTCGGTGACGCCGTCGGTGAGTTGGCGGGCCAGCTCCTTCTCGACCAGCGGAAGCAAGTCGTCAAAGGCGCCGGGGGCGTCGGAGAAGCCGCGGGTGGACACATGCGGCTCGCGGACGATGGTGCGCGTCGACGGTTCGACGACGATGGTGATGGCGAGGAACCCCTCCTCGCCGAGGACCCGCCGGTCCCGCAGCGACTCCTCCCCCACATCTCCGACCACGTTGCCGTCGACGTACACCAGTCCGCACTCGACCTTGCCGGTGATCCGGGCGAGCCCGTCGACGAGGTCGACCACTACCCCGTCCTCGGCCAGGATGACGCGATCAGCCGGTACGCCGGTGAGCTCGGCCAGCCGGCCGTGCGCCCGCAGGTGCCGCCACTCGCCGTGCACGGGCAGCACATTGCTCGGCCGGGTGGCGTTCAGCAGGTAGAGCAGTTCGCCTGCCGGTGCGTGGCCGGAGACGTGCACGGAGGCAACCCCGCCGTGGACGACGGTGGCGCCCAACCGGACCAGCGCGTTGATGACCCGGAAGACCGCGGACTCGTTGCCGGGCACCAGGCTCGAGGCGAGGATCACGGCGTCGCCGGGGTCGACCCGGATCTGGTGATGAGTCCCCTTCGCCATCCGGGACAGCGCCGACATCGGCTCGCCCTGGGAGCCGGTGCTGAGCAGGACGACCTGCGCGGGCGGCATCGCCGCCGCCTCGTCCATGCCCACCATGAGTCCCGGCGGGATCGTCAACAGCCCGAGATCGCTCGCGACGCCCATGTTGCGCACCATCGACCGCCCGACGAAGGCCACCTTGCGCCGGTGCTGGGCCGTGACGTCGAGCACCTGCTGCACCCGGTGGACGTGTGAGGCGAAGCAGGACACGATCACCCGCCGGCTCGCCTCGCGGAAGATCCCGTCGAGCACCGGGCCGATCTCGCGCTCCGCGGTGACGAAGCCGGGGATCTCGGCGTTCGTCGAGTCGCTCAACAGCAGGTCTATCCCCTCGGCGCCGAGCCGGGCGAACCCGCCGAGGTCGGTCAACCGGCCGTCCAGCGGTAGCTGGTCCATCTTGAAGTCGCCGGTGTGCAGGACGAGCCCGGCCGGGGTCCGGATCGCAACTGCCAGCGCGTCGGGGATCGAGTGGTTCACCGCGAAGAACTCGCAGTCGAAGACGCCCAGCGGCGCATGTTCGCCTTCGACGACGACCTGGGTGACCGGCGTGATCCGGTGCTCGCGCAGCTTCGCCTCGATCAGCGCGATCGTGAACCGCGAGCCGACGACGGGGATGTCGGCCCGTAGCCGCAGCAGGTACGGCACGGCGCCGATGTGGTCCTCGTGCCCGTGGGTCAGGATCAGCGCGACCACGTCGGCGAGGCGGTCCTCGAGGTAGGCGAAGTCCGGCAGGATCAGGTCGACACCGGGCTGATCCTCCTCCGGGAACAGCACCCCGCAGTCCACCAGGAGCAGCTGTCCGGCGTACTCGAAGACCGTCATGTTGCGGCCGATCTCCCCGAGACCACCCAACGCGACCACGCGCAGACCGTGACCCGGCAGTGCGGGTGGCGCAGCCAATGGCTGCGCCGGTCCGGCTTGAGTCACCAGGCGACCCCGCCGGCGCGCAGATCCTCCTGCAGCCGGGCGACCTGCTCGTCGGTGGCATCGACCAGAGGTGAGCGGACCGGCCCGCCCGGCAGGCCGAGCAGGGCGAGCGTCGCCTTGGTGAGGATGACGCCCTGTGTGCGGAACGTCCCGGTGTAGACCGGTAATAGTCCCCTGTGGACAGCCGCGGCATGGGCGATGTCGCCCTTGTCGTAGGCGTCCAGCATCTCCCGCAGCCGCGGGCCGACGACGTGCCCCACGACGCTGACGACGCCGACCGCCCCCACCGCGATCATCGGGAGGTTCAGCATGTCCTCGCCGCAGTAGTAGGCAAGGTCGGTGCGGGCCAGCGTCCAGGACACCGCACCCAGGTCACCCTTGGCGTCCTTGACCGCCACGATCCGCGGATGCTCGGCGAGGCGGACCAGCGTCTCTACCTCCAGCGGTACGCCGGTGCGCACCGGGATGTCGTAGAGCATGACGGGCAGGTCGGTGGCGTCGGCCACCGTCTGGAAGTGCCGGGCCAGGCCATCCTGCGGAGGGCGGCTGTAGTACGGCGTCACGACGAGCAGGCCGTCAGCACCGGCGTCCGCGGCCATCCGGGCCAGCTGCACGGTGTGCGCGGTGTCGTTCGTACCGACCCCGGCCAGGACGCTCGCCCGGTCACCCACTGCTTCCAGCACCGCGGCCAGCAGGGTGTGCTTTTCCTCGTCGCTGGTGGTCGGCGATTCCCCCGTCGTACCGGACAGGACGAGGCCGTCGCAGCCGCCGTCGTCCACGAGGTGGCTGGCCAGTCGTTGGGCTCCGGCGACGTCCAGGGCTCCGTCGGCTGTGAACGGCGTGACCATAGCCGTCAAGACCCGCCCGAAGGGCATTCGAGACGCGGGGCTCATTTTCGGAACAGTACCGCTCGCAAACGCAAGAGGCCCCACACCGCGCCAGTCGGGGGTCCGGAGCGGGGTGGGGCGCGTGCAGTCTACCGCTAGACCAGTTGCGAGCGGAATCATCCCGTCGGGCGAGTTCTCAGCCCTCGGCGACGAGCGGGCTCGAGGCGACCTCGGTGCCGTCGGGCAGCGCGCTGATCTCGAAGTCGGCGAACACGTTTTCGGCCACCCGCTGAAGTTCGCGCAGGCAGGCAACGGCGCATTCACGGATCTCGACATCGGCGTGCTCGGTGGCCCGCATCGCGACGAAATGCCGCCAGGCTCGGTAGTTGCCGGTGACCACGATCCGGGTTTCGGTGGCGTTCGGCAGCACGGAGCGGGCCGCTTGGCGGGCCTGCTTGCGGCGCAGGGTGGCGTTGTCGACATCGGCGAAGCGCTTCTCCAGTCCCTCCAGCAGCTCCGTGTACGCCGTCTGCGCCGCCTTGGTGGCGGCCAGGAACTTCTCGTGCAGTTCCCGGTCCGCGGCGATCACCGCCGGCTCGACCATCGCCGCGTCCCGTTCCGGGACGTATCGCTGGGAGAGTTGGCTGAAGGAGAAGTGCCGGTGCCGGATCAGCTCGTGGGTCAGCGATCGCGACACGCCGGTGAGGTAGACGGTGACGTTGCCGTGCTCCAGCACGGACAGATGGCCGACGTCGAGGATGTGCCGCAGGTAGCCGGCGTTGGTCGCGGTCGCGGGATTCGGCTTGGTCCAGGACTGGTAGCAGGCCCGGCCGGCGAACTCCGCGAGCGCCTGCCCGCCGTCCGAATCGGTCTCCCACGGAATGCCGGGTGGAGCGGTGAACTGCGTCTGGGCGATGACCTGCACCTGCAGCGGAACGATGTCGGGCACGTTATCGGGCACCAGAACTCCGGAGGACCTCGCGCGGCACCGCCAAGGGGGGAAGGGGCGGGTGCGCCGACTGTACCGACGCCGTGGCCTCGATTCCGCGGCGGCGCGCCATGACATCGCAGTGCCGCCGATATGACGCTTGACTGATGTCGCTCTTGATGTCACAGTGATGTCATGGAACTGACACCGTACGTCGAGGCGCTCCGCCACGACCTGCTCAACGCCGCGGCGGCCGGAACGGAGCAAACCCGAGAGACCGCCCGCCTGCTGGCCGCTGCGTTGGACCCGTCCACCCGGTTGTGTCTGGTTGACGCGCTGTCCGCGCTGGCCGCTGAGGTGACCACCGCGTGGGACGGCGGATCGGTCGAGATCCGGATGCACGGCCGTGAGCCGCAGGTCGTGGTGACCGGCGCCGAGTCCCTTGCCGCTCCGCCTGTGCCGCCGCCACCTCCTCCCCCGCCCGGCGCGGACGCGCCCTCCGAAGAGGAGGACGACTTCACCACAGCACGCATCACGTTGCGGCTGCCCGAGACGCTCAAGACCAGAGCCGAACGCGCCGCCGCCACCGAGGGACTGTCGGTCAACTCGTGGCTGGTTCGCGCGATCGCCGCGGCGGTGCAGCCCGGGGGGCGGCCCACCCCGCAGCAGCACGTCGGACGCCGAATGACCGGCTATGCGCGCAGCTGAACTCGCGGTCCGCCGCCGCCACCGAAACCCCCAACCACGACCCGAGGAGTCCCCATGTCTGCCAGGACCCACACCTTCCCCACGCCCCAGCCACTGACGCTGCGGGTGCACAATCCGGCCGGTCAGGTGGAGATCACCGCCGCCGAGACAACTGAAACCACCGTCGAGGTGATCCCCCGTGGTGGCACCGCCCGGCGTCAAGCCGAGCGCGGCGGCTGGGCGCAAGACAGCGCCGAAAGCATCCGCGTCGAACTGTCCGCGGACGGAACCCGGCTCGACGTAGAGGCCCCCGAGCGCCGCTTCGGCTCAGCCGCCCGGCTCGCGATGGTCATCCGGCTGCCGATCGGGTCCATCGTCAACGTCCGCACCGCATCCGCCGACCTCAGCTGCCGAGGATCACTCGGCGGAATCGAGGCGTCGACCGCCAGCGGCGATGTCGCCGCCGACCAGATCGACGGCGACGTGAACATCAGCAGCGCCAGCGGGGACATCCAGCTCGGCAGCGTCTCCGGCTCGGTCGAGTGCAAGACAGCCTCCGGCGACGTGCGCGCGGACAGCATCGACGGGAGCTGCCGCACGAACTCCGCCTCCGGCGACGTCCGCATCGGAAGCTGCGGCGGCGAAGTCCTGGCCAGGACCGCCTCCGGGGACGTCACCGTGCGGCAGGCCGAACGCGGCAGCGTCGACGTGACCACGATGTCCGGTGACGTCAGGGTCGGCGTTCGCCAGGGCACCGTGGTCTGGCTGGACCTGTCCACGCTGTCCGGACGGACCCGCTCCGACCTTGAGCACCAGGACGACGCTCCCGCCGATGCCGGCGAGGTGTTGTCGATCAGCGTCCGCACCATGAGTGGGGACATCACCCTCACCCCGAGCACCGCCGCCACGGTCTGACCCGGCGGAATCCAACCCCATCCGAGTCGTTAGGAGAAACCCATGTACAGCCTCGATGGCGACCTCGCCAACGCGCACCTACGCGACCTGCACCACGATGCCCAAGCCGACGCCCGCGCACGGCGGGTCCGCAACGCCCGCCGCTGGCATCGGAGGGCGGAACGCGCCAGCCGACGCGCCCGGCACGCACAGTCGCTGATCCGCTGACGCACGGGGCGCCCTGCGCATTGGTTCACTCGCCGCACTCGACTCACGGGGCCGAGCGCAAGACCGCGTGCAGTGGTTCGGCCAGATCGCCCCGTTCGCCTGACCGCACCCGCTCCAAACCGAGCCAATCGGCCATCAGGCGCAGTTCGGCGGCCAGCTCGACGGACACCTCGGCGGGATCGGTGCCCGGCTCGGCGTACACCCCTTGCGCCCGCAGGACGCCGGCCTGCCGATCGGCCTTGAGATCCGCCCTGGCCACCAGCCGGTCACCCAGCAGGAACGGCAGCACGTAGTAGCCGTGGATCCGTTTCGGCGCCGGCGTGTAGATCTCCAGCCGGTAGCGGAAGTCGAACAGCCGCTCGGTCCGGGAGCGCTCCCAGATCAACGAGTCGAACGGCGAGAGCAGCGCCCGAGCACGGACCCACCGCGGCACCCGTACGTCGCGATGTAGATAGGCCTGCTGCCGCCACCCGGGCACCTGCACCCGGATGAGCTCCCCCTCCTCGACAAGTTCGGCAATGCGGTCACGGCAGTCCTCCACCCGTAGCCGGAAATAGTCGCGCAGGTCGCGCTCGGTGGCCACGCCGTGGCCGCGCGCGGCGACCCGGACCAACTCGCGCTGGGCGTCCTCCTGCCCTGGCGTTGGGGCGGCGAGGACGGCGGCCGGAATGACCCGCTCGGTGACGTCGTACAGCCGCTCGAAGCCGGCTGTCCGGGTGGCCGCGCTGACGGCGCCGATGAAAAACAGCCACTCCATCGCGACCTTGCCCTCGTGCCAGCTCCACATCGTTCCCGGCCGGCTCGGCCGATCCACGGCCACCGCGGCGGCACTCAGCGGTCCCCGCTCCCGCACCTGGGCGAGCACGTCCTCGACGTACCCCGGCTTGTCCCGGACCAGCCTGCGCATCGAGCCCCAGGCCTCGTGCTCGGCGCGGGCCATCCGCCACCGCAGCTGCGGGTGCAGCCGGATCGGGACGAAGGACGCCTCGTGCGCCCAGTACTCGAACAGCTCGCGACGGCGGTAAGCCAGCCCGTCGAGCGCCGCTCGGTCGTACGACCCGAGCCGGGAGAACACCGGCAGGTAGTGCGAGCGGGACAATACGTTGACCGAGTCGATCTGCAGCAGTCCGACCCGGTCGACGACCCGGCGCAGATGTCGCACGTCGACGGCTCCGGTGGGCGGGGCGTCGGTGAATCCCTGCGCCGCGAGCGCGACTCGGCGGGCGGCCGCGACGCTCAGCTGCGGGAGGGAAACCACAACAGCGATGCTGCCAGGGGGTTCCGACGATCGTGGACGCAGCCGCCGCGGCTGGTCACTCCGGCAGTAGGCGAAGCCGGACGCAGTGCGCCGGCTGAACAATGCTGAAGTGCCGCCGATCCAGTGTTGCCACCTTCGTCTCGCCGAGTCGCTCACACGTCGCAATCACCGCTGCGTCGACGAACCCGAGGGCGAGATCGTCGTACTGCGCTTCGATCTCGACAGCGCGCTGGACTTCCATCGCATCCAACTGAGCGAGCAGGTAGCCGCCGGTGGCCATGTCGTCGATGAATTCCTTCCACACCTCGACGCCGAGGAGCTTCCGGCACCAGTAGTCAACCTCGCCAAGGATCGCCGCAGGCACCACCAGGTTCTCATGGGTCGAACGCACCATGTCGACGCATCGGGTGTGATCTGGGTCGTCACGATCCAACAGCGCCAGGATCGGACCGGTGTCCAGCACCAGGCTCACTGGTGCACCCTTGTCATGTCGGTGGTTGTAGGACTGCCGATGCACCTGAGGTGCCGCCGGGTCATCGCCCTGCTCGCTTGACGCTGCGACGTCCGCAATGAGTTCTGCGAGGCCCGGCGGTTGTTCGGGATGTGCCGACCGTCGACAGGGCTGAGCGCCGTTGAGCGCCGATCAGTGAGCGAACCGGCAGTCGCGTCCCGGCACCGATGAGGGTGCCTCCCCACTGGGCTAGCAGCGAGGAGGCTGTGATGAAGGATGCCCCCGAACACCTCGACCGGCGCCAGCCTGCCCAAGAGTCCGCCTGCCGGGCTGACCGCCGGCGTGGACTGGGCCAAAGACGACCATGTGGTGGCTGTCGTGGACTCCACCGGTCAGGTCACCGACCGGTTCACTATCGATCACACCGAGGCTGGCTTGCCGAGCTGATCAAGCGGCTGGCGAGATCGGCGTGGCTGAAGTTGCGATCGAGCGGCCGGACGGGCCGGTCGTGGACACACTGCTCGGCGCCGCGCTGATGGTGGTGGTGATCAGCCCGAACCAGTTGAAGAACCTGCGCTCGCGCTACGGCTCGGCCGGCAACAAGGACGACCGGTTCGACGCGTTCGTGCTCGCTGACACGCTGCGTACCGACCGGGCTCGGCTGCGGCCGCTGATCCCGGACAGCCCGGCCACGGTGACGCTGCGGGCGACCTGCCGGGCTCGCAAGGACCTCGTCGGCCACCGGGTCGCGCTGGCGAACTAGCTGCGCGCGCACCTGCAGAACGTCTTCCCCGGCGCGGTCGGGTTGTTCCGTGACCTGGACAGCCCGATTAGCCTGCGTTTCCTGGACCGCTTCACCACCCAAGACAGCGCTGACTGGCTGTCTCCCAAACGCCTCAGCTCCTAGCTGCGCTCTGTCGGCTACTGCGGCCGGGTCGACCCGGCCGTCCTGCACTCCCGGCTGGCTGCCGCGCCAAGCGGCGTCACCGGCGTCGACGGCGCCACCCAAGCGCACATCGCCCGCGCGCTGCTCGCGGCGCTGAGCACCTTGGTCGAACAGATCAAAACCCTCACCGAACAGATCGCCGAGCAACTCGACCTGCACACCGACGCGCACATCTTCACCAGCCTGCCCCGCTCCGGCACCGTCCGAGCGGCCCGGCTGCTCGCCGAGATCGGTGACTGCCGCACCCGCTTCCCCACCGCCGAATCGCTGTCCTGCCTGGCCGGTGTCGCGCCGTCGACCCGACAATCCGGCAAAAGCCAACGCCCCGCCGAACGGCCGCACTGCCAGCTCACCGCTGTTGTGAGCTACGGCCCGGCCGCCCTGTACGCCGACTGCGACACCCGCCGCTCCACTCACGGGAAAGCACAACCACCGCGTCGGCTGCCCGACCGAGAACGGATCGACATGCTGGCCTGGATAGCCCAAGCCGACCAACAGCCGCACCGGGACCAAACCGACCTCAACGCCGCCGTCACCCGCGCACGAACCCACGGCCACACCTGCACCCAGATAGCAGCCCCACTGGGCATCACCCGACAAGCCGCCCAACAACGCTTCCACCAAGATCATTTCAGGCAGAGTTGACACAGGGCTACTCATTGCTGGCCCGCCTCGTGCGCTCGTCATGGCGCGCTGCGCGCGCGAGTCGCCTCCGCTCCTCGGAGCCGCCCGGCGGGCAGATCGACACCCCATCTGCGGCTACGTCGCCGGGCCCGCCAGGCAACTCCTGCGATGCTCGGCTCCAGCGCACCGCTCGCTCCGCTCCTCGCTCGCAGGCGCTCGCTGCGATGCTCACTCGCTCCAGGCTCATCGGCCGGTGGCAGCGTAGGGCTCATCAGGGTTGGCCGCTGCCGCCTTGGCCGCGCCGCTGCCGCTGGCACCGCGCCCGAAGCGCGGCATTCGGGAATCGCGAAGGGCGTCGGCGTGGCGGGTGACTGCCTCCCGCAGCACCTGCGACAGGGGCACTTCACGGCGGCTTGCCTCGGCGCGCAAAACCGCCAGGTCGTCGCTGTCAGCAGCGACGGTAGTCCGCTGAATCATGCATCAGATGCTAGCATCATGCTCAGGCGCGGTACGGCTCCGACGGCGGCCTTCCACGCTGACCACGACGTCTACCGCGGCCACGATGATCGCGCCTCGGCATGATCGTGACGGAGCCCGGCCGCGGCACGTTCGTCGCTGCGGCCGCCGCCTCCGCCGCGACCCATGCCGATCGACGCCGGCTGGCAGACCGTCGCGCTGCAGGGTCGAGCGGTGGACACCGAGGACCTGATGCGGCAGGTGGCGCTGCCCGACAGCGGCGCGATCGTGCTGTCCACCGGCTACCTCGACCCGAGCCTGCAGCCCACCCGCGCGATGGCCGATGCGCTTGCCCGGGCGGCGCGGCGGCCGGGCGTATGGAATCGGGCGCCACTGGCCGGCCTGGCAGAACTCCGCGCGAAGCTGGCCACCGGGATCGGCGTCTCCCCCGCCGACGTCCTGATCGTCCCGGGTGGGCAGGCCGGCCTGTCCACAGCCCTGCGCGCGCTCACGCCGATCGGCGGGACGGTGGTGGTCGACTCGCCGACGTACTTCGGCCTGTTCGCGCTGGCCCGTTCGGCGGGCCTGCGCCCCGTCCCGGTGGCCACCGACTCAGCTGGAATCCGGCCGGACCTGCTGGCCGAGACCCTGGCGATGACCAGCGCGAGGCTCGTGTGCTGCCAGCCGATGTACGCCAACCCGACCGGGACCGTCCTGGCTGCCAGCCGGCGGCGCGAGGTGCTGGACGTCGTACACGACGCCGGCGCGTTCCTGCTGGAGGACAACCGGGGCCCGGCAGCTGTCCTGTCGCCCCGATCCCCCACCGCCGCTGATCCGCGACGATCGCCACGGCAACGTCGTACACCTGATGTCCCTGACCAAGCCGGCCGCCCCGGGCTGCGGATCGGAGCGCTCGCGGCGCGCGGGCCCGCGGCCCCGCGGATGCGGGGCCTGCGCGTCGTCGATGACTTCTTCGTGCCGCGGCCACTGCAGGAGACGGCGCTCGACCTGCTCACATCAGCCGCCTGGCCGCGGCACCTGTCGCGGCTGCGCCGTCCGCGGCGTCCTCGTCACCGCCGGTACGCCGTACTACGCGGGTGAACCACCCGCCCCGCACCTGCGGCTCACGTACTGCGCCGAGGACGAGCCCACGTTGACCCGTGGGATCCGTGTGCTGGGAAACGTTCTGGACGACATGACCGGACTGACGGACCGGTGAATACGCTGAGGCCATGACGGAGTTCCTCCAAGAACTGGGGACGCACGGGGGATGGTGGCTCTATGCGCTCCTCGGCGGGCTGGCCTTCGCCGAGGCGGCTTTCCTGCTCGGCATGGTGTTGCCGGGAGAGACAGCCCTGCTGGTCGGCGGGTTTCTCGCGCACGCGGGAGTTCTGGACGTCTGGGTGATGGGCGTCGTCGCGGTGGTCTGTGCCATCGCCGGCGATTCGGTCGGGTACGAGTTCGGCCGGCACTTCGGCCCGGCACTGCGGCGATCGCGGGTGGGCAGGTGGGTCGGTCCCCATCGCTGGAGCGCCGGGGATGCCTTCCTCCTGCGGCACGGCGGCAAGGCGGTGTTCATCGGGCGCGCGACCGCCCTACTGCGCGCGTTGGTGCCGAGCATGGCCGGGATGGCCCGGATGCCCTACCGGCGGGTCTTCTTGCCATGGAACGCCGCCGGGGGCTTGTTATGGGGTGCCGGCTGCGTCGCCCTGGGCTATGCCTTCGCCGCCTCGCTGCCGACCGTCGAGAAGTACTTGCGGTTGGGCCCGATCCCGGTCGTCGGGATCGTGGTCATCGTCGTGGTGGCACTGGAGATCCGCCGACGCCGCCGCGAGCGCCCCGCCTTGGTCGGCGACATCCTCGACGGCTCCGTCGAGCAGTCCTCCGGCCAGTCATAGGTCGCCGCCCTCCTCGACGAGTCGCTGCACCTCGCGCAGCACCATGGCCAGGCGAGCCTCCTTGACCAGCGGGACCTCCCGCCGCCGTCGCCGGACGCTGGCCAGGTCGATGTCCACGGTCAGCACCGACACCTCATCCAGCGGCGCCTCGTCGACGACCCCACCCCAGGGGTCCACCACATGCGAACCGCCCCAGAAGTGCAGCGGCCCCTCCACGCCGACCCGGTTGGCGAACACCACATAGACCTGGAACATCCGGGCGTAGAACGTCGTGATGTCCCGCCAGTACGTCGGGGAGTCGTAACGCTGGGGGAAGCGGCTCTGCGCGCTGCTGGTCGGAACGAGCAGGATTCGGGCGCCGTCCTGGACGGCAAGGAAGGCCAGCTGCGGCTGCCAGGCGTCGTTGCAGGTCAGGATCGCGGACCGGCCCTGCGAGGTGTCAAAGGCGCGCATCTGTTGGCCGGGGCTGAAGTGCTTGCGTTCCTCGAAGATGTCGTACGTCGGGAGGTACAGCTTGCGGTGCACGTGCAGGAGCCGGCCGTTCTGGAAATACGCAGCGCTGTTATAGGTGTGGACGCCGGCGCCGTCCTCGCAGAAGCCGACAAGCAGGCCCATCGGGCCCGCCTCCTCGGCCAGCCGCCTCAACCGCGGATCGTCGGCCCGCATCCCGAGGTCGTCCTCCACCTCACCCACCGAGTACCCGGACATGTTGAGTTCCGGGAATACCAGCAGCTCGGCACCGTCGGCCCGGGCAGCGGCGATCGCCTTTGCGGCGATGTCGATGTTCGCGGGCAGGTCACCGAGGACGCAGTCCACCTGCGCAACGGCAATTCGCATCGACGTCCTTTCCGGACAGCGTTACGTCCGTACGTCTGGCTGGCATGGCAGCCAAACGTACGGACGTCAACGAAGTGGTGCTCCGTCGGGGCCTGCTGCTAGCCGACGAAGCCGTTGTCCTCCATCCACTGCCGGGCGACGTCCTCTTCGGTCTCGCCATCGACGTCGACCAGGGCGTTCAGCGCGGTGATCTCCTCGTCGGTGAGCGCCTCGCTGATCGGGGCCATGATCTCCTCGATCGCCGGGAACTCATCGAGTGTCTCCTGCCGCAGGGTCAGCGCGGCGTTGTACTCGACGAAGAACCCCTCGTCGTCCTCGAGCACGGTCAGGTCATTGGCCGGGATACGACCGTCGGTGGAGAACACCTCCCCGAACTGGCAGGTGTCGCCGACCTGCGTGAAGACCAGGGACAAGTCGACCTCGACCACCTCGGAGAACTCGAAGCCGTACGCCGTCTCCAGCCCGGGCAGGCCGTCCTCGCGGTTGATGAACTCACTCGCCGCGCACAGCACTCCCTCGTCCGGGTTCTCCTGGATGAAGGTGGCGGCGTCGCTCATCGTCGCCAGGCTGTTCTCCGAGGCGAAGTCGCTGTTGACCGCGATCCGATAGGTGTCGTTCATCGGCGCCGGCTCCAGCCAGGCGATGTCGTTCGCCGCGTCGGCCTCGGCCACCGCGGCGTACAGGTCCTCCGGGACGTCCTCGGTGGTATTGCCCAGGATGTTCACCCAGCCGGTGCCGGTGTAGTCCCAGTACATGTCGACCTCGCCGCTCTCCAGCGCCTCACGCAC
>Ga0136622_10000141_pt1 | contig 26764 bp, 26 predicted proteins | sample AntDrymUQ4482106_2_FD_104803 | JGI IMG/M metagenome (GOLD analysis project Ga0136622, IMG submission 104803) | Polar desert sand microbial communities from Dry Valleys, Antarctica - metaG UQ448 (21.06) | ecosystem: Environmental > Terrestrial > Soil > Desert | place: Antarctica: Dry Valley...
ACCTCGTCGCGATGTCCCGGCGTCGTCTTCATCGTTCCCACGTACCCGTACATGTGCCTGCCCTCCGCAGTCTCTCGTCTAGGCCTCTTCGAGCGCGCGCTGGACCCGAGCCTCCGAGACCGGATGGGCGGTGCCGATCTGTTGCGCCCACAGACTCACGCGCAGCTCCTCCAGCATCCAGCGCACCTTGAGCAATGCCGCGCCCGGAGGACTGCCTGCGGGGCGCGCGTCGACTCGGTGCAGGTAAGCCTCCTGCAGGTGCCCCACCTGGTCCATTAGCCGCCGGTCGCTGTCCACCGATGTCGGCAGCTTCTCCAGCCGCAGCCGCATCGCACGAAGGTAGCGGGGCAGCTCACGCATCTGCGATGCACCGACTTCCGCGACGAATCCGCGGTAGACGAGCCGGCCGGCCTGCGCCTGCATATCGGCCAGCGCCGGCAGGAGCGGGAGGTCGACGGTTCCGCTCAGGGCGCGGTCGGTCTCCCGCCACGCCTCCAGCGCCCGCGTCACCTCGACGACCACCGATCTGCTCTCGTCCTCGACGCGAGCGGCAACGCGGTCGCTGAGTGTCGTGAACGCCGCCTCGTGCCACACGACACCGAGCTCGTCGACCAGTGCATCGACAGCCGCCGCGACACAGTCGTCGAGGAGCTCGCGCACCGAGGGGTACGGCGACGCGGCCAGCGTCAGCTTCTCGGCGTTGGTCAGGCTCTTCGCCAGCGAGCCCGCCGGCGACCCGACTCCGAGGACCAGCAGCCGGCGCAGACCCAGCCGGTGTGCGGCCTCCTGCTCGGCCGGCGAGCCGAACACCTGCAGCCCGACGCTGCCACCACCAATCCTGTGGCTGGTGTCCACCTCGTCGACCAGTGCCGGATAACCGACGACGTCGTGACCCGCGCGAGACTGGGTGAACGTGCGCTCGATGGTGCCGAAGGTCCATGCGGTCTGCCCCGTGGCGGTGCGACCGCTGGCCCCTGCCACCTTGTTGACGGCGTCGTCGAACGACGGACGCAGCGACTGCGTCAGAGCCAGCAGGTCCTTGTCCTCGCCGAGCACCTCGCCCGACTCCGCCACGACACGGAAGGTCGGCCGCAGGTGTTCCGGGACCCGCGACCAGTCCCACGCCTGTCTCGGCACCACGACACCGGTCCTGGCCCGCAGGAACCGTTCGAGCGCGTCCAGGAGCGGCTCCTGGCCCGGCGGCACGGACTCGAGGAAGGCGCGGGCGTGGTTCGGCGCGGGCACGAAGCTGGTGCGGATCTGCTTCGGGAGGGACCGGATCAGGGCGACCACCAGCTCCTCGCGCAGGCCCGGGACCTGCCACGTGAAAGCGGCGGGATCGACCCGGTTGAGGGCCGCGACCGCGATCTCCACGGTGAGGCCGTCGGCGTCGGCGCCCGGCTCGAACTGGTAGGACAGCGGCAGGCCCAGGCCGTCGTCGCGCCAGAGGTCGGGGTAGTCGTGCTCGGTCACCTGCTCCGCGGTCTCGTTGACGAGCATGACCGGGTCGAAGGTCAGCAGGTCGGGACTCTCGCGTCGTACGCCCTTCCACCAGGTGTCGAAGTGCGCGCCGGAGACCACGTCGGGCCCCACCCGCTCGTCGTAGAAGTCGAACAGAGTGTGCTCGTCGACGAGGATGTCGCGTCGCCGGGCGCGATGCTCGAGCTCCTCGACCTCCTCGAGCAGCTGCCTGTTCCGCGCGAAGAAGCGGTGCCGGGTGGACCACTCGCCATAGACGAGCGCGTGCCGGATGAACAGCTCGCGCGCGAGCGACGGATCGACCTTGCCGTAGGAGACGAGTCGATCGGCGACCAGCGGGACGCCGTACAACGTCACCCGTTCGTAGGCCATCACCGCCGCGCGTTTCTTGGACCAGTGCGGATCGGAGTAGCTGCGCTTGACCAGGTGCTCGCCGAGAGACTCGGCCCACTCGGGCGCAACGGCCGCATTGACGCGACCCCACAGCTTCGAGGTCTCGACCAGCTCCGCGGCCATCACGAACTGCGGCTGCTTCTTGAACAACCCCGATCCGGGGAAGATCGAGAAGCGGGTGTTCCGCGCACCCAGGTAGTCACGCCGCTCGGGGTCGCGCAGGCCGATGTGCGAGAGCAGGCCGGCCAGCAGTGCCCGGTGGATCGCGTCCTCGTCCGCAGAGCCCGCCCCTCCTCCTCCTCGGGCGGCCTCCATTCCCATCTGCTTAGCCACCCGGCGTAGCTGCGACTCGAGCTCCTGCCACTCGCGGATCCGCACGTAGTTCAGATGCTCGGCGCGACACAGCCGACGGAACGCACTCGACCCGGTCGAGCGCTGCTGCTCGCGCAGGTAGCGCCACAGGTTCAGGTAGGTCAGGAAGTCCGACTTCTCGTCGCGGAAGCGCGCATGCAGCTGGTCGGCTCGCGCTCGATGCTCGAGCGGTCGTTCCCGTGGGTCCTGGATCGACAGCGCAGCGGTGATGACGAGCACCTCTCGCAGCACGCCCTGCCGGTCGGCCTCGACGATCATGCGAGCCAGCCGTGGGTCGACCGGCAGACGCGACAGCCGTCGCCCGAGCTTCGTGAGGCGATGCCCGGCGAGCGCGCCCAGCTCCTCGAGGAGGTGCATGCCCGCCTTGACGTTGCGATGGTCGGGCGGGTCGAGGAACGGGAACCGCGCGACATCCCCGAGTCTCAGCGCCGCCATCGACAAGATCACCGAGGCGAGGTTCGTGCGCAGGATCTCCGGCTCGGTGAACTCGGGTCTGCTCTCGTAATCCTCCTGGGAGTACAACCGGATGCACACACCGGCCTCGACCCGACCGCAGCGACCGGCGCGCTGGTTCGCCGAAGCCTGGCTGATCGGCTCGATGGGAAGCCGCTGCACCTTCGTGCGCGAGGAGTATCGCGAGATGCGCGCGACGCCGGAGTCGACGACGCACCTGATCCCGGGGACGGTGAGCGAGGTCTCCGCGACGTTGGTGGCAAGTACGACGCGGCGCCCGGTGTGTCGCTCGAAGACCCGGTGCTGCTCAGCCGCGGAGAGCCGCCCGAACAACGGCACGACATCGAAGCGTCCCGAGCGATCCGGCCGATCGAGACCACCGAGCACGTCGGCGGTGTCGCGGATCTCCCGCTCGCCGGGAAGGAACACGAGGATGTCGCCGTCACCCTCGGCCACGAGCTCGCCGATCGCCTCGACGATCGCCTCGGTCTGGTCCCGGACGAGCCGCTCCCCCTCCTCGTCGTCGTAGGACTCCTCGACCAACGGCCGGTAGCGCACCTCGACCGGGTAGGTCCTCCCCGACACCTCGATGATCGGTGCACCCTCCCCGTCGGCGTCGGCGAAGTGGCTGCTGAAACGCTCCGGGTCGATCGTCGCGGAGGTGATCACCACCCGGAGGTCCGGTCGGCGGGGCAACAGCTGCTTGATGTAGCCGAGGAGGAAGTCGATGTTCAGGCTTCGCTCGTGTGCCTCGTCGATGATGAGTGTGTCGTAGGCCGCGAGCGCCTTGTCGTGCTGCAGCTCGGCGAGCAGGATCCCGTCAGTCATCAGCTTGACCCTGGTGTCCGGCCCGGAGTGGTCGGTGAAGCGGACCTGGTAGCCGACGGCCGTGCCGAGCTCGACGCCGAGCTCCTCCGCGATGCGGGTGGCGACGCTGCGCGCGGCGATCCTGCGAGGTTGCGTGTGCCCGATCCGCCCGTTCACGCCACGCCCCATGTCCAGGCAGATCTTCGGGAGCTGGGTGGTCTTCCCGGACCCGGTCTCCCCCGCGACGATCACCACCTGGTGCTTCGCGATCGCCTCGGCGATGACCTCTCTGCTCTGCGAGATCGGCAGCTCGTCCGGAAACCGAATCTCGGGCACGTCAGAACGGCGGGGGGTCGGCTGCGGCCCTGTCATGACGAGCTAAGGCGACTGGTCGAAGCGGGGTCGCGAGCGAGCCACGGCGTCGGCGAGGATCAGGTCGTGGTCGAAGGCGAGAGCCTCGTCGCCGAGCAGCTGCTCCACCGGCAGCCATGCGGCGTGCGCGGCGTCGGAGCCCCCTCGCGGCTCGGGCGCGTCGTCCAGCACGGTCAGCCAGGCGATGCTCACCGTCCTCCCCCGCGGGTCGCGGCCCGGGGCGCCGTACGAGGCAAGCTGCTCGAGGTCCTCCGCACGCACCGAGACACCGGTCTCCTCATGTAGCTCACGCGCGGCAGCCGTCGCCAGGTCCTCGTCGATCTCCACGAACCCCCCGGGCAGCGCCCACTGTCCCTCGAAGGGCGGCCCGCCGCGCTCAACCATGAGCGCGCACAACGCGCCGTCGCGGGCGCTGAGCGCGACGACGTCGACGGTCACCGAGATGATCGGGTACTCGCTGGTGTAAACCACAGCGCAAACCTAAGGCGTGCAGCCGCGCTTGGTTTCGCGGCGGTGCCCCGGGGGAACACATATCGGGAACAACCGAGGGAGTACTGGAGGGAGCAACCATGGCAACAGTTCTGTGGATCATCGCAGTGGTGCTCGTGATTGCGGGCATCGTGTCGATTCTGCGCTCGCAGGTCATCATGGGCATCGTGCTCATCGTCGTCGGCCTGCTCGTCGGGCCGGGTGGCGTGAGCATCTTCACCTAGTAGCCCGAGTTGTCAGGCGCTGAAGGGGCTAGGGCACCACCAGCGCCTGACAGCTCGGCGAGCAAGGCAGGTAGGGCTGCCGCAAGCAGGACGAGCAGCTCGGCCCGAGGGATCTGCTGCTCGGGGACCCAGGAGAGCACCGTCTCCTCCACCATCACCGCCCACCCGTTGGTGAGCAGGCGCACCGCCGGCCCGTCGCGCAGTCCGAGCTCGTCGATGCTCTCGAAGATCCGGCCGGTCAGCGCCAGGCGGCTGTCCTCGTAGATCTCGCGCATCACCTCGTTGCCGCCCGCAGCCCCGTGCACCAGGGCGGCGTACGCCGCGTAGTTCTCCTCCACGTAGCCCAGGTATGCCTCGAGGCTCGCGGTCAGCCGCTCGAGCGGCGGCAGCGACGGGTCGGGGCGGGTGCGCCGGATCATCTCGTCGGCCGCGCGGCGGACCACGGCCCGGTGGAAGTCCGCCTTGTTGCCGAAGTAGTGGTAGAGCAGTCCCCGGGAGATGCCGGCTTCCTCGGCGAGTACGTCGACCGACAGCTCGTCGAGCGTGCGGGTCGAGAGCAGCCGCACGCCGAGGTCGAGCAGCTGCTCGCGTCGTGCGTCCGGAGTGAGCCGGACACGGCGGAGCTCGGGCAGCGACATGACACCAGCGTATTGAACTTCCTTCAACAATGCTATTGACACGCATTCAATACCGTCGGTATGTTTCTGGGCATGGCTACACCTTCTGCCCTGCTCCCCGACCACGTGGACGTCTTCATCATCGGAGCCGGCTTCGCCGGGCTCGGCATGGCGATCAAGCTGCGAGAGGCCGGGCGCGACGACTTCGTCGCCGTCGACCGCGGCGATGACGTGGGGGGCACCTGGCGCGACAACACCTACCCCGGCGCGGCGTGCGACGTGCCCTCGCAGCTCTACTCGTTCTCTTTCGAGCTCAACCCGAGATGGTCGCGCTCCTTCTCCCCCCAGGCCGAGATCCAGGACTACCTGCGCGATGTCGCCGACAGGTCGGGGGTGCTCGACAGGTTCCACTTCGGGGTCAACTTCGAGGCGGGTGTCTGGGACGAGGAGGCGCAGCACTGGCGCGTGCGCACCTCCGCCGGAGAGTGCACCGCCAGCGTGCTCGTCTCTGCTGCCGGAGCGCTCTCGGACCCCAAGATGCCCGACATCGACGGGATCGACTCGTTCGAGGGCGAGGTCTTCCACTCGGCGCAGTGGAACCACGACTCCGACCTGACCGGCAAGCGCGTCGCCGTGATCGGCACCGGCGCATCAGCAGTGCAGATCGTCCCGGAGATCGTCGACCAGGTCGCGCGTCTTGACGTCTACCAGCGCACCGCCCCCTGGGTCATGCCGCGTCGCGACCGTGCCTACACGCGCGTCGAGCGGTTCGCCTTCAGGCACGTGCCGGGGATCCAGAAGCTCTATCGCGCCGGGATCTACTGGGGCCGCGAGACGTTCGTGCCCGCCTTCACGATCAACCCCAAGATCGCGACCCCCGCGAAGAAGATGTCGCTGGCCAACATCCAGCGAGGCATCAAGGACCCCAAGCTCCGCGAGAAGGTGACCCCGCACTTCGAGATCGGCTGCAAGCGGATCCTGATCTCCAACGACTGGTACCCCTCCCTCGACCGCGACGACGTCGAGCTGGTCACCGAAGCGATCACCAAGGTCACCCCGCGCGGCATCGTGACGGTCGACGGGACCGAGCGCGAGGTCGACGTACTCGTCAACGCCACCGGCTTCCACACCACCGATCTCCCCATCGGCGAACGGATCACCGGCGCTCATGGCGGCACTCTCGCGCAGCAGTGGGAGCGCGAGGGCGTGTCGGCCTACAAGGGGACGATGACGCGTGGCTTCCCGAACCTGTTCTTCATCGTTGGCCCGAACACCGGGCTGGGACACACCAGCATGGTCTACATGATCGAGTCGCAGATCGTCTACGCGATCGACGCGCTGGCGACGATGCGCGCCAAAGGCATCGGTGCCCTCGAGCCGAAGCGATCGGCGCAGGACCGGTGGAACGCCGACATCCAACGCCGGATGAGACGCACCGTGTGGCAGACCGGCGGCTGCTCGAGCTGGTACCTCGACGAGCACGGGCGCAACGTGACGCTCTGGCCGCGGACCACCTTCAAGTTCCGCGACCTCACCTCGCGCTTCGACCCCGAGCAGTACGACGCCACCGCCCGCAGCCGTGACCAGAGAGTGGAGCAGCACGCATGAAGAACCTCGACGGAAAGGTCGTTGTGATCACCGGCGCCGGCTCGGGCATCGGTCGCGCGCTCGCGCTGAACGCGGCGGCGAAAGGGGCGGTCCTCGCGCTGTCGGACGTCGACGAGGTCGGCCTGCTCGAGACCGCGGAGCGAGCGCGCACGCGGATGGCCCGCGAGATCCGCACCGACAAGCTCGACGTCCGCGACCGGGACTCGATGCATGCGTATGCCGCATCGGTGCGCGAGGAGTTCGGCCGGGTCAACGTGGTCTTCAACAATGCCGGTGTCGCGTTGCACGGCGACTTCGAGGAGATGGCCTACGAGGACTTCGAGTGGGTGATGGACATCAACTTCTGGGGGGTGGTGCACGGCACCAAGGCGTTCCTCCCCCACCTGCTCGAGAGCGGGGACGGCCACGTCGTCAACATCTCCAGCGTCTTCGGGCTGATGGGGATGTCGGGCCAGAGCGCCTACAACGCCTCGAAGTTCGGGGTTCGCGGCTTCACCGAGGCGCTGCGCCTCGAGATGCTCGTGGCAGGCCATCCCGTCGGCGTCTCCTGCGTGCATCCCGGTGGCATCAAGACGGCGATCGTGCGCAACGCTCGCGCGACTCCCTCCCACGACATCGCCACCGTCGCCGAGCTCTTCGACAAGAAGCTCGCCATGACCAGCGCCGAGGAGGCGGCCCAGGTGATTATCGCCGGCATGCTCGCGGGTCGTCCGCGCATCATCGTGGGCACCGACGCCAAGATCCTGGACGCGATGGTCCGCCTGCTCGGGGGCCGCTACCAGTGGGTCGTCGGACGGCTCGCCAAGCGCCTGGCGCCCAGACCGAGCCGGGTTCGAGAAGACATCGAGGCGCCTGCGCGATAGTTCAGGCCCCGCTGGGTATCTTCACGCCTATGGGATCCAACGAGCTCGACGACGAGTACCCCGGCGCGAGCGCCGAAAAGCCGCGGGAGATCCCGCGGCGAGGCTGGCAGCAGATCCTCAAGCGCGCGGCCAAGGAGACCGGCGAGGATCAGATGCCGCTGATCGCCGCAGGAGTGGCGTTCTACTCGTTCCTGTCGCTGTTTCCCGCCATGATCGCCGCGGTCATGGTCTACGGGCTCATCGCAGACCGGCGCACCGTCGCAGACCAGACGCAGAGCCTCACCGAGGCGCTGCCCAATGACGCGGCGTCCCTCATCTCCGACCAGCTCACGGCGATCATCAAGACTCCGGAGCAGTCGCTCGGTCTCGGGCTGCTGATCGCCGTGACGCTGGCGCTCTACAGCGCCGCGGGTGGGGTTGGCAACCTGGTGACGGCAGTCAACCTCGCCTACGACGAGGAGGAGACCCGGGGGTTCGTGAAACGCAAGCTGCTCTCGCTGGCGCTCACCCTGGGCGCGATCGTCTTCGTCGTGGTGGCAATCGGCCTGGTCGCGGTAGCTCCGGTGCTGCTCGAGGAGCTGGTGCCCACCGGGGCGGCGTACTGGCTTGCCCAGGTCGCGCGTTGGCTGCTGTTGGTCGTCGCGGTGATGTTCGGTCTGGCCGTCCTCTACCGCTACTCACCTGACCGTCAGAACCCCAAGTTCGCGTGGGTCACGCCCGGGGCCATCGTCGCGACGCTCCTCTGGCTCGTCGCGTCCTTCGGCTTCTCCATCTATGTCGACAGCTTCGGCAGCTACGGCGAGACGTACGGCGCTCTCGCCGGTGTCGTCGTGCTCCTGCTCTGGCTGTGGATCACCAACCTTCTCGTGCTGCTCGGGGCGGAGATCAACGCCGAGGCCGAGCAGCAGACGATCCGAGACACCACGACCGGCGACCCGCAACCGCTGGGTCATCGCGGCGCGGTCAAGGCCGATACCTCACCGGACGAAGCGGTGCCACGAGGCACACCTGCTCGCCAGTGACCACCCGATGACCTCACCAGAACGCGTTGCCCGCCGTGTCGTCGTTCGCGGCCGAGTCCAGGGCGTGTTCTTTCGCGACAGCGCACAACGCGAGGCGCAGTCGCGCGGGGTCGCTGGGTGGGTGCGGAACAATGACGACGGGTCGGTCGAAGCTCATCTCGAGGGAGCCGGGGCCGACTTAGAGGCGTTCATCGGCTGGGCTCATGCGGGGTCCCCACAGGCGCGCGTGGAAGATGTCGACGTGAGCGAGGCAGAGCTCAGCGAACTCACCCGCTTCGAGGTCCGCGACTGACCCGAGGGAGAGGACTGCCGTGAAGCACCGCGGGATCGCAACATTGTGGAAGCCGGTCATCAACGTGACCGATCTAGACGAGGGGGAGAGATTCTGGTCCGCAGTCTCGGGGTTGTCCCCCCAAGGCAGGCACGGTCAGTTCATGGAGTTCTCCGTCCTAGACGCCGAGGACGCCTCGGACGGAGACTCGTGGATCCTGCTCCAGCTGGTGCCCGTGGGTCAGGTCAGCACGCACGCCGGCACCCATCTCGACTTCCGGGTGGACGACGTGCCGGGAGCAGCTGAACAGATCCGTACGATCGGAGGGTCGGTAGTCAAGCCAGCCGGGTTCTATCCGAGCGAAGACGACGCTCTCCTCGAGTGGGCCGTGGTGCAGGACCCGTTCGGCAACGAGTTCTGCATCATCAGGTGGCCCCTTCCTGAGTAGTACCGCCGTGTGTTTCACCCCCTCTGGGCTCGGTGGTTCGCCGGTCGTCCGGCAGCCGGCGGGTGTGCCCGAGCCGGTCCAGGTGTGCCAATAGCGGCAGCACCACCCGCCGCGAGGTCCCTAGCCGTGCCCGTGCCTGCCCGGTCGTGAACGGCTGAGGAAGCTCGCCCAGCAACGTGACGGCGGACTCGTCCGCACCGGGCAGCAGCACGATCCCGTCTCCGACGCGCAGCAGCCGCCCCGCCGCGTCGGGCACGAACTCGTCAGGGACCGGTGGAAGGACATGGATCGGGACCTTCTCTGCGCCGTCGATGGGCGCTTCGGGGTGCGCCTGTCCTGGCGACATGTCGAGGACCGCGTGTGCATCACCGCGGGACGCCTGGGCCAGCTGTTGGCGCAGCGCGGCTGGACCGGCGTGGCCCAGCCTTGCGCAGCCACTGCGCCCTCTTGTCCGCTGGCCGCCTCGCCCTCCCAGCCGGGTCGATCGCCGGCGTCAGACGCCGGGAATCAACCCCTCAAGCCGAGTCCACCCAGTCTGTGAGGTCCAGGAAGAGGTCGGCGCGCTGATGGGACTCTGCCACCAGAGCCGCGTTGGGCTCGTCGACCTGCGCGACCCAATGCCGCGCCTCCTGCTCGGTCTTGCCGGACGCGACGTGCCGCGCGACGAGCCGGTGCCGTCGCAGCTCGGGTTTGGTCTGCACGAACCACACCTGGTCGAGCGCGGCACGCACCGCAGGCCATGGCACCGTGTCGAGCAGTAGGTAGTTCCCCTCGGTGACGACAACCTCGACGTCCGACCCGATCGCGATGGCGCCGGCCAGCGGTTGCTCGATAGTCCGGTCGAAGCCCGGCGCGTAGACGGTTGCGGCCGCCGGATGCCGCAGCCGACCCAGGAGGGCGGCGTACCCCCCAGCGTCGAACGTCTCCGGCGCACCCTTGCGGTCCAGCAGCCCCTGCCGGCGCAGCTCCACGTCGGCGAGGTGGAAGCCGTCCATCGGTACGACGGCCACCTCGATGTCCGCCAGCCGCGCCAAGGCTGCGGCCAACGTCGACTTGCCGGCGCCGGGAGCACCCGCGAGGCCGACCAGCCGCCGCCCTGAGCTAGTAGAAGAGCCCTTCAGTGAGCGGGCCAGAGTCACGAGCTCGTCGCCGCCCGCGCCGACCTTCACCACGGGAGCCGAAGGGTCAGGTTCAGCCACCGAACACGTCGCGGTACTGCTGGATGACCACCAGCACCGAGAGCGTCCCGAAAAGCGCGATCGACCACACCATCACCCCGAGCCGGACACCGGCGATGCGGAGCTCGCCGGCCAGGATCTTCCGGTTGATGAGAATGAGCAGACCGGAGTAGAAGAACATCATCACCCCGCCGACGACGGCGGAGATCACGATCAGCACCAGCGGCTGGTCGAAGCCGATCAGCAGCACGATGATGCCGATTGCCACGATCGCCCAGACCAGCCCGAAGTACAGCTTGCTCTCGTTGGCATTGCGCGCGTAGCTGGTCTTGAGCACGTCGGCGACGAGGCGGCAGGTGTAGTCGACGATCCCGATCGCGGCCGCGTAGAGGCTGAAGGCGCCGATCACCCAGAAGAAGGTGCCGAACCACGGCGCCACGGTGTCCTTGAGCGCCATCCCCTCGACCTCGAGGAACCCGATGTCGTCGGGCAGTCCCTCACGACCGAAGACGGTCGAGTAGGCGAGCAGCGAGGTGAAGAAGATCGAGATGATCGTGATCACGACGAAGGTCGAGAGCTGCTCGAGGTTGGCGAAGCGCCACCAGGCGCGCCAGCGGGACAGGTTCGCCGACGTCTGCTCGAAGACGAACCCGGTGCCGGGGGTGGCCTCGGGCTCCCCTGTCACAGGGCTCTCGATCCGTGGGACGTGCACGCCCATCCCAAAGCCCTTGTCCCGGATCCAGTTGCTCTGCACGAGGTTCTGCCCGCCGCCTCCGCCGGCGAATGCGAGGGCACCGAGGAGTACGGCGAACCCGAGCTCGGCGACCGGGATGCGCGCCTGCGTGACGACCTGAGGAGCGTCGGCCCAGTCACTCGCACCGACCGCGACCACGGCGGCCACCACGAACAACAGGACGACGGCCGCGACCTTCACCATCTGGATGCGCTCGAGGGCGACGTACACCACCGGGGCCAGGGTCAGAATCGCTCCGATGGAGAGCAGCATCCCGATCGCGATGTAGTTCGGGTTGCCACCCCACAGGTAGCTGACCAGCGTCGCCGAGCTCGTCGCCCACCCGGGCCACAGGTTCGCGGAGAAGGTGAGTATCGCGAAGAAGAGTCCCCAGTGTCTGCCGAACCGACTGAAGCCGGTGAGCGCGGTCTCTCCCGTCGCCAGGGTGTAGCGCTCGATCTCCATGTTGATGAAGAACTGGGTGACCACGCCGACCAATGCCGCCCAGACGAACACCAGCCCGACCTGGGAGGCGATATAGGGATAGAGGATGAACTCGCCGCTGGCCAGCCCCACCCCGGCCGCGATGATGCCCGGACCAATCAACGTCGCCCACCGCTGCGGCGGGTCGGGCATGTCCCGCACCTCGGGTCCCGGGAGTCGCTTGGTCGGGAACCGCTCGACGACCGACTCGTGTGGTCTCTGCTCGCTCGTGGTCACCTCGGACCTCCTCGACGGGTGCGTCTGCTCATCCTGTTATACGCCGAGCCGTCGGCGTCAACCCTCGCGACGGTGGCCACGGCCGATCTCCGCGAGGACGTCGGGGTCGATGTGCTCTGCCGAGGCGACCGCGACTCTGCACGCCGTGACTGCGCGCAGCGTGGAGGTGCGGGCCCCGCCCTCCAGGAACGCGCGCTCGCCGAGGATCGCACCCGGCCCGACCTCCGCCACCGCTTCACCGTCGATCTCGACCGCGAGGACGCCGTCGAGCAGCAGGAACAACGCGTCTCCCGGCTCGCCCTGCTCCACCAGCGTCGCGCCGGTGGCGACCGTGCGACGCGCCGGCCGCTTGCTGCCTCGCATGATCGTGCGCGCCAGCTCCCGCTCGAGTCCGCTCTCCACCTCGGTCACGAACGCCTTCGAGTCGGTGTCCCCCCACGGCGTGTGCGTGCCGAACGCGTCGCGATACCAGCTCTTGAAGTCGATCGACCCGGTTTTCGCCGTTAGCGACATCGACTCGTCGTAGACCCAGTGCCGTGGGAAGGGGCTCGCCCCCACCACCTCGCCGCGCGACGTGCCGTCCTTGCCGATCGTGAGCTGCAAGGTTGTCCACGCCAGCGGCGCCGCGATCTGGACGTACGGCGCCCGCCGGACGCGTCGCGGAGCAGGCAGACCGGTCCTGCCGCCGGAGGTCTGGGTGAAGGTCACCGAGTCGGAGGCGGTCACGGGCTCACGTTGGATGTCGGGGAGGGCGACCGCCGCGAAAGCGGCCTCGCGACGCCCGATGCGCACGGTGGAGATGTTGATGTGCCCGCGGCCGGAGTAGCCGGAGTCGACGATCCGTCCGTCCTCGACCTCGATCCACGCTCGCAGCTCGTTCGCGAACCGGAACTTGTCCGAGGCGAGCAGCTGCTCGAAGTCGTGCATCGTGTCCGGCGGCGGGTCGTCGTAGCGCGTGACACCCATGTCGAAGGGAAGCTTGGTCATGCCCGAGATCGCCTCGGACGGGATCCACGACACCGCCAGGACGGCTGACTCGAATCGCACGGCTGCCCCTGCCCGTAGGAATTCCGACAGCACGATTCTGCCCTACTGCCGCGGCTGCCAACGTTTGCCCTGGCGAGCGTCGTCTGACGGGCACCCGGCGGCGCGCAGCGGGCGAACGCTGGTAGTCGCGGCGCTAGCCTGGGCAGATGGTGTCCAGCACCGAGCCGGCGACAGCACGAAGGGACCTTCCGCAGGGAGTCGTCACCTTCCTGTTCACCGACATCGCTGGATCGACCCAGTTGTTGCGGCGGCTCGGCGATGAGTACGGCGACGTCCTCTCACGGCACCGGTATCTGCTGCGGCAGAGCTTCCGCGCCCACGCCGGCCGCGAGGTGGACACGCAGGGCGACTCGTTCTTCGTCGCGTTCGCCTCCCCCCGCGACGCGGTCGCAGCCGCGGTGGATGCACAACGGGCCCTCGCCGAGCAACCGTGGCCGCACGGCGTACAGCTGCTGGTGCGGATGGGGGTGCACACCGGCGAGCCGTTGCTCGTCGACGGTCACTACATCGGCATGGACGTACACCGTGCGGCACGGATCGCCGGAGCGGCCCACGGCGGCCAGCTCGTGCTATCGGGCAGGACCGCAGACTTCGTCGGTGACGCACCCGGGATGCGGCTGCGCGACCTCGGTCACCACCGGCTCAAGGACCTCGAGCAGCCCGAGCACATCGTCCAGGTCGACGTCCCTGGTCTCGCGGACAGCTTCCCACCGCTCAGGACCGAGGATGCGCCGACCAACCTCCCCAGCCAAGTCCAGTCCGTCGTGGGTCGGCAGCGCGAGCTGCAGGAGCTGCGGGAACGCCTGCTGCACGATGACGTGCGTCTGTTGACGATCACCGGCCCGGGTGGCACCGGCAAGACCCGGGTCGCGATCACGCTCGCCCACACGTTGATCGAGGACTTCCTCGCCGGCGTCTACTTCGTCGACCTGTCCCCGGTGGAAGACGAGGATCTCGTCGCAGCCACGATCGCTCGGTCGTTGGACGTGAACCTGGAGGGTGACGCAGCGGCTCAGGATGCGCTCGCGCAGCACATCGGGCGTCGTCCCATGCTGTTGCTGCTCGACAACTTCGAGCAGGTCCTCGGGGCAGGCGTCGTGCTCTCACACCTGCTGTCGTCCTGCCCGGAGCTCACGGTCCTGGTCACCAGCCGGCTGGCTCTGTCGGTCCGGGCGGAGCACGAGTACTTCCTGCCGCCGTTGGAGCTGGCGCGCAGCAACTCTCTCAAGGACGCCTCGCACTCCGAGGCGGTGCAGCTGTTCGTCGAGCGTGCCTCCCGGGTCCGGCCGGGCTTCGAGCTGACCGAGGACAACGCCGCCGCGGTCGCGGAGATCTGCGCACTCGTCGACGGGCTCCCGCTCGCGATCGAGCTCGCGGCCGCACGCACAAAGCTGTTCCCGCCCCAGGTCCTCCGGCAGAGGCTGGACGACCGGCTGGGCATGCTCACCGGTGGCGCGCGAGACTCCCCCTCACGGCACCAGGCGCTGCGCAACACGATCGACTGGAGCTACGACCTGCTCTCGCCCGGGGAGCGCTCATTCTTCCGCGACCTGGCGGTGTTCTCCGGTGGTGCGCAGTACGACGCGATCGAAGCCGTGGTCTCTCCTGACAGCGACGTACTCGACGTGTTGACGGGCCTGGTCAACCACAGCCTCGTCCGACGCCGCGAGGACCAGGGAAGCCTGAGGTTCCGCATGCTGGCGACCTTGCGCGACTACGCCGACGAGCTACTCCGCGACGAGCCCGAGCACCGGACCGCGCTCAGGGAGCGCCACGCGGAGTACTTCTGCTCCCTGGTCGAGTCAGACGAGTCGCGCTCCGCGGGAGGCAGCCTCGAGCACGACCAGGACAACATCGCCGCGGCCCTCTCCTTCTGGCTGGACGAGCGCGTCGACCAGAATCCCGAGGCGGGCACCAAGGCCCTGCGCCTCGCCACGGCTCAGGGCACCGACTGGTACCACCACGGCCACGCGGTCGAGGGGATCGGATGGCTCGAGCGTGCACTTGACGCCGCCGTCGACCCACCGGTCGAGCTGGAGGCCTGGGCGCTCCGCATGCTCGGCGTGCTGAACGAGCAGCGGAGCCGACCGGAGGAGGCAATCGCCCTCTTCGAGCGAGCGCTCGCGATCTACCGCTCGATGAACGACCGCGCGGGGGAGGCATCCTGCCTCAACGGCCTCGGGATCGCGTTGCGGTCGAGCCGGCGACCCGGCGCCGAGGAGGCCATGCGCGAGGCGGTAACGATCAGGGAGCAGCTCGGTGACGTCGGGGGGCTGGTGAACTCGAGGAACAACCTCGGCATCGTCTCGCTGGACCAGGGCAAGCCGGAGCAGGCACTGCCGATCTTCACCGAGAACCTGCGCGCGGACCGGTCGCAGGGCAACGACTGGGGGGCCGCGTGCACGCTGCTGAACCTCGGGGTGACCCACCTCTTCCTCGGCGACATCGCGGCCTCTCGGGACTCACTACGCGAGGCGCTCACCGCGCTCGTTGCCGTGGCCGACCACGACACGATCGCGGAGGCGCTCGAGTCCTCCGTGGGTTTCGCGGTCGCCCTCGAGCGCTGGGACGTGGCGGCGCGGATGGCCGGCGCGGCCGAGGCCCTGCGCGAGCTGGTGGGCATCCCCTGCGCAGCCGCCGACCGGGTCTACCTCGACGCCTGGATCAACCGGAGCCGCGAGGCGCTGGGGCCTGAGGCCTTCCACGTCGCGTGGAGCGAGGGCACCACGATGACCGAGGGCCAGGCGACCGGCTACGTCCTCTCCGAGCTCCTCGCCGACACATCGGCCACCGAGGTCACCTAGTGGTGAGACCGCGTCGGGGTCAGACGCGGATGACGTCGAGCCCAGCTACGTCGGCCAAGACATCGAAGTCTGCGTCCTGGGTGACTACCGGCAGGTCGTGCACGATCGCGGTCGCGGCGACCCACGAGTCGTTCACGTTGACCCGTCTGCGGCTACCGAGGAGGGCTGTACGCAGTCGCGCCCACTCCAAGGCGACCGGTTCATCCACGGGAAGGATCTCGATGTCCGCAACCAAGCCCAGCGTTGCCAGTCGTCGAGCCCGGCTCGTGGTGTCACAGGCGACCAGCACCCCGGCCTGAAGCTCGGCAAGGGTGATCACCGATATCGCGCTCTCCTCCGGGAGCCGGCCCTCGTCCAAGCTCCGACCCGATTCACTGGCGATGAAGACCGAGGTGTCGACCAGGCCGCGCGTAGACCGCTTCACCGATCCGGACCCAGGTCGTCGAGCGTGTCGCCGGCAAGGCGGGCCAGATCTTCTCGCAGGCCGGGGTCTGCCTGGGCGGTGCTCAGCCGCCGGACCAGCTCGGCTCTGGTCAGCCACCGACGGCGGCGCGCTGCCAGCGGCACCAGCTGAGCGACCGGACGACCACGCACCGTGATCACCACGTCCTCGCCTGCCGCCACCCGCCGCAGCAGGCCCGCGGTGTCGTTCCGGAGCTCTCGGGCGGCTACCTCGCTCATGCGACAACCGTAGCACTTACGTAGCAGAACGTCAGGACCTCTACGCTCGGGTCCATGCCGAGCCCGGTCCTCCTGGTGGTCGGCGCCGGCCCCGGCCTCGGCGCGTCCGTCGCCCGGGTCTTCGGCGCCCAGGGGTACGACGTCGCCCTGCTGGCGCGGTCAGCGCAGAAGCTGGAGGAGCTGGGTAGGTCCTTGCAGGAGGAGTCGATCACCACCGGCTGGAGCGCGCTCGACATCACCGACGACGCCGCGCTCACCGAGGCGGTGACCAGGTTCGGGCAGCACAGCAGGCGCATCGACGTGCTGCACTTCAACCCGAGTGCCTTCCGCCAGAAGGACCCTCTCGTCCTCACCGCGGACGAGCTGCTGGCCGACGTACGCCTCGGAGTCGCGAGCCTGCTCACTGCGGTCCAGGCGGCTCGGCCATTCATGTCTTCCGGGGGGCGGATCACGGTCACCGGCAGCATGGCGGCCGATCAGCCTTGGCACGAGGCGGCCTCGCTCGGGGTGCAGAAGGCGGGGCTGCGCAACCTGGTGCGCAGCATCGACGTCACCCTGGCCCCCGACGGGATCCGCGCGACGTCGCTGACCGTGCGCGGTACGTTGTCCCCCGACACCGACTTCGCCCCGGACCTAGTCGCGCAGGCGGTGTACGCAGTTGCGACCACAGCATCGGAGCAGTGGCAGGCCGAGGTGGTCTACGAGGGAAAGAGGACGCGACGATGAGCTCTCGACCACCGGTGAGCAGGCGGGCGGTCGCAGTCCGCCTGATCCCCCTCTGTGCTGCGGCCGGCCTCATCGCCGGCGCTCTCACGATGACATCGAGCGCCGAGACCGAGCCGTCGCTCGCCGCCGTGCCCCGTGCCGACTGCGGACCCGGCTCGCGGCCCGAGACCGCGGCGCAGGGCAGGGTGCCGTCGCGCGACTACCGATCGGGCCGCGCCGCGCGCGGCTACACCTGCAACACCAAGCAGGTCGGTCGCTTCGGCGACAGCGGCGGGTTCAAGGTGTTCCGGTACGTCGACCAGGAAGGGCGGGTCTGCGCGTACTACGACTCGACACTGCTCGTCGGCACCGACGTCCCCTACAACGCCGGGCAGGAGGGACTCGGGGTCATCGTGCTCGACATGGACGACCCCACCCGGCCCCGGCAGACCGACGCGCTGTCGACCGTGGGCATGGACAGCCCCCACGAGTCGCTGCTGTTGAACGAGCGGCGCGGTCTGCTGGTCGCGGTGTCCGGAAACCCCGGGACCGCTCCCGGCGTGCTCGACGTGTACGACGTGTCCGACAACTGTCGCCACCCTGCGCTGCGCTCCAGCTTCACCCCGTCCGGCGTCCTCGGCCACGAGAGCGGCTTCGCCCCCGACGGCAAGACGTTCTACGTGTCGTCCACGGGCGGCCAGACGCTGACCGCGATCGACCTGGCCGACCCGGCCGTGCCGAAGGTGCTCGCAGTCAAGACCGACGTGGTCTACCACGGCATGCGGCTCAGCGCCGACGGCAACCTGCTCTACGTCGCCGAGATCGGCACCCCTGAGGGCAACCGCTACGCCAACGGCGGCCTGGCCGTCCTCGACGTGAGCCAGGTGCAGGACCGCGAGACCGCCCCGGAGATGCCGGTGGTCAGCCAGCTGGCGTGGCGCAGCGGCTCCATCCCGCAGGTGCCACTGCCGATCACCATCCGAGGGCACAAGTACCTGCTGGAGGTCGACGAGTACGCCAACTTCACCCGAGCAGGGTTTGAGTCCGGCGTCTACCAGGCTGACGCCAAGGTCGGTGCGGCCCGGATGATCGACGTGGACGACCCGGGCAACCCGCGAGTGGTCTCGAACATCCGGCTCCAGGTCAATCAGCCCGACAACCGCCGCGGTCCCCAGCAGGACGACCCGGGCGCGCAGTCGCCGGTCCAGGGGTACGCCGGCCACTACTGCTCGGTCCCTCGCCGGGTGAACCCGAAGATCGCGGCCTGCAGCTTCATCGCCTCCGGGCTGCGGATCTTCGACATCCGCCACCCGCGGCATCCGAAGGAGATCGGCTACTTCAACCAGCCGCAGACCGCTCCCGACGCGGGCCGTGAGGGCGCCTACGCCATGTCGCAGCCGGCGTGGGACCTCCGGCGCGGAGCGGTCTGGTACACCGACGGGAACACCGGCTTCTACGTCGTCAAGCTGACCAACGGGATCGCCCCACGCTGGTAGGCCTCCCGGCGCTGGCGGCCGTCTACGCCCTGACCTCGATGGGCGGGCTGACGATCTGGTTCGTCGGTGACATCGCAGTCATCAGGTGCAGCCTGCCGCCCGAGAGCAGACCCGAGACCGGGGTCAGCCGCGCGACCTCACCGTCGATCTCGACGAGCAGCAGGTGCGACTGAGCAGCCCAGGCGAGGGTGCCGGCGTCGTCGAACTTCTCGGGGATCTCCTCCCGGATCTTCCCGCCGGATCCGGAGAGGGCGTAGGTCCTCCCGTCCACCTCGGAGACCTGGAAGTTGTGCTCGTGCCCGGCGAGGACGAGCCGGACACCGCCGGTCTCGAACATCGGCACCAGAGCCTCGAGCATCTCCTCGTCGTTGTGGTGTGAGGGTCCCGCGCAGTAGACGGGATGGTGCGAGAAGGGGATCCGCCATCGCACGTCGGAGTCGCTGAACGTGCTCCTCAGCCAGTCCAAGTGGTCGGGCACCTGGAAGAAGCGGTGGTAGCTGTCGTCCTCGCTGTCCTGCGAGGTGTCCACGCAGACCAGCTCGAGGTCACGGCCGTACTGCAGCCGGTAGAAGAGGCCGGGTCCGACCGAGGCGCGGCCCTGCTGGTCCTTGAACCGCTCGTCGGTGTGGAAGTTGTCCTGCATCTGAGCACGGTCGTCGCTGCCCTCGGTGTCGGTGGTGTCGTGGTTGCCGATCGCGGGGAAGACGGGCACCCGCGAGATCACGTAGCGGTAGGGCTGGAAAAAGCTGGAGTACCAGTCGTCGTCCTCTCCCCCGCTCTCGTCGTCGACCTGTCCCTGCTCGCCCTGGTAGATGTTGTCGCCCAGCGACACGACGAAGCGGATGTCGTCGTGCTCCACCAGGTGCTGAAGGACGTCGGCGATGCGACGCTGCCGTCGGCTGGACTCGCTGTCGGAGCGGATCCCGACGCCGTAGTCGCCGAGCGCGACGAACCGCGTCGGTGGCGTGCTCGCGTCCGAGGCCGGCCAGGTGCGGAAGCGCAGGTCGTAGCGCGCACCGGCCGGGGCGAGGTCATAGCCTCCACGCTGGCTCGGCACGGAGTCCCATCGCTCCCCGGCCGCCCACTCCTTGTCGTCGACCCGGATCCGATAGCGGTAGTCGGTGTCCGGCGTGAGCCCCTCGACCCAGACCCAGGTGCGCTTCGCGGTGGACTCGGTCGCGACGACGTTGCCGTGCCGGTCGAGCACCTCGACGACCGCGTCGCCGTACGGCTCGGCGCTGCTGCCGATGCAGGTACGTCTCCCGGCCACCTGCGGCAGCTGGTCGTCGTCGACGATCTCCCAACGCAGCCGCGGATCTTCGCGCTGGAACCAGAACGCACCCCAGGCAATGAGGACACGGTCGTGCGAGAGGTCCACCAGATGCACGAACTCCTCGCAACGGACCTCAGGCTGTGCCACGCGTGCCTCCCGATGTCTGGTGGTCATGGGGCCGTCATGGGGCTGGTGGTGCTTCCGCGACCACCCTAGGGCTAGGCGACTGTGCTCATCGATGGGCTACTCGACGTGATGCCGCCCGTCCGCGAGAATGCCTGCGTGAGCGCAGACCAGCAGGCAACCTCGACCGGATCGGATCACTCCCTGCTCATCGTCGGAGAGGGCGAGGTCGCGGACGCGCTGGAGTCGATCGCGGGGGCGCTCGGTTGGCGCACAGTCGTCACCGCCGAGCGCGACATGGCATTGCTGTGGCTCGACGATGCCAAGTCCGTGGTCGTGCTCAGCCACCACGACGGCGTCGACGGCCCGGTCCTGGCTGCGGCCGTGGCTGGCTCCGCGAGCTACGTGGGGGCGATGGGGTCGCGCCGGACCCAGGCCCGCCGCCGGACCTGGATGCTCGAGAACGGAGTCGAGACCGGCCGAGTCGACTCGGTGCGCGGGCCGGCGGGTCTCGACATCGGTGCCGACACGCCCGCGGAGATCGCCGTCTCGATCGTGGCCGAGATCGTCGCGCGCTCCCGCGGGGTGGACGGCGGCTCGATCAGCGACCGGGAGGGGCCGATCCATCCGGGCATGGCGCCGGGCACCGCACACTGTCCCCCTGGCTGAGACGCAACCGCGTCGCCTCTCACCCGTTGATGTTTGAACCAACCGCCGCGGGAAGCGGGAACGAACGACCCCCGAGTCCAATCGATGCCCCAGCAGATGTCCCAGCGATCCATCCCACCAATGCAAGAGGAGCCCACCATGGCCACGGTCACTGTCGGAACCGAGAACGGAACGCCGGTCGAGCTGCACTACGAGGACCAGGGCAGCGGGCGGCCCGTCGTCCTGATCCATGGGTGGCCGCTGAGCGGCAAGGCCTGGGAGGCGCAGGTGCCAGCCCTCGTCGACGCCGGCTACCGAGCGGTAACCTACGACCGTCGCGGTTTCGGGCAGTCCTCGCAGCCGGAGGACGGCTACGAGTACGACACCCTCGCGGCTGACCTGAATGCGCTTCTGGACGACCTCGACCTCCAGGAGGTCACCCTGGTCGGCTTCTCGATGGGTGGCGGCGAGGTCGTGCGCTACCTCAACACCTACGGCGACGCTCGGGTGTCGAAGGCGGTGCTGGCCGCCGCCGTACCTCCCTACCTCTACAAGTCCGACGACAACCCCGACGGCGGTCTGGACGACGCCACCATCGAGCAGTTCGAGGACGGCGTGCGCAACGACCGGCACGGCTTCTTGGACAACTTCGTCACGCAGTTCTTCGCAGCGGGCGACAAGACGGACCTGGTCAGCGAGGACACGCACAAACAGGCCACGGAGATCGGCGCCGGCGCCTCACCGAAGGGCACCCTGGACTGCATCGCCGCCTTCGGACGCACCGACTTCCGTGACGACGTGGCCAAGGTCAACGTGCCGACGCTGGTGATCCACGGCGACTCCGACGGCATCGTGCCCTTCGAGGTCAGCGGCAAGAGGTCGGCCGAGGCGATCTCGGACTCCGAGCTGGTCGTCGTCGAGGGCGCTCCGCACGGCCTGAACACGACCCACGCCGAGGAGTTCAACCAGGCGCTGCTGGACTTCCTCGCCCGCTGAGCCGGGTTGCTCACGCGCGGACCCGCTCCACGCACGAGAACGGCACGGTGAGCACAACTCCCGCGGCGCACTGGACGTGGTAGCGGGTCCGCGCCGCTTTCACCACGACTCCCAGCGTCCCGTCGTACTGCCCCGAGGCGACCACGCGCACGTGCGCGCCCGGCCCGACGCGCACCGGCTGGGTGCCGTCGTCGAGAGCACGCAGCGCCTCGGTGTAGTTCGGGTGCATCAGCGCGGGCCGGCCGTGGTGCAGCCACTCGAAGAGATGCTGCCGGTCGAAACCCGCGCCACATCGGGAGCAGGACATCAGCCGCTCGGGGCGGCGGTGCCGCTCGACCACGTGTCCTTCGGGGCAGGTGCCGACCCAGGCGCCGCTGACGCGCGGGGCGTCCTCGGAGACACAGCGCAGGCCGGTGCACCCGATCGCCAGCGCCTGCGCGCGCCAGACCTCGTCGTGGCCATGACGGGGACCGACCAGGGCATGCGCGATCTCATGCAGGACCGTGTCGCGCACCTCTGCCTCGGAGTGCAGGCGGCTGATCCTCGCGCTCAGGCTGATCAGCCGCAGGTGCGGCCGGCACGTACCGGCTCTGGTCTTGGCGCGGTCGAAGGCCACGGTCCACTCCGTGAGCCCGTGCTCGGCGATGAGTCGTGTGGCCAGCTGGTGGGCATCCGCGAGGTTCATGCCCGGAAAGCTAGCGGCGCCCTCCGACAATCGGATCCGAGTCAGTCGCGCTCAGCGGCTCGAGACGATGTGCGCGTCGGGGCCCGGGAAGGTCAGCCCCTCGTGACCATCGGACCAGCGCACGAGGTACGGCGGCGCACCGTCCTTGCCATGCACCTCGACCACCTCGCCATCCCTGCGCGGCATGTCGACCGCTTTGCCCTCCACGACCAACCGGTCGCCGACCTCAGCCTGCATCCGGCACCTCCACCTCGCCCGAGTTCTCCTGTCCGGAACACTACGTTCCAGCCAGCAGCCGGTCGAGCCCCCTGTGGGAGGCGATCCGCGCGGTTGCGAAATTGCTGGCAGACTCGCGATGATCCGTGCAACGAGAGGGGTGCGCCGATGGCGGTTCCCGTGGACCCGACCTCGGCGGCGTTCCTGCTGGCCGAGAACCGTCAGCAGCCGATGCACGTCGGCGGCCTGCAGCTGTTCGCACAACCCGAGGGCGCCGGCGAGGACTTCGCGCGCGACCTGCTGACCGAGATGCTCAGCACCGACGACGTCGCTCCGCTGTTCTCCAAGCGACCGCACCGGTCCCTGTCCAGCGCGGGTCAGTGGGTGTGGACCGAGGACCGCGAGTTCGACATCGACTACCACGTGCGACACAGCGCGCTCCCCCGGCCCGGACGGATCAGGGAGCTGCTCGAGCTGTGCTCCCGGTTGCACGGGACACGGCTGGCCCGCGAGCGTCCGCTGTGGGAGGTGCACCTGATCGAGGGTCTCCAGGACGGCCGGGTGGCGCTCTACACCAAGATGCACCACGCCCTGGTCGACGGGGTCTCCGCGATGCGCCTGCTCCAGAGCGTGCTGTCCACCGATCCCGACCGGCGCGGCATGCCGCCGCCGTGGGCTCCCGCGCAGCCGAAGCCGCGGGGCGGCCGGAAGCCGTCGACGGAGCACGAGGACGAGCTGTTCGCGCTCCCGATGAGCGTCTTCCGGTCGGCCCTCGGCATCACCGCTGAGGCAGCCGGCATGCCATCGGCGTTGGTCAAGACTCTCAACCGGGGGGTGCGCAACGAGACCTCGGCAGTCTCGCTCTACACGCCACGCACCATCTTCAACACCACCATCACCGGCTCTCGTCGCTTCGCCGCCCAGGACTGGCCGGTGGAGCGGCTGCGGTCGGTCGGCAAGGCCACGGGTACGACGATCAACGACGTCGTCCTCGCGATGTGCAGCGGAGCCGCGCGGACCTACCTCGAGGAGCTCCAGGCACTCCCGGACACCACGCTCGTCGCGATGGTCCCGGTCGGGCTCAACGCCAAGCAGTCCCAGTCAGCATCGGCCTCGGGTGGGAACGCCATCGGCACGGTCATGGTCAAGCTCGGCACCGACCTTGCCGACCCGGGCGACCGGCTCGCCGGCATTCACGCATCCATGGAGGACGGCAAGCAGGCGCTCGGCGAGATGACGTCCGCGCAGATCATGGCGATGAGCGCGATCGGGATGGCCCCGGCGGTGCTCCTGCCCTTCCTGCGGCTGCAGGGGGTGACGCGCCCGCCGTTCAACCTGATCATCTCCAACGTGCCGGGGCCGAAGGAGCCGCACTACTACAACGGCGCGCGGCTGGACGGGATGTACCCGATGTCCATCCCGATTCACGGCATGGCGCTCAACATCACCTGCGCCAGCTACGACGAGCAGATGGGCTTCGGCCTGACCGGCTGCCGGCGCAGCGTGCCGCACCTGCAACGGCTGTTGACCCACCTCGACGACGAGCTCGCCGCCCTGGAGAAGTCCGCGGGCGCCGAGTAGAGTTCCCAAGCCCTCCTCAGCGGCCCAGCGCCGGGACGCAGAGCACGGGTCGGCTCGACAGGTGCAGCAGCTTGTGCGGCGTGGAGCCGACCATCGCCCCGCGCAGCGGACTCTCGCCGTAGGTGCCCACGATGATCATCCGCGCGTCGTGACGCTCGGCCACCGAGATGAGTGCCTGAGCGGGTCGTTGGTCCACGAGCTCGACCACCGGTGAGACCGATGCTGCCTCCGACTCGGCGACGGCGCGCTCGATGATCCCCCGGCCGACCTCGTTTAGCGCTTCACGATGGGAGCGGAACTCCTCCCCCAGGCCACCGGGTGGCGCCGCGCCGTAGACCAGCACGAGGGTCTCGTCGAACTGCTTCGCGAGGTCGAGTGCGACGGTCAGTGCCTGGCGGGACCCGGGCGACTCGTCGTACCCCAGCACGATGCTCATCGCGACACCAGGTCCGGGTTGACCACCCCTGCTTCCTCGCGCTGCCAGTAGGTCTTGTCCTTGGCCCGCCAGACGAACATCACGACGACTCCCACCAGAGCGATCCCGATGCCGATCACCAGCGGCGGCCCGACTCCGAACCACGCCTGCCCGCTGTAGGAGTTGGCCGGATCGGACATGTCGATCACGGACTCGACGAGCAGCCACGCGAGCATCAGCGCGCCGATCACGGGGCCGAGCCCGATGAAGAGGAAGTTCTGCACGCTGTCGAAGAGGTGGCGCCGGAAGTAGATGGCGCAGGCGATCCCGGTGAGCGCGTAGTAGAACGCGATCAGCAGCGACAACGCGGTCAGCGAGTCGAAGAGCGCGTTCTCGCTAATCACGCTGATCAGCAGGTACCACGCGCTCGCGACCGCGGCCACCGTCCAGGTCGAGACGTCCGGCGTGCGGTAACGAGGGTGGATGTGCGCGAGCCGGGCCGGCAGTGCCGCCCTGCGCGCCATGCTGAGCCCCGTGCGCGATGCGGGGAGGATCGTGGTCTGTGTGGAGGCGATGGCAGCGGTGGCGACGGCGACCAGCACCACCCAGTCCCAGCCCCCCATCACCTCGGTCGCCAGCAGCCCGAAGATGAACTCCTCCTCGCCGCTGTTATTGGCCAGGAATTCGGTGCCGGAGTAGGCCACCACCGCGAACGCGACCGACACGTAGGTCACCAACAGGAGAACGGTCGAGACCAGCGCCGCCTTGCCGGGTGTGGACTCGGAGTCCTCGGTCTCCTCGGTCAGGTTGACCGCGGACTCCCAACCCCAGTAGGCGAAGACGCCCAGCAGCAGACCGCCGGTCAGCGCCGCGCCGCCTGCCCCGAACGGGTTGAGCCACGCAAAGGACGGGGTGAGCGACTCCAGCGACGAGTCGTCCTGGATCAGCCGCCAGAGGGCCGTCGCCGCGAAGACCAGGAGCGCGGCTACCTGGGCGAAGATCAGTGCGTTCTGCAACTTCGCGGACATCTCGGTGCCCAACACGCAGATCGCGGTCATCACGACGATCAACGCGATCGCCAGCACCCGCACCGTCCAGGTCGACTCCGCGAGCGAGTCCAGCCCGAGCGCGAGCAACGAGAACCGCACACCCACGTCGGCGAGTGAGCCGATCACCAGGACACCGGTCAGGAAGATCGCCCAGCCGCCGAACCATCCGAACCAGGGGCCCATCGCGCGCGAGGTCCAGGAGAACGTCGTACCGCAGTCCTGGTCGACCTTGTTCAGGTGGTAGAACGCCGAGGCGATCAAGACCATCGGCACGAAGCTGATCAGCAGGATCCCGGGCGCGGACACACCCGCCAGGAGCACGATCGGTCCGATGACGGCGGCAAGTGAGTACGCCGGCGACGTCGACGCCAGCCCGATCACCAGGGCATCGACGAAGCCGATCGCCCCCGCCTTGAGCCCCTCTTGCGGCGGCGTTTCCGTTGTCCGCTCAGCCACGGTCCCCTCCACTCTCTAGCCCCGATGCCTTCGATGCGCCCCGCCCGCTGCGTCCATTGGAGCGGTCAGGGGCTCGCTTTGTCGAGGACCCGGGGGTCAAACCCTGGAAGGGGGGCGGTCAGGTCATCCGCTGGACACGCGGCCAACGGTCGAAATCGGTGTCGAAGGTGAGGATCCGGCCCACGTCGGCCGCTTCCATCGCAGCGAGATGCACCGCGTCTCGCGCGGAGAGTCCCGACGCACTCGCCACGATCTCCTTCGCGCGTTGCACGGTGACGAGGTCGATCGGCAGGACCTCGTCGACCAGGGGCAGCAGCGCGTCGAAGGCCGGCTGAATGGCATCCAGCCGCTGTATCGCGTGATAGCGGTGGAGGATCTCCTGGAGCACCTCAGTGTCGGTGACCAGACGCTCTCCTCGTGCGCTCGCGGCCTCCAGGAGGCGCTGTGCGGCGGCTTTGTGTGGGTGTGGTGCGCCCACGAGATACATCGGCACGTTGGAGTCGATGAAGATCACGGAGAGTAGCCGCGCTCGATCTCGCC
>Ga0136622_10000142_pt1 | contig 26689 bp, 24 predicted proteins | sample AntDrymUQ4482106_2_FD_104803 | JGI IMG/M metagenome (GOLD analysis project Ga0136622, IMG submission 104803) | Polar desert sand microbial communities from Dry Valleys, Antarctica - metaG UQ448 (21.06) | ecosystem: Environmental > Terrestrial > Soil > Desert | place: Antarctica: Dry Valley...
CGAGGCGATGGGGCGCCTGCTGGCCGAGATGCAGGTTGTGGCTCGCGCGCACCCGAGGGGTCGGTGGTGAGCATGACGAGTACGTCGGCCCCTCCCCACGACGAGCGACTCGACGTTGCTCGGCGGGTGGCTGCGTCGGTGACCGACCCGGAGATGCCGATGCTCACGCTCGAGGACCTCGGTGTGCTGCGCGAAGTGAGCATCGACGGCGGCACGCTGATCGTGACGATCACCCCGACGTACTCCGGATGTCCGGCGATGGCCACCATGCGCGACGACCTCCAGCACAGGCTTGGGGACAACGGCTTCGACGATGTCGACGTCCGGGTCAGGCTCGCGCCCGCCTGGTCGACCGACTGGATCTCCGAGCATGGCCGTCAGGCGCTGACCGAGCACGGCATCTCGCCGCCCGGCCATGTCGCACCACGCATGGGACCGGTGCCGTTGACGCTCACCCCTACTCGCCGGACGCTGAGCTGTCCACGGTGCGGTTCGGGCGAGGTGGAGCTGACCTCGGAGTTCGGCCCCACCGCGTGCAAGGCGATGTACCGCTGCACGTCGTGTCTCGAGCCCTTCGAGCACGTCAAGGAGATCTGAGGATGACCGCGTCCCGCGCCGGCCAGGAGATCGATGTCTCCGCCGAGGTGGTGGCCGAGGACGGTGCTGTCCCCGAGCCGTCTGGCCGGGCCGCAGCCCGCGCCTTCCACGAGCTGACGGTCGCCGCCGTCGAGCAGCTGACCGACGACGCAGCCGCGGTGACCTTCGACGTGCCCGACCGGCTGAGCGCTGCGTTCGACTTCAAAGCCGGGCAGTCGCTGACCCTGCGCCGCAGGATCGACGGGCAGGAGCAGCGTCGTTCCTACTCCATCTGCGCGCCGGTGGGCGCCAAACCGCGGGTCGGGGTCCGCGAGATCCCCGACGGGCTGTTCTCCTCGTGGCTGGTCCGCCACGTCAAGCCCGGGGACAGAGTCGATGTGCAGGCTCCGACCGGCACCTTCCAGGCCGACCCCGCCACGCCGGGCCGGCACCTGTGCATCGCGGCCGGGTCCGGGATCACGCCGATGCTCTCGATCGCCTCGACGGTGCTCACCAACCAGGCGTCGCAGGTCACCCTGCTCTACGGGAACCGCAAGAGCGGCTCGGTGATGTTCGCCGAGGAGCTCGCCGACCTGAAGAACCGGTACGGGCCGCGGCTCGACCTCGTCCACGTCCTGTCCCGCGAGCCCCGCGACGTCGAGCTGTTCTCCGGCCGCCTCGACGCCGACCGGCTGCGCCGGCTGCTGACCACGCTCGTGCCGCTGCGGGGCCTCGACCACGTGTGGCTGTGTGGTCCGTTCGGGCTCATCAACGACGCCCGCGCGGTGCTCGAGGAGCTCGGAGTCGCCAGGGACAAGGTCCATGTCGAGCTGTTCTACGTCGACGAGCCACCGCCGGCCCTCACCCGGCCGGAGGCTGTGATCGAGGGGGAGACCAGCGAGGTCACGATCGTCCTCGACGGCCGCCGCACCACCGCCGCCATCGCGAAGGAACAGACGATTCTCGACGGCGCGGCGACGACGCGCACCGACCTGCCGTTCGCCTGCAAGGGAGGGGTGTGTGGCACCTGCCGGGCCCACGTCACCACCGGCGTGGTCGACATGCGGCGCAACTACGCCCTCGACGAGGACGAGGTCGAGCGAGGATTCGTCCTCACCTGCCAGACCCACCCGGTCGGCGACGAGGTCACCGTCGACTTCGACGCCTGACCCCGGCCCTGAGCTTGGCCCTGGGCATGCGCTCAGCCCCGGGCACCGCCGGCCGGCTGCCGGGTGAGGCCCTCGAACGCGAGTGCGGTGACCGCACGAGAGACCTCGGCAGGCTCCGCCTGTCCTTCTGGGCGGTACCACTCGACGAGTGAGTTGACCATGCCGAACAGCAGGCGGCTGACCACCTCCGGCCGGAGGTCGGGGCGCAGCGCGCCTTCGTCGGCCGCCTCCTGGACCAGCTTGGCCAGCGCTGAGTCGATCCACCTGCGGCGACGGAGGGCCTCGAGCTCGACCTCGCTGTTGCCGCGCACCCGCAGCAGCAACGTCACCGCGGGCTGGTGCGCGACGAGCACCTCGACACTGCGGCTGACGACGGTGCGCAGCCGCGCGTAAGCGGTCTCCCCCGAGGTGGGCTCGGTCGCGGAGCGCACGATGTCGGTCAGCTCCGCGAGCGCCTCGTCGAGAGCCCGCGAGAGCAGGTGCTCCTTGCCCGGCACATGGTGGTAGATCGCCGACTTCGAGAGGCCGAGCTCCCTCGCCAGGTCACCCATGCTGGTGCCGTCGTACCCCTGACGGTTGAAGAGCTCGACGGCCCTCCGCAACACCGTCTCCTGGTCGTAGCCGGGGCGGCCCCGCCGGGCGGTGCGGCTTCCCTGGTCGGCCATGCCACACAATCTCACGTCCGCCACGACTGACCACTGGACATGTGCTCGCGCTCGGGGCAGGGTGCCGAGCATGCGCACACTTCCCGGGACACTGGCTACCTCACTGGCCGCCGCCCTGGCCACCACGCTGGCCACCTCACTCGTCGCCACACCAGCCAACGCGCTGCCGCCGCGTGACCTCGAGTGGCGGCAGGTCACCCTCGACCCCGATCAGAGCTTCCGTGGGCTCGACGCGGTGAGCGGCCGCACGGCCTGGGTGGCTGGCGCGAGCGTGAGCGGGGGATCCGCGTCGGTCTGGCGTACGACGGACGGCGGCCGCACATGGCGAGAGGTCAGCCCGCCCGACAGCGACGGCCTGAACTTCCGTGACGTGGAGGCGCGGAACGCCAGCACGGCGCTCGTCCTGGCCATCGGCGAGGGGGAGGACTCGCGGATCTACCGGACCACCGACGGGGGCGACTCATGGACGGAGACCTTCCGCAACGACGAGGAGACGGCCTTCTACAACTGCATGGACTTCTACCCCGGCGGCCGGCGCGGCCTGGCGGTCAGCGACCCGGTCGACGGCAAGTTCCGGATCATCCGGACGCGCGACGCCGGCCGCAGCTGGAGGGTGCTGTCCGACCGGGGAATGCCGGACTCCACGGGCGAGTACAACTTCTCCTCCAGCGGGGACTGCCTGGCCATCCGCGGCAGCCACGCCTACTTCGGGTCCGGCGGAGCAGCATCACGCGTCTTCCACTCGACCGACCGCGGCCGCACCTGGGACGCGGTCGACTCGACCATCCCCGCGGGTGAGGCGGCCGGTGTCTTCGCCCTCGCCTTCAGGAAGCCCCGCAAGGGCGTCGCAGTCGGCGGCGACTTCGCCTTGCCGGAGAACGGCATGGACGCTTCGGCCCGCACCCGCAACGGGCGCACCTGGCGCAACGGCGGAGACCTGACCCAGCTCGGTGAGGACGTCGTATGGCTGCCTGGTCGGCGCAGGAGCCTGCTCGCCACCGGGGAGGGTGGCATGACCGAGGGCAGCGACGTCAGCCGCGACGGGGGCCGGACCTGGAAGTCGTTCAGCGATGTCGGGTACCACACCATGGACTGCACATCCGAGCGGTCCTGCTGGGCAGCGGGCGGTGAGGGCCGCGTCGGCCAGCTCACCCTGATCGCTCGCCAACCCGACTGAGGCCGCCAGGCTCAGAGGGGCAAGCAAGACCAGCTCGGTTGCGCGAGTGTGTGTCGTGCAGAGAAATGCATCCCGCTATGTCTGGAATCGTTACGTAAGAGGGCGGACACTGGTCGTAGAGCGAGAGACCACGGCTGACCTGATTGTCGCCCGACAAGGATCAGCCACCGGCCTTTCTCAGGGGCGCTCGTCGTTGCGAGGGCAGTTCATCCCAGGGACTGTCCTCGCTTTGCGTCCCGCCCCTCACGCTGCCGGTCGGGGCACTAGAACCTGTTACCTTTCCTGGCACTGGTTGGGCAATTGCGAGCACGCCGGGAGGCTGAGTGATCCTCGACCGCTTCAGGCTCGACGGGCAGGTGGGGGTGGTCACCGGGGCCGGGCGTGGCATCGGTGCGGCCACTGCGCTGGCGCTGGCGCAGGCCGGCGCCGACGTGGTGATCTCCGCTCGCAGCGAGGACCAGCTCGCCGACGTCGCGCGGCAGGTAGAGGCCGCCGGCCGGCGCGCGGTCGTCGTGCCCGCGAACCTCACTGACCTCGACGCCGCCGCCGGCCTGGCCGAGGTTGCGCGCGACGAGCTGGGGCGCCTCGACATCGTCGTCAACAACGTCGGCGGGACGATCCCGAACGCGTTGCTCGACACCGACGCGGACTACCTCGAGGAGGCCTTCCACTTCAATGTGAGCACGGCGCACGCCCTGGTGCGCGCAGCGGTGCCGCACATGCTCGAGAGCGTGGGCGAGGACAGCGCCGGGGCCACCGGGAGCGCCACCGGGAGCATCGTCAACATCACCTCGGTCGTCGGCCGGGTCTCCGGTCGCGGCTACTTGGCCTACGGGACGGCCAAGGCAGCGCTGGCTCACTACACCCGACTTGCCGCGCGCGACCTCTGCCCGCGCATTCGGGTCAATGCGATCGCCGTGGGGTCGGTGATGACCTCCGCGCTGGAGTACGTCGCCGCAGACGAGGCCACCCGTACCGCCATGGAGGACGTCACCCCGCTGCGACGGATCGGGGAGGCAGAGGACGTCGCCGCGGCAGTGCTCTACCTCGCCTCACCCGCGGGCGGCTACGTCACCGGCAAGACGATCGAGGTCGACGGTGGGCTCGAGCAGCCCAACCTCGACCTCGGCCTACCGGACCTGGAGCCGCCGCAGCACTGACCGCGTGCACCAACCTAGGCACGGCGCTGCGGCGGGCCCTCGCGCCGCATCGGCACGTGCGGGATCCCGTCCTCCAGGAACTCCGGTCCCGCGCGCTCGTAGCCGAACCGGGTGTACCAGTGCGCCAGGTAGGACTGCGAGTCCAGGCTGCTGGGCCGGTCGCCGATCGCCTCCAGCGCCGCGCGCACCACCACCTCGGCCAGCCCCCTGCCACGCCACGGCTTCGCGACCAGCACCCGCCCGATCCGGGTGCCGCCGGGACCGGTGAGCGACAGGACGCGAAGGTACGACGCCGGCGCACCGTCGGACTCGACCCACACGTGGCGCGTGCCGGGGTCGAGGTCGAGTCCGTCGAGCTCGGGGTAGGCACACTGCTGCTCGACGACGAAGACCGACTCACGCAGCTGCCACAGCAGGTACGCCGTGCGGGCATCGAGCTCGTCGAAGGCGGCCAGGCGCACGTCGTACCCGGTCACTCCGTCCTCACTGGGCCCTCATCGAGCCGAGCCTAGCCAGATGCGGCACGGGAATACTCCCGCCCCTCTCGGGCGTTGGGGGCCCACACACTCAGGAGAGGGGACGCATGACCCGCACCGCAGGCGCGCCGGTGACCACCGCTCTCAAAAAGGAGTTCGACCGTCAGGTGTCCACGCTGCTCGACAAGGACTACCCGTCGCTGGCCGGACTCAGCCCGCGCAGGTTCGTCGGCCTCCTCGACCCGCTTCGAGAACATCTGAGCGACATCCGCGGCGGCGAGCAGGCGATCCCGTTCCTGATCGTCGTCAAGAGCGCCCTCGTCCCCACCGGCGCCGCGGTCGAGCGCTTCGTCGTCGGCACACGCGTCGGCTGGACGGACATGGCCGAGGAGATCGACACCTTCACCCCGATCGATGGATGTGCGGTGCCCGAGTCTCCCGCCTACCTCATCGTCGACGTCGACACCGGTGCCGCGACGCTGAACGTGCGGCCCAACGACGCCCTCCCCATGATCGTCGGGGCCGGGCGGACGCCCTTGACCACCGATGAGGGCGTCGCCCTCGTCACGCAACACCCCGAGGTGTTCAAGACCCACAACGCCTTCCAGGCGCTCGGGTCGCGCTCCGGTGACAAACGGATCCCGAGCTTCTGGGTCAGCAAGGGAGCGCCGCGGCTCGGCTGGTGCTGGGCGGGTAACCCGCACACATGGCTGGGTGCCGGCTCGGCAGCGGCGCGCTACGGCAGCGGGTAGACCGCGAACGGCTCGGCGAGACGTCCCGCCTCCATGCCGTGACGTGTCGCGATGTCGGCGAGATGACCCGTCAGCAGCTGCTCGAGCTGTTCTGGGTCCCGGTGCTGGCTCTGGTGACACATCAGCGCGGCCATCTTGGCTTGCAGATGGTCGGTGACGTCGACTGCGTGGTTGGTCGAAAGGTGTGCCATCAGCCACACCTCCCGGGCGGACCACGGCTCCAGCCCGTCCTCGTCGAGCAGGTCGGTGAAGGCGAACGGGTTGCCGGCGGCCGGGAAGAGCGCCTGGATCGATGCCTCCCCGGCGGCGAGATGGTCGGGGTGGGAGGGGGCGAGAAATCCCCAGTTGCGGTGCGGGCTCTGGATCAGCACCCGCTGTGGACGCACCTGCCGGATCACCCGCACCAGGTCGACGACCAGCTGACGCGACACGGCGAGCTCCCCGTCGACGTAGCCGAGGAAGCGTACGTCGCTGACGCCGACGCACTTCGCCGCCTCGGTCTGCTCCCTGCGCCGGATTCTCGGCATGTCCGCGCGGTCCTGTCCCGGGTCGAACCCGCCCGCCTGGCCGTCGGTGATGACGCAGTAGCTGACGTCGATGCCTGCCGAGGTCCAGGAAGCGACCGCTCCCGCCGCTCCGAAGTCCACGTCGTCTGGGTGCGCCACGACGACCAGCACGCGCTCGGTCTCCTCGTCGGGGATCGGCCTGGCCGGCTCGTCGGTGACCTGCGTCATAGGCAACCTTTCGAGGACCCCGTTGACCGGCGCAACGGCGCGAGGAAGGCTAGGCGAACAGCGCGTGCCGATCAAGCCCACGAAAGCGGGCCCAGCCTCGGTCCGGTCATCCGCCGGTCGTCAACCAAAGGAACACATCGTGCCCGAAGCAGTCATCGTCTCCACCGCTCGCTCCCCGATCGGCCGCGCGGTCAAGGGCTCGTTGAAGGAGATGCGTCCCGACGAGCTGACCGTGCAGATGGTCCGGGCCGCGCTGGACAAGGTGCCCGCGCTCGACACCGCCGACATCGACGACCTGGTGCTCGGCTGCGGGCAGCCCGGGGGTGAGTCGGGTTTCAACATGGGCCGGATCGTCGCCGTACTGGCCGGGCTGGACCACCTGCCCGGCGCGACCATTAACCGCTACTGCTCCTCCAGCCTGCAGACCACCCGGATGGCGATGCATGCGATCAGGGCCGGCGAGGGCGAGGTGTTCATCTCGGCTGGGGTCGAGACGGTCAGCCGCTACGCGAGGGGCAGCGCGGACGGTCACCCCGACACCAAGCACCCGGCCTTCGACGAGGCGCGGGCGCGCACCGAGAAGTCCGCGGCCGGAGGCGAGACCTGGGCGGACCCGCGCGAGTCCGGCGACCTGCCCGACGCCTACATCGCGATGGGACAGACCGCGGAGAACCTTGCCCAGTTCAAGGGTGTCACGCGCGAGGACCAGGACGAGTTCGGCGTGCGCAGCCAGAACCTCGCCGAGAAGGCGATCGCGAACGGTTTCTGGGAGCGGGACATCACGCCGGTCACCCTTCCCGACGGGACGACGGTCGACAAGGACGACGGGCCACGACCGGGGGTCACCCTGGAGAAGGTGGCCGAGCTCAAGCCGGTCTTCCGTCCCGACGGCACCGTCACCGCCGGCAACTGCTGCCCCCTCAACGACGGTGCCGCCGCGGTCGTCGTCATGTCGGACACCAAAGCGAAGCAGCTCGGCATCACGCCGCTGGCCCGCATCGTCTCCACCGGAGTCACCGCACTGTCCCCGGAGATCATGGGCCTGGGCCCGGTCGGCGCCTCTCAGCAGGCGTTGGCGCGCGCGAAGATGAGCATCGACGACATGGACCTCATTGAGATCAACGAGGCGTTCGCCGCCCAGGTGATCCCGTCGGCACGCGACCTCGGCCTCGACTTCGACCGGCTCAACGTCAACGGCGGCGCGATCGCAGTTGGCCACCCGTTCGGGATGACCGGCGCTCGGATCACCAGCACACTCGTCAACTCCCTGCAGTTCCACGACAAGCAGTTCGGTCTGGAGACCATGTGCGTGGGCGGAGGACAGGGGATGGCAATGGTCCTGGAAAGACTCAGTTGAGCAACGACGACGTCACGCAGACGCCCCTCGAGCTGTTCGGCACCGACGACCTGCTCGAGCCCGACGAGGTCGCGATCCGCGAGACGGTGCGCAGGTTCACCGAGGACCGGGTGCGGCCGCACGTCGAGCAGTGGTACGACGAGGGCACGATCCCGGCCCGCGACCTCGCGAAGGAGCTCGGCTCACTGGGGCTGCTCGGCATGCATCTGGAGGGCTACGGCTGCGCGGGGACGAGTGCCACGGCGTACGGGCTTGCCTGCCTCGAGCTCGAGGCCTGCGACTCCGGGCTGCGCAGCCTGGTGTCGGTGCAGGGGTCGCTGGCGATGTTCGCGCTGCGCTCCTTCGGGAGCGAGCAGCACAAGCAGGATTGGCTGCCTCGCCTGGCGGCCGGCGAGGCGATCGGCTGCTTCGGGCTGACCGAGGCCGACTTCGGCTCCGACCCGGCGGGGATGCGCACCCGCGCACGCAGGGCTGGTGCCGGCACGGACGCGGACTGGGTGCTCGACGGGACGAAGATGTGGATCACCAATGGGTCGGTCGCCGACGTCGCGATCGTCTGGGCGCGCGCCGAGGACGCGATCCGCGGCTTCGTCGTCCCCACGGACACTGCCGGGCTCTCCACGCCGGAGATCACCCGGAAGCTGTCGCTGCGAGCCTCGGTCACCAGCGAGCTGGTGCTCGACGGGGTGAGGCTGCCCGCCGCGGCCATGCTGCCTGAGGCGCGCGGACTGTCCGGTCCGCTGTCCTGCCTGAACGAGGCTCGCTTCGGGATCGTCTTCGGGGCGCTCGGCGCCGCACGGGACTGCCTGGAGACCACGATCGAGTACACCCGCGAGCGGCTGATCTTCGACAAGCCGCTCGCGGGCTACCAGGCCACCCAGCTCAAGCTGGCCGACATGGCGCTCGCCCTCGGCACGGGCATGCTGCTCGCGTTGCACCTCGGACGCCGCAAGGACGAAGGCAGCCTGCGCCCGGAACAGGTCAGTGCCGGCAAGCTGAACAACGTGCGTGAGGCGCTCGCGATCGCGCGACAGTGCCGCACGCTGCTGGGCGCGAACGGGATCACCTTGGACTACCCGGTGATGCGCCACGCGAACAACCTCGAGTCGGTGCTCACCTACGAGGGCACCTCCGAGGTGCACCAGTTGGTGATCGGCCAGGCGCTGACCGGGCAGTCGGCCTTCCGATGACCCCGACCGCAGACCGGAGCCAACGATGGACCTGAGCCTGTCCCAGGAGGAGCGGGAGATCCGCGAGTGGGTGCGCACGTTCGTCCGCAAGGAGGTCATGCCGCTGGAGCAGGACGTGCTCGCGCTCGAGCGCCGCAACGAGCCCGGGCTGCCATCCGAGGAGCTCCGCGCCTTGCAGGTCAAGGCGAGACAGTCCGGCTTCTTCGGCGTGCACACACCCGAGGAGTACGGCGGCATGGGGCTCGGCGCGGTGATGAACGCGCTGATCGAGGTCGAGCTCGGCAGGTCGTTCGTGCAGTTCAAGTTCGGCGGCGAGGCGGACAACATCTTGTACCTCGCCAACGACGAGCAGAAGGCGACGTACCTCCTGCCCACGATCGACGGCGAGCGCAAGAGCTGCTTCGCGATCACCGAGCCGGGTGCGGGCTCCGATGCCCGCGCGATCCGCACCACCGCCAAGCGCGAGGGGACCGAGTGGGTGATCAACGGCGAGAAGACCTTCATCACCGGAGGCAACGAGGCCGACTTCACCATGGTCTTCGCGGTGACCGACGCGAGCTTGGGCGCGGACGGCGGCGTGACCTGCTTCCTCGTGGACCGGGACATGGGTTGGAAGTCGGAGTACATCGACACCATGGGCGAGTGGGGCCCGGCCGCTCTGGTCTTCGACAACGTGCGTGTGCCGCACTCGAGCATCCTCGGCGAGGAGGGCAACGGCTTCGAGCTCGCGATGCGCTGGATCGGCAAGGGCCGCTATCTCCTGCCGGCGCGCGCCCTCGGGGCGTGTGAACGCCTGGTCGAGCTGGGCATGGAGCACGCACAGAACAGGGTGACCTTCGGGCAGCCGATCGCCGAGCGACAGGCGATCCAGTGGATGCTCGCCGACTCCGCGGTCGAGATCGAGGCGCTGCGCTGGCTCGTGCTCGCCTCGGCCTGGCAGGTCGACGCCGGGCTGGACTCGCGTCAGTCGCAGTCGATGGCCAAGCTCTACGGCGGGGTGAAGGCCAACGAGATCGTCGACCGGGTGCTCCAGATGCACGGCGGGATGGGCTACACCCGAGAGCTGCCGGTCGAGCGCTGGTATCGCGAGCTGCGGCTGCTGCGGATCTACGAGGGCACCGACGAGATCCAGCGCCGTACGATCGCCCGCAACCTGCTGAAGGGCCACGCCTCGGTCCGCGGCCACCTCGGCTGACCCTCCCCGGAAACAGCCGGGTGTAGTCTCGGAGGCAGAACGACAGGGGAGCGCCGAGCGGCGCTGAGAGTGCGGAAACGGCCGCAGACCCTCGAACCTGCGCCGGCTCACACCGGCGAAGGAAGTCGAGTCTCTGACCGTCGGGCCACGAGCCCGGTGGTCACCCTCCCTCAGCACCTCAGGGAGTTGCACATGTCCTCATCAGCACATTCTTCGGCGCCCGCTAGTCCGTCCGAGACCTCCACTGGGCGGCGTACGACGGTGCTCGCTGCACGTCCGTTGTCGGCCTTCCGCACCGTCGACCTGGTCACTGCCGCCATGGTCGGGGTCGCCTTCGGGGTGGTGTTCTGGGCATGGAGCCTGGTCTACGCGGCCACCAGTGGACCGGTGGGCGCGTTGGTCGCGCCGTTGACCTCGATCCTGGCTGGGCCGTGGCTGCTCGCGGGTGTGGTCGCCGGCCTGCTCGTCCGCCGGCCCGGGGCGGCGCTGATGGCCGAGGTGGTCGCCGCGAGCGTCTCCGCGCTGATCGGCAGCGAGTGGGGGTGGACCACGGTCGTGTCCGGGGTGTTGCAGGGCCTCGGCGTCGAGATCGCGCTGGCGCTCTTCGCCTGGAGGAGGTTCGGCCCCGCGGTCGCGATGCTGGCCGGCTCGCTCGCGGCGACGCTCGAGGTGGTCGGCTACGAGTGGTGGACCTTCTACGCCGGCTTCGACCTGCGCTTCAAGCTGGTCTACCTCGCCTTCTTCGTCCTCTCCGGTGCCGTGGCGGCCGGCCTGGGCGGGTGGGCGATCGTCCGCGCGCTGGCGAGACTCGGCGCCGTGAACGCCATGCCACCGGGCCAGGAGGAGCTGGAACGGTCGCTGCGCTGAGCCATGTCACCGGCAGCAGCGGCGGCGCGGAGGTGCGCGTCGACGGTCTGACCTGGCGTCCGGCCGGCAGGCGGGCGCCCGTCCTCGACCGGCTCGACCTGAGGGTCGACCCCGGGCAGAAGGTCCTCGTCCTCGGACCGAGCGGCGCCGGGAAGTCCACTCTCCTCCGCGCGATCGCGGGTCTGCTCCTGGCCGCCGACGTGGGAGAGCTGAGCGGCCGCGTGACCATCGACGGTCACGCCCCGCAGGCCACGCCCGGGCAGGTAGGCCTGCTGCTCCAGGACCCGACGGCCGGGCTCGTGGCCGGCACGGTCGCCCGCGACGTCGCGTTCGGCCTCGAGAACACCGGTGTGCCGCCCGCGGAGATGTCGCAGCGGGTACCCCGAGCGCTGGCCGCCGCGTCCCTGCCCGTGGACGAGCGACGTCGGGTCGACGCGCTCTCCGGCGGTGAGACGCAGCGTCTCGCGCTGGCAGGTGCACTCGCCTTGGGTCCGCGTGTGCTCCTGCTCGACGAGCCGACCTCCATGCTCGACGACGAGCACGCGCAACGTGTGCGGGCTGCGGTGCTCGCTGCGGTCGAGGCCACCGGCACGACGCTGCTGGTCGTCGAGCACCGGCTCGAGCCCTGGGTGCCCCACATGGACCGCGTGGTGGTCCTCGACGCCACCGGCGCCGTCGTCGCCGACGGGCCTCCCGGGTCCGTGCTCGCGAACGAGGCCGAAGCCCTTGCGCGTCAGGGGATCTGGGTGCCCGGTCTCCCCGACCCGGAGCCGGTGGCGGTCGAGCCCGACCTGGTTGCTCCCGCGACGACCGTCCCCGAAGGCGAGGAGCTGGTCACCGCGACCGGGGTCGGCGTCGTACACCGGTCGCACTTCCGCGGGGGTGGGCGGCCGGCCAGTAGACCCGCGTTGACCGGCGTCTCGTGCGCCGTCCGCGCAGGTCGTGGTCTAGGGGTCGTCGGACCCTCCGGTGCCGGCAAGTCCACCCTGCTCGCGGTGCTCGCCGGCCTGCAACGAGCCGATGCCGGCTCGTGCGAGATCCACATCGACCTCTCGGGGAAGCGGGGCCGGGCGCTGACCCGGCTGACCTCGCGCGAGCTGGCTCGCCGGGTCGCCTGGGTCGCGCAGCTGCCGGAGACGGGTCTGGTCCGGGGCACCGCGGCGCAGGAGCTGTTGGTCACCGCGCGGGCACTGGGCCTGCCCCGACGAGAGGCCGTCGCGCGTGCCGAGGGACTACTCGAGGCACTCAGTCTGGTGAGCGTCGCGGACGTCGACGCCCATCGACTCTCGGGTGGCGAGCAACGGCGGCTCGTCGTCGCTGCCGCACTCGTGCACGGACCGGCCGGCCTGATGCTCGATGAGCCCACCGTCGGACAGGACAGGCTGACCTGGTCCGCGGTGACTGGTGTCTGTGTTGCGGCCCGTGACGCGGGAGCGGCGGTCGCGATCGCCTCCCACGACCGCGCGGCAACCGACCTGCTGGCCGGGGGCACGCGCGGCCAGCGGCTCGAGCTCAGCGAGGGGCGTGTAGCGGGGGACGCGGCATGACGGACCGCCAGGAGGCTTTTGGCCCGCTGTCCCTCCTCGCAGCGTCGCTGCTGCCGGTCGTCGGGGCCACGGCCATCGGTGCGGCGCGGCTCGGTCTGATCTGCCTGGGGGTGCTCCTGCTCGCCGCGCTCGTCGTGGTGCGACGGTGGCGGGCGACCCTGCGGCTGCTCGCCCTCGGGGGCCTAGCTGCCGTGTCCCTGCTGGTCTCGACGTGGCTGTACGGCGGGCGCGACATCGACTCGGCGGTGGGAGCCGCGACGCGCATCCTCTACATCGTGGTCCCGGCCGCGGCACTAACGCCGTACATCGACCCGAGCCGGCTCGGCGACCACCTGGGCCAGCGCCTCAGGCTCCCCGCGCGGGTGGTGGTCGCGGCCACCGTCGCGCTGGAACGGCTCGAGTCCCTGGGGGGCCGGTGGCGGCAGATCGGGCGAGCGCGCAGGTCACGGGGGGTCGGTGCGGACGGGTCGTTGGCAAACCGTTTCCGGGTGACGGCTTCGATGACGCTGTCCTTGCTGGTCGCCACGTTGCGGATGTCGGGCTCGATGTCCCTGGCGATGGACGCGCGAGGGTTCGCGACGGCGCAGCGGCGCACCTGGGCGCAGCCGGCTCCCTGGCAGTGGCGCGACACCGGCATCCTGCTGGCCGGACTGGCTCTCGCCGTGCTGCCCTGGTGGCTTCGCGGACAGCTCTGACAGCGGCAGGGACCCGGCTTGCGACGTTAGACTCCACCGAGTGAAGCGGCAGGCGTACGTGCTCCTGGTGGGGGTCGCGATCACGATGGGGCTGCTCGCCGTCATCGCGAGCCTGGCCGTCGACGTACCCATCCGAGACCCGGAAGGTTTTCTCGGCCCTTCTTGGCTGCGGCTGCCACTGCTGTGCCTGGGTGCTTTCGTCATCGACGTGGTCCCCCGGTCGGCATGGCGGTCGCGGCGGGCGCCGAGCCAGTTCCTCACCCACGCACGCAGCAGCGTCGCCGAGCACTGGACCCGAGAACGGTTCGTGCTCGTGGTGATCGGGCTCGCCAGCTTCTACGTCACCTACGTCAGCTACCGGAACCTGAAGAACTTCCTGCCGTTTATACGCGACGTCCAGTACGACTCGTTGCTCAAGGACTGGGACCTCGCGTTGTTCTTCGGGGCCTATCCGTCTGGTGTGCTGCACACGTTGCTCGGGACAACGACCTCGGCGGAGGTGCTGTCCGTCGTCTATCTGATCTTCCTGCCGTTCGTCCCGCTGTCATTGACTGTGTGGCTGATCTGGTCGCCCAACATCAGCTTCGGCTACTGGTACGTCACCTCGCAGTGCCTGTGCTGGGCGCTGGGGACCGCCAGCTACTATGCAGTGCCCTCGCTGGGACCGGCCTTTGAGAACGTGTGGCTGGTCACGGACCTCGAGGGCACCGGAGTCACCACGTTGCAGGATTCGCTCTACTACGGGCGTCAAGACGTGACGCAGGGCATCCCCTTCTATGACTCCTTCCAGAGCGTCGCGGGCTTCGCCTCCCTGCACGTCGCGGTCACGATGTGCGCGGCACTGGTCGCGCACTACACCGTGCGGCACGCCTGGATCCGCTGGTCGCTCTGGACGTTCTTCGCGGCCACCGTGGTGTCCACGATCTACTTCGGCTGGCACTACATTGCCGACGACATCGCAGGCGTGGCGATCGCGCTGGTTGCGGTCTGGATCGGGGGATTGGCCACCGGGCAGCGGTTCGACAAGCACGGTCGAAGCTCGCATCCGACCACGTCGACGGCCAGCGTGCCGGTCGATCAGGAAGCTGAGACTCGCCACTAGATGAACGGATCGTAAATTCGTCCGCGTCATGCCGCACCCCGCCGCGGTGACCGCCTACACTCAACTCACGCTGAGGCCCCGCCCTTCCTCCCAGTAGGGCGGGGCTTTCGCATGCCCGGCGACGGCGGCCCGCTGGACGATTGACCAGAATGACAACCGTGTAGTTCGTCAACCCGACACGCCGTGTGGCGCATGGGTTTTCTGTGGAACCTGTTTCTTTTGTGACAGAAGAGCACTAACGTGCCGGGGACGGCCCCCGTTCGGGCGTATGCAGTTTGCGCCCGAGTCCTGACTTGGGAGGGTCAACGAGGTCCGCGGCAACGGGAAGTGGCCCACCCGGCAACCGTTCGGTTGTCGGGTGGGCCGACCGAAGGGACGGGCGAGTGCGACGAATTCTCGGACCGGCACGACGGGTGCGGCCGATCCGTGGCCGGCTGCGGGTCGGCGTCTGCGCGTCGGTTGCCGGCGCCCTGCTGGTCAGCGCGTCTCCGGTGTCCGCGTCTCCCGCGTCTGCGGACGACGAGGACCTGAGGATCCCCAGCCGAGACGACGTGGCTCAGGCAGAGTCCCGCACCGTCGAGAAGGCCCGCGACGTCGCCGCGATCAAGGCGTCGCTGCTGCTCGCCAACCACCAGCTTGAGCAAGCGGCCCTCTTCGCGGAGCAGAAGTCCGAGGCTTTCAACGGTGCGATGTGGCGCCTCGAGCTCGCCGGGAAGCAGGTGGCGTCGGCCGAGTCCGACGCTCGTGCCGCCCGGGCCGCGGTCGCGCGGCAACGCGATGCGATCGCCGTACTCATGGCCGAGTCCTACCAGCAGGGATCGGACCTCACCGCGCTCGGCGCGATGATGGGCGAGGACGGTCCGGAGGGCGTGCTGGACCAGTACGCCTCGATCCAGGGCGCTTCGGACAGCCTCCAGGCCGACTACGACCGGTTCGCCGCCAGCGACGCTCTCGCCCGGGTCTTCGAGCGGACTGCGCGGCGTGCTCGTGCCGAGCAGGTCCGGCTCGCCGACGAGGCGCGTGCGGCGAGAAACGACGCGACGTCTGCCGCGCAGCAGGCACAAGCCGCGGCGACGCAGATCGCCGCCGAGAAAGACGCGCTGATCCGAGAGCTCGCCCGGGCTCAGAACATCTCCGTCGCCCTCGCGCAGAAACGGCAGACCGCACTCGAGGAGATCGCACGCCAGCGCGCCGAGGAACGTGCCCAGGCGCTCGCGCGACGACAGGCCCAAGAAGCAGCAGAGGCCGAGGCGGCCGCCCGTCGTGAGGCAAGGCAGGCAGCCGCCCGAGCGGCAGCCGCGGCACAAGCCACCACACCGAGCCCACAGCCATCACCTCCCGCTGCTCAGGACAAGCCTGGGCGTGGGGGCGGCACCGTCGGGGAGGGCGGCGCGCGACCGACTCCTCCTCGCCCCCCTTCGCCGCCCCCACCGCCCCCACCTCCACCGCCACCTCCTCCACCGCCACCGCCCCCAACTCCGCCGCCCCCACCTCCGCCGCCGTCGAACGGTGGCGCGGCGCGGGCCATCGCCTTCGCGAAGGCGCAGCTCGGGGAGCCCTACCGGTGGGGCGCCGCCGGCCCGAACGCCTGGGACTGCTCCGGGCTGACCATGGGGGCCTGGGCGGCTGCCGGAGTGAGCCTGCCGCACTACTCGGCAGCGCAGTACGCCGCCGGCACCCCCATCTCGGTCACCCGCCTGCGGCCCGGTGACCTGGTGTTCTGGGGTGCGTCGCCGGGCAGCATCCACCACGTCGCGATGTACATCGGTGGGGGCCAGATCATCCACGCCTCGCGCACCGGTCGCCCGGTCGCCATCGAGAGCATGTACTACTGGATCCCGCCAGACTTCTTCGCCCGCGTCTAGCCGACCCGCCAAGGCTTTTCCGCCGACCCGTCAAGGTTTTCGCACCCGAGCCGTCGACGTTTGCCCACCGATCCGTCACGGTCCGTGCTCTGCCATCCGCAGGACATGGGGAGTGGTCTCGACAAGCTCGACCAACCGGTGGCCGGCTCGAGCCCCGCACCGAGGATCGACGTGCCCGGCCTGGTCAGCCTCCTCGACGGGAAGTACGTCGACGTACGCCAGCTGGTCCGGAAGAACCTCGCCGAGCACGCGGACATCCTGGCCGACGCCGACCACCTCTCCCGCGCGGACTATCGCCAGCGTGTGCTCGCCGTGGTGCTGATGATGGCCGAGACCGGGCAGAGCGGGATGGGCTTCCCCGAGGAGTACGGCGGCGGTGGCGACGTCGGCGCGTCGGTGGCCGCCTTCGAGACGCTGTCCTTCGGTGACCTGTCGGTGGTGACCAAGGTGGGTGTGCAGTTCGGCCTCTTCGGTGGGGCGATCCTGCAGCTCGGCACCAAGCCGCACCACGACGCCTTCCTGCGCGACCTCATCCGGGGCAGGCTGATCGGTTGCTTCGCGATGACCGAGACCGGCCACGGGTCCAACGTGCAGGCGCTCGGCACCACAGCGACCTACGACCCGGACACCGACGAGTTCGTGATCCTCACTCCCGATGACTCCTCCCGCAAGGACTACATCGGCAACGCCGCCGACCACGGTCGGATGGCGGTCGTCTTCGCGCAGCTGGTGATCGGGGGCGAGTCGCAGGGAGTGCACGCGTTCGTCGTAGCGATTCGCGACGAGTCGGGCACGACCATGCCGGGAGTGCGCATCGAGGACTGTGGCCAGAAGATCGGGCTCAACGGCGTGGACAACGGGCGGCTGTGGTTCGACGGCGTGCGCATCCCGCGGACCTCCCTGCTCAACCGGTACGCCGACGTGACCGAGGACGGCGCCTACATCTCGGACATCGACAACCCGGACCGCCGGTTCTTCACGATGCTCGGGACGCTGGTCCAGGGGAGGGTCTGCGTCGGTGGGGCGGGCATCAACGCGAGCAAGGTCGCCATCACCATCGCGGTGAAGTACGGCTTGGTCCGTCGCCAGTTCGGAGCTCCCGGCTCGGGTGAGGAGGAGCTTCTGCTCGACTACGGCATGCACCAGCGTCGTCTGTTCCCGCTGCTCGCCCGGACCTATGCGCTGCACTTCGCGCAGGAGCGCGTGGCCGCGGATCTGCACGAGGGTTTCTCGACCACCGAGGTGCAGGCATCCGAACACGACCGGCGGGCCCTGGAGTCACGCGCGGCAGGGACCAAGGCGCTGGGCACCTGGCACGCGAGCCACACGATCCAGGTGTGCCGCGAGGCGTGTGGCGGCGCCGGCTACCTCTCGGTCAACCGCTTCGACGCGCTGCGTGCCGACACCGACGTGTTCACGACGTTCGAGGGTGACAACACGATCCTTCTCCAGCTGGTCGCGAAGGGCCTGCTCACCGACTACCGGGACTCGTTCGAGGACCTCGACCAGCTCGGGATGGTACGGCTCGTCGCCTCCCTCGCCGTCGAGACGGTGATCGAGCGGACCAGCGCCCACAAGCTGCTCTCGCGGCTGCGGGACGCGGTGCCGGCCGGTGACTCCGAGGCCGACCCGGACGCCGGCCTGCTGGACCCGACCTACCACCTGACCCTCATGCGCTGGCGCGAGGAGCACATGCTGTCCGGCGTCGCCCGCCGGCTCAAGCGCGGGATGGATGCCGGTGGCAACCCGGCCGAGGTGTTCAGCGCCTGCCAGGACCACGTCATCGGCGCTGCCTGGGCCCACGTCGAGCGCCTGGTCCTCGAGGCGTTCACCGACAAGGTGGAGCAGTGCGAGCCCGGGCCGAACCGGGAGGCTCTCACCCTGCTCTGCGACCTCTACGCACTGTCCGCGATCGAGCGGGACCGCGCCTGGTTCATGGAGCACGGCCGGCTGTCCAGCGTGCGTTCCAAGGCGGTCACCCGGATGGTCAACGAGCTGTGCAGCCGGGTCCGCCCGATCTGTGCCGAGCTCGCGGACGCGTTCGACGTCCCTCCCGCCATGCTGCGCGCCGAGATCATCTGACGCTCACGGCAGCCGTTGAGGTGGATCAACGTCGACATGGTGGGAGCTACTTCAGCGGATCGGGGTTGTCCTTGCTGGTCTCCTCGAACCTCTTGTAGGACGCCTTGATCTCCTCCTCTGCGTCGGCGCGGCCGACCCAGGAGGCACCCTCGACGGACTTGCTCGGCTCGAGCTCCTTGTAGACCTCGAAGAAGTGCTGGATCTCCAGCTGGTCGAACTTCGAGACGTCGCCGATGTCGCGCAGGTGCTCCAGGCGCGGGTCGGTCGCTGGCACACACAGCACCTTGTCGTCGCCGCCGGCCTCGTCTGTCATCCGGAACATCCCGATCGCGCGGCACTTGATCAGACAGCCAGGAAACGTCGGCTCCTGCAGCAGCACCATCGCGTCGAGCGGGTCAGTGTCGAGCCCGAGGGTGTTCTCGATGAAGCCGTAGTCGGCGGGGTACTGGGTGCTGGTGAACAACGTCCGGTCCAACCGGATCCGGCCCGACTCGTGGTCGACCTCGTACTTGTTGCGCTGGCCCTTCGGGATCTCCACCAGTACGTCGAACTCCACCTCGCGCCTCCGCATCCCCCCGGCTCGCGACGACAGTGCCGCGGCCCGGGGCACTAGTCTCGCGCACAACGACTCGTCGGTGCATGCGGGAGGGGCTGGGGTGAGCAGATCCGGCCGCTGGCTGCGCCGGCTCGGGACCACGTCCGTGGTGCTCGTGCTCCTCGCCGCTGTCGCCGCCTACCAGTTCGACCTGGGCAGCCGGTGGTTCGGCCTGGCCACGCCCTCACCGGTCACCGAGCCGGCGCTGGTCGCGCCCCCGCCCGGGCTGGACCTACCTGCTGCGGCGGCCCGGACGCCGGTCGCCAGGCCGGCACGCGCAGGGGAGGCGGCGAGGGCATCTGTACGACGTGCGCTGGCCGGGCTGGTCTCCGACCGTGACCTCGGGCGCCGGGTCGCGGTCGCGGTCTCCCAGCTCAGTGACGGCGCGGTCGTCTACCGGCGGGGAGTCGACGAGTTCATCCCGGCCTCGACACTCAAGCTACTCACAGCCGCATCCGTCTTGCAGAGCCTGGGACCCGACCACAGGTTCGCGACGACCGTCGTGTCTGGGCGTCGGGCCGAGCGCATCGTGCTGGTCGGCGGCGGAGACCCCTTCCTGGAGCGTGTCCCGGTGACCGACGGGTCGACGTACCCCCACCGGGTCGACCTGGGAACCCTCGCCGGCGCCACCGCCCGTGCCCTGAGGAAGGCCGACCGGACGGCGGTGCGGCTGGGCTTCGACGCCTCGCTGTTCACCGGCCCAGCCGCGAGCCCGGCGTGGGAGCCGAACTACGTACCCGACGACGTGGTCTCCCGGGTCTCAGCCCTGTGGACCAACCAGGGCAGGGAGAAGTCGGGGGAGGTCCTCGCGAAGCCGGGCGCGGAGGCGGCGCGGCAGTTCGCGGTGGCGCTGGGGCGCCGGGGGATCACCGTGCTGGGCACGCCGACCCCTGCGCGCGCCCCGCGCGGCTCCCGGCAGCTGGCCGCCGTGTGGAGCGCCCCCCTGGCGCAGATCGTGCAGCGCACGCTCGAGGTCAGCGACAACGAGGCCGCCGAGGTCCTGTTCCGCCATGTCGCGCTCGCCACCGGGCGGCCGGGGTCGTTCGCAGCGGCCACGACTGCCGTGGCCGACGTGCTCGGGCGACTGGGGGTCGACCTCGGCCGGTCGCGGATCGCCGACGGCAGCGGCCTCTCCCGTGAGAACCGGTTGAGCCCGCAGGTCCTGCTGTCGGTGCTCGCCGTGGCTGCCGACGACGAGCATCCCGAGCTGCGTCGCGTCGTGACCGGGCTTCCGGCGGCGGGGTTCAACGGCTCCCTCACCTACCGCTTCGAGACCGGCGCGAAGCAGGGCCTCGGCCGGGTGCGCGCGAAGACCGGCACACTGTCGGGTGTGCACGGACTGGCCGGCGTGGTCACCGGCAGGGACGGCACGCCGCTGGGCTTCGTGGCGATCGCCGACAAGGTCAAGCTCGCCGACACCCTCGACGCTCGTGCGGTCATCGACGAGATCGCCGCAGCGCTCGCAGCCTGCTCATGCGGCACCACGTAGTCTCGGGTCATGCCGGATGCTCGCTCCACGATGATCGACTGGGACCTCGCCGTCGCCACTGCGTCCCGGATGGCCGGCCCCGGACCGACGATCGCGCGAGGCGAGGCCGATGCGGTCGTCGCGGAGCTGCGGGCGGGGGCGGCACGCTCCACTCCGCTGGTGCGCGACTTCACGGGTCTGGCGGCTCCGGAGAGCGACGGCGGCTCGGGCCGGGAGCTCGCACGGACCGCCCCGTTGCTGGTCGTCGACCGACCCGGCTGGATCCAGGCCAACGTCGACGGTTTCGCCACGATCATCTCCCCGCTGATCGACCGGCTCAGGGACAAGAAGGGGCAGCCCAGCCCCGTGGCGAATGCGGTCGGTTCGCGGATCACCGGGGTCGAGCTCGGCGCCCTGCTCGGCTTCATGTCCTCGAAGGTGCTCGGCCAGTTCGACCCGTTCTACACGCCGTACGGCGCCGGTGACGGGAATGACCCCGGCAGCGATATCGGCAAGCCGGCCGGCCGGCTGCTCCTGGTCGCCCCGAACATCGTGCAGGTCGAGCAGGAGCTCGAAGTCGACCCGACCGACTTCCGGCTCTGGGTGTGTCTTCACGAGGAGACGCACCGGGTGCAGTTCACCGCCGTGCCCTGGATGCGCGACCACATTCATGCCGAGATCGCCGAGCTCGTCGAGTCGGTCGAGATCGACCCGGCCAAGCTCGCCGCCATGGTCGGCGACGGCTTCAAACGACTCTCCGAGCTGGTGCGCGGCAGCGACGACGTCAGCCTGATCGACCTGGTGCAGACCCCGGAGCAGAAGGTGGTCGTCGACCGGATCACCGGCGTGATGTCGTTGCTCGAGGGCCACGCCGATGTGGTGATGGACGGCGTCGGTCCCGAGGTGATCGGCTCGGTCGCCGAGATCCGACGCAAGTTCAACAAGCGGCGCAAGGGGGCCGGGACCTTCGACCGGATCCTGCGCAAGCTGCTGGGCCTGGACGCGAAGATGGCGCAGTACCGCAACGGCGCGGCCTTCGTGCGCGGGGTCGTCGACGAGGTCGGCATGGACGGCTTCAACAAGGTCTGGGTCGAGCCTGCGAACCTCCCCTCCAAGGCCGAGATCGGGGACCCCGCCAGCTGGGTCCGGCGCGTGCACGGCTGAGACAGCGCCACTGATGGGGCCACATCCAGCGGTCGCCGCCATCCGGCTCGCCGTGCGCCATGAGCTGGTCGACGTCGGCAAGCACCCGGTGGTCGTGGCCTGCTCGGGCGGGGCAGACTCGCTGGCCCTGCTCGCGGCGACCGTCTTCGAGGCGCGCAAGACTAAGTGGCGAGTGGTTGGGGTGAGCGTCGACCACGGCCTGCAGGAAGGGTCCGCTGCCCGGGCGGCGCAGGTCGTGGAACAGATGCGCGGGCTCGGCGTGAACGACGCGCTCTCGCTGCGTGTCGACGTCACGCAGACTGGGCAAGGGCCAGAGGCGGCTGCCAGAGACGCGAGGTACGCCGCCCTCGGCCACGCTGCCCAGCGCATCGGCTCCGACGTAGTTCTTCTGGGCCATACGCTCGACGACCAAGCGGAGACGATGCTGCTCGGGCTGACTCGCGGTTCGGGCGGCCGGGCGATCGCCGGCATGCGCTCGGGGCCTGCACCATACCGGCGCCCCCTGCTCCGGATCACCCGCGCGCAGACCGAGGCCGCCTGTGCCGCGGAAGGCATCGAGGTCTGGCGGGACCCGCACAACAAGGACCCCAAGTTCACTCGTGCCCGCATAAGGCACCGCGTGCTCCCGGTGATGGAAGCCGAGCTGCCGGGCGTGGCGGTGTCCTTGGCCCGCACCGCGGAGCTGCTCCAGCAGGACCTGGACGCGCTCGAGGAGATCGTCGCAGGTGTCCGCGCCCAGGTGACGACGCGCGACGGCGGGATCGACGCGCCGGCGCTCGAGACGCAGCCGGTGGCGATCAGCTCGCGGGTGCTGCGCGGTGCGGCGATCCGAGCGGGCAGTCCACCCTCGGAGCTGTTCCGCGTGCATGTCGACGCGCTGGTTGACCTGATGTGCGGGTCGCATCGGTCTGGTGCGGCGAAGCTGGTCGAGCTGCCCGGGCACGTCACGGCGTACCGAGACGGTGGGACGCTGCGCTTCCGGCGCACCGGCGGGCGCGCGCCCGAAACCGCTGTGGGAGGCTGAACGCGTGGACCATCATGGATGAGGAACACGTCGACGGCGACCTGGTGCGCGTCCTCTACTCCGAGAAGGAGATCCAGGAGCGGCTGGCCCAGCTCGCCGAGGAGATCGAGCGGGACTACGAGGGCAAGGACCTCCTGCTTGTGGGGGTTCTGCGCGGTGCGGTGATGGTGATGGCCGACCTCGCTCGCCATTTCGAACGGCACATCGAGATGGACTGGATGGCGGTCTCGTCGTACGGCTCGGGGACCAAGTCGTCCGGCGTGGTGCGGATCCTCAAGGACCTCGACACCGACATCAACGGGCGCCATGTGCTGGTGGTGGAGGACATCATCGACACCGGACTCACCCTGTCGTGGCTGGTCTCCAACCTGGGCTCGCGGGGCCCTGCCTCTGTCGAGGTATTCACCCTCCTGAGCAAGCCCGAGGCATCCCGGATGAGCATCGAGGTGAAGTACGTCGGCTACGAGATCCCCAACGAGTTCGTGGTCGGCTTCGGGCTGGACTACAACGAGAGGTACCGCAACCTGCGCTCCGTCGGGACGCTGTCACCGCACGTCTACTCCTGAATTCTCCGGTTCGCCTGGGCCGAGCGTGCTTTTCGCGCGAGAATGGGACCAGACGAGGCGTGTCCACGGCCCCCGCAGGCGTGGGGTCAGGCGTGTAACGTCGGTACGTCTAGGTCGCAGTTGATTGCCATGAGAGCGTGTCGAGCCCGGCAGGAGGACGGGGCGTAGTGCCCCGGTAGTGAATGTGAAACGCATTGTCCGCGGTCCCTGGTTGTGGATCGTCGTCGCTGTGGTCGGCGTGCTCGTGGCCCTGCAGTTCATCGCGCCCAACGGCGGCTACGACGAGGTCGACACCTCGGAGATGGTCGAGCGGATCGAGTCCGGAGACGTCGAGAGCATCCTCTTCCGCGACCTCGACCAGGAGATCAAGGCCACTCTCGACAACGGCGACCAGGTGCTCGCCTACTGGGTCGCCGGCCAGCAGCGAGACCTGCTGATCAAGACCCGTGCGCAGATCGAGGCAGGGGAGATCGAGAAGTTCAACGTCGAGGTGCCCAAGCCCAGCCTGCTCGGCCAGATCCTCTCGACGCTACTCCCGTTCGCGCTCATCGTCTTGCTGTTCTTGTTCCTGATGAACCAGGTACAGGGCGGCGGCGGGCGCGTCATGCAGTTCGCCAAGTCGAAGGCGAAGCTGATCACCAAGGACATGCCCAAGACGACCTTTAGCGACGTCGCCGGCTGCGTGGAGGCGATCGAGGAGCTCGGCGAGATCAAGGAGTTCCTGCAAGAGCCGGCGAAGTTCCAGGCGGTCGGGGCGAAGATCCCCAAGGGCGTGCTGCTCTACGGCCCTCCGGGCACCGGCAAGACGCTGCTCGCGCGAGCCGTCGCCGGCGAGGCCGGAGTGCCGTTCTACTCGATCTCCGGATCTGACTTCGTCGAGATGTTCGTCGGTGTCGGCGCATCGCGGGTCCGGGACCTCTTCGAGCAGGCGAAGGAGAACGCGCCGGCGATCGTCTTCATCGACGAGATCGACGCCGTGGGCCGGCACCGCGGCGCGGGCATGGGCGGCGGCCACGACGAGCGGGAGCAGACCCTGAACCAGCTGCTGGTGGAGATGGACGGGTTCGACGTGCGCGGCGGGGTCATCCTGATCGCGGCGACCAACCGGCCCGACATCCTCGACCCCGCGCTGCTCCGGCCGGGCCGCTTCGACCGGCAAATTGCTGTGGATGCCCCCGACCTGTCCGGGCGGCACATGATCTTGCAGGTGCACTCGCGAGGCAAGCCGATGGCCGAGGGTGTCGACCTGCTCTCGGTCGCCCGTCGTACTCCCGGCATGACCGGAGCCGACCTGGCCAACGTGCTCAACGAGGCTGCCCTGCTCACCGCGCGGCAGAACGACAAGCTGATCGACGACGCCGCGCTGGACGAGGCGATCGACCGCGTCATCGCCGGGCCGCAGCGACGGACCAGGCTGATGAGCGAGAAGGAGAAGCTGATCACCGCCTACCACGAGGGCGGTCACGCACTCGTCGCGGCGGCGCTGCCGGGCACGGACCCGGTGCACAAGGTGACGATCCTGCCGCGTGGGCGCGCCCTCGGCTACACGATGGTGCTGCCGGACGAGGACAAGTACTCCCAGACCCGCTCGGAGATGCTCGACAAGCTCGCCTACATGATGGGCGGGCGCGCGGCCGAGGAGATGGTCTTCCACGACCCGACGACCGGCGCCGGCAACGACATCGACAAGGCCACTTCCCTCGCCCGGGCCATGGTCACACAGTGGGGCATGACCGAGCGGCTGGGCGCGATCAAGCTCGGGGAGCCCCAGGGTGAGCCGTTCCTCGGTCGCGACATGGGTCACAGCCGCAACTACTCCGAGGACGTTGCCGCCGTCGTCGACGGCGAGGTCAAGAAGCTGATCAGCAGCGCGCACCAGGAGGCCTTCGACGTCCTCGCCGAGAACCGCGACGTCCTCGACGCGCTGGTCCTGGAGCTGATGGAGAAGGAGACCCTGGACAAGCAGCAGGTGGCCACGATCTTTGAGGCGCTTCGTCGCCGCCCGCAACGTCCGGCGTGGACCGGCTCACCGGACCGCGTGCCCTCCAACATTCCGCCGGTGGAAGTGCCGCATTCATCGACCAACGGCACCCGCCCCGACAAGGACGAGGCCGCAGTCATCCTGACCCCGCCCGGCAGTGGCGGCGACGTGCACGGGGACCCGACCGTCGGCACATGACGGTCGACCGGATCAGCGAGGGACCTCGCCGTCCGGTCGGATCCTTCGACCGGCCGCGTGCCGAGGCGGCGGTGCGTGAGCTGCTTCTCGCGGTGGGCGAGGACCCCGACCGGGAAGGGCTCGTCGAGACCCCGGCGCGCGTCGCGCGCGCCTACGAGGAGTTGTTCTCCGGCATGCGCACGGAACCGGAGGAGGTCCTCACCACCACCTTCGACGTCGGCCATGACGAGCTCATCGTGGTCAAGGACATCGAGCTGTGGTCCATGTGCGAGCACCACCTCGTGCCCTTCACCGGCGTGGCCCACGTCGGCTACATCCCCGCCGAGAACGGCCGGATCACCGGCCTGTCCAAGCTGGCCCGGTTGGTGGACGTCTACGCCCGCCGCCCGCAGGTCCAGGAGCGGCTGACCACACAGATCGCCGACGCGCTGATGCGCATCCTCGAGGCCCGCGGGGCCATCGTCGTGGTCGAGGCAGAGCACCTGTGCATGACGATGCGCGGAGTGCGCAAGGCCGGAGCCCGCACCGTCACCTCCGCCGTGCGCGGCGTCCTGCACAACGCAGCCACCCGTTCCGAGGCGATGAGCCTGATCATGGACCGCCGCTGAGAACCGCCGCGTTCGCGGATCACGGGCCAGGGCTAGGGTCGATTGCATGTGCCCGCAGTTCGCTCCGGGGCCGCGGAGGTACGTCGCCGGCCTCCCGCAGCCGGGTCGGTGCCTGGTGATGGGCGTGCTCAACGTGACCCCTGACTCGTTCTCCGACGGGGGCCGGTGGCTCGACCCGCAGCTCGCGGTCAAGCACGGTCGCGAGCTCGTGCGGGAAGGGGCCGACCTGGTCGACGTCGGTGGCGAGTCCACCCGGCCCGGCGCGGTGCGGCCGGCGGCGTCGGAGGAGCTGGACCGGGTCGTCCCCGTCATCGCGGCGCTGGCCGCCGAAGGGGTGCTGGTCTCGGTGGACACCATGCGCTCGGCGGTGGCCGCGGCCGCGCTCGACGCGGGGGCCACCCTGGTCAACGACGTGTCGGGGGGCCGTGCGGACCCGGAGATGTTCGAGGTGGTGGCCGCCGCCGGGGCGCCGTACG
>Ga0136622_10000143_pt1 | contig 26684 bp, 26 predicted proteins | sample AntDrymUQ4482106_2_FD_104803 | JGI IMG/M metagenome (GOLD analysis project Ga0136622, IMG submission 104803) | Polar desert sand microbial communities from Dry Valleys, Antarctica - metaG UQ448 (21.06) | ecosystem: Environmental > Terrestrial > Soil > Desert | place: Antarctica: Dry Valley...
GAATGGCTCGCGGCGTGGACGTCGCTCACTCCTTTCGCCGATAAGCAGCATTATGTCAATTTGCTACACGAGCACACTTGTCTCAGACCCGGCCGAGTGTCGCGACGAGCCGGTCCTCGAGCCGCCGATGCCGTCGTTTCCCCGCAGGATCGGTGATGACGCCCGTGCTGCTCGGCGGTGGCAGGAATCCCACGACGTCCATCACGTCCCAGTAGGCATCCGGCTCGCGGCCCGTCTGGGCGACATAGGCATTGGCGAACGAGTCTGCGACAGCATTGCCGTGCCGGAGTGCGATGTTGGTGCAGCAGTGCGCGACATCCAGCCAGGCGGGGCCCACCGAGGTCTCGACCCAGTCCACGACGCCGCTTATCGCGTCGTCCTGCCACAGCACGTTCCGTGGCGCGAAGTCGCGGTGGATGAGAACCGGCTCGAACGCGGGTGGCTCTCTGCGCAGGGTTTCGAAGGCCCCCTCCCAGACGTCGGGGTGCGCTGCCCATTCCGGCACGGTGAACTTCGCCTCAAAGGCCCACGTCTGGTACAGCCGGACCTCGATCGTGGGAACGACCGCGTGGATGGCAGCGAGCAACTCCGCCAACATGGCCAGCGACGCCGCGTCGACCCGCTCGTCGTCGGTCTCTCCCAGGATGAGGGTCATCAGATGTGCCGGGTGCCCGCACGCGTCGCCGTCGGCGTCGAGGGCGATCGACCGTGGGGCTGGGACCACGCCGTCGGCCAGCATGCGTTGGACGTCGCTCTCCCGGGTCGTGAGCGCCGCGCCGTGTGTGCGCCACGGCTCCTGAGTGATCAGACGCAACACTGTGCTCTCGCCTCGATCGTCGCGCAGGGCGAGCATCGCCCCCGTCGTTCCTCCTTCGAGCTCGCGTACATCTGCGGCGCGGACGCCGGTACGAGACTCAGCCCAGGCGAGGGCTGCACTGACGTCGACACTGTCCGAGGTCATCACAACTACATCCCAGCGGAAGGTGTGTCTCTTGGCCAGCCGTTGCGCGCTCGGTGATCCGTCACCCTGGGACCCTCTGGACCTGCCGTGGGACGAGATGCCTGACACGCCCAGTGTGCCCCGTGACCGCACGTACGACCGTCGCTCGACGCAATTCTCGAGCTGCGCCGCAACCGGATGTCCACCGTCCGCGAGGTCGTCGAGGGCTTGACCAAGGTGTCGCTCCGCGGTCATACCGAGCCCGTCTAAGGGCCAGGTTGGCCGGACAACCGCAGCTATCCGGTGCGTGAGTGCCTGCTGTGCATCCTCAACGAGGAGTGGGAGCACCGGCTCTCTGCCGAGCGGGACCTTGATGCCCTGGAGGCGCGCGAGTCGTAGCGCTCAGTTCCGTTCCGCGTCATGCCGGCTCAGCCGCTGAACGTCACGTCCTTCGTCTCCGTGACTCTAGCAATGCGGCCGAGCGCCGCCTGGTACTGCCAATAGAGGTTTGTGTGGGAGATGACCTTGTCCGGCGGCGGCGCGCCGTACTCGCTCAGATCCTCCGTGGTGTGCGCGTCACCGACGAGCGTCACGTCGTAACCACGCGTGAAGGCACCATGGATCGTGGATCGGATGCACTCATCGGTCTGGGCGCCGGTCACGACGAGGCGTCCGACTCCAGCCTTGTCCAGCACCTCCTCCAGGTCGGTGTCCTCGAAGGAGTCGCCGAACGTCTTGTGCAACAACGGTTCTGACTCCTGACGTGCCAGCTCCGGGATGTACTCCCAGGCGTCACTCCCGCTCTTCATCTGCTCGCCGGAGTGCTGGACCCAGACGATCGGGACACCGTCTTCGCGGGCCTTGTCGACGAGCGTGCTGATGTTGGCGACGACCGCGTCGCGCTGGTGTGCATCGGCCACGACGCCCTTCTGGACGTCGATCACCATCAAAGGCGGCGTTGGGTCGATCTGACAGCGTGGTCATGACGATCTCCTGTCCTGATCGGACGGGCTCTTGCCACGTGGATCACGCTAGCCCGATCCACCGACAACGGCGGCTGTCCGGTCAACTCCCGAGATCGTGGCCCGATCCTGGCACGTCGCGATCGCGGCGACCGGGATGTTCGGTAGCGTCCAGGGTCATGAGTGCTGCTGCGTCTGGATCCCGCCCGGTCGCGACGGTGGTCGACGTCTGGCGATACCCGGTGAAGTCGATGGCCGCCGAGCCACTCGACTCCGTCGAGGTCTCCTGGCACGGCCTCCTGGGCGACCGGCGCTGGGCGTTCGTCCGCCCTGGCAGTGAGCGCAACGGCTTCCCCTGGCACACGATCCGCGAGAACCCCGCCATGTCGCTGTTTCGTCCGCGGCTGGTCGAGCCCGGGCGACCCGACCACTCGTCGGTCGAGGTGCAGACCCCAGACGGCCGCATCTTGGGGATCACCGACCCCGCGCTCGCGGATGCCCTGGGCCCTGGGGTGCGTGTCCTTCGGCTGCACACAGGCGCCTTCGACTCCATGCCGGTCTCGGTGATCACGACGGCGACGGTGGCGGCGGTGTGCGACCGCGCGGACGTCGTGTCGGAGCCGCTCCGCTTCCGGCCCAACGTGCTCGTCGACACCGGCTCGACCGAGCCGTTCACCGAGGACGCGTGGGTCGGGGCCACCCTGCAGATCGGCGACGCGACGCTCCGGGTGGACCGCCATGACGAACGGTGCGTCGTCGTCAACTGCGACCCTGGGACGGGCAAGACCAGTCCCGAGGTCTTGCGGGTCGTCGGGCGCGAGCACGGCGCGCGTGCCGGGGTCTACGGGTCGACGTCCCGGCCGGGCGAGGTCGCACCTGGCGCCCCGGTGTTGCTGCTCTGACGCTCCTGTCGAAAATCACTACACTCGCGTGGTGACACGCCTCATCCATCTCAACGGACCGCCGGCGATCGGCAAGTCGACCCTCGCGCAGATGTATGCCGACGAGCACCCGGGAGTGCTCAACCTCGACATCGACCGGCTGCGCGCCCTGGTCGGCGGCTGGCGCGATCGTTTCGCGGAGACCGGACAGCTCGTCCGGCCGTTGGCCCTCGTCATGGCCGAGACCCACCTGCGAGCAGGACACGACGTCATACTGCCGCAGTACCTGGGGCGCCTCAGTGAGATCGAGCGGTTCGGAAGGGTCGCCCGCGACGCCGGCGCAGCTTTCTGCGAGATCGTCCTGGTGGACACCAAGGAGCGGTCGATCCGACGGTTCAACGACCGCGGCGACGCCGCGGTGCTCCCCTGGCATCACGACGTGCAGGCGGTCGTCGAGCGCGGAGGCGGTGCCTCGCTGCTCGGCGAGATGCACGACCAACTCACCGACGTCGTCCGAGCGCGACCGTACGCCGTCGTCGTGCCCAGCCACGACGGGCAGATCCAGCAGACCTACGACGCGCTCCTTGCCAAGCTCGAACAGCGCCCCCACCAGTGCCCCGCTCCCCCGCGTGGCGTCGCCGTCGTCCTGGACGGTGAGCGAGTTCTGGTCGTCAAACGCCATCTGCGCGGCCGTGACTACGCCGTACTGCCGGGCGGCGGCATCGAAGCCGGGGAGACGGCTGAGCAGACTGCGATCCGTGAGCTGCACGAGGAGACGACGCTGCGTGCACGGGTCGACCGTCGGCTGTGGCACATCGACCACGGCGACCGCGAGGCGACGTACTTCCTGATGCGCGACGTCCACGGCGTACCCCAGCTGTCGGGCGACGAGGCGGAGGAGCACAGCCCGGACAACAGCTTCGTGCTCACCTGGGCCGTCGCGGACGACCTCGCAGGGCTCAACCTGTACCCGACCGACATCCGGGAACGCCTTGCGCAGCTCATGCACTGACGGCAACGGCTACCAGTCCCGGCTACGGTTGGCTGCGTGCCGATCGATGCGCCGTACGAGGGCCACGACTTCTACTGCGATGTGGCCCTGCCGCGGCTGGCCGAGCTCGATCTGGTCCACCGGGGCGCTGGTCCGCGACTACGACGACGCCGACCAGGCGTCGTGGCTGCGATGCCGTGTGCTGGGCTTCCTCGACACGCGGCGTTCTTCGACGACGTGTTCCCCCGCAGGCCGCGCTTCGCGGACGGTGTCGAGCTGGTGGCCGTCCGCGGCGCGCAGGTCGTCGGTATCTGTGACGCATCAATCGACGCCGCCAATGCCACGATCGAGTCCATCGTGGTGCACCCCGACCACCGTCGACGCGGCATCGCCCACGCACTCGCCGAGACTGCCTGCCGTCGGCTGAGCGAGGTCGGTGCCACAACCGTCGACGCGTGGACGCGCGACGACGTCGGCACCTTGGCGTGGTATCGCGCGGAGGGGTTCGCGCACGAGTTTCGCTACCTGCACGTCTACGCCTCGACTCCGGACGAGATGGTCCATGCCGCCACAGCATTCCCCGACTTGATGGCCCGCAACGGCCACTTCCACGCGTGGCAGGAGCACGAGGAGCGGCTGCGCGCGACGTTCGCGCGGGTCCACGGGTGCAACCGCGTCACGAAACTGCCCTGAGACCGCCGCCAGCCGAGGGTGCCGCTGCAGACACCAGGTGCCGACGGGCGCGAAAACTCATCTGGTCGGCACTTCGACCGTGACTGTGTCGCCGCCGTACCCGTTGGCGGTGTCGTGGCCCTCGATCTCGACAGTCGTGACACCGGCTGGGATCTGCACGCCGCTCTGGCTGCGGGTGAAGGGCTGCTCGGACGCATGATCGTGACCGAGCTCCATCGTGGCGTACTCCTCCCCGTCCTCGCCGAGCACCCGCCAGCCGTCTGCGTAGCGTTCAGCGCTGTCGTACGGCGAGCTGATGGTCACGTCGAACGTGTATGCACCGTCTCCCTCGAGGCTGATCTCGACCTCTGTCACGTTCGGGAAGCGGGCATCTCCCTCTTCGAGCCCGCCGGAGCCAGTTGACGCGGAGCAGCCCGTCAGAGCGAGGATGAGGATGCAGAACAGGGAGTACAGCGGGCCGGTCGGCCGCGGCGAAGGCGAGGAGTTCATCCCCCAAGTGGACCACCGCCGGGCCAATGTCCTTACACTTCTGTGACATGAGGGCCGCGATCGGCCCTACGTCCTCAGGATCGGCCACCGTGGCCCTCCCCCGCCGGACGCACCCCCTGTCTCCAGGAGATTCTGGACAACCGTCCGCAACCGGACGGCCTCGAAGACTGCGGAGACCAGGTCTGTCAGGATGCCGCCATGGACGAGTCGCGGATGGCGAACGTCGGAGTCGTCGAGCTCTTCGTCCGGACGATCGGGCCTGATGCCGCGCCGGAGCCGCCCCTGGTGGTCATCCACGGTGGGCCGAGCTGGGATCACAGCTACCTCCTGCCCGGCCTTCGGCGGGTGGCCGAGTCCCGCCGTGTGCTTCTCTTCGACCTCCGAGGCTGCGGTCGGAGCAGCCGCGGCCTGGGGCCGGAGGCCTATCAGCCCGAGTACGTCGTGGAGGATCTCGCCCGTCTGCTGGCCACGCTCGGCGACGGCGCGGTGGACGTCCTGGGCTTCTCGACCGGAGGTCAGGTCGCGCAGCTGTTCGCCGAGGCGCACCCAGAGCGGATCCGTCGGCTCGTGCTCGCGTCCACAACCGCCTACCCGGATATCGCCGGCTACCTCGAGGGCTGGACCGAGTACGAGCAACGAGTCGAGGCGCAGCCAGGTGTGGCCCCAGGGATGGACGATCTGGAAACGACGATCGCGTGGGCCTTCAACACAGCATCGACGTCGATCTGGAACCTCGATCTCCTCGACAGCTACAACGAACTGCTGAGGGGCGTTCGCTTCTCCGGCGACTGGCTCGCGCCGTACCTGGCCGGGTCTCTGCATCCGTGGCGACCGGGCGACCCCGAGGCTGTCCTGCGCGATCTCGGTCGACCCGTCCTGATCCTTCACGGCGCACAGGACATGGGCTTCCACGTCCGCGCAGCGCACCGGCTGCACGCCGCCGTACCGGACTCGGCGCTGCATGTCATCGAGCAGGCCGGTCACATGGCCCAGTTCGAACAGCCCGCGGAATGGGCTAGGGCCGTGCTCGACTTCCTCTCAGCACCATGATCGTCCATCAGCTCGTGACGGCCTCACTCCGCTGACCCGGGTCAGTCTTGGGACCGGCGCTTGAACGCCGCAAGGGCGAGCGGAGCGAACACGGCGGTGAAGACGATGGACCACACGATCGAGGCGATCACCGGGTGCTGCAACGGGAGCTGCGCATCAGCCGCCGGCCCTGGACCGTTGCCCCACAGCTCGCGACAACTTGCCGTCAGCGCCGAGACGGGGTTCCACTCCGCAATGACTCGGAGCCATGTCGGCATGTCATCGGGTCTGGCGAAGGTATTCGCCACGAACGTCAAGGGGAACATCACGGTGAACATGAACCCCTGGACCGCCTCGACGGAGCGCATGAGCGAGCCGACCCAGATACCCAGCCAGATCATCGAGAAGCCGAACAGCAGCAGCAAGAACAGCGCGAGCAGCGCGCTGCCAACTCCCTCGCGCATCCGCCAGCCGATCAACAGGCCGGTGACACCCATCACGACGATGCCGATGCTCGAGTGGATGAGGCTGGAGATGCTCCGCCCCACGAGCACGGCAGACCGTGACATGGGCAGCGACTTGAACCTGTCGACGATGCCCTTCTCGAGGTCGTTGGTGAGACCCATCGCCACGACTGCAGAGGAGAAGACCATTGTCTGCGCCATGATCCCCGGCAGCAGGAACTCTCGGTAGTTCGAGCCGGGGATGTCGATCGACCCGCCGAAGACATAGGCGAAGAGCAGCACGAACATGACCGGCTGGATGGTGACGTCGAGGAGCATCTCAGGCATCCGGCGGATATGGATCAGGTTGCGCCACACGACCGTCAAGGACTGCTGCATCATCGAGCGCTGCTCAACCGGCACTCGCGACCGGTCCGTGGGCATGGGCTTGGCTGTGGTGGTCGTCATCGCGATGCCTCCTGGAGCGCTGTCTCGATAGCGGTCTCGTCGTCGCCGTCTTCGGCGCGGTGCCCGGTGAGGTGCAGGAACACGTCGTCGAGGCTCGGCCGCTTCAGCCCGAGGTCGTCGACCTCGACGCCGCTGTCCTGGAACACCCTCGCCATGGTGGTCATATCCCCGAGCCCGTCGGCCTTGGCAGTCAGCCGCCGACTCGCCTCCTCGACATGCACCTCTGACGAGCACGACCGCAGCAGCTCCTCGGCGTACGGCAGGTCGACGGCGTGGGTCAAGGTCACCACGACGCTCGCCGCACCCGCCTGGTCCTTCAGCTGCGTCGGTGTGCCCGACGCGATCACCTTGCCCTTGTCGATGACAACGATCTGGTCTGCCAGGTGGTCGGCCTCCTCGAGGTACTGGGTCGTGAGCAGGAGGGTGGTCCCCTCGCGCACCAGACCGCGCAGCACCTCCCACAGCTCGACCCGGCTGCGGGGGTCGAGGCCGGTCGTGGGCTCGTCCAGAAACAGCACGGGCGGTCGCGCGACAAGGCTCACAGCCAGGTCGAGGCGTCGCCGCATACCACCGGAGTAGGTCTTGGCTATCCGGTTCGCCGCGTCGGTCAGCGCGAACCGCTCGAGCAGCGAGTCGGACAACGACGCGAGGTTCTTGCGCGGCAGTCCGTAGAGCCGCCCGATGAGACGAAGGTTCTCCTTCCCCGTGAGCAGCTCGTCGACGGTTGCCACCTGCCCAGTGAGCCCCATGCTGCGACGCACGGCCTCCGGCTCCTTGGTCACGTCATGTCCTGCGACGATGCCCGTGCCGGACGTGGGCACACTCAGCGTGGTGAGCATGCGAACGATCGTGGTCTTGCCCGCCCCGTTGGGCCCCAGCAGACCGAGCACGGAGCCCTGCGGGATGGTGAAGCTGACTCCGTCCACGGCCTTGGTGTCGCCGAAGTGCTTCACCAGGTCAATCGCCTCTACGGCGGTCTGTCTCGTCATGGCACCTAACCTAGACGCCGCTGCCGACAGTCTCCCAGCAGTTTTCTGCCTCAGCGGTCCGTCGTCGGGGACTCGCGCGTCGGTCCCCACCTGCCCAACAATCGTGTCCACGCTGTCCTCCACTGTCGCGCCTGCCGTCACTGCCACCACAAGAGACCAGCCTCAGCCGCGAAAGTCATCGGTCGGCCGGCATCAGCACGCCAGAAATCACTTCGCAGCGGACTGTCGACTGCTTGGTGGTCCCCGTGAGACCGGCGTCTTGCAGCCGTCCCACCTTCCTCACGCCGCTGGCGTCGACCGCATCGGGCGGGTCCTCGGCCTCGGCGAGGCGTGGGCGAGGCGAGGCGTCCTCTCGCGCCTGACGGCCGTCCAGTCCGTATCGCCTCAGTGACACGATGGCTCGATGCCTGAAACGACCATGCGGAGAGCCCCGCCCAACAGCGGTAGTCGGCTGTCGCTGCTGGTAGCGCTTGGCATCGACAACGTCGGGTCGGGTCTCTTCCTACCCCTGCTGGTCGTCTACGCGACCCGCGTCATCGGGCTACCGCTCGGCGTCGCCGGCACGGTCATCTCAGTCGGCACGATGGCGGGACTCGCGGTGCCGCCGCTCGCGGGACGACTGGTGGACCGTGTCGGCCCCCGACCCGTCGTGGTCACGTCGCAGCTCCTCCAGGCGGCAGGTGCAGCCACCTACCTCGTAGCCGACGGGGTCGCGCTGACATTGGCTGCCAGCATCTTGCTCGCGGCCGGACAACAGACGTTCTACAGCTCGCTGTTCGCACTGATCTCCGACGTGTCCGGTCCCGGCCCCAAGGACCGCCCCTTCGCGATCGTTGCAATGGTCCGGTCCGCAGCGTTCGGAACGGGCGCGCTCATCGCGGGCGTACTCCTCGTCACGACGTCGCAGAGCGGGATGCGCCTGGCCGTCGCGGTCAACGCGGTCAGCTTCCTGGTGGCGGCCCTGCTCCTGGCTGTGTTCGTCCACGTTCCCGACCACCAGGCAAGCACCGAGGATGACCATGCTGTGGCCACCACCGTGCTCCGCAACCGCCCGTACCTCGCCCTCATCGCCGTGACCTGCTTGATGGCGCTCGGTCTCGACTTCTTTCTCATCGGGATGCCGGTGTTCATCCTCGACATCCTCGAAGGCCCCGAGTGGCTGCCGGGCATCAACCTGGCACTGCTGACGGTCGCCACCAGCACGTCGGCGACGTTCGCCCTGTGGGTGACGCGTGCGATGACACGCGTCGCGGCGATGTCGGCAGGCGCCGTTGTGTTCGTCGTGTGGGCCGTACTGTCGGTCTCCGCCGTCTGGCTCCCCGACGGCTGGCGTACCCCCTGGCTGATCGCGACGACGCTCCTCCTCGCCGCTGGGAACCTGATGTCCGGCACCCGCGTCAACGCCCTCGCGGAGGCAGCCGCGCCGCGGGCCACCCGAGGACGCCACCTGGCGGCGTTCCAGTACGCGTTCACCGTCGCAGGTGTCGTGGCGCCGGCGATCGTCGCGCTGTTCGCGGTGAGCACCTGGGCGCCCTGGCTCGTCGTCGGCACGGCTGCGGCCATCTCGGCAGTCTCCTTGCCGATGCTCGCCCACCGACTCCCCCAGCATGCTGTCGACGGTCGCCCGGGGGTCGCGGGCGAGCACAACTAAACTGCGCCTCATGCGCAGTCTGACTGTGGGTGAGGCCCACACCCGAGGCCAGTCCATCCAGGTGACGTCGTACGACGTCGACCTCGACCTCACCCGCGGGTCCAAGCACTTCGGGTCTCGGACCGTCATCGACTTCCGGAGCCTCGACAGGCAGGACTCCTTCGTCGACGTCCAGGCCCACGAGGTCGACACGATCCGCCTCAACGAGCGCTCGCTCGACCCGGCCGACGTCGTCGACGGGCGGCTTCGACTCGTCGGGCTCGAGGACGACAACATCCTCACCGTCGAGGCGTTGATGTCTTACTCTCACGACGGTGAGGGGCTGCACCGCGCCGTCGACGCCGAGGACAAGCAGGCATACGTCTACGCGATGTCGTTCCTGCCGGCGGCGCCGCGCATCTTTGCCTGTTTCGACCAGCCCGACCTCAAGGCGCCCTACCGCGTCAGTGTGGCCGCCCCGGAGGACTGGGTCGTGCTGGGCAACGGGCGCGCCGACCGTACGTCGCCCGGACACTGGACCCTGGCCGAGACCAGACCGCTGTCGACGTACTTCGCGACACTGGTGGCCGGGCCCTACCACTCCGTGACGAGCGAGCACGACGGCATCACACTCGGCCTGCACTGCCGCCAGTCCCTCGCAGCGCACCTCGACAAGGACGCCGATGAGCTGTTCGAGGTCACCCGGCAGTGCTTCGACGAGTACCACCGGCTGTTCGGAATCCGCTACCCCTTCGGTGACTACCACCAGGCATTCGTCCCGGAGTTCAACGCGGGGGCGATGGAGAACCCCGGCTGCGTGACGTTCAGCGACGACCTCGTCTTCAAAGCTCAGGCGACGGACTCCTTCCGCGCGAACCGGGCCAACATCGTCGCGCATGAGATGGCTCACCAGTGGTTCGGCGACCTCGTCACGATGCGCTGGTGGGACGACCTGTGGCTCAACGAGTCCTTCGCCGAGTACATGGGATACCGCGTGACGCACGACGTCACCCGATTCAAGGATGTATGGGTCGAGTACGCCTTCGAGACAAAGGCCTGGGGGATGGCAGCGGACCAGCGCTCCTCCACCCATCCGATCGCCGGCAACGGCGCCGCCGACGCGCAGCAGGCATTGACAGACTTCGACGGGATCTCCTACAGCAAGGGCACGGCCGCACTGCGGCAGCTCAACACGTACCTCGGCGACGAAGCCTTCCTCGCCGGGGTGATCGACCACCTGCGGCGGCACGCCTACGGCAACGCCACGTTGGCGGATCTGCTCACCTCGTGGGAGCAGTCGAGCGGCAAGGACGTCCGCGCCTGGGCCGCGGCGTGGCTGCGGACGTCTGGTGTCGACACGCTCTCCTGCGAGGTCCGCGACGGCGCCGCCGTCATCCAGCGGGTTAACGGGTCCCCTGTGGACGTGGCGCGTCCCCATGCCCTCACGGTCACCGCGTACGACGCCGAGGGGCAGGGAGAGGCGCGGGAGGTGGTGATCACCGACGCCACGACGCGCATCCCGATCAAGCGCATCGCCGCCGCCGGTCTCCTGCTGCCCGACTCGGGCGACGAGACGTGGGCGAAGATCAGCCTGGACGCGGCATCGCTCCAGCGGGTCCCGACCCTGCTGGCCCGCATTCGCGAGCCGTTGGCGCGGGCTGCCATCTGGGGCGCCCTGAGAGAGGGGCTGTTCGACGCGACAGTCAGTCCCGAGCTCTACCTTCGAGCCATCGAGGAGGCATTGCCATTGGACTCCGATCTGACCGCGGAGAGCGTCCTCGGTGGCGCGTTCAAGGGAGCGATCGCCGAGCTGGGACGGTACTTCACGGCGCCGGACGACCGCCGCCGGTTGGCAGCTGTCGCGTCTGGACTCGTCGACCAGGCAGCTCCCGGCAGCAACCGGCAGCTCATCGCCGTACGAGCGCTGATCGGGCTCACAAACGAGCCAGATCTGCTGCACGGCTGGCTGTCGGGCGCGACCACCCCTGCCGGCGTCGTGACCGACGAGAACTTCCGGTGGCGCCTCACCAAGGCGTTGTGCTCCATGGGCGAGCTCGGCCCTGACGAGGTCGCCGCGGAGACCCAGCGCGACCCATCCTCGCAAGGTGCACTGCATGCGCTCCAGTGCCGCGCGGCCATGCCGGACGCGAAGACGAAGGCGGACGTGTGGGAGGCAATCACCACGGACGCCGGCCTTAGCAACTACGAGCTCTACGCCCTCGCCCAGAGCTTCTTCCCGCGCGAGCAGGTCGAGCTCACTGCGCCTTACACCGGCCGATACTTCACCGATGTCCCGCTGACTGCGCAGATCCGGACGGGGTGGATCGTCGAGCGCACCGCGATTCTCGGGTACCCCCGCTACGCGGTCGACGAGTCGACGCTCAGGCTGGCCGATGCGTGCCTGGCACGGGAGGACCTGGACACGGGCGTTCGACGCTCCATCGGCGACTCGACAGACGATCTGCGTCGGGTGCTGGCAAGCCGGCAGCAGTTCGAGGACTCGAGGCGTCACCACTGAGCACGGCCGCCGCACGAACCTCGACCCAGCAGCGCCGGACAGCCCAGGCGCTACTGTCGCCAGGGTGAGCCTCAGCAAGCGGCCAGGCCCGGTGACGCGAAGGATCGTCCACGAGGTCCTCTCCGACGACGTACGCCGTCGACCCGACAGCGTCGTGACGGAGGAGCCACTCGAGATCAGGCTCGGTTGGCCCGGCCAGCCGTTGACACGGGTCGTCGTCACGATGCGCACGCCCGGCTCCGACTTCGAGCTTGCGGCCGGCTTCCTGCTCTCAGAAGGTGTGCTCGCCGTCGGCCAGCGGCCGCACACCGTCGCCTACTGCGTGGATCGGGACCTCGACAGGGAACAGCGCTACAACGTTGTCAGCGTGACCCTGGGCAGCCCTCCGCTGCGGCACCCGGGCCGACGATCGACCTCCATGTCGTCAGCCTGCGGGGTCTGTGGGGCGGAGAGCCTCCAGGAGGTGTTCACCCCTGACGACGTGCCGTTGAAGGTCGTCGAGACGGTCGCCCCCCAGGTCCTGCACGCGCTGCCAGACATCTTGTTGGCAAGGCAGCCGCTCTTCGAGGCCACTGGTGCCATCCATGCGGCGGGCGTCTGCACCTTCGACGGCGAGGTCATCGCGACGCGCGAGGACATCGGGAGACACAACGCCGTCGACAAGGTCCTCGGCGCTCGCGTCCTCGGCACGATCGCCTTCGGACAAGATGTCGTGCTCTGCGTGAGCGGACGCATCGGGTTCGACATCATCACCAAGGCGGTGGCGGGCCGGATCAGCACGGTCGTCGGGGTGGGCGGACCGTCAAGCCTCGCGCTCGACCTCGCTGAGACTGCTGGGATCACTGTGTGCGGCTTCACCCGGGGGTCACGATCGGTGGCCTACACGCACCCGGAACGGATCCGGCGCGCCTGAAACGATGGCGCATCGCATCGTCCGAACGGGCGAATCCTGCGCTCGCAAGGTCTCGAGACGGTAAAGAGACGCTGAGAGGTTGTGGATTATGGGCATCTGGACCTTTGCGGGGGGCACACTAGGAAGGTGATGGATGTAGCCCTCGGAGTCACCTGCTCCCACCAGCCGGCCTGCCCGGCCGCCGACGCATGCGACCGCGAGGCTGCCCACACGGTCGCGACGCACCCCGAGCAGGGTTGGAGTCTCCTGTGCAACGGTGTCCTGCTCTTCGACGACACCGGCGAGCTGCTACCGAACGGCGTCGTTATCGCGCCACACCGGCCCACCGACGTCCGCCCCGAGCGGTTCCGGCACCTGGCCTCCTGACCGACAGCTCGCACGGCGGCGCTTGTAGGCTGCCGCAATGTCCTCGAACTCCGAGATCGACCCCGCGTTCCAGGAACTTCCGCTGACCAAGCTGGCGCAGACCGCGCTCGAGCGGGCCCGTGACTTCCACGCCGAGCACGCCGACTTCCGGCTCGAGCGGTTGCGCACCCAACGGCTCAACCTCAAGGACGCCGGCCTGGTCGATGCGTCGACAAGAGACGATCTCGGGTTCTGCGTCCGGGTCATCGTCGACGGCGCATGGGGGTTTGCCGCAGGCGTCGGCCTGACCACCGAGTCCGTGGTACGTGTCACCGAGCAGGCGATCGCGATCGCTCGGGCAGCCAAACCGGTCGTGTCGGAACGCATCGAGCTAGCTGACGAGCCTATCCACGCGGACAAGACCTGGGTGTCGAGCTACGAGGTCGACCCGTTCTCCGTGCCGCTTGCCGAGAGGGTCGGCCTCCTCGAGGAGTGGAGTCGGACGCTCTTGCTTCATCCGTCGGTCGACCACGTCGCCGCGATCGTCAACCAGGTGCACGAGAACAAGTTCTACGCCGACTCCGCCGGCACGACGACTCTTCAACAACGCGTGCGGATCGACCCCGAGGTGGAGGTGTACGGCGCCGACCACCAGCGGGGTGTCATCGACTCCATGCGGACCGTCGCGCCACCTGTCGGTCGTGGGTGGGAGTACCTGACCGGGACAGGCCATGACTGGGCGACCGAGCTCGTCCAGCTGCCTGACCTGCTCGCCGAGAAGCTCGCCGCACCCCCGGTCGACGCGGGTCGCTACGACCTGGTCATCGATCCCTCGAACCTTTGGCTCACGATCCACGAGAGCATCGGCCACGCCACCGAGCTCGACCGTGTGCTCGGCTACGAGGCGAGCTACGCAGGGACCTCCTTCGCCACTCTTGACGGCCTTGGACGTCTGCAGTACGGCTCGCCTCACCTCAACGTCACCGGCGACCGGACCGTTGAGCACGGGCTGGCAACCACCGGGTACGACGACGACGGAGTCGCGACCCAGCAGTTCGACTTGATCAAGGACGGCGTCCTCGTCGGATACCAGACGGACAGGCGGATGGCGAAGCTGATGGACTGGGGTCGCTCGACCGGCTGTGCGTACGCCGACTCCGCCGGCCACATCCCCATCCAGCGGATGGCCAACGTGTCGATCAAGCCAAGCCCCCAGACCATCTCGACCGCGGACCTGATCGCGCAGGTCGACCGCGGGCTGTTTGTCGTCGGCGACAAGTCGTGGAGCATCGACATGCAGCGCTACAACTTCCAGTTCACCGGTCAGCGCTTCTACGAGATCCGCGACGGCGAGCTCGAGGGGCAGCGACGTGACGCCGCCTACCAGGGCACGACCACCGACTTCTGGGGGTCGATGGACGCCATCGGCGGCGAGGAAACGTGGGTCATGCACGGCGCGTTCAACTGCGGCAAGGCGCAGCCGGGGCAGGTCGCCTCGGTGAGCCATGGTTGTCCCAGTGCGTTGTTCCGTGACATCGCGATTCTCAACACGAACACCGAAGGAGGTCGCTGACATGTCGACTCCTCAGACCCTTGTCGAGCACGCGATCGAGGCTTCCACCGCTGACCACTGTGTGGTCGTCCTCGAGCAGTCGTCGACGGCGAACCTGCGCTGGGCGGTCAACACCTTGACGACGAACGGCATCATGACGGCCTCGACCATCACGGTGGTGTCGATCGTCGACGGGGCCAGGGGTCAGGCGGTCGGAGTGCTGTCGCGCACGGCGACAACACGGAGCCAGGTCGCGTTGCTCGTCGCGGAGGCCGACGAGGCAGCTCGCTCGGCCGCGCCTGCTGAGGATGCAGCGCCGCTCGTCGAGGGCGACCCATCCGGTGACTGGGCGACGTCGCCCGGCCACACCAGCCTCGAGACCCTCGAGACGTTCGGTGCGTCGCTGGGTGAGGCATTCGACCGCGCGAGGTCGGCCGGCCAGCTGCTGTACGGCTACGTCGAGCATGCCGTCACGACGACGTACCTCGCGACGTCCACGGGCCTTCGACTTCGACATGAGCAACCCACCGGGCATGTGGGCATCACTGCGAAGCCGGCTGACCTGACTGCGTCCGCGTGGGTGGGCCAGGCCGTCGAGCAGCTTGACGAGGTGGACGTGTCAGGGTTGGACGCTGAGCTGGTCAGACGTCTCGGCTGGGCAGGGAGAACCGTCGAGCTGCCGGCAGGGCGGTACGAGACGCTGCTTCCTCCTACGGCGGTCGCAGACCTTGCCATCTACGCGTACTTCGTGGCCAGTGGTCGGGATGCTCACGAGGGTCAGACCGTCTTCAGTGATCCTGCCGGGGGCACCAGGGTCGGCCAACAGATCGTCAGCACCGACGTCACGCTGGCTTCGGACCCGGCGGCGGCCGGCCTCGCGGCGACACCCTTCGCGCTCGCCACATCGTCCGGCTCGGCTGCCAGCGTCTTCGACAACGGTACGCCGCTCGGCCACACCGAGTGGATCCGAGACGGCAGGTTGAAGGCGCTGCAGACGAGCCGTCATACCAGCGCACTCACCGGGCTGGCGACGACGCCCGTGGTCGACAATCTGCTCGTGAGCGTCGACGGCGGGCAGGGCACGGTGGACGACATGGTCGCGTCCTCCGACCGGGCGCTGCTGCTCACCTGTCTCTGGTACATCCGTGCGGTGGACCCGCAGACGCTGTTGCTGACGGGTCTGACCCGCGACGGTGTCTACCTGGTCGAGGGCGGCGAGGTGGTCGGGGCAGTCAACAACTTCCGGTTCAACGAGAGCCCCATCGACCTGCTGGGCCGGTTCACCCAGGCGGGGGCGACCGAGCGCTCGTTCTCGCGGGAGTGGGGGGACTACTTCCCCCGCACGGCCACGCCGGCGCTGCGGATCCCGGACTTCAACATGTCGAGCGTCAGCCAGGCCAGCTGAGCTGGTCCGACGATCACGCGGGTCGGACGCTTGACCCGCGCTGATGGTTGGGTTCACGGCGGCGGCTCGCGGTGGGCCTTTGGAGAAGGATCCGGCTCACACGTTGCTGGAGCGACCTGAGCGTCGGATCGGTTGCTGGCTGTCAGCTGAGTCAGAGCGGTTCGGGCAGGCCGCCGGGGATCGGCGCCGCCGGGTCGTACGGCGTCCGGGTGAAGACGAACGTCACGACCTCGAGGTGCGAGATCGTGGCGTCTGGTCGGCGTACGACGCGCAGCTCCTCCCCTGCGAAGTAGCCGTTCTGACCGCGGTACCGGTCTGCCGCCTCTCGGACGAACCGGCGCGCGGTGTCCTCGGTGAGCACGAAACCGTCCTGGGTAGGGGTCAGCCGCGCGCGGGTGTTGCCCACGAACCAGTCACCGGCCAGCTCCTCGGCACCAACGTCGCGATCGGCGGCTCGGTCAAGCGGTGCTGGCCCCGATTCGAGGAGCGACGGCTCGCTCGCCTCGATCAGCTCGGAGCTCAGCCGTTCCGGGTCCAGGCCGGTGGTGGCGTTCGTGAGGACAACCGCTCCGACCCGCGACTCGGGGTCGACGAAGAGCCCTGCCAGGAAGCCCGGCATCGAACCGGTATGGCCGACGAGGGTCGACTCGGACCGCCAGCGCAGCCGGAGGCCGAGACCGTAGGCGCCGCGGTGCTGGGTCGAGGAGTCAGCCGCGCGCGCTACCCGCATCTGCGCCAGGGTCGTCGCGGACAGCACCGCGTCGTGGCCGACGGCGAGGACGTCTGCCCAGCGCGCCATGTCGTGAACGGTGCTCCATAGCTGACCGGCCGGCGCCATCGCCCCGGAGTCGTGCGCGGGCTCACGCAGCAGCCGCCCGTCCCGGGGATCCCGGGACGTGCCGATGGCGGCGCCCTCACCGGGCAGGTACGTCGTCTCGGCCAGCCCGAGCGGCTGCAACAGGGAGGACTCGACAACCGTCCACCAGGAGGCGCCCTCGAGCCGCGAGACCAGCTCGCCGAGCAGGCCGTAGGCGAGGTTGGAGTAGTGGTACCGCTCCCCCGCCGCTGACACATCGAGCGGCGTGCGATTGGCCTCGACGAGCTGCGCCCAGTCGCGGCCGGGCGTACGCTCCCACCACGACCCGGCCGGCTCTGCCGTCATCCCGGAGGCGTGGGCCAGGAGCCGGGCGATGGTGTGGTCCCCGTAGGGCGCGTCGGGGAGGTGTGCCCCGACCGGGTCGTCGAGGTGCACCGCACCGAGGTCTCGGAGCCGCAGCACCGCGACCGCGGTGAACGTCTTCGTGATCGACCCGATCCGGTACTGCCGTCCGCCGTCACCGAGCGCGCAATGCCAGCGGACCTCCCCCCGATGGAAGACCGCTGCCCTGATGCTCGGCAGCCGTCCTGCGTCGTACGCCGACGCCACGATCTCGCGGCAGCGCGCGTCGGGTAGGCGGTGGGCCGACTCGGTCACGACATGTCGTCGGCGAACGCGCTCGGGTCAGGGCACGAGCACACCAGGTGGCGATCGCCGTACGCCTGGTCGACCCTGCCGACGGGTGGCCAGTACTTGTCCGGGGTGAACCCGGCGGGGAAGGCGCCGTCGGCCCGGGGGTAGTCGCGATCCCAGTCACCAGCGAGGTCACGCAGCGTGTGAGGGGCTCGGGCGAGCGGGCTCGCCTCGCGGATGGTGCTGCCCTGCTCCACGGCCGCGATCTCGGCGCGGATCGCGATCATCGCGTCACAGAAGCGGTCGAGCTCGGGGAGGCTTTCCGACTCCGTCGGCTCCACCATGAACGTGCCGGGCACGGGGAAGCTCATCGTCGGCGCGTGGAAGCCATAGTCGATCAGCCGCTTGGCCACATCGTCCACGGTCACATCGCTGGACTTGGTCAGGCCGCGCAGGTCGAGGATGCACTCATGGGCGACCCGACCCGAGTGGCCCTTGTACAGCACGGGATAGTGCTCCGCGAGCCTCTCGGCGACATAGTTCGCCGACAGCACTGCCACCGAGGTCGCCTCCTGGAGCCCTGCGGCGCCCATCATGGCGATGTAGGCCCATGAGATCGGCAGAATGCCCGCTGACCCGTATGGGGCGGCGCTGATCGGTCCGATCCCGTCCCGACGCTGCTCGTCAGGATGCAGCGGATGACTGGGGAGGTAGGGGGCCAGATGAGCTGCCACCGCGACCGGCCCGACGCCTGGACCGCCGCCCCCGTGGGGGATACAGAACGTCTTGTGCAGGTTGAGGTGGGACACGTCCCCGCCGAACTCGCCGGGCTTCGCCCACCCGAGCAACGCGTTCAGGTTGGCACCGTCGACGTACACCTGCCCACCGTGGTCGTGGACGATGCGGCACAGCTCGGTGATGCCGTCCTCGTAGGCGCCGTGCGTGGACGGGTAGGTCACCATGATCGCCGCCAGGTCGTCGGCGTGGGCGGTGCACTGGGTGCGGAGGTCCTCGAGGTCGACGGCTCCGTCGGCTGCTGCCTTCACGACCACGACGCGCATGCCTGCCATCACGGCGGACGCCGCATTGGTCCCATGAGCGCTCGACGGGATGAGGCAGACGTCGCGCGCCTCGTCGCCCGCGGCCCGATGGTAGGCGCGGATCGCGAGCAGACCCGCGAGCTCACCTTGAGAGCCCGCGTTGGGTTGGATCGACACCGCGGCGTACCCGGTGAGCTCGGCGAGCCAAGCCTCCAGCTCTCGCACCAGGTCGACGTAACCTTGGGCATCCTCGGCGGGCGCGAAGGGGTGCAGGTTCGCGAAGCCGGGATAGCTCATCGGCTCCATCTCGGCGGCCGCGTTGAGCTTCATCGTGCACGAGCCGAGCGGGATCATGCCGCGGTCGAGCGCGTAGTCACGATCTGACAGCTGACGCAGGTAACGCAGCAGATCGGTCTCGGAGTGGTGCGTGTTGAAGACCGGATGGGTGAGGAAGCTGGTCTGGCGCCGCAAGCTCGAGTCCCAGCCATCGCTCGCGATATGCGAATCCGTCTCGTCGAGGTCGACATCGGTCATGCCGAACGCCGCCAGGACCTCACCCAGGTGCGCCCGCGTGGTCAGCTCGGACGTGGACACCTGGACGTGGTCACCGTCGCACCACAGGTGGAGCCCCCGCTCCCGGGCCGTGTCGGTGATCGACTCGGCGCGTCCCGGCACGACGACGCGCAGAGTGTCGAAGAAGCTGCCCTCCACCACCTCGAGTCCACCTGCGACAAGCGCGGCGGCCAGAACCTGCGCATACCGATGAGTCCGCTCCGCGATCGCACGAAGCCCCTTGGGACCGTGGTAGACGGCGTACATCGACGCCGCGACTGCCAGCAGCACCTGGGCGGTGCAGATGTTCGATGTCGCCTTGTCACGCCTGATGTGCTGCTCACGCGTCTGGAGGGCGAGCCGGTACGCCGGAGCACCGTCGGAGTCGACGGAGACGCCGACGAGCCGCCCCGGCAGGTGGCGTTCGAGGCCCGCGGAGACAGCCATGAACCCTGCGTGCGGGCCTCCGTAGAACAGCGGGACCCCGAACCGCTGGGTCGACCCGACGACGACGTCCGCGCCGAGGCTTCCGGGGGACTCGAGCAGCGTCAAGGCGAGCAGGTCCGTGGCCACGACAGCCAGGGCACCGGCGGCGTGAGCGGCGTCGATGACAGGCCGCGGGTCTGCGACGCGGCCACCTGCACTGGGGTACTGGACGAAGACAGCTGCCACGTCGTCGTGCGGGACGCCCGCGTCGAGGTCGACGACCTCGACGTCCAACCCCAGAGCCTGCGCCCGGGTGAGCATCACGCTGATCGTCTGCGGGAGCGTGTCGTGGCTGACGATGAGACGGGTTGACGGGTTGCGCCGGTTCGCGCGGCGTACGAGCGTCATCGCCTCCGCGGCAGCCGTCGCCTCGTCAAGCAGCGACGCCCCGGCGGTCGGCAGCCCGGTCAGGTCGCCGACCATTGTCTGGAAGTTCAGCAGGGCTTCGAGTCGCCCTTGCGAGATCTCAGGCTGGTACGGGGTATAGGCGGTGTACCACGACGGGTCCTCGAGGACGTTGCGTCGGATCACCGCCGGGGTGATCGTGCCGTGATAGCCCAGACCGATCATGGGCACCCGGGGCCTGTTGCGTCCGGCGAGGGCGCTCAAGGCGGCCAGCGCCTCGGTCTCGCCGAGCGGACGAGGCAGGTCTGGGGCCTTGGCGGCAACGATGGACTCAGGCAGGGCGGCCGCCATCAGGTCACGGAGTGACTCATAGCCAAGAGCGGTGAGCATCTGGTGCTGCTCAGCGGCATCGGGGCCGATGTGCCGCTCCGAGAATGGTGCTCGAGACTCGAGCTTGGCGAGCGAGACGCGGTCGGACACGGGAGCTCCTCAGGTGCGCCTCCCCTCTGTCGTGGCGTTCACTTCAGAGTGCCCGACGTCCGCGCGGTCCTGTGGCCTGAGAGGTTCCGGGAGAAGTTGCCCCTTCGGCGCCGACGTCTCAGTCTCAGAAACGCCGGACTCTCCCGCACGGCTGTGATGGCACCGGCCAGATTAGCAGCGCACTCCCCGGTGCGGCGTCAGCCGATCCGGCGGGCCACGCGACGCGCAGCGAGCTCGTCACCTGGGTGGTCGGTGTCCGCAGCGGTCGCGCGCTCGCTCGGCAGCTCAGACAGCGAGCCCTCGATCTCGCGCCATACGCCGCCGATGGCGATGCCGAAGACTCCTTGGCCCCCCTGCAGGAGGTCGATGACCTCGTCGGCAGATCGGCACTCGTACACGGACGCGCCGTCACTCATCAATGTGACCTGGGTCAGGTCGTCGGTCCCCCGCTTGCGCAGGTGATGCACAGCAGTCCGGATCTGCTGCAGTGACACCCCCGCGTCCAGCAGCTTCTTGATGACCTTGAGGAGCAAGACATCGCGGAAGGAGTACAGCCGCTGGGTTCCCGAGCCGCCAGCGGTCCGGACGGTCGGTTCGACGAGCCCGGTCCGCGCCCAGTAGTCGAGCTGGCGGTAGGTGATCGCCGCAGCGCTGCAGGCCACCGGCCCGCGGTAGCCCACATCCTCAGGCATCGGCGCGACGTCGTCGTCGAACAACAAGCCCTGCTCGCTGGCCGACTGAGAGGCTTGCCGAGCAGCCAGCATCGAGTCCTTCGACGCGTCGCTCCGAGTGTCGTGGTCCGCCACGGCGACCTCCGTTTGATCAGTGCCCCGCCGGCTGGTGGTGTCGCAAGAGACACCGGTGAAGTTACACCGCGGGGATCTCGTGCTTCGAAGGTACGGCGTCCAGGTGAGGCGGGTCAACGATCTCGCACCCCTTGACCGGAGTGTCGCAAACTGTCAAGTAGAGGTCAACGGTGAGACTTTACGCTCGGCTCAGGACTCCTGTTGGGCGTCGAAGTCCTCGGGGTTGATGTTGTCGAGGAACTCACGGAACTTCTCGACCTCGTCCTCCTGCTCGTCAGGGACCGTCAGACCGGCCTCCTCGAGGACCGCGTCGGCACACACGATCCGAGACCCGGTCCGCAGCGCGAGGGCAATCGAGTCCGAAGGGCGGGCGCTGACCGAGACGCCATCCCCCAGCACCAGGCTGGCGTAGAAGATGCCGTCCTTGACCTCCGTGATCTGGACCTCGTTCAGCTTGTGTCCCGTCGCGGCCAGGAGGTCCTTGATCAGATCGTGCGTCAACGGTCGGGGTGGCACGACGCCTTGCTGGGCGAAGGCGATCGCCGTCGCCTCGACGGCACCGATCCAGATCGGCAGGTAGCGCTCTCCACCGGACTCACGCAGCAACACGATCGGCTGGTTGGAGGGCATCTCGACCCGGACTCCTACGACATCTACCTCTCGCACGGGATCAGCCTACTCCGCTTCAGGAAGCTCGCTGGCAGCTGCGGCGTGATCGACGGAGACGCGCCTGCACTAGCTAGGTGTGGTCGGGACCGCGACGCAGACCGATCCTCAGGAGGCAGGCGTGCAACCGCACGGACAGTGCACCCAGGTGGGCAACAGTCTGCAGTGCTCGCCCCTGCGCGTCGTCCGTGCGCTGGGCTGCGCCCGGGCTCGTGACCTGCTCGATCAGGACGACCTCGCGATCGGCCGCAGTCTTGAACGCCCTCAGATGACGGGGCTCGAGCCCGTACGCCGACAACTCGGAGACGGTCGTCGCGATCGTCAGCGCGTCCGCGTCGAAGAAGTCGGTCCCTAGCACGGGCTCGATCAGGCCGAAACCCATGAACGAGACGAGCTGCGCATCGGTCAGTCCAGAGCTAGCGAGCAGCTCCGTGCGCGACATCCGTAGCGCGGGTGAGGACTGCATCAGATCAGCCGCGGTGATGAGCGCCGGCGCCGGCTCGGTCGAGTCCGGAGCTCGGGCCGGCTGCCCTGCTGCCTCAGCAGGCTGCAATCCTCGGTCGATGGCGTCGAGGTGCTCCCCGATGACCTTGAGCGGCAGGTAGCGGTCACGCTGGGTAGCCAGGATGTAGCGCAGCCGCTCGACGTCGTTCGTCGAGTACTTCCGATAACCGGCAGGGGTGCGTTCGGGTTGGACGAGCCCCTCGGCCTCGAGGAACCGAAGCTTCGAGATGCTGACCTCGGGGAAGTCCGGGCGCAGCACGGCCAAGAGCTCTCCGATCCCCCACCGGCGCCTGCTGCTGGACCTCACCGTCGCGGATGACATCGAGGTGCGGGCCGCCCCCTAGCTCCGACCTTGGACATTTGTGAAGTACACGAGCCGGTACTTGCCGATCTGCACCTCGTCACCGCCTGACAGGAGCACGTCATCGATGCGGTCGCGGTTGACGTAGGTGCCGTTGAGACTGCCGACGTCGGCAACCCGATAACCGTCGGACGAACGACGAAAGACCGCATGCCGCCGACTGACGGTGACATCGTCGAGGAAGATCTCGCTGTCGGGGTGACGGCCGGCAGACACCTCCTCGGTGTCGAGGAGGAAGCGGCTACCGGCGCTCGGGCCGCGTTGGACGACGAGGAGTGCGCTGCCGGGCGGCAATGCCTCGACGGCGGCCTCCTCGGCGTCGGAGAGCTGGTTCGAGGCCTCGGGGTCGTTGCGGTCCGGGCCGCCGAAGTTGAGGGTGGACGTCGACTCGGACGGACGCTCGGCAGCGACCAGCCGGTGTCCGCATTGAGCGCAGAACCGCGCACCCTCCGGGTTCTGGTGTCCGCATTCGGTGCAGAACGGCATCAAGTCCTCCTCTGCTGCGAACGTCGTCCGCAACTCTCGGCCCCTACGTCGAGGCTATCGCGGCCCGGTAGTCCGCGGCAGTCATCAGGCCACTGAGCTCCGCTCGGTCGGTGAGCTCCACCTCGACGAGCCAGCCCGCACCGTACGGATCGCTGTTGCAGAGCTCGGGTTGGCTCTGCAGGCCCTCGTTGACCGCGGCGATCGTGCCGGTGACCGGCGCGACCAGGTCGCCGACGGTCTTGGTCGACTCGAGCTCACCGACCGCGGATCCGGCTTGGACCTGGTCAGCGACCGCCGGCAGCTGGACGTACACGATGTCGCCAAGCTCCGCCTGCGCATAGTCGGTGATACCGACCCGCACCGGACCGTCACCCGGGTCGCGGACCCACTCATGCTCGGCGGTGTACATCAGCTCGTCGGGGTACACGAGAGGCTCCTTGTCGTCAACGGTCGGTCGGCTGAGAGTACTCAGGCTCCTCGACCTCGTGCAACGAGTCCACCCGTACGACGTCGAGCTGCTCGACGCTCACAGCTCCTCCGAGCTCCTCGACCTCGTCGCTGAACCCGCCTGGGAAGACCATCGCCTCGCTCAACGTCTGCGGTGAGCCGATCGCGTCGATGACGTACGGCGGGAGCAGCGTCACGTCGTCGACAACGATCTGGTCGGCCACCTCCGTGAAGGACGTGGATGCGACGACACGCACCTGGTCGTTGACCTCGATGGCCTCGGCACCGGCATCTCGCAGCTCCTCGATCCCGTTGAGCATGCTTGCGGCGAGCACCGAGCCATCGGGATCGGTGACCGTCACGGTGATCCCTGGTCCGGTCGCCGCCACCGTTCCGCTCAGGATCGCGAGCACGTCGAGCTCGCTGCGGCCCTGCTCGAGCGCGGCCTGGCGGCGCTGGCTGCTGGTGAGCAGCTTATCGCGCGCCTCCTCGAGCTCATCGATCCGCGACTCCGTGCGGTCGGTGGCACTGGACAGCGAGTCGAGCAGCGCCACCAGGTCCTGGCGACGCTGGCCGCTGAAGTCCCCGTCGGTATTGGTGAGCCGGATCTGTAGAGCGGCAGCGAAGCCCAACGACGCCAACAGCACGGCGACGACCAGCTGGCCACGTCCGGGGCGGGCGACGAAGGCTCTGGCGAGACGCGAGCGGGCCGGCTCAGGCATGGAAGAGATGGCGACGGATGGCCGCGACGTTGGAGAAGATCCGGATGCCGAGCACGACGATGACGCCCGTCGACAACTGACCCCCCACGCCCAGCTGGTCACCGAGGTAGACGATGAGTGCGGCGATCAGGACGTTCGAGACGAAGGAGACCACGAACACCTTGTCGTCGAAGATGCCGTCGAGGAACGCTCGCAGGCCGCCGAACACAGCGTCGAGCGCTGCCACGACGGCGATCGGCAGGTACGGCTGGAGCGGCTCGGGGACAGCGGGCTCGAGAAGAAGCCCAGCCAGGATCCCCAGCAGCAGCCCGACGACGGCGATCATCGTGAGCCCGTCGGCTCCGCGTAGAGCAGCCGGTCGTGCGGGTCAGCGGGCACGGTCAGCCTGTCTCTCGCCTCGGTGTCGAACCTGATCCCGAAGTTCGCCTCGAGACTCAGCCATGTCTGCCCCCCAGGTGTCTCCAACAACCGTGCGGGAAGGGTATCCGGGTCACCGATCGCCTCGACCACGTACGGAGGAGTGAGAGAGCGGTAGTCGACGGTGATGGCCCTTCCGGCATACCTGATCGAGGTGAGGGAGCTGAGCCGGTGACCGTCGATCGCAATGGCCTCCGCGCCGGCCTTCCACAAGCCATTGACCAGCTGTCGGAGGTCGGTGTCGAGGATCGTGCCCCCGGTCCTCCCTGAGCTCTGTGGTGCATTGTCAACTGTGACGGAGATACCTGGGCCGCTGGCGGCGAGGGTGCCGGCATCGAGTCCGAGCAGCTGCAGGCGACTGCTCAGTGTGATGTTGCTGCTGGTGTCGTCGGCCACCTGCTTCTGCAGCCGCGTGACCTCGGTCTCGACTGCACCCTCGGTGGCGCGCCGCTCGTCGTAGCGTTGCTCCCGCAGATGGATCTGCTCGACCAGCTCTGCTCGCTCCGCAAGAGCCAGCGGCCGGTCCTGCTCGGTCTTCAGCGCCGAGACGCCGATCATCACGCCGAACGCCACCACGACGGCTGCGAGCGCGAGGCGTCGAGGTCGGGACCCCGGCCCGCCTTCGGCGCCACGTTGTGCCGCGACCGTCCGGTAGTCCTCGTCGAGGGTGTTGGACATCACCTGACTGAGCAACCCGACGTACGTCGGAGGGGTGGTAGTGGTCCGCCGATCCGAGCCCCCCTCCTCCTGACCGTTCATACGGGCCGGTCCAGGACTCGTCGTGGGATCCGGAGCAGCTGGCTGACCTGGTAGGCGTAGAGGAATCCTGCCCACCAGTACAGACCCGTCCCCCAGATGGCGAACGCCCAACCGAAGACGTCAGCCAGCGTCGCCAGCCGCCCAGGGCCGTCACCGAGCAGCAGCAAGGGGAAAGCGTAGAGAAGACTGGCTGTGGCCGCCTTTCCGAGGAAGTGCACAGGCAAGGCGCTGTAGCCGCGCGTGCGCAAGAAGGGCACGAGAGAGAAAAGGAAGACGTCACGCAGCGGCAACAGGACCGCCAGCCACCAGGGGATGATGTCGCGCAGCGCCAAGCCGACGACGACCGCGAGGATGTAGAGGCGGTCGGCGACCGGGTCGAGGATCGCCCCGAGCTTCGACGCTTGGTTGAGCGTCCGGGCAAGCTTGCCGTCGAGCCAGTCGGTGAAACCCGAGACCATCAAGACGACCAGGGCCCACCCGTCCCATTCCGGGACGAGCACCAGCCAGAGGAACAGCGGTACCCCGAACAGCCGGGCGATGCTCAAGATGTTCGGCAGGGTGAGGATGCGGTCGCTGACCTCAATTGGGGCCTCAGCCACGCACGCCTCCGCTCACACCTCGCCGATGGCTCGAGGTCGAGCCATACCGAACCTTAGTACGCCACGGCGACGAGTTGGCTGAGCCGCCATAACGCAGCCGGCACCACGCAGCTGCTGACCGGGGGGCCCTGGGTTGGGTACGTCCTCCGACAGATGGCGGCACACGACACCCCGGCGGCCTGGGTTGGGTACGTCTTCCGACAGATGGCGGCACACGGCCTTCAGTTGGCGCTACACCAAGGCAGACCTCAACGCCTACCTCCACCGGCTCGCCGCCCACAAGCCGCTCAATCCGGCAGCCTGACCCCCGACGAAC